>Ga0210388_10000084_pt1 | contig 124081 bp, 137 predicted proteins | sample IncBWC19OmetaG_FD_155485 | JGI IMG/M metagenome (GOLD analysis project Ga0210388, IMG submission 155485) | Forest soil microbial communities from Barre Woods Harvard Forest LTER site, Petersham, Massachusetts, United States - Inc-BW-C-19-O ... | reverse complement strand
CTGTGCAGCAGCGCCTCGATGGAAACCCACAAGCCATGCGCCAGCGTCGCGAGACGGTCGAGCATCCGTTTGGCACGATGAAGGCCCGCATGGGGGCGACACACTTCCTCACCAAAACGCTTCCAAAAGTAGCCGCCGAGATGGCTCTCACGGTCCTTGCCTATAACCTGACACGGGTCATGAACATCTTCGGAACCAAGCCGCTGATGGACGCGATCGTGGCCTGAGACCGAACCGGTCCTGGCCTATCACCGACTTCTCCGGGAAGGGTGTTTTTACACGGCCAAGACCCGAAGCGGACTCTGGCCGCCCGCTGAGGATTTACAGGAACAGACCGCTTTTTGCCCTTCGGTGAAGCTCAGCTAAGGCTGGTGCTACCGATAGCGATTGACCAAAAATGCCTTCCTGCTCAACTCCAAGCACTCGGTTGCGAACGATTACGTCGGGAACTGGTCAGACTCTCATTCTCGCCGCGAGGCGGGGTCAAAAGTGGGACCCGTATCATTACGAGTTCCGACAATCGGCGCTCGACATCGGCTCCTTAATTAACCTCTTTGATAACGAGTAAAAGCTCCGACGCAACTTGCGCCCGTGGGCGGAGGTTATCGAATCATGCATCTCGATCTACTGACGCTGGTCGCAATGGGCAGCTTCGTCGCAGCCTGCGCAGGCGTGGTCCTGCTCGTTGCCTGGTCGCAGAATCGAAAAACATTGGCATTGCTGCTTTGGGGTATCGCCAATATCATCAATGCATCAGGCATAGCTTCTCTGATGCTGGCGTCGGCTTTGCAACAGCCGGCCTGGTGGCGCCTCGGCGGCAGCCTGTTGGCACTCGCGCCTGGCCTGATGTGGAAGGCTGCTCGGTCGTTTGACGCTAAGCCTGCCCCACTTGTTTTCGCGTTTCTCGGAGCGGCGGTCGTAGGACTTGCGAGCAGCGTTGCTGGCACGAGCGTAGTTGGAGAAACGCTTAGCCTCGCGTTCGCCGCCGCCTATCTGCTCGCTGCCGGGACCGCCTTTTGGCTCGGCAGGAAGGAGCGGCTGAGAGCGCGCTTGCCGATCATTGTGCTGACGATTGTGCACGCTACCGTGTTGTTGATCGGCCTTTTCAGCAACCTCGTTGGCTCGCTCGGTCCGGGCGAAATACCGGCAGTCAAGAGCTTGTTCGGCTTCATTCATTTTGAAACCATTGTCTTCACCCTCGGCACTGCGGTCTTCATTCTCGCTCTGATCAAGGAACGCAACGAAGCGGCCAGCGAGAGGACTGCGCGCACCGACCCGTTGACGCGGATCGCTAATCGAGCTGCCTTCATGGAGGATGCCGCACGACTCGTAGAACGGTGTCGGCGTGAAAACGCGCCGGTTTCGGTCATCATGTGCGATCTTGACGGGTTCAAGTTGATCAACGACACACACGGCCATGCGATCGGCGATGCCGCGATCCAGAAGTTCTGCGAAATTGCCACCGACGCGCTTTGGCCGAACGATATATTTGGTCGCATCGGGGGCGAGGAATTCGCGATGATATTGCCGCGAGCGAGTATTGAGGCGGCCTACGTCCGCGCCGAACGGATCCGCGCCGCTTTCGCGGAAAGCTGTTGTTTCGTAGATGGACATCAGGTCGATGCGACGGTGAGCTGTGGGCTGTCGGTGAGTGTGAATAATGAGGATACATTGAGCGAACTGCTCAAGCACGCGGATTTTGCACTTTACCGCGCCAAAGCCAATGGGCGGAATCGCGTGAAACGCGCTGACCAGCCTAGGCCGGACGGCAGCGAAAAACCCGTTATCCGGGTTGCGTGAAGGGGGCACGACTGTCCGCTGGCGCTGATCTAATGAAGCGCTCGCTATCAAGTAGCACGGTTAGTGGACCAAGTTCTCAAGGCACAATGGTGGCGGATATCCCCGTTTCCCAACCGACTAAATTCATCCTTGCAATCAACCTGAAAACTGCGAGGTCGCTTGGATTGCGGATACCGCCCGCACTAATCGTTCAGGCCGACAAGGTAATTGAATGAGGCCGCGACTTCCGAAATTGGCACAAAGCGTCAGCTACTGCGGTGCAACGACATGTCTGGAGTTGGGGGTAGACCGGAATTGACCGGCACATGGCCAAAGTTACGCGAGTGACCAATCTTTCGGAACCGTTTCGCGTGCGGCGGCTTGGTCTGTATGCAAACATTCGAGACGACTGATCCAAAAGTCGCGAGACGCTGCCGCTACGACCAACATCGCGGTCAAAAAACATCCCTGACGGTTGAGGGGTGGCTCGTCACAGGGTTGGTCCATTCGGTCATGGAAGTCAGGTCCAGCAACCCCAGGCGCTGGATCATCACGGTCGTTGCCAAGCCGAGTGTAGCTGCCTAACGAACCGAGCATCTTTACTTAGTTGCCAGCCATCGGTTCATCTCGGCAGCAATCCGCAGACGCCCCGCTTCCCTGAGCGCAGCACGTCTCCGTTCTCCGTGCGGCATCTTGCGGCCTTCCGCAATAACCTCCGTCGCCCGGTCATCCCAAAGGCGGCTATCAGGCGGATGTTCTGCATTTTGCACAGTCATTGCTTTATGCCGTTGGCATGAAGGATTTCCCGAATGCATCGGTCTCAACAATCACCTCGTGAAGGAGATCACACTGAGGGCACTCAAACGTGCGGATATCGAAGCCCACACGCGCAGGCATGATGCGTGCGAGCATCATGTGAGCGCGGCATTTTGGGCAAGCAGGGCGATGGATGTGGAGGTTGACGTTGTCAGGCAAGAAATAGGATTTTTGCATGATGCTTCTCTCATCGAGAAGGCGGGAGCGCAACACTCTCAGTCACCGTTGATGTGCCTGTTGAAGGAGCGGTGATGGCAAACAGCATTGATTTTTGAGCTGCAATTCGCTGGCCATTATTGACCGGTTTTCGCCGAAATAACGGAACACACCCAACGCGACCTTGCCGCAGTGGTTAGTATTTTCGCCAAATTGACTTCACCGACTTGCGGCAGACACAACCGACGAGGTCGAGATCCGGACGTGATAGGTGAACCGCCGCAGCCAGCGTCCATCCGAGGTTGCCAGAGACAATCTCGGATTAATCTTTCAGTAACCAGCAATCCTAACGTCAGTACTATTTGCACGCCGTATCTGTGTTGCCGGTCCGGGCATCGCTACATCTGCCTTATGCGACTAGCGTGCAACCGATCGGCCAAATGACGGCTAACATTCCCGCTGCGTTAAATCTTAAATTTTCCATTCCACGGTTCTCAACCCGTGGTTACGTTTTTAGCGGGACGCTTCTGATTGCGGCAATCGCCATTGGCACCGCAACGATGGTCAGCAGTTTCCGCGAGCGGGCGCTCGAAAGCAGCGAACGCGAGTTGGAGAACACCGTATTATTGCTGGCTCGCCACTACGATCAACAATTCGAAGAGTTCGAGGTCGTTCAAAAAGAGCTCCTCGCGTACATACGTGCGACCGGAATTGCTTCGACTGAGGCTTTCAAACGCCAGATGTCTGGCCAGGACATGCGTGAGATTCTTAAGAGCAAGAGCAACGGATCGCCAGATATCGCCGGCGTCAATATTTTTGATTCGGATGGAATGCTGATCAACTCGTCGGTATGGCCGCGTCCGACTGTCAACGTTGCAGATCGAGCCTACTTCCGGGCCGCCAAATTAGACCCCGCATCGACGCAGGCTTCGATTGAGCTTGTGAAGAGTCGGTTAGCCGGAATGGGCTGGACGGCATTGATCGCTCGCACAATAACCGGGCCGAGTGGCGAATTTTTGGGACTCGTTACGAGAGGCATAGCGACCGCGAGCTTCGAAAAGTTCTTCGCACCGCTGGCGCTCGGGAACGACGCGGTGATTTCCATGTTCCATCGCGACGGAACGATGCTAGCTCGTTATCCTCATATTGACGACTTGATCGGGCGCAACTTCTCAAAGGGCCCGTTCTTCGAGGTTTTAGCAAACGCTGACCATGGAAACGCGCGTAACAAAGGTGCCGTGGATGGTCGAGATCGACTGGGGTCTGTGCGCCAATTGAGCAATTTTCCGATTGTGGTCGTCGCAACGACGAGTGTGTCGGCAGCATTGGCCGATTGGCGAGGTCAAACAAGATTGTTGATCGGCGTGGCTGGCCTATCGGTGCTTGTGATCGTCGTTATGACGTTTCTGATCACTCGGCAGTTGTCGCTGCAACATCACCGACTGGGCATCGCCGTCAACAATATGACGCAGAGTCTATTGCTATTTGATTCATCGCACCGGCTCATCATCTGTAACGAACGCTATATCGAAATGTTCAGGCTGTCTCCAGAGGTAGCAAAGCCGGGTTGTAGCTTTCGCGATCTAATTGCAAACCGAAAGGACAATGGGTCCTTCAGCGGCGACATCGATGAATACTGCTCCTCGGTGTTGCGCAATGTAGGGTTGGGTAAAATCACCCTTAATGTCGTCCAAAATCCGGACGGACGTTGGATCCAGATCGTCAACCAACCGCTGGCAGAAGGTGGATGGGTAACAACACTAGAGGACATCACCGAACGAAAACGTTCCGACGAACGGATCAAACACCTGGCGCATTTTGATGCGTTGACCGATTTACCGAATCGAGTGCTATTTCAAGAGCGGCTTGAAGGAGTGCTCGCGCGGATTGTGCGAGGCGAGCAGGTGGCTCTGCTCTACATTGACATCGATGAATTCAAAAGCGTCAATGACTCGCTCGGGCATCGGATCGGCGATGAACTTTTGAAATCCGTTGCTGTAAACCTGAGGGATTGTCTCGATGAGACGGATATTATTGCCCGGTTGGGCGGTGACGAAGTTGCTGTGGTTCGAACTGCTGTCAAACGTTCAGAAGATGTCACCGCCCTTGTGACTCGCATTTACCAGTCGATCCGTGAACCCCATGAATGTCTCGGTCACCTGGTGACTACCGACGCCAGCATCGGTATTGCGCTTGCCTCGCAGGATGGCATCGAGGTGGAGCAACTGTTAAAGAATGCCGATCTAGCGATGTATAGCGCCAAGGGCGCCGGGCGCCGAACCTATCGCTTTTTCGAGCCGGAGATGGACGTGCGTATGAAGGCGCGTCACTCGTTGGAGATTGATCTGCGGCAGGCCATCATCGATGACGGCTTGGAGGTCCATTACCGACCGATTATTGATCTTCAGAGCAATCGAATTTCCGGTTGTGAAGCCCTGCTGCGTTGGCACCATCCGCAGCGAGGCATGATTTCGCCTACCGAGTTCATTCCCGTCGCGGAAGAGACCGGCCTGATCAATCCACTTGGCGAATGGGTGCTTACGACGGCCTGCGCTGAGGCAGCGACATGGCCCAACAATATCAAGATCGCAGTCAACGTTTCGCCGGTCCAGTTCAGGGGTGATACGTTGGCACTGAAAGTCGTGGCTGCTCTCGCCGCTTCGGGACTTTCCGCCAACAGGCTAGAATTGGAAATCACAGAGGCCGTCCTCATTCGCGACGATGACGCCGCGCTCGCCATACTCCATCAGCTTCGCGCGCTGGGCGTTCGGATTGCCCTTGATGATTTCGGTACCGGCTATTCCTCGCTGAGCTATCTGCAACGCTTTCCGTTCGACAAGATCAAGATCGACCGTTGCTTCGTTACCGAGATCGCAGAACCCGATGGCTCATCCAGCATCGTGCAGGCGGTGGTGAATATCGCCTCGGCACGCAACATAATAACCACAGCAGAGGGCGTCGAGACGGAACAACAAAAAGTGTTACTTCGCGCGCTCGGCTGCACCCAAATGCAGGGCTATCTATTCAGTTCGGCAAAGCCCGCCGCCGCCATCAAACGGCTATTGCTATCGAATAACGACAGGGCAGTGGCGTAAATCGGTCGGCTCGATTCCAGAGTTGCAGCAAGGTCTCTCTTCATGATGCTTTCGAAGGCTCCTGATGCTGCTTATTGCTGCTGTGGATGAGTCTGCTGTTGGCACGAAACGGACCTCCAGCGATGTCCGACTTGAGTCCGTTATCGGGGGTAAAGCGGACTCAATGTGCTCGGGGCGAGTATTTCGCCTTTTGACCCCTTCCGGACATCACTAGCCAGTCCGGCGGACGAATTCTCGAGGGAGCTGCGATCCGTAAAAGGTCCCAACTTCTTCCGGGCTCAATTGTTCGTGTGGGGGTGAACTAGTCCCGAAATACGGAAAGCACAAAACAACAAATGCAATCAGACCCGCCAGCGCAATCGCAATGAGTGGGCCGCGCGGGCTTTGAATTATGCGTTCAAGGCGGCGCGGCGCGCCTCAATGGAACATGTAGTTGAGGCCCACGCGCACAATGCTGCCGCGAACCGAGGACACCGCGTTGCCAAGGGTCGGATAAGCGTTCGGGCCATGATTATTTATTATTAGATTAAGTGGTTGGCTGGCATTGCCGAGGTCGTAATAAAGATATTCCGTTTTGGCCGTCCAATGCTCGCTCAGTGAATATTCTAAACCCCCGCCGATGGTGTATCCGGTCAGGGTGGAGGAGCTCGAGCCCGCCCAGCCAACAAAAGTGCCAGGGCCGGCTGGCGGCTGAAAGGGAGCATTCACTGAACCCGAAGAAGAGACTCCCCCCAGGGCCAATCCGCCCGTCACGAAAAGCAACCCTCGATCTGCGAGCACCAGTAGGCCAGCACGTGCGCGAATTGTGCTCAACCATCGGACCGAAACCTGTTCGGCTGCTGTTGGCGGGAAAGTGGCGAAAGACTCGAGAGCCACGGGGTCAATAGCGTAAGAGCCAAGGGGGCCGGCTGTGGCGGCGCTTCCCGAGGCGTGCAGCGCATCGATGTCGGCCTCAAGACCAAATACGACCCGGCGTTCCATTTCCCAGTTGCAGCCCACCTCGCCGCCGCCAATCCACCCCTCACTCTTGGTGCCTGGCGTAGGTATCGTGGCAGGTCCGAGGCCATTAATCGGGTCCGCAGTGGTGTTCGGGTCTTGATATGCGGTTTTGCCATTGTTCCAAAGATAGCCGCCGTTGCCGCCAATGTAGCAGCTAGTCCAACTATGGACAGGTGCTACTGCCGGTGCCTTGACCGGCATGTCCGCGGCGAGCGCAGGCGAACTACTGAATGCAGCGACGGCCAAGCCCGCGACGAGAAACTTTTTCATAGTATTGCCTTCCGCTCGGAGTCGGCAAAAAAGAGTAGCGGTTTCCAGCGCCGGACAACATGCGAGAAGACTGCGTTTCTGAAGGTTTCTGTGGGGTGTGACCCAAAACCCACAGTGAGAAAGCATCAATCAATTACCTCGATTCGCGCGAGCCTCTTGCCAGATTTCCCTATTGAAACTCTCTGATATTGTCGTGGTGCATGAGTCCGGTTGTGGCACCTTTCAGACATGACGCCACAGCCGCCTGATGTCTGCTATCGGGGGATGAACGGACCTGCGGGGCGGGCGGCCAGACTTCTGAATTTGACCTATCTCGGAAGTCGGCGACCTCCAAACATATTGTGCTCGACCACTCGGCCGCACCACTTTGCAGGCATCACGCGATCAGGCACGATTGGGCCGGCCCGGTCTTCGTCTCTATCCGCTCAAACCCATGCCAGCCTTGGCCGCTCTGATCTTTCACGTCAACATCTTCACATAGGGGTAATGGTCATGAGAAAGCTATTTCATCTCTTTGTCGGCCTTGCTGTTTTGATCCTGCTGATGCCTTTCGGAACGGCCAAGGCCACGCAGGCCGTCGTCTATGTGTCGGATACCGGTAGCGGCACCGCCTGCACGCGCGCCGCGCCTTGCACTTTCGAACAAGGCATGTCTGCACTCCAATCCGGTGACGTCCTGTTGAGCTGCATCAATCCAGTTCAACCAAATCCCGCAGTTAGTTATCTGTTTCAAACAGCAGGATCATTCACCCTGGACTGCCCCAGCACAGTTTGGACAACCCCCCAGAATACCACTACTTTTTCTCTGCAAAGCACCGGTCTGACGTTTACAATTCGCAACATGACATTCGATGGTGCGTCGACAGGCCAAAATGCCATTATTGTTACAAGCGGTGCAACTCTGATTCTGGAGAATTGCATATTCCAGGACTTCAACGCCGGAACAGGATTCCCGATCCTGTTCAACCCAAACGGCCCCGGCACCCTGATCATCAAGGACTCGGTATTCCAGAACAACGGCCTCAGCGGCGGAGTAGGCGGCGGCATTAGTATCCAGCCCAACGGGGGTTCTGCGAGGGTCGTGATCGAACGCACGCAGATCGTGAAGAATACCAGTGGCATCGTTGCCAACGGCTCGAGCGGGTTGGTCCTGGCTGAAATCAAGGACAGCACGGTAGCCAATAATACTGTCGATGGCATCCTTGCCGTCACCGGAGGCTCGACTACATCCATCGTTCTCAATCGCAGCTCAGTGGACCACAACGGCGGCAGTGGCGCCGTTGCGCAAGGCTCCGGTGCCTATATATCGCTCAGCGACTCGACAGTGGCCTGGAATGCGAACGGCCTGATCACGACGAGCGGCGGCCTCATTCTCTCGTATCAGAACAATCTGATCGGCGGGAACCCCAACCCCGGCGTGACGCCGGTGAGTGTGAGCCGGCAGTAAGGAACAGGGCTCAGCGAACGATCCTGGCGGCGTTGGAAACTCCGCCAGACAGCGCCAACGCGGGTCTTTCCGGCCGGGGTTGAACACGCGCTCGACGTGACGGGGCGCTTGGTCGGCGAGTGACTTCCGTTACTGGCACTTTTCGGACATGCCGTGGCGCCCGGGCAATGTCTGCTCTTGGCGTAGACCGGACATGCCGCTCGGCCTTCGCCATTTCCGGTTTTGACCCTGGCTGTGTGAAAACGTGAAATCTTACAAGCATCGGAGAATCTGATTCTCGGATGCCCGCGCAACGCAGTTCAGTATGCTCTTCAGACACTCCGGATGGCTATCTGAAGAAAAGCTTTTCTCCGCGATTTGCTTCCCGCTGCGTTTTTACACAGCCAAGACCCATCTCGGAAGTCAGCGACCTGCAAACATATTGTGCCTGACCACTGGACCCCAACTCTTTGCAGGCATCACACGATCAGGCACGATCTGGTCCGGCGCGGTCTTCTTCATCGCTCGGGCCCGTGCCAGCCTTGGCCGCTCCGATCTTTCACGTCAACATCTTCATAGGGGTATTGAGATGAACAAGCTCATAAGTTTGGTTGCCGCTTCCAGCGCCGCTGCGCTGCTCTGTGTGGCGTCTGTTTCGCCGTCCTATGCCCAATTTACGGCGTTTGTCTCGCATTCAGGAACCGATACAGGTACATGCACGGCTGCCCAGCCATGCCGGACCATTGGCTATGCGTACACAGCCGCTGCTGCAGGTGGAGGTGTAGTTAGCTGCCTGGATGCTGGGCCCTATACTGAGAATAGGGCTTTCGGTCTACCGGTGACGGTGGATTGCCGAGGCGTTGTATATGCAGGTGGCAATTCTGCTTTCTCTCTCGCCTTCCAATTAGGTACTTCGAACGTTACGTTTCGCCATGTCATTTTCGACGGCGCATCAGGCGGGGGTAGTGCCGTTCAAATCGCCGGGGGCAGGGCGGTTTTCGAGGATTGCACGTTTCAGAATTTCACCGCATCTCCGGGAGATGCGATCCAGTTCGCACCCACCGTTGCGGGCGCGCAATTAACCGTCACGGACTCGGTCTTCGCGAACAACGGCGTCGCGGGGAGTGGCGGCAGTATCCTGATTCAGCCCTCGGCAGGGGTCACGGCGGGTGTCGTGATCGAACGCACGCAGATCACGGGCAATACCTACGGCATCATCGCCGCCGGCGACGCTGGCGGGACAGCTCTTGTCGACGTCAGGTACAGTACGATAGCCAACAGTGTTTTCGACGGCATCTGGGCCGTCACTCAAGGTACGACTGCATCCGTTGTTGTCGAGCACAGCGCAACGATTCGAAACGGCGGCAGTGGTGCCAATGCGCAAGGTTCCAACGCCTATGTATCGCTCAGCGACTCAACAGTGGCCTGGAATGCGACGGGTCTGACCACGTCGAGCGGCGGCACTATTCTCTCATATAAGAACAACCTGATTGGCGGGAACCCTATCCCCGGCGTGACGCCAATCAGCGTCAGCCAGCAGTAAGGGAACAGGGCTGAGAGCTAACCCGGCGGGGGAACGCAACTGAAACGGCCCAGCGCGGGAACGCTGGGCCTTGACCCGGCGACATGACCCGACGTTTTGGAGACGTCCGGGGTCTCCTGCTCGACTGCGGTGCATGAGTCCGGTTTTGGCAGATTTTGTTGCAGAAGTCTGTTGAAGCGGGGCGAGGTCGGTGATTCCGTTGCGGTGGAGCGATTCGCGACGGGAGCGGAGCATGATGGGTCGGCTCAACCACGAGCAGGAACAGTTTTTCTACTCGTTTCGGCTTGATGATGCAGTCCCGGGGGATCACCCCGTTCGGCGGCTCGCCGCGGTGCTTGATCTGGGCTGGGTCTATTCCGAACTGGCGCCCTGTTATCCTAGGATTGGCCGTCCTTCGGTCGACCCTGTCCTGATGATCCGGATGCTCATTGTCGGCTACGCGTTTGGCATCCGCTCGGAACGGGAGCTGTGCCGGGACGTAGCGGTGAACCTGGCCTATCGGTGGTTCTGTGGACTTTCGATTGAGGACAAGGTCCCCGATCACTCGGTATTTTCACGTGGGCGCAATGAGCGCTTTTGTGACTGCGACATTTTCCGGAACATTTTCGAACGCGTTGTCGGGGCCTGTATCGAGGCCGGCCTGGTTGGGGGCAAGGGCTTTGCGGTTGATGCGAGCCTGATTGTTGCAGACGCCAACAGGCAGCGGTCAATCCGCGGAGCGCAGTGGAACACGGCGATCGACCCGCAAACGGCGAACCGAGCGACGAAGGAGTATCTCGCCACGCTCGATGACGCGGCATTCGGGGCAGCGAGCGAAGTCAGGCCGAAGTTTGTGTCCCCGTCCGATCCGGCGGCGCAATGGACCGGCGCCATGCGGGGCCCGGCGTTTTTCGGCTATGCGGACAACTATCTGATCGACGTGAAGGTCGGCATCATCATGGATGTCGAGGCGACCCGCGCCATCCGCCAGGCCGAGGTTGGCGCGGCCCGGACTATGATCGAGCGCACCGAGCAGCGCTTCGCCATCAAGCCAGAACTGCTTGCCGGCGATACCGCCTACGGCTCGGGTGCCAACCTCGACTGGCTGGTCAACGAGGCCAAGATAACGCCGCACATCCCGGTCAATGACAAGTCGAAGCGAGAGGACGGTACCTTCAGCCGAGAAGACTTCGCCTTCGACAAAGAGCGCAACGTTTACATCTGCCCGGCCGGCAAGATTTTGACGACGACCGGCCAGCTCGCCAGCGATGGGGAGACACTCTACTACCGGCCCAGGGCACGCGATTGCCGCGGCTGCCCCATCAAACCACAGTGCTGTCCGAAGGCGCCAGTGCGCAGAATCCCGCGCAGCCTCTATGAGCCGGCCCGCGATGTTGCCCGGGCAGCGGCAAGGACCGAAGCATTCGAGCAGTCTCGCCGTGATAGAAAGCGCGTCGAGATGCTGTTCGCTCATCTCAAGCGCATACTCCGGCTTGGCCGGCTACGCTTACGAGGGCCAAGGGGCGCCCAGTTCGAGTTTACGTTGGCTGCTATCGCTCAAAACCTCAGGCGGCTCGCCAAACTCTTGGTGCGACCGCCGCCGCCTGCGCAGGAATGCTTTGCGTAGGTGCTGCGCAACCCAGGGGCATCGGAAGCAATTGCCCGCTTCCGGTGCAGCAGATGGCAGAACTACGCCATCAAAAGCCTCGTTCGCTACCCTCGTCGTCGTCGCCGACTTTCGCAACGAAATCGGCACGAAACGGACATGCCGCGATGTCCGAGTTGAGTCTGCTTTCGGGGGTAAACCGGACCTCACGATTGCGACCGCCGACTTCCGATTTTGACCCGGCACATGGCGGCCGCACGGAGGCAGAAACTATTCGCAGTATCTCCCGGTGGCGTTTTCGAGTTTGCTCTTGAACGTTCCGTCCGGCAATTTATCGATGTCCAATATCGCGCTCAGTGCGGGCGTGTGAAGTTCAATCCCATGGGTTGCGATGGACCAAGTCCCGTCGCCAATCACGGGGCTCGAATATTTCCCCCCGGCAATGAAGGAACTTATGTTCCCAGTGCTCCAGCAAATTTTTCTGCCTTCTACATCCGCCAAGGTCACGGGTGCCGCCATCGCCGACGACAACAATATTGAAGCGAGAGCCGAACCGGCTGCGAGCGACACCAGCGCCTTCGAAATCATGTCTGCCTCCCTCGATTAGGGTACACCGACCTTCGCGCCAGCGAATACTCAAGAGCCAACCGACAGGAGGAGTGCTCCCGAATGATTCCTCAGATGAAACCCGAACTGGCGTGAATATTCGCACTTCGCCGCTCCTCCTGCAAGACAGACGCGCCGTGCGGTCGGATGCCGTCACATTGGCAGCGCAGTGGCCGTCGAGGGGCCGAGCCTACCAAGCGATCGAATGGGTCGGTGACTTCCGTTGTTGGCACCAAACGAACTAACCGAGCCGGTCAAGCGATGTCCGTTGTTCGGGGGATAGTGTTGCAAAAGTCGTTTTGCCGAAGGTGTCAAAAATTCTAAGGGCCGTACGCGCGGTTTCGTGTAGAGATCTGAGGGACCTCGTTGTCTCACGCAAAACTCATGGGCGACATCGGTAGCGCGACTGAGGTTATCCGAATCATCGATTGCTTCGCGTTTTAAAGTTTCACCAAAAACTCGGACTGACGCAACTTTCGACTTTTGCAACAGTATCGGCACAACTCGGAAATCACAGCCCGCGCGCTGGATGTCTGCTCCCGGGGGAATAGCGGAAGTCGCATTTCAGGGCCTCAGGTCCGAGTGACCCATCTGAAACATTGTCCATTGCTCGGCAAGCCGTGTCGAAGCACGTATTTTTACGCGGTGGCCTATGCCGAGAAACGAGCCGGCAAAGCTTGATACTTAAAACAATGTTCGATAGCTGTTTCGGTCGAGCCCAATTTTACAGGAACTACTTATGTCGCATGATAACTGCAACAGAATTGCGCTCTTTATCGATGGATCCAACCTTTACGCAACCGCTAAGACGCTTGGGTTCGATATCGATTTCAAACGCCTGCTCAAGGAATTCCAGAGCCGCGGGACGCTGATGCGAGCGTTCTACTATACCGCGATCATTGAAGATCAGGAATACTCTTCGATCCGTCCCCTAATCGACTGGCTCGATTACAACGGCTACACCGTCGTCACCAAGCCGACCAAGGAATTCATCGACACCGGCGGCCGTCGTAAGGTCAAGGGCAACATGGATATCGAGCTCGCGGTCGACGCGATGGAGCTTGCCGAGCACGTCGATCAGATGGTGCTGTTTTCCGGCGACGGCGATTTCTGCTCGCTGGTCGAAGCGGTGCAGCGCCGGGGAGTGCGGGTTACAGTGGTCTCGACGATTTTGAGCCAGCCGCCGATGATTGCCGCCGAGTTGCGGCGCCAGGCCGATGTCTTCACCGATTAGTCGAGCTGCAAGCCAAAATCGGCCGCGATCCGTCCCTACGTGCTACTCTTCATGGACCTGCAACCACGAGATAGGACGGCCCGCAACTGGCCAAGGGCCGAAGTCGTGGGCGATCTCCGCCCTCCCGACCTTGCAGGTTTCCGACCCCGCTTCGTCGGCGGTGGCCGGAGAACGCCAGTCGGGAGTGGGGCCGCCAGCGGAAGGTTATTAAAGGCCAGCGGCCCCTGCCGGTCACTTCCAATTGCCCTGCCTCAATTTGGGCGATGACCGACTGCGAACCATGCCTTACGCGGGTCGCGGTTCCGCCCCAGAACCGCACCGGAAACATAGCAGCCCTATTGGATCATCGTGGCTGGCAGGTTTCTGGTCCGACAGATCGGCATCTATGGCCGCACAGGTGCGCGGTGGTGCGGATCCCCGCAGGCCAACATTTTGCTCTTGATCAATCTAAAGACTGCCAAAACGGTAGACCTTAAAATCTCGGACGATGTGCTAACGCTCGCTGACGAGGTGATCGAATAAATCGACGACTTCCGCCTTTGGCAGATAGGGTTGCAAAAGTCGTTTTGCCGAAGGTGTCAAAAATTCTAAGGGCCGTACGCGCGGTTTTCGTGTAGAAATGTGAGGGACCTCGTCGTCTCACGCTAAACTCATTGGCGACTTCGGTAACGCGACTGAGGTTACTCGAATCGTCGATCCCTTCGCGCTTTAAGGTTTCACCAAAAATTCGGACCGATGCAACTTTCGACTTTTGCAACACTATCAGCACGAAACGGACATACCGCCGTGGTCGCCGGATGTCTGCCGTTGAGGGATGAACGGAAGTGGCTCGGATGCGCCCCGAGGTCTCAGTTTGACCCAGAACGGACCTCGCTGATGCCCACGACTGGGAAGAGCTATCTCTCGCGAAATGGTGAAATCAGCGGATGCTGACGAACGCGCCCCAGACCGCCGCGAGACCGGCGCCGACAAGAACATAGAGCGGGTTGTCACAAAACGTATCGCCGTAACGGCACATCTCGGCGCCGAGGCTACCGATCTCATGATGACCAGCGGCGTAAAATAGTCCGGCCAAAACAACCAAAACGCCAGCCACGAAGAACATCTAGGGTCCTCCGATTCAAAACAATAGTTTCGTTAGCATACCAGATTCGAAATTCCCACGATAGGATCGCGCTATCGCCGGGTGATCGCATGGCGTAGTAGCGGAAAATTGGACATTCGGTCACCGAGCGATTTCCGTCGCGGGACGATTGCAGCCTTCACAGAAGAACGTGTCACCGTATTGCGATGAAACGGCTCTATGGGCATACGCCCGGTGCAGTCTGAGTCTTGGCAACGCAATTATCAAACCCCGCCAAAAGGTTGGCCAGTATGCCAAAAAGTAAGTTGTTTGGCTTCGTTCTGCCAAAAGTTAGTAATTTCAACTGGAAATAGTCATATTATTAAATACTATCTTTGATATATGCGTGACTTTTGGTTTCGAGCAGAATGGGGCAAATCGAGGCTGAAGCTCGCCATTTCCAACGAGTCCTGGGTTATTCTCCGTTTGTACGCAGCGGTTCCTCCCGTGAGTTCAACTCGGGTTGGCATCGGTTGTGCATGGAAGATCCAGTTGTGAGCTGGAAACCGCACCGATGAACATTCGCCTGGTCAGTGCGTAGATCGGGCCGGCCGTCACAGTGTCACAACGTTGATTTAGAATTCTTCCGAATGGAGTAGGAGTATCGAAGATGATTTCAGATTCGGTAATTCCGAATTTTGGGCGTGCGCGAATTGAGCAAGAAATCTTCGAACACGACTCGGCTCTTTCGAAAATCCATCGAGAGCATATCCGGCTTGCGGTACGATTTGAGGAATGCAAATCGATAGGTCGGCTGATCGCAAGCAGATCACATAAATTGCAGCGTCGACCGGGCGTTTGTCTGCGAAATGGAAATGCTCGAAGTCGCTCCACGGTTTTTTCGCAGTTCGTCTTTGCGGTCTTCTCGCTGGGTTCGGTGGTCGTCCAGCTTCTCGATGGTGCGCCGATCTTCTAGGGCGAAGTGCGCGGATTATCCGTTCTTGATTCATGATTCCACGCTATTGGCTCTAGCCAGGCGTGTTACCTAAACGGGTAAATAGCATCGATTACAACTGCAATCATCGGCTGCAGAGCCAATTTTTTGCCATTAAAGGCGGCATAATCACGGATTAATTACTCAATGAGTTCGCTTATTGAGTGATTGAGACGTCTCCGTCAATCGTCGGTGGGTGGCAAACCAAGGCCAAGCGATCTACACCCATAACGATCGTTTTGTTCGCTAATGAACTTAACAAACAAATTTGGGAGCGAAGCAAGTGAAACCCAGTAAGTTCGATCTGAAATTGCTGTCCACCGATGAATTGTGGACACTGCACGAGCAAGTCGGCTCTCTGCTGTCAGAAAAAATAACCGCAGAGAAGCGCGCGCTGGAGGACCGTCTCAAGAGGCTCAATGGCGGCTCGGCCGAAAAGGCAATCGTTGCACGCGCAGCTCTGAAGACGAGCGAGCGCCGCTCGGTGCGCCGGAAATATCCGCCGGTCCTTCCCAAATACCAAAACCCGAACGATCCCTCGGAAACCTGGGCCGGGCGAGGCAAGCAGCCCCGTTGGCTGGTGTCCCAACTGAAGACCGGCAAGAACATCAATGATTTTCTGATCAATCGTGCCAAGCGCAAGGCGACGGCCAAACGCAGGGCAGCCTGATCCAAGCGCGGTCTAGGCCGTATTTGTTTCGTCTGGCTATCGATCTATTCCGCCTGCGAAAGTTGATGGATCCGGAGGGGCGCGTGAGCGCGACCACCTTCGGCGAGTCGGACTCGCATGTTCCGGAAAGCGAGACTCTAGCCTCGACTGGTCGCCCTTCTATCCAGCGCCGCCTCGGCGAGCTCAAGCCACTCCGCAGCCATCTGGCGCAGCAGTAGGCGGGTTTCATTGCTCGTCGTCGCTGAGGCGAGGATCAGACAATGATTTGCGTATTCAACGTATTCCTCAGCTTTGGCGGGTTTTGGATTCTGCATGACCAACCACCAAAATGTCTCAGGGGCTTATTCGGGAAATCATTAAAGGTTTCAAATTGGTCCAGTGGAACAGACCACGGTATTTTAGACGGAACCTTCCGGCCATCTCTTATAGAGAATGATACCAGGCGAGAAAAGGCGCGTTTTGTTCCGGCGGTGGAACCTTGCCAAGTAACCATGATCATTATGTCGAGTTGCGGTTAGCGCTCGACCGGTACATATTTAAATCCCCAACGGGTGATCACGTTATTTATACAACGCCGCGAGATCATCGATTTTTGGGTGTTGTGCTTCGCGTTGATTAATCTCCTAACTTTTGTCCGTTGAATTTCTGAAGATGCTCTACAGGCCGCAGAATGTCTCATTGCTTTCCAGGGTCAGGGAAAAGGCGTACTCCGGCGTCTTTCTTGGGCTGGCGCTGCTTGCGATGGCAGGATGGGTCTATGTACTCGGCTCGATTTTCTTGAAGTTCGTTCTTTGGTGTTTTTACTATTTTTCGCAGTGACTATTTCAGTGGCATCTTGCTGCCCAAAAGTTTCCGCACCTGAGAAAAGTTTCAGCGCGCGGGATCATCATGTCGACACAACTGGACTGTGAAAATGCAGACGGGGCGAAAAGGAACGGCTCCGATGTTTCCTGTCTTCATTTTGTCGCTGACATTCGCCGCGGGCTTCTGTGCCGGGTATGTCACGCGTGCCTGGCGCTCGTACAAGCGGAGGGCGCGAGAGCGGATGTACGCACCCTATAATGGTCGTGCGACCACGTTCGGGCACGCCCGGCGCGCATTCTGACGCCATCAACGATTGCCCGGCGCGAGATTTCGCTCTCGGGCCGAAAAGGAGCTTGTCTATCCGGGCAAGTCAGGTTCTAATCAGCCGTTGCTTTGCTGCTGGCCGTCCTTTCTGACGCATGTTCGCGGGGATTTTGGTTTTGAACTGGTTTCTAGTGGGCGTTTTAGTTTGTGCAATCGTCCTCATTCTGGGCAGGCTGCACAGCTACTATCTCGACGAAAACGAGAAAATAGCTAACGGGTTGCGCAGGTTTGATCATTGATTGGATCCTGGTCCGGATTTGAAGTCGGACCGGAATAACATTGAATATCATTTCATGACCCTCCGTACTGGACTTCCCATCGGATGTTCGATCGCTTGCTCGGGAGCGATTGAATGGTGAAGCGTCAAAAGGCGGGCCGGTTTTCCTTCAAGGAGGATCGGCTGCTTCTGGAAATGGCGTCGGAGCGGACCCCTGAATCCGCCGCTGCCAGGTTGCGGCGGCCGGTGCCGACGGTTCGGAAGAAGGCCCTCAAATTGGGGGTTTCCCTGAAAGAGCATGGTCGCAAGAGAACAAGTTAATTGGTTCGCCGAATTAAATCGGACAACCTGTCTACGCCCGCCTGCCAAATCAATGTTGACCCAGTTTAGGTTAAGGAGCGTTCGGCATTGCAAGTGCCGAGTTCGCTTTTATAATCTCCCTTGTTCGAGCTGGTTGGTATTGAAGCGACGTTTTGGAGTTAGTACCGCATTGTTGGGGGGCGATTTCATGGGCTGGTTTTTTATTTTACTTTTTCTCGTCGTCGGTGGCCCCGCCTTTGCATGGGCCTACCGCCGGCGGCTGGACGTTTTGACGGGGCCGTGGATCACGAAAGAAGGTTCGCGGCATGACTGATTGCGCTGATCATTTTCCCCGCCGCTATTTTGTCGACAAAGACGGGCGGCGTGTTCTCATCGGTCTGAGCCTGGAGGAGACCTTCGAGTTCGAAACCCTCGACAGTCTGCCGCCGACCGATGACAGCGGTAATCATATCGGCTGGGACGATAATGGAATTCCCTTGACCACACGGGAAAGGCGCTGGCTGGAACTCTACAGCAAGCACGAGGATGCCTGGAGACAGTGGATGCTCGAAACCCACGCGGATCGCTCGGCTGGTTCAGCATTTATTAACTAAGATCGGGTGACCTAAAGTATATTGCTCGATGACCGTCGCCCTGGACCGGACATGCCCTGATGTTTCAGCTGTTTTTGCGGGCCCGTGCGCACAACTATATCAAAACCCGCCTTGGCGATCAGGGTTTCAAGGCGCGTTCCGCCGGCCGCGACGCCGATACCGACATGTCGCGCGTGAGTTCCATCCTGGAGGCTATCGAAGAAGCTCTGCACAGCGCGGAGCTCGAGCAATCGGGCCTTGGTCGGCGGGTCGAAGATGTCTTGGCGCGCGCTGCCGTGACCATGGGAAACAATTCCGACGAATACCTGGAGCGTGAACCGCTCGATAGCCACCATCAAGACCTGTTCTCGACCGAGATTTCCAACGGGCAACGGCGGCTTAGAGAGCTTGCCACTTCGATCTCGCATTTCAGGTTTTTGAAGGCGGCAATGTTGAGCCGGTTTCCGGACTTCAAGCCGCCGGCGCCAGCCAACTAGGGCGCGGAGTCATTAGCACGCAGTTCATGCCGCATGATTCCGAGTCTCCGTTTGGGCACTTGAAATCAAGTCCAAACATGCCTTCAACCGGCAAAACCGGACAACCGGCATCTCCGAGATTACCCCGTGACCGGACATGCTGCGGACATGTCAAAATCGACACGAACGATCCAAAACGGATGTTAGACGATCCTGGAAGCTCGTCAAATAGCCGTCAGGGCGACAGAAGGAAACTTCGACTGCTGACAATATCGGCGAATTGTTAGTCCTCAATTAGGGAATTTCCCGTAAAAAGGTAGATTGTTGCAATTGTCGCCTTGAGATAGAGGGTCCACGACTTCAGTTTCCCCTACGGGAATTTGAAATGCTTGTTCATTTCGTCACCGATGAGCCTGCGAAGATACCGGCGATCCGCGCGCTGCTGGAACCGCGATATCACGTTAAGCCCGAGCTGCTGGGAGGCGATGACACGCAAATCGGCTCAAACGGCGTGCTTATGATAGACGCAGACCTCCGTCAGACGGTTCGCGTCGAGCAGATCAGACTGGTTTTGCAGAAGCTAGGGTGCATTCCTGAAAAGCTGTTTGTCGTTCAGAACCACGTTCGTTCCATGGTTGCGCAGGCGTATGCGCTCGGAGCGACGGCGGTGGTTTCTCGACCAAGAGAGATCGTATTCAGACTGGCGCAGATAGAAGTCGCGGAGAAGGCTGCACGAGGTGACGCAGCTATCACTTCACCCGAGATATCAGATAGTGCGGCGGCCTTCGTGTCCATGTTCTCGGCCGCGCGGGGTGGCAAACCCATAGACCTTTCAGATGCAGAGCAAGCCACATCACAAATTATCAATAGCATTTCGAAAAACGGACTTAGCGCATGGCTTGATGACGTGCGCCGCTATCATGAAGGAACGTTCCAGCATTGCCTGCTGGTAACGGGAGTAGCCGTCGGCTTCGCCCTGGAACTCGGGCTCGCCAATCCAGATGTACAGCGACTCGGAATGGCAGCAACTCTTCATGATATCGGAAAAGCTCGTATTCCCTTATCGGTTCTCGACAAGCCCGGACGCCTTGACCCAAGTGAAGAAGAAATCATGCGATCCCATCCGGTCATCGGATACGAGTTGTTGAAGGATCTTTCAGACATCCGCCCGGAGATCCTTGACGGAGTGCGTCACCACCACGAATATCTGGACGGTTCTGGTTATCCCGACAGGCTGGAAGCGCCGGCGATTTCGGATCTGGTAAGATTACTGACAATCTCCGACATTTTCGCCGCTCTCATTGAGTTGAGGCCGTACAGACCGGCAATGTCCCGCCAGAACGCTTACAAAATCCTATGCGGAATGCACGGAAAGCTGGAACAATCGCTTGTGAAGGCGTTTCGGAACGTAGCGCTTGTGAGATAAAGCAAGTCTGCAGATGGCGCCAACTGGACCTGCCGGGACGGTCGAGCGATGTCCGTTGTTCGGGGCCGGCAGGACCGCTTTTGACCCTGAGCTGACATCGACAAAATTTAGTCAGCACCAAACAAACGCCCCGACCATGACGGGAACTTTCGGGGGCATCGAGTCGGCATGAGATCAGTACTTCGCGACGACTGGGCCGCTCAGACCGAAGTGGTAGTTGAAGCCAACCTTCAATGTCTGGGCGGTCAAATTCGAGTCTTTATCGGTAAAGAGGTGACGCGCTCCGCCGGAGTCCGTCGCGGAAGTCTTGCTTCCGAAATCATAGTAATCGTATTCGACCTTGGCGCTCCAGCACGGGGCAAACATGTATTCAACGCCGCCACCCACCACCCAGCCGTCGCGGCTCACGTTGCCTCCGCCGTCAAACGGGCCCGGATCAGGCAAATAGGTTGCGTGATAGTCAACCTCCGTCCAGGCATAGCCGCCCTTGGCGTACAGCAACGCGTTCTCCCAAATATATCCGATCCGCCCGGTCCCGGAGTAAAGCTGATTGAGCTTTTCCGCACAGGTATAAGCTGGGTTCGGGCAAGGGCCTGAGCCATTGATATCGACCCAATCGAAACTTCCCTCGACACCAAGCAGGAACTTATTACCGGGGAGTTGCCAGTTGTAGCCGATCAAACCACCTGCCAAGCCGCCGCTAAGCCGTGCATCAGTGAAAGCTCCGAGCGGGGGGTTGGGGGGGTCGTAAGTTCGCTGGTCTCTGCTCCAGCCGCCACCGCCCTCGATGCCGAGGTAGAAACCCGTCCAGTTGTAGGCGGCGGCGACCACCGGCGGCGCTTTCGTGAAGGGACGGGGCGCAGATGCGAGCACGGGGACAACATATGAGGGACCAGCGGGACGATCATCAAGTACGGGCACAACAAATGAGGGACGGTCGTCCGATGCAAGTACGGGCGTAGCAAATCCAGCCGCAGCCATCGCAATGATCGCGATCCTCTTCATTTTTTGCTCCGCAGTAATACCGAACTATGTTGCGCAACGTACGATTGATTTCCTAAACGCTTTGTTAACTTCAAAGGGTGCGGCCACGCTTCTTTCTGAAGCGCGGCCACCAGGAGATCGAGGGGCCAACGAAGTTCAAAGACGGTCATCAACCTGAAGACCGCCAAGGCGCTCGGCCTATCATGCCTGCTACGCTGCTGGCCCGCGCCGACGAGGTGATCGATGTCGCCTACTGGCACTTTTCGGACATGGTGCGATGTCCGACTTGAGTCCGCTATGCGCACCAAAGCGGACGTCTTGTCAGAGATTAGCCGGTAACCGAACGGCGCTAACGACCCAGAACGGACTTCGCTGATGCACACGACTGGGAAGAGCTATCTCTCGCGAAATGATGAAATCAGCGGATGCTGACGAACGCGCCCCAGACCGCCGCGAGACCGGCGCCGACAAGAACATAAATCGGATTGTCACAAAACGTATCGCCGTATCGGCACATCTCAACGCCCAGGCTACCGATCTCATGATGACCAGCGGCGTAAAATAGTCCGGCCAAAACAACCAAAACGCCAGCCACGAAGAACATCTAGGGTCCTCCGATTCAAAACAATAGTTTCGTTAGCATACCAGATTCGAAATTCCCACGATAGGATCGCGCTATCGGCCGATCGCATGGCGTCACAAGATCAATGTTACACCGGCAACGAACAGAAAAACGATGCCGGCCATCACCATCGCCACGAATTTTACCTGGGGCGGCCTGGCACGACGCGCAGTCTGAAATTGCGATCGGGCTGGCGATGGCCGGTCGAAACGGATCGTCCGGGGTGGCGAAGGGTCGATCGCAAAAACAGTGTCACTCTCAAGCGACGCTCTGTTCGCCGCCTCATATTGCTTGTGGTACAGCTCAAGCCAATTCAATAACCGACCGACTGGAGGCTGACCTGTCGATCCATCATGATCATCATCGCCGGAGATCGATTGATCGAGAAGTTCAAATTCTAGCGTTTCGTCAGAGTTGAGGCCGATCAGTACTACCCTGCCGTCACTGCCAATCTCATAGCGCCTCGGATGCATCCTTGGTCACCAGCTATTCAAAAATGAAATCGGTATCGGACTTAAAAACATGGCCCCTTAAATCTTACTGGAGCAAGCAGCCTTTAATATCGCCGAGTCTGCAATAGTTCGCCGCACAAATAAAGGTCAAATGCTCTAAAGTTTGAGCAGCCGGAGGGCGATCTCTTTAGAGTGTGCCGAAAATCGGGAACCCGCCAAACCTCAAATCTCGTCGTTCCACTGCATCAATAGATTATTGATGAGGATGTACGAGGCAAACGCAAACGCGGCGGCGGCCAAGGAGGCGATCGAAAGCAGCTCAATGAGGGACATTCTGCGTTGCTCCGGCTACACCGGATACGCTACCTCAAGGCTGCTTAACCTATATTTAAACGCCGAACTAGCGAGCGACGGGGGTTGTAGTCATTCGCTTTGCGTGGCCAAAATCCGTGCCATCCCAAGGACGGGCGGTGGATTCCTTGGCAATACGTTCTACCTCGCGCGCTCGATCGGCTTTAATTTGTTCTCTGACCGTAAGTCCGGTGTCAGCGCTGCAACCCTTGCAGGGTTCCGGCGCTGCGGCAGCAGCATTGACCAACGCACAAGCGGCGAGACCCAACAATAGCAATGTCAACGCTCTGATCATGGTTTTGTGCATAGCAGCATCAAGGCGAATAATCCAGCTCAGAATTGAGAAGATAGAAAACTACTACCATTGTTGGTTTCGTCGGTCGGCTATCCGACCAAGCTGGCTCCTGTGGAACCAGACATTTACTAAATTCTGCCAGCATGCTGCCGTCGCGTTCTCTATTTATGGTTGGCATGCCTCAAATCTGGATGACATACGGCGAGATCGCGGGCCTGCTCGGTTGCAACGAAGCCCAGGCCCGGGCACTTGTGGCGATACGGTCGCTTGATCGGAAAAAAAGTCACGCTGGATCGGCATTTCACGGCGCTGTTTCTTGCCAAGATCCGACACGCGGATGCGGATCTTGATCGCGCTATTTTTGAGCTATGGAACGTTCACAGCGAATTGCTTCAAGCTGCGCCGCTTCGTGCAACAGGGTTCTAGTTTCACGTCAGACAACAAAATCGACGGCCTGCTCGGATTGCGGATTTCTCCTCTCGCTTATGCCGGACGGCGGTACGAATTCTTCGAAACTGATCAAATCGCGAGACTAGAGTGATGTCTGAAGGCAATCTATTGGTAACGGGATGCGCGGGCTTTATCGGCTTCCACCTAACAAAGCGACTTTTGGAAGCCGGAGAAAAGATTCTAGGTCTAGATAATCTCAACAACTATTACGATCCTGAATTAAAAAAATCACGGCTTGCCATTCTTGAAACTGATCCGAATTTCCAGTTTGTAAAGCTCGATCTTGCGGATCGGACCGGAATGGAGGGGTTATTCCGAGCGAATCGCTTCTCGGTCGTCATCCATCTAGCAGCCCAAGCCGGCGTGCGCTATTCGCTCCAGAATCCTCACGCTTACGCCGAGTCCAACTTGGTGGGTTTTATCAATGTGCTGGAAGGATGCCGGCACAATGATTGCCGCCATTTGTTGTTCGCATCTTCGTCATCTGTTTACGGTGCCAACACCAAGTTGCCTTTCTCCGTGCATGACAATGTTGATCATCCGATCAGCCTATATGCAGCGACAAAAAAGGCTAATGAATTGCTGGCCCATTCTTATAGCCACCTCTACCGGATACCGGCCACCGGCCTGCGCTTTTTCACGGTCTACGGACCTTGGTATCGGCCCGATATGGCGCTGTATCTGTTCGCTGATGCTATTACCAAGGGACAGCCAATCAAATTGTTCAACAATGGCAACATGCGGCGCGACTTCACGTATGTTGATGATGTTGTCGAAGCAATCGTTAGGCTGGTCAGGCGATTTCCCGAGGGTGATGCCCAGTGGTCGGGAGCAAAGCCTGATCCCAGCTCAAGCGCCGCGCCATGGCGAATCTACAATATTGGGAATAATCGGCCGGAGGAGCTGCTGCATGTCGTAGCGCTTTTGGAAAAGGGATTCGGCCGTGAAGCCGCAAAGATCCTCCTTCCCATGCAAGCAGGCGATGTATTTGAGACCTTCGCGGACGTCGACGACTTGATGCGTGATATCGACTTTAGGCCTCGAACGAAGATTGAGGACGGAATTGCGAGATTCGTTGAGTGGTATCGCAACTATCACGGAATTTAACTCGCGCCGGTCCCTTCACAATAAGGGGCGCGCGACTCGCCCGACGCTTTCATATAAAAATCCATGAGCGGCCATTTCGTCGTGACGATAGATATTTCGCAAGTCGACAATGATCGGACACGCCATCAGTCCCTTTAAGCGGTTGAGATCGAGAGCTCGGAACTCCTCCCATTCCGTGACAATAACGATTGCGTCAACGCCTTCTGCGCAAGCATATGCTCCTTCGCAATATTCCACTTTAGGAAGTTCAATCTGCGCCTGCGGCATTCCCACCGGATCGTAAGCGCGGATGCGGGCCCCCATGTCTTCGAGCGCCACTATCAGGGGTATCGATGGCGACTCTCGCATGTCGTCCGTGTTGGGCTTGAACGTCAGTCCCAATATTCCTATCGTTTTGCCACGCAGATTACCTCCGAATGCCGCCGCGACCTTACGAGCCATCGCACGCTTTCGGTTTTCGTTTACTGCCACCACAGCTTCGACGATGCGCATCGGGGCATCGTAGTCTTGCGCAGTTTTGATGAGTGCGCGGGTATCTTTGGGAAAGCATGATCCTCCAAAGCCGGGCCCTGCATGGAGAAATTTCGAGCCGATGCGATTGTCCAGTCCCATTCCTCGAGCAATCTCCTGCACATCTGCTCCGACCTTTTCGGCCAGATCGGCGATTTCATTGATGAAGGTGATCTTCGTCGCCAGAAATGCATTCGCTGCATATTTGATGAGTTCTGCGGTGCGTCTGCTTGTAAATATGATCGGAGCTTGATTGAGATAAAGCGGGCGATAGATTTCTGAAATGACCTTCCGAGCACGTTCGTCGTGCGCACCTACCACGATCCGGTCGGGATGCTTGAAGTCGCGGACTGCGGCGCCCTCACGTAAGAATTCTGGATTGGAGGCGACGGCGAAATCGGCCGATGGATTCACTTCGCGAATAATTCGGTCTACTTCGTCACCTGTGCCTACCGGTACGGTGGATTTTGTAATCACTACGGTAAAAGCGTGCATAGCGGTAGCGATTTCGCGTGTCGCCGCATACACATAACTTAGATCGGCGTGGCCATCGCCGCGCCGCGACGGTGTTCCGACTGCGATAAACACCGCATCCGCCTCACGCACTGGCGCGCCCAGATCAGTATCAAAATCGAGGCGGCCATTGTTTGCGTTGCTCTGAACGAGCCGCTCAAGATCCGGTTCGAAAATAGGGATTTCACCCCGCTTAAGTGATACAATCTTTGCGGCGTCCTTATCAATACATGTGACCTGATGCCCGAAATCAGCAAAACAGGCGCCGGACACAAGACCCACGTATCCGGTCCCAACGATGGCTATACGCATTAAGGCAGCATTCCTCGAATGCTAAGGAGACCTACGGGTTGCCTGCTGAACGCTAGTATTGCGGATCCTCATAGTCGGCGAACCTACCGAAACGCGCGTAGGTTCGAACGGCGCCGTAGGAATAGTGCGGCTCAATCGTCTCCCGAGGATCAAAGCTATAAGGATACGATTGCCGCAGCTCGCGGTGGCGTACGAACCTCACGACGGGACATCCGCAGCAGGGACCGCAATAGGGATTCGCCACGGGCACACGCGCGTGCCGAATCGGGGGGACTGAGTAGTCGGCAGCAACCGCAGGAGCGGAAAACAACATTCCGACTAGGGCGGCGATAATGATTCCGGTCCGCGACATCGACCTCACCCCCTCGATTAAAACAGCCAGACCTTAAACGGTTCGGCACAGGCGAGCAAGACGTGGATGGGCGAGCGGACTGACTTCTAGCTTGTGCCTTTCCGCGTTCAAGTTCCTTTGCGGAGTACCGACAGAAATTGGGGGTCGATTGATTGCGCGGCTTCCTCGAGGAACGCCTTCCCAAGGCTCGACCCACGCTTGTAGGCCAGCAGGACAGAAGCCTTCAGGTCCGCTCTTCTGATCAGCATCAGCCGAACATCGCCAAGAGCAAGCTCCTTTAGATCGGGGTCTGAAAGCGCGTCGGAGAGTACCGCCGTATAGAGGCGTAACGGCATCAGTTGCGCGTCGTTTGGCGCGGTAAAGTAGGACATCTTCAGCGCCTCGATGATTGGGCGGTTTCCCGACTTGTGTTGGGTCTTTAGCAGCGCCAACAGTAACCAGAGCTCGGAACGGTGCGGTGCGGACCTCAGCACGCGGGTGAGGTCCTCCTGAGCATCGGCATTTTTTTGGGAGTCGGAAAGAGACAGGACACCATTGTTGGGCCTGACAGCCATGAGCGCCACGGTCGCGGCATAGTTGGCGTCGAGATCGGCCCGAATTGGTGAAATCGCGGCCGCCCATCGCGCGAACGCTGGAATTTCTTGTGCAACGATCTTCGAGGGATCCCGGGGGAGCGCCGGTTGCCCGAGTGAAAAGGTCTCCGAAAAAAACGACTCAAGCGCGTACACGGCGGTGAGCGCGGCGACCACAATTGCAGCAATGCGAAGCTTGTTCGCCGGATTCATCGGCTTTGGTCCAACTTGGCTCTCACAGCGCCAGGATGCTGTCGCCCTGGATGCTCAGAAGCGTGAGATTACCCGTCGCATAGGCGCCGGTGTCAATATTGATTCGATTAGGACGGATATCGGGCTCCGGTACCGGCGTGTGGCCGTGAACGATATATTTGGAGAACCGCTCCTCGCTTTCGAGAAATTCCTCGCGGATCCAAAGCAGGTCCTCTTCCTTTTGCTGCGGCAGCGGGATGCCGGGGCGGACGCCGGCGTGAACGAAGAAGAAATCACCGCAGACAAAGCGCAACCTGAGGCTATTGAAAAATCGGCGCTGGTAGAGCGGAATCCTGCCATCGAGTTCCCTAATTAGTTCCGTCCGTTCGGCCTCATCGGGGTTAAGCGAAGGTGTAAGTCCATAGGAGACTAGGGTTTGCAAACCGCCATAGAGCTTCCACCCTTGCAACTGGGCAGGATCCTTCAGGACGTCGAACAGGAAAGCCTCATGGTTACCTTTGAGGAAAACCGTTTCGTGATCGCGGCTCCGATTGATCAGGAGGTCGATGGCCTGTCTGGATTGCGGGCCACGATCGATATAATCGCCGAGAAAAACGTGAATCGCGCGGGTCGACTTCGCGTTGGCGAGGTCCCTGTCGATCACGGTGAACATCTGCTGAAGCAAATCGGCGCAGCCGTGAATGTCAGAGATCGCGTAGATCCTGATCCCGTCTGGCAATCGGGGCCTTTGAATTCCGCCGGTCGATCGCAACAATCCCCGCATTTGCTTGGTTTCCAACGACCTTTGACTTGCCCGGCCATGATTCTTGGGCAGCCCTCAACATAGGACCGCGGCGAATATAGTAAACGGTCGGTTGCCCGGAAGTGCGGTATTTGAATCGATTTGATCGACAAAACCATCCGGAATTTCAAATCGTTGCATCTAGCTTCTCCCCCAACAGGGGGATAATAAAATGCGCAAGATTTCGATTGTGGCCGCTTTGGCCGTGGCTACACTGATCGCCGGATTCCGGGGAGCTAACGCGGGACTGTTGGGGATGCCAATGGGTCTGCATGCCGCGATCCAGCACATCAAATTCGAGACGCCGACGCTGGCGCCGATGGCTTACACCGAATTCTGCCTGCGCTATGAGGATGACTGCCGGCCGCGAAAGGTCTTCCGCGGTGGTCCCGTGCGCCTGACGGTCGAACGATGGGATGACCTCAAGGAGGTCAACGAGGCTGTCAATCAGGATATCGCGCCCCAGCCCAACGAACTGGGCCTTGCCGGCGAGGTCTGGCTGATCAATCCGGACAGCGGCGAATGTCACGATTATGCGGTGTCGAAGCGCCATGAGCTGCTCGAACGCGGGTGGCCGGCGCGGGCGCTGTTGCTCAGCGAAGTAGTTACTTATAGCGGCGAGCATCATCTTGTACTGGTCGTGCGCACCAAGGGCAGTGACCTCGTGCTCGACAATTTGACGTCGCAGATCAGGCCTTGGTCCCGGGCGCCGTATCGGTGGGTTCGTATCCAGCAGCCGAGCGATATGCGGCTTTGGGCAACGGTCTCGACCCGCGGGGTCTGAAGATTCTCAAGGGCTATAGGCCGCCGCTCGTGCGGCCGATAGTCTGCGAAAAACCAAGTCCCAAAATGACGGCGACCAGGATCTGGCTCAAGGGGTGAGTTAGGCTTGAGTCGCAGAAAACCTCGCAAAATAGCACCACGATGGCTCCAGCTGCCGCCGCCGGGAAAAACCAGTCCCGCCCGCGGCGTAGCGCGCCCGCAAACAGCACGACAGACAATTGAACGGCGATCAATACAAGAATGATTGAGGGGGCCCGACCCCATTCGATCAGGATTTTGGCAATCGTCGATGCTGGTTCAATCATCGTCCTGGTTCCAAAATCTCGATAAATCGGAACCAGCGCGTCAAACGTTCCAACCCCGCTGCCGACCCATTTTGCATCGGATAATGCGCGCTGGGTGACCGACAGGGAGTCGCCGGGAGCACTCGTCGCGAAGCGCAGGATAGCTATCACGGTCTGGCTCTCCTCGAAACGAAGGGTAATGGTTCCCACGACGGCGACCGCAAGGATTACAAACAAAAGGCTGGAGATGGCGGGACCGAGTGCGAGGAGTCGACTGGTACCTACGAGCAGTACGACGGCGATTCCAAATGCCGCTACGATCGCGATACTGCCTCTGCCGGCGACCAAAATCGCTGCCAAACAGCTCGCGGCCGCCGCTAGGCCAAGACAGAACCAGAGAACAGTCGACAGACTCGCCACATCTTCGCGACGGCTCAGGCGTCGCTCGATGATGCGGACGGCCGCGGCGACGTTTACGACCGCGCCCAACGCGCAAATGGCGATAAACGTGGTCGTATTGGGGACCGACAAGATCTGAAACTGCCCCAAGAATACCACGACCGACATGAAGGTCGTCAACGCACACATCACGAGCAGGGTCGTTTCGGCCCTCTCGCGATCCCGGGTGAAGATCATTGTGGCGACCGTCAGCGATGCTGCCGTCAGATAGGCAAAAAGCGAGCGGATCGTTGCACCCGGCTCTATGCTGATATGGCCCGACAGGGGCTCATTGAGCGCTACCGAAGCCGTGGGCCAGATCGAATTGGAGAACAGGTTGAGCGGAGCGATCTGCAGGACCATCCAGGCGAGCGGAAAGAGAAGCGCTGGTGCCATCGATCGCAACAGCCGGGCTGTGATCTTCAGGTCTTCTTGAGAGGCTCTGAACGCTAACAGCAGCAGCAGCAAGGCTGCGGCGATCGCGCTCACGTCCTGGACCAGCCAATCCTCGGTGAGTGCCAATACCGGTATTGCTGCAAGCAAGATGCTGAGAAAGCGGAAAGCGATCGACAATGCTGAAGACTTTGCGCGGTTGATGAAGACAACGTTCCAAATTGACTGAAGCGACGTTGAATTGTCGCACACGAGAAAGCAACTACCAATCTCGACTAAGTGGAGGCTTGCTTTCTGGAACAGGTGTTAGCAAAACCCTGCTTAGATGCCGGTGACCGAGCGTCGCCTGACCAGTACGCCTGCCTCGGCCTTGCGCGGGATCCGAAGCATTAACAGTCCGGTACGAGCCACAAGCCCGAACGCGTATCCAAGCTGCGGGACAATGGCCACAAGCATGCTGCCGGCAACCGCCGAAAGCAGATGCGCTCCTGCATTCCACTGATAAATCGTCAGCGATACGAACAGCAATAGCGTGGTCGGGATCAGAATCCAGACCCGGAAGCCCCAGGCGAACACAGCTCCCACCAGAAATGCGAGGATCGTGACCGGAATCATAGCGGTTCTCCGCTTTTAACCCTGTCACTCGAATTCCTAAGAAATCATAAATGGCTGTTATCACCGTGCCGGGCAGTTCTGCGAAAGCGCCGAAAGGGCGTCCGAGAGGCCGTTGAGAGGCACGGTGCCGTGGATGGGGGAGGCGGCCTCGATGTCAACCGAGAGCTCGGAAGCCGTCTGCCAGGACCCGTTGGCCAAAAGGGTGGCGTTCGGAGGTAGCAACAACACCTCTCCTCCCTGCAAGGCCTTGGCCTCGAACCGGGTTTCGGGAGAGTTGGCTCTTGCGCGGACACCGTATTTTGATCCCCGGACCACCGGGGTAATCAGCACCAGAAGGGTTTCGATGCCTGCCCGGCCGCACCGAAATGTCAGTCCGGCGAAATTAATGTCGGATTTTTCCGTATCGGCGGTGTGCAAAACTGAAACAGCCTCCTTCCCACTGTCGGGATCCGGCGTCCGAACCAGTCGCCATCCGCCGGGAAGTTGGGAGGTCCGGCTCCCGCTTTCGACTTGGCGGGTGAACATCTCCTCGCAACGCTGCAGATCGCTGGGAGCCAGCTTTCCGTCGCAATTTTGGGCAGCTGCAATTGGCGGAAATTCCAGGGAAAAACACAGCGAAAACGCCGCTGCTTGAGCCAGTTTGGCAGGGTTCATTTTGGGTTTTGCGCCTCATTGTAAATCTCGGTCCCTCGACCAACGCCCCAGTTGACACGATGCCCAATATATCGGCAACTTAACGATGGTTATCGGTTGATAAACCCGTAGCGTCGTATTTGTGTTGCGTCGCACCATTATTAAGGCTTAATTAACCGACGGGATTGGAAGTGGTTATTAATTTTTTAGACGTTGGAGGCGACGTTGATCCCTCGAAACCTAGCGAGTACCGGCCCCGCCGAGAAGCTGGATGCGGGCCACTTGATGCCCGATATCGCCGCGCTGCGGGCGTGGAGAGAAAGCGGTCAGGTCGTCGATCGAAAACTTGATTCGAAAGACCAGAAATTTAAGGTTCCCTACGCGGCGCTTCGCTACGTCTTGGCGTTGACGGATTCGGTCTTCATTGTTGTCGCCAGTTTTATCGGCAGTAGCGTCTATCAGAGCGTCTACCAGTTCTTCGCCAATCACACCTCTGATCACTCCGATTTGGATCTCGGAGCAGGCATTGTCGCGGCTGTGTTGTACGTTTTGATCGGTCAATCGGCTGGCTTCTATGACCTGGGGGCGGTTTTCTCAACCAGACGAGATATCAAGAAAATTCTTGTGCAGTGGGCGCTCGTGAGCCTCGTACTCACGTTGCTTGCCTTTCTGATGAAGGTCGGAGCTGGTTTCTCTCGCGGGTCGATTATTTGTTTCGCAACTCTGGCACTTGTGCTTCTTTTTGTTTCGCGCTCTTTGGCCAAGCGCTGGGTGCGAGAGGCGGTGGCCGATGGTCGGGTCCAAGGTCGGCGTATTGTCCTATTGGGATCGCGTGACGAACTTGCTTCGATCAGTGCAGGCGACCTTCTGCAGCGCTATGGCTTGAGCGAAATCGATCGCGTTTCCTTCGCGATGGACAAGAGCAAAAATCTTGCGATGGGAAATCCCGAGTCGGACTCACTGGAGCATGCGGTTACGATTGCCCGCGAGCGCTGTGCAGACGAGATTGTCCTGGCGTTGCCCTGGAGCGACACGCGAAAGATCGAGTTGGTGCGCGATCGCCTTCGGGCATCGCCACTCCCAATCGAGTTGCTTCCGGATCGGCGAATTCGCTCTTTGGCGGAGAACCCTTCCTTCAGGTTGAAGAATTCGTTGTCGATCGAAGTGCAGCGCGGGCCGCTCACGCGTCTCGAACAATTCTCGAAGCGATGCGTCGATGTCGTGGGTGCCGCGATTGGTTTGGTGGCCCTTTCGCCTCTCATGCTCTTGAGTGCGGTTGCCATCAAACTCGATTCTGTGGGCCCCGTTTTGTTTCGGCAACGCCGCAACGGGTTCAACATCCAGCCGTTTGTAATCTTCAAGTTCCGGACCATGAGCGTGATGGAAGACGGATCTGACGTGCAGCAGGTCAAAAAGTCTGACCCGCGCGTCACGTCGATTGGCAAAGTTCTGAGAAAAACCAGTATCGACGAGTTGCCCCAGCTATTTAATGTTCTTCGAGGCGATATGTCGTTGGTTGGCCCCCGGCCGCACGCCTTGGCCCATGACAATCATTATGGCGACCTGCTGTCCGAGTACGCCTTTCGCCATCATGTCAAACCGGGAATTACCGGATGGGCCCAAGTAAGAGGATACCGCGGCGAAACGGCGCGCGTCGAGCAGATGAAGGGAAGGGTCGATTGCGATCTCTGGTATATTAATAACTGGAGCTTGGTGTTGGATTTTAAAATCCTTGCCCTGACATGCATCGAACTCATGCGTCGGCGGAACGCATACTGAGCATCCTGCCCTAGAATCTGGACTTGGGTAGTATCCGCATTGCAACAATCGGTCCGGAAATTAACTAACGTGACGAATCGCGTTGACTCTATTGGGGTTTTGCCAGAAGTTCCGATTCGAAATTTTGGGGACCAAGTGGGTGGGGCGCGTCCTTTACTTAGTAGGATTGTTGTCGGCGGTCTTGCTGGGCTCAGCAGGCTGCTCGATCATGCCGAGTTCTGGCCCGCAGGATTTTTCCATAAAGTCCGGCCAAACTGCCTCGGGCCCTGACTATGGGCTGGTGAAACTTAACCCCAAAGCAATCGATATCCTCAGAGAATATGGCCCAGGGGCTCTTGCCGGTACATTTCCGGACAGGTCGCGACCTCAAAACATCAAATTTGGCATTGGTGACGTCGTTTCTGTGACGATATTTGAGGCGGCCGCGGGTGGCTTGTTTATCCCTGCTGAAGCGGGGGTAAGGCCTGGTAACTTTGTATCTCTTCCAAATCAGAACATTGACACGGATGGCAATATTTCCGTGCCCTATGCCGGCGCAGTGAAGGCGGCTGGACGGACACCAGGCGAAGTTCAACAGGACATCGTGAAAGCGATCGGCAACCGCGCGATCGAGCCACAAGTCATCGTTGCTCTTATCACCCAAAACACTTCGCTTATTAGCGTCTTGGGCGAAGTCAATACGCCGAGCCGGCTGCAAGCAAATGCGGCTGGCGAGCGCGTTCTTGATGTAATTAGCCGTGCCGGGGGACCCAAAGGTCAGGGCTATGAGACTTGGGTCACGCTGGAGCGCGGAAGCAAGCGCGCGACAGTTCCGTTCGGTGCACTGGTCTACCAGCCTGACAACAATGTGTGGGTCCACCCGGGCGATACGATCTATGTTTATCGCGAACCCCAAGTTTTCCTCGCTTTTGGAGCGTCCGGGCAGCAAGGACAATTTCCTTTCAACATGTGGAAGATTTACCTAACACAGGCGATGGGAATAGCGGGTGGGCTGCTTGACGCCCAGTCTGAGCCGGCAGGTGTCTATGTCTATCGCCAAGAGCCGCGCGAACTGGCTGAGCGTTTAGGACTGGATTGTTCCAAGTTTGTGGGCCTTACGGTACCGGTGGTCTACAACGTGAACTTCAGGGATCCCGCAGGCTACTTTCTGGCAACCAAGTTCGAAATGCGAGACAAGGACGTGCTATTCGCAGCCAACGCCGCAACGGTTGATACCGCGAAATTCCTGCAGTTCGTTAACCTGATTGTTGCGACAGCTAACAATGGCATCGTCACGGCAAGTAATGCGCAGATCGTGAGGATACAATCGCATGAGTAATTCAAAGCTGCAGTAGCGGATGAAAAATGGCTTCAGTTTGAAGCTCCGGCTGTTCCCATATTTGTTAATCGGTACGGTTGTGATGTCGCCGCTCCCGTTCGGCTCAACCGACCAAATTTCCGTTGCATTTTGGGTTGTCATATTGGCTGTTGTGTCGATTGGCGTCCTCCCCGCGCGATTTACTAGTGCTCAATTGATATTTGTTGCGTGCGCTGCGGCGATTGCTTTGGCTTGGGCGACAACAATGTATATCGGACTAAGCACCTCCCCGATATTTGCAGGCGCTCTTGACAACCCGATTTGGCGGCAAGCTTCCGAGGCGTTGCAGGTTCAACTTCATAGCGGAGTCTCGGTCACGCGCAACCAACCTTTTTATTCGGCTGGTCCGCAACTCGCGTGTTTTCTTGCGCTATTCGCAGGCTTCATGGCAGGGCACGATCAAACAGTAGCTAGGCGATTCCTTCAGGTTGTTTCGATTTCGGCGGTCGTCTACGCGGGATTTGGGATTGTGAGCTTTGCGATCGATCCCAACGTCGTGTTGTGGCGTGAAAAGCTTGCCTATCGAAGTTTTTTAACCGCTACATTTACGAATCGGAATACTGCGGCGATTTACTTTGGATCGTTTGCTGTCATTTGGCTTCTGATTTTAACCAACAGACTTTCGAAGGTATGGCCTGCCGATACAGCATGGTTACATGCCGCAAAAGCGACATTGCGGCGGCCTGGCTTTCCTGCTGTTCGCGCAGCATTCTCTCTACTCTTAGTGCTTTCGGCGATGTTTATGACGGGTTCGCGGGCCGGCGTCCTTATGTCGCTGGCAGCAATGTTCGGAGCGCTTTTGGCGTTTCATCGAAGCAAGCTTTCGTCGGTGAGTGCTCTAGCGGGAGCGCTCGTGATCGGTGGAGCGGTGCTGCTGGCGTTGCTTCAACTTATGGGGACCATCGTTGCGAACCGGTTCGATCTGAACGATCTTGCAGAAAACGGTCGATGGCATACCTATAAGTCTACGCTCGCCATCATCGTCGACTTTCCCTGGTTTGGAACCGGCCTCGGAACATTTCCGATCGTTTTTCCGGCGTACAGAAGCTCAGAGATCTCGACCTTTGGAACCTGGGACCGTGCTCACAATACGCTTTTGGAGTTGGCATCGGAGCAGGGTATACCCTTCGCGATCATCGTCACCACCGGTTTTGCCGTGATGGGCATTATCTTGGTGCGGGGAATCCGACGCAGAAGACGCGACCGAATTATCCCGCTTAGCGCGCTTTCGGTAGCGGTTTTGGTCGTCGCTCATTCGCTGGTCGATTTCTCGCTGCAAATTCCAGCACTTGCCATTCTCGTATTTACGTTAATTGGCGTTGGTTTAGCCCAATCGTATTCAGCTACTGTTTTAGCCAGCCGATCTCCGCTAAATTCCAGCGGATGCTCATAAGAAGCGCAGTATTTGATTAGTATATTCAGTTGCTTGTCGATGGTTGAGGCTGTACTATTAGCATAGTCTATTGGAGGCTTTGAAATGGGAATTTTCCGAATCCTCTTAGCTGCCATTTTTCTCGGGTTAGTTGGTTATCCGGGATTTGCAGTTGCCGCGTGTTATGGCCCTGACAGACAGCTTCCAGCGACAACCGTTTCTGATTTCTTGAACAACCCGTCCTCGTTGTTGCAGCAGGCTGGGAACGCAAACGGTGGACCTGGAATGATTTCCCTTATCAGGGACCTAGTCTCCTCAAATTCGGCAGCTTTACCTGCGGTCTTGGGTCTTCTCGCCGGTGCAAACGTAGATCAGCAACAGGCGATTGGATCGGGCTTGGGTCAAGCCGCTTTGCTGTGTGTCCGGCCAGATCCCACCTTCGCCGCCGAAATTCAGGCGCAGGTTGCTGATCCCAAGTATGCTGCCTACGGATCCTTTAAAACGGCATACGCTGCGGCAACGGGAAATGTTCTGATTGGCAGCGTGGGTGGTGGCGCAGGCGGTGGCGGAGTTTCGGGTGGCTCTTCGGGTGGGCAAACGAATCCGATCTCTGGATTGTCATCTGGTAGCTCGGCATTTCAGGCTTTCACCTCCAGTAGTTTCACAAATCCATCGACGAATTATTTCACGGGCAGCGTCTCGGGCATCAGCGCTGGCAGTACGACAACAACGACTAATACAAGCACGATCTCCGCAGCTAAATCGGTCAGTCCTTAAGTGTTAGCAAGCACGCTTTGTACAGTAGTTGTCTCAAATTTGCCCGCAAGCTGTGATTGGTGAGAGATGTTGAACATTAATCACCAACCGGTACGGCCAACCGAAAGAGAAGATCTTGACAGATCCGGCGAGGGAGATCTGTTTTCGACCACGGCTAGATTGCTTCGGCGCCACCTTTTCCTTATGGCGCTGGTCTTTGTCAGCTGTGTGCTTTTGGGTCTGGTTCTATACTTCACGCTGCCGCAAAAATTTACAGCGACCGCGCTTCTGATCATCGACAGCCGGAAAACCCAGTTCTCGCAACAACAGTCGTCTTCAGCGGCGGATGTTCCGGTCGATTCGCCCACGGTCGACAGCCAAGCCGAAATTCTCAAATCGGAAAATATCGCCCTCGCAGTTATAAAGGATCTGCATTTGAAGGATGAGCCCGAATTTGTCGGGCCACAGGGCGGCATATTGCCGATGATAATCGGGGCCATTGCCGACCTGTTCGCCGATGGTAACGCGTCGGATTATGTCAACGAGCGCCGAGCCTTGGAGCGCTTCGAAAAGGCGCTGACGATCAAGCGGGTCGGACTGAGTTACGTTATCGATATCAGTTTCCAATCGACGTCGCCCGCAATGGCCGCGCGAATTGCCAACGCGGTTGCCGATGCGTATGTGGTGGATTCCCTGGAGGCGAAATATCAGTCTTCGCGTCGTGCCGCCAATTGGCTGCAGGACCGAATGAAGGAGCTAAGGACACAGGCTTCAACCGCCGAACGGGCGGTCGCAGATTTCAAAGCGCAGAACAACATCGTCGATACCGGTGGACGCCTGCTAAACGAGCAGCAGCTTGCGGAACTGAACAGCACCCTCACGATCGTTCGGGCACAACGGGCCGAAGCTCAAGCCCGCTTGGATCAAATATCCGACATTCTCAAAAAAGAAGACGGTGGGGCCAATTCATTGTTTGACGGGACAGTTGCCGATTCACTTCGGAATGACGTCATAACAAGACTGCGTCAGCAATATCTGGATATCGCCGGTCGGGAAGCGGACTGGTCGAACCGTTACGGCCCCGGCCATCTAGCGGTTGTGAATCTGAGAAATCAGATGCACGAAATTAAGCGCTCGATCGCTAATGAACTGAGGCGTATCGGAGAGACTTATAAGAGTGATCTGGAGATCGCAAAATCTAAAGAAGAGAGCGCCCTAGCTGCGTTGAACGCCAGCATTGCGCAGTCGAACGACACGGGGCAAGCTCAGATTGTGCTGCGGGAGCTTGAGAGCAACGCTCAAAGCTATCGTGCTTTGGCGGATAATTTTCTCCAGCTGTATATGATTTCGGTTCAACAACAATCATTTCCGATTACGGAAGCGCGCCTGATTACGCAGGCATCTGAGCCGTTGCGCAGTAGCTCACCAAAATTTCTACTGATTATGGCTCTTGCAACGGCCGGCGGATTGGGGCTCGCCTTCGGCGCGGGGCTGCTCCGGGAGATGTCCGATCGAGTTTTCCGTACGCCGGAGCAGGTTCGATCGCTTCTAAGTCTAGAATGTATTGCGATCGTTCCCGAGGTCGCGGCCCTCGCGAAGAGACGCGCCAAAAGAACGAAAGATTACCGCTGGCTCAAACTGGCGGGTCTTTGGAGGCATATTCTTCGCGGGTCTAAGGGGGTTGTGAAAGAGCAGAGCGCGGGTAGCCGGGCGGATGGCCTGGTAAATCCCAGTCCAGTCGCGTCAACGCGTGACCGGTTGGTTATCGCCCCATATGTTACCGGAGCGCCGTTCTCTCGTTTTTCCGAGGCGATGAGATCGATCAGAATGGCAATCGATTTAGATCAGACCTCGGTCAGCCATTGCGTCGTCGGGATTACTTCAAGTTTGCCGAACGAGGGTAAATCGACGATCGGGGCAGCCTTGGCGCAAGTGATCGCGGGATCAAGGGCCAAGACTCTCCTAGTCGACGCGGACCTCCGTAACCCAAGCCTAAGCAGGAATATTGCCCCCGACGCGCACGTTGGACTGATTGAGGTAGCGTTGGGGAGGGCTACGCTCGATGAGGTTATTTTGGTCGATCCGACGACCGGACTCTGCTTCTTGCCATGCTGCGGTACAACTTCACTGGCGGATACGAGCCAAATGCTGGCCTCCGGTGCAATGGAGCAGCTATTTAAGAGTCTCCGTGAGCGGTATGACCGAATCATTGTGGATCTTTCGCCCCTTGCGCCTGTGGTCGACGTTCGCGCGACTCTCAAGATCGTTGATGCTTACGTTCTCATTGTCGAGTGGGGACGAACTAAGATCGACGTGGTATTGGAAGCGATGCACGGAGCGCCCCGGGTATCCGAACATCTGTTGGGGGTTATTCTAAACAAGGCAAACTTGCATACCCTCAGCAGATACGATGCTCACGGTGGAGACTATTATTACAATCAATATTACACCCGATATGGCTATGTGGATTGAACGATTTGAAATTATCGCCCGGCCTTCATAGCGTAGCCAAGACCGTAATATGCGTCAGCATCGGAATTTGTTTGTACTGGGGAATCAGTTTGGATCTTGATGCGCTGGCGTATGCCAGGCAGGAGCGAATCGCCTTCCGAATTATTCTGGGCGACACTTTTCAGACGGACTTCGTATCAAGTTTGGCACTCAAGGCGCCCCGCGGGAATGACGTCGGCGGATGTAATCCGTCCCTTGTTCGATCGACCGCAATCATTGATCTTAATTTGGCCGAGGAATCCTATGCATTGGCTGATCGCCTCGCAATTGATTGGCGAATGGGACAAGTGGAAAACTCTACCCGAGCGGCGCTGGAATGCGCACCGTCCGATGCCTTTTTATGGTGTGTTCGTTATTGGGTAGAGGTAGTGAAGTACGGTTTCAAGGACGAGTTCCTGACTGATCTCAAGATGTCATACAACCTAGGCCCGCACGAAGCTTGGATCGCTGAGAAGCGTAACAGTCTCGCATTGGCGGTATTTGATCGATTAGGCCCAAAGCTACAGGATATGGTAGTGGCGGAATATGCGGGGATGTTGGACGCCGGATTGATCCAGCAGGCCTTTGACAATCTCGTTGGACCAGGCTTTTCGATTCAGAATCGGCTTCTTGGGGCGCTGGGTAATGTACGGTTGATTCACCGAGAGTGGCTCGCCAAAGGCCTCAGGGAGGCGGGCTACCGCATTGATGTGCCGGGAGTGGAGCTAACCGAAGAGCGGCCCTGGCGCTAGGACAGACAGAGAGGGGCAGGCAACGTCATTTGCATACGTCTTTCCAGGTGCACCTGCTGAACGAGTCGCACACTTGCACTTGGTGGCAGGAAGGTTCGGCTCCTGATCCGACGATGGGAGGCGGGGTGAGGGAATTACAGGTTGTAATCGGGCAGATTGGAGGAATGTCAAACGCCTTGCTGCAGGCGGGTCTCATCTGACCGCCGATGCATGTACACACGCAGCCTGCTTCCGCGGCCGTGAGTGCCGAAAGAGCAACAATCGAGGCGATCAGTATTTTTCCGATCATCGAACACGAGCCTCTAATGACGACCAATAGTAATGCGGAAAAAAGCTAAAGTGCCTACGTTTCCAAACAGCGCTGTATTCGCCATATAATACCGAACAACTCGGCTTTCCTAGAAGCTTTCTCGCTTATAAAGCGCCCTGAAAGTTGATGCCTCCTTGCCTCGGCTTCATGGTAAAACACCGTCATGGTTTAGTCTTGCGATAAGCATCCTTGATAATTTCGAAGTCTGCAAATCGAGAGATGTCCATTGGCCTGTGCAGGAGTTGAACATCGACGAGCGCGTCCTGAGTAGCTTTCCACTGCTGGCGATCAAATTCACCGATTCGTAATCCGAACGGCCTGATGTAGGAACGCTGCTCGTCCATAACAAAATTGATGACTGCGTTGCTGTAGGCAGGTCCGAAAATTCCATCGGAAGTTTGTTTCCCCAAATTTGTATACACAAAGTCCCATCCGGCGATCACTCCTCTCATAAAGTCGGTAAGGCTGTCACGGAATTGCTTTAAGGCATCTTGATTGCAGAAAAATACAGTCCCCAAAATGTGGACACCGGAGTCGCTTGGCCTTATTGCGCGAAAGCGTACCCCTTTTTCGCGAAGCGCCGCCGACGCTTCACCAATTATGCCTGGCCAAACATCAAGCGAGTCATTCGCGAGAGGGGTTGCGCTCTCGAAACCGTTGACTTCCCGGATCTGAGATCGGGGCAAATGCAATCTCAACATCATGATCTCGTAAGCGAATTGTCTTTCGTCGCCCGATCCATACCCAATCCTCTTGCCTAGAAAATCTGACGGGGTTCTGATTTGCGAACTTTCGAGGACGTAAAATACAACGGGAGTTTCGAGATAGCCGGCGGCAAAGGCCACAATGGGGAGTCCGCGTGCGCGGGCCTTGAGAAAATTCGTGGCGCTGACTAAGCCCACGGCGGAAGGATCTTCGACTACGCTTTCGATGACCGATTCTTCCGAATTAGCGTAGTTCAGCCGGACCTGCAGTGCCTCCAGCGCAAAGATGTCGGCTTTGAGTGCGGTAGCGATACCGACCGCTCCGTAGTCGGGCCTTGGTGGGAGAAAGACCGACAGCCCGACTTGGCTCGATGAATACGAAGGAACGTCGAATGGAAATATTCCGACGATCAGAAAACCAAGCAATAAGAACGCCGCTAAGCGTTTTCGAGCCTGGATGCGACACGTCAGCAGATCATCCATTTACATTCTCAAGGAAATTGCTCTGTGTATTGGTACCGGAAATCCCCTGTTGAAGTGGACAATCCCAGTAACGTCTCTTGTCGCTGATAGCCCTTCACTACAGGCTTGATGCAACTCGAGCTGCCAAAGTAGCACAACGTAAGCCTGATCGGTTGCGAACAGATGTTGCTTAAAATAACAACGTTCTCGAAAATGTTAGGATTGACAACCTGAGCTCGCGAGAGAGCCGAGGCTGATATACAAGGAACATTCGATGGATTTTGGTGCACGGGAACAGTGTTTGTAAGGAGATTCCTCTCTGTTATGTTGGGTCCAATTGTCGGGATGGTACCACCATTTACCGGCCCGGATTGTATAATTTGGCCCAGCGCCGATTGATTTGAGCACATCAACAGCATGAGCAGTGGCACGACTCCGGACCATAACCAATATCGTCGCAGATTAACGGGCAGGTTCTTGGTAAGTGGTGTGACCATAGGCCGAAAATGCATCCCTCTTGGAGCATATAACTTCAGCCCCGTTTGCGGCTAAACACAAAAAGCAACTCAGTTAAATTAACCTAGGAAATGAGTATTTGGAAGGCGGCTCATAAACCGCATTTAGTTGCTTGGCACCGAGACAACCCTCAATTATCGTTGATTTTAGTGTGAAATTTTCCACTCATCAAGTCTGGTCATCGAGTCTGGGTACTGCGGCGAAGCCACAAATGGCGGAGCGGGGGTATGTTGGCCTGATATTTGAAGAGTGAAGGGATGGCTACCGCGGGTTTGGCGTATGAAAACTGTCAGAATTCTCGGAACTCACGGGGTTCCAGCAAGCTACGGAGGTTTCGAGACCGCGGCGGAAAATGTCGCGCTTTATCTGGTATCGAAAGGGTGGCGCGTCATCGTTTACTGTCAGGGGAAGGGCCGGGGACCCATCGTGGAGGACGTTTGGCGAGGTATTGAACGCGTGACAATCTCTGTCGATCTTGAAGGCTGGCGTGGAACATCGAGATTCGATTGGCTTTGCATTGCCCATGCTTGTCAGTTCAAGGATTTATGTTTGACTTTTGGATACAATACTGGAATATACAATTTTAGATTGCGATTGGGCGGCATAAAAAATATCATAAACATGGACGGCATCGAATGGTCGCGGAAGCGCTGGGGATTCGTTAAACAGGCAATCCTCTACGTGAATGAGAGGTTCGCCGCATTGTTCGGAGACAATTTGATAGCTGATCATCCAGAGATACAAAAGTATCTGTGCACTCGGGCGCCCTCAAGAAAAATAACAACGATTACCTACGGGGCCGATCCAGTGGTCGCCCCTCTCACCAGCCCGGTTTTGTCGATGGGATTAGAGCCAAACTCTTACCTGACACTCATCGCAAGACCGATACCAGAAAACTCGATATATGAACTCGTTCGCGCATTTTCGCGGCGGCGCCGCGGATACAAGCTTGTAGTGCTCGGAAATTTCGACGAAAATGACTTATACCATAGGTCGATTAGATCTGTCGCGAGCAGTGAAGTCGTTTTCCCCGGCGCAATTTATGAAACGACGGTTGTAAAATCGCTGCGCTATCACTGTGTCGGCTATCTGCATGGGCATACTGTTGGGGGGACAAATCCATCCCTGGTGGAAGCGATGGCCGCCGGCAACCCAGTGATTGCACATGCGAACCCTTACAACAAATGGGTGGTGCAGGACGGTGCCTTGTATTTTACGGACGAAGATTCGATAGATGACTGTATTACTCGGCTTCTGACCGACGAGGGCTTGCGGACCAAATTGCGCAGCCGATGTCTGGCCCGCTATTCTGAAGAATTCACCTGGGAGCGAGTAGCAGGTCAGTACGAGCAATTGTTGTGTCGCTATCTCCGAAAGTCTTCAGTATGAATGACCATTCGTCAGGAAAAAATAAGTGTGGAGACAGCGGTATGATCCGTCTTGCCGTGATGGGACTCGGAAAAATGGGACTTTCCCATTTGTCCATGATTAGGGCGCATCCCGAGGTAGAGATTGCCGCTGTCTGCGACGCTTCGAAATATCTGCTGGATGTTATCGGCAAATATACGGGAATTCCGACATTTTCAGATTATCAGTCGATGCTGAAAGAAGCGGCATTGGATGCTGTGATTATTGCCACCCCGTCCCGCATGCATGCGGATATGGCCCACGCCGCGCTGGACCGCGGCCTGCACGTTTTCTGCGAAAAGCCATTCTGCCTCGACTTTGTCCAGTCGGAAGGATTGGCGTTGATTGCGGAGAGAAAAAAGCTCGTTAACCAGGTCGGTTATCATTACCGTTTCGTCGGAGCTTTCCAGGAGGTGAAGCGAATTCTCGATTCCGGAGCCCTGGGAAAGGTCAGCCATGTCCAGGCAGAGGCCTACGGGCCTGTTGTGTTGCGAGCCAAGGGCACGACGTGGCGTACGCAGAAGGCGGAGGGCGGTGGCTGCCTTTACGATTACGCGGCCCACCCGATTGATCTGTTGAACTGGTATTTCGGGGTGCCCGAGAGCGTCGCCGGAACGGTGACGAACAAGATCTTCTCCAAGGACACCGAGGATGAAGTCTATGGCACCATTCGTTATCCGCACAACGTTAGCGCGCAGCTTTCCGTGAACTGGAGCGACGAGTCCTACCGCAAGATGAGCGTTAAGATCACGGCTTGGGGATCTGCCGGACGAGTATATGCCGACCGGCAGGAATGCCAGGTATTCCTGCGTGATAGTGCGAAGCTGCCGCCTGGTTATGAAAAGGGCTGGAATGTACGGTATACGACCGAACTGACCGAGCCTGTCTGGTTCTATGTCCGCGGTGAAGAGTATTCGGCGCAACTCGATCACTTTGTTCGGTGCATTATCGCAAAGGAATCCGCTAACATTAATTCCTTCGCCAGCGCTGCGCGGACAGACCGCGTCCTAGCCATGATGGTTGCGGACGCGCTGGCCGGCCCTTCTGCTGTAGCCCCCGGCGGCAACGCAGCCAAAACATCCGTTTTCACTCGCTGATAGCTACGGACACTTAAGGCTCTCATACTTTCATGGACAAACTTCTTTTCGGCGACAATCAATTCTTTGGCGTTAATCACATGTCCGAGGAAAAGGCGCGCGCGCAATCGATGCGCTTCCAGAATAACGACGCGCTTTTTGACGTTCTCGATGCCGCCTATGACGAGGGCATTCGAACCTTCATGTGTACGACGCACGACCGTCTGACCGTGGTCTGCGATCACATGCGTGCCAATCCCACGCGCTACGCCAATTTTATCTTCTATCCGAGTATGCCGTACGCGCACAAATACGCGAACGCTGCTACAGAAGACGGAATTGTTGGCGCGCTGAGACGCTTCATGCCGCGGGAGGGGTTGCTGAATGCGGCTATCCGCGGAGGAATGTCACTCGCCACCAAGGACATTGAGGGCATCACGACATTGCTGATCGATTCTGAGATGAAAATGTTCCAAGGGCTGAATCATCCTGTCATTTTTCTGCAGAACGTCATTGTCGACTTCCTGCTTGGCCTCGGCGTCAAGGAAGCATTTCGTATCTTTGCCAAGCACGTGCGCAACCGTTATGGAGCCGAACCGGGCTTTGTCACGATGAACATGCCGCGGCTCGTCGAAATGCTCGACGAGATCGGGATCGAAAATCCGATCGTATGCGCTAACATCAACAAGATCGGATTCCGCATGTGCGGCGGAATAGAAGCCTATGAACGTACACTGCGTGAACGTAAATTTCGTGCAATCGCGATGTCGGTATTCGCTTCCGGGGCGATACCGCCAAGCGAGGCCATCGAGTGGGTCTGTGCACAGCCCAACGTTGAGTCGATCGTATTTGGAGCATCAAGCAAGCGTAATATTCAATCGACAAAGGCCCTGGTTGACGCTCGTTGGAAGTAGGCAAAGATCGGTAACAAGTCGCACTGTGATGTGAAGCAGCCAAAGATGCGCCGGCTCATATTTGGCATGGCGGCACTTAGGGACAAAGATGAAAATCATTCTTTCCAACTATCGATATTTTATCTCGGGCGGTCCCGAAAGATATATGTTTTCGATGCAGGACGTATTCAAGGAGCATGGGCATGAAGTCTTTCCGTTTTCAGTCAAATCGGCCAGGAACGTGCCTTGCGAATACGAAGACAGGTTTCTCTCGCCCGTCGCAGACGAGAACAGCGCCTACTTTTCAGAATACAAGAAAGATCCTGCGACGCTGCTGAAGGTGCTGTCGCGCCAGCTCTACAGTCCAGAGGCCTTCTTCAAGGCACGGAATTTTGCAAGATTCTGCAAACCGGATCTGGCATATTCGCTGCAATATATGAGCAAGATGTCGCCGGCAGTGCTCGACGGATTCAAGTCCGCTAAACTGCCGGTGGTTCTTCGCGTGTCGGATTTTAGCATGATCTGTCCGCAAGGAACCCTTTTCGACGGTCACGCGGTTTGCAACGCGTGCATTAAGGGAAATTTCCTTCACCCGATCGAGCGCCGTTGCGTGTTGAATTCCCGAACTGCTGGGGCCGTAAAAGGTGGGGCGCTCATGCTCCACAGGCTTCTGAAATGCAGGGACAGAATCGATGCCTACGTATTTCCCTCTAGGTTTACGATGCAAAAATTCATCGAGGGCGGGTTTCCGCCGGAAAAACTGCATTGCATTCCGACTCCGGTGGAGACGGGAAATATCACGCCGCGTTTTTCGGGTGATGGGCCGCTGCTGTATTTCGGCAGGGTTTCGATTGAAAAGGGCGTGCACCAGCTGCTGGAGGCGTATCGCTCAATTTCGACGGATAAGCCAAAACTGGAAGTCGTCGGGGCCCAGGCGGCTGTCCCGTACGCGAGGCGGCTCATGGACGAGTATGGCGAAGTATCCTTCTTTGATTTTGCCTCCAAGGCAGAGCTGGAATCTCACATTCTGAATGCATCGTGCGTCGTGATCCCATCCGTGTGGTACGACAATCTGCCCAATGCGCTTTTGGAAGCGTATTCATACGGCAAGCCGGTCATCGTGCCAGCCCATGGAAGCTTTCTGGATCTGGTCACGGATAGACAGACCGGCCTCTTCTATGAAGCAGGGAACGTCGACTCGCTGCGCGAAAAGCTGGAATGGGCGATCGCTCATCCCTCCGAAATGGCCAGGATGGGAAAGAATGCGCGAGCCTTTGTGGAGGCAGAGTTTTCGTTTTCGAAGCACTATGCCCGGCTAATGTCGGTGTTTAAGTCCGTGCTGTGATATCTCGAGGGACACACCGCTTGGTTCCGATAGTGGAAATGATCGTATTTCTTTTTTCTTTGTCGCGAGGTTCGCTCGGCGCACGTCACGGCGTTTTCTTGTGTCGGTGTTTTCCGGGAAATGATCTAGTGCGACAACATACCGCGCTGTAGCGAGAAGTAAGAATGGCCAAGCCGAGAATATTGTTTTTTCATTCCATTATCGTCACCGGGGGCGCCGAGCGACACACTGTTCTTCTCGCAAAGGCGTTGATGAAGCTCGGCTTTTCCTGCAACATTATGGGCTATTACGCCGATCATTCCGCAATCATCGTGGATGACGAGATCAGACCATTCGTTCGCTTCGTGGGTGGTAGCTCGATGCACAACGTGCTGGAATGGCCCCGAGCATGGGCCATCATCAGGGACCTGCGACCGGATGTCGTGGTCTGCACGGATCCGTCCGCAATACCGATCGTCGTGGCTGGCCGGGTACTGGGTCGTATTCACGCTCGGCTCACCAGCATTCTGCACACCACCATGTTCAAGTCCGACAAGATGAGGCGTACCTTTCCCATCGTCCGGGCAGCAACGCGGGTTGAAGATTGTCTGATCTATGTCTGTAACGCGCAGCGAGAGTATTGGGAAAGCCAGGGTTTGCGCGCGCGCGATTCCGCGGTCGTTCACGTTGGGATTGACGTTTCGCGCTATGATACGAAAAAGGTGAAAGAAACCGCTGAGGATATGAAGGCGGGCCTCGGATTTTTGCCAAGCGACTACGTCGTCGGTTTAACTGCAGTGTTCCGGCCGGAGAAGAACCACCTCCAGGCGCTGGAAGCCATCGCAAGGCTTCGCCAGAAAGGCGTTGCTGCAAAACTGCTGTTCGTTGGCGGGGACGGCAGCACGCGCCAAGAAGTTGCTCGCGCCATCGCCGAGCGCGGGCTCGATCCCCACGTTCGCCTCGTGACCGATGTGGATGATGTGCGGCCCTACCTGAAAGCAATGGATGTCGGCATCTTGTGTTCCACGAGCGGGGAGACTTTCTCGCAAGCCGCTCTGGAAATGATGGCGATGAATGTGCCGATGGTCATGCCACGTATAAGCGGCTGTCCCGAAATGATCGTCGATGGTCGTGGCGGCCGGGTATTTGAGATTGGCGACACGGACGGTCTGGTTTCCCATCTTAGCGAGCTAAGCGATCCCGACATTCGCGCCAACGTCGCCGTGGAGGCGAGGGATGTCGTCATCGAACATTTCACCCATGGCGTCATGGTCGACAAGTACCGCCATGTATTCGAAGGATTGTGCGCGTAAATCAATTGGCGGCGCGGACGAACCGTCGATATATGAGGGAAAAATTCATGTTCGGGACCGAAGACCCGTTCTGGCAAGCGGACCGTGCTCGTGTGGCAGACAAGAAATGGATGCTGCGGGAGCCGGGACTTTGGGCGATCTGGATTTATCGATTTGGTCAACGCGCCGATAGAAGATCGGACGGGGTTCTAAAGAGCGCACTTCTGTTCATTTATAATGTATTGGCGCCGATTATCCACGTGGTCACTGGCGTACGAATACCTAAGGGGTGCCGGATAGGGAGGGGACTTCGCATCTGGCATTTCGGCGGCATTTTTATCAATGAAAATGCTGTCATTGGCGAGAATTGCACGCTCAGGCAGGGAGTCACTATCGGCAACCGTCAAAACGGCGATGAATCGCCCATAATAGGTGACAATGTTGAGGTCGGGGTCTATGCCCAGATTCTGGGCAGTGTCCGTATAGGGAATAACTGCCGGATTGGCGCGTTGACCGTCGTAATCGACGATATGCCCGATAACAGTACTGCGGTTGGTCAAAAGGCGAGGATCGTTCAAAAAGGAAAGCCAGCCGGATTCTAATTAGCCGGTCGGCGCATAGGCTTTTGCTTTGGAGGCCGAACCATGAACTCGCGGGAAATAGATATCGGAACCGGCAGAGAATGGCTCTTCAACAATCAGTTGCCGAAGTAGCAACTCGAGGAATTCTTTGGTCCATTGCCCAGAATTGGGGTGGCCGCGCATTCACTTTCGTTCTCTTTATCGTACTTGCGCGTTTTTTGACTCCGACCGATTTTGGATTGGCGTCCGCTGCGGCGTTAGTCTTAATGCTGATCGCAATGGTTGCCGAACTCGGCTTTGGCGATGCCATCGTACAGCGCAAGGACCTCACGGCTGCGGATATCAATCTGCCGTTCTTTGTCTCGGTCGGTTGCTCGGTTGCGCTTGCCATAACGACGATCTTCTTGTCCAAACGAATTGAGAAGTGGCTGAGCGTCGCGGAGCTCAGTCCCGTGCTTATCGCGGTCTGTATCACCGCGCCGTTGTCGACGGTGTCGATGTTTCAGGAGGTGAATTACAGGCGGCATTTCGCATTCCGGCAACTCGCTTTCCGCGTCTTCATTGCAAATTTGATCGCGGGGCCCCTGGCGATTGCGTGCGCCCTAATGGGCGGCGGCGTCTGGAGCCTCGTGGTACAGAGCTATGTTACTGTTGTGGTAAGTCTGATCTGGCTCTGGAAAAGTCCGTACTGGGTTCCAAGTCTGGTGCTAGAGTGGTCGAAATTTCGTCAGCTCAGCCGATTCGGGATCTCCGTCGTGTCAATGCGACTGATCGGCTTTGTCTCATTGAGGTTTGTCGAGTTCATCATCGTGGCGCGCTTCGGTGTGGCAGCGTTCGGCCTTTATGCGGCCGGCTCCAGAATTTACTTTACGATGCTGTACATGCTGCAGACGTCCCTGACCGATGTGTCGTTGGCAGTTCTATCCAAAATATCCGACGATCGCGAGCGCACATTGAATGCCTACGAACAGGCTATTACACTCGCTGCGACGACAACATCACCGTTGTTCGTATTTACGGCGGCGCTTTCTCCGGAAATCTGCGACGTTCTGCTTGGCAGTAAGTGGAATGGTGTCTCCACGTTAGCGCAACCTCTGTTGTTGTTGGGCGCGCTGCAATGTGTGCAGTTCCTGAACGGGTCCTATCTCTCTGCTCGCGGCCGTCCGTCTTGGGTCTTGGTCACGGTGATCAGCAAGATGGTCGCGGTGGTGTTGTGTCTGTCGTTTGTTCCCACCAAGGATGTCATCGGATTGGTTACCGTATTTGTGGTGGCTCAGCTCGTTGAAATCCCGTTTTCGTACTGGTTCGTCGCTCGGGATCTTCAATATCCCTTGGCTAGCATTTTCAAGATTTTGGCACCTGCTTTTATATCGAATGCGGTGGCCTTCGTTGCCGTGCAACTCATGCGCCACTTGATCGAAGGCGTGATACCCTGGTCCCTGGCCCTGGGTGCGGTGTTAGGACTAGTCTATGTCCTTGTCTATCTGACCGCTTTGTCACTGACAGGGCGTGCCCAAATTAACCAGGTTAAGGTATTTGTATTAAATCGGGTGAAGGGGCTCAGGCCATCCTCGTGAAGGCACGTATTGCCGGGCGGTGAAGGTGTTTCGATTTTCGCTATCCATTGGGTGGAAGAACTGGTGAAAGTCCGTTTCCTACCGCTCGATTGCAGCAACCAGGTTATGCCGGAGGTGATGATGTCTTTTCGGATACTGCGTGACGCGAAGTTGCGATCTCTATTTTTCTTGCTCGCCCTTCTCTTTCTGAGTGGCGCTTTGCTCCGTCCCTTGAACGGGGGAGGCGACTTGTTCGATCCTGAATTCAGAACGGTCGGTAAGGAAACCGAAAGCGTTCAGATCATTGGTGCACTCGTCTATATGGTCTCGATAGGTTTAATGTTGTGGCAGTTGGGAAAATTGCGGCTTCACAGAGAACTCGGTCTTGTGGTCGCAATAGTGCTGCTTGCGGTTTGCTCCGCCTATTGGGCGGATGAACCCTCGGTTTCGATCAGAAGGTCGATCGCGCTCGCGGGCACCTCGATTTTTGGCCTGGCGCTTGCCCAGTCGCTTGATCGACGACAAATAATATCCCTTCTCAATCTGTTCGCCCTGCTTTTCTTCGCTGTTTCGGTGGTACTGGCTGTTGTGCTTCCCGATTTCTCGTTTCATGACGTGGGCTTTGCCACGTTCGCGGGTGCGCTGCGTGGCCCTTTTAATCACAAGAACGACATGGGAACTGTTATCGGATTTCTACTCACCATAGTCGTGGTGAGCGGCAGCCGGTGCATGAGTAAGTCGGTGTGGCTGTCTACGGTTGCAGTCGGTTCGGTTTTGCTGCTTGCCACCCTCAGTATGGGATCCGTCATCTCGGTAATTGCTGGTATCGGAGGGGCGTACATCATCGCTAAAATTGCGATAAATCCATCGTATCCCTATCGTGTGTTATTCTGGCTGGTTGTTTTCTTTACCGCGGCGTTCTTGGGCTTCTTCTGGAACGACTTGTTCGAATTCGTATTGGGTGCGCTTGGCCGAGACGCGACGCTCTCCGACCGAACCCTTGTTTGGAATCTTGTGATCATCTCGGGGCAGGATAAGTGGCTCTTGGGAAGTGGCTACGGTGTGGCGTGGCTTGGGGGAGCAGCCGATACGGTCAAATCCGGTTTGTACGCCAGCATTAACAATGCCCATAATGGATTTCTGGAAATCTGGTTGCAGCTGGGTGTCGTGGGGGTAGCGCTGGTTGCGCTGCTGCTCATAGCTGCGGGCGTGAAGGTTTACGCCAATTTGCGTAGCCTTGATGATGAGACATTTGGACGAATGTCCATCGCGATATTGATATACATTATAGTTGAGAATATAACGGCTGTGCATCTTCTTTCTTACAATGACCTGAAATGGAGCTTGATTGTGGTTGTTGCTTATTTGGCCGACTTTCGCGTCTCGTCCAAATCGAGCAGGGGCGCCAGGGGACGAGCCCCGCAGCTTCAATTCCAGGGCAATCGTCCTCCGCTGCCGGCGCGCTGAAAGTCAAAATACACAGAGGACGTCGTGGTGATGGGGGAGATAACTGTTGGCGGGATCGGGTTGGGATCTCATAGCGTCACGTGTCGTAGAATCCGTGTTTTTCAATTGTGACATTATGGCGATTACGATGAACGATCGGAAGCGAACGAGATGCCGATGCACCTGATTACCGGAGGGGCCGGCTTTGTCGGGGTTAATCTCGCCCGCAGGTTGCTCGCCTCCGGTGAGCGCATCGTTGTGGTAGATGATTTATCGCGGGGACAGCGCGCCTTCTTGCGGGAGTTTGACCGCAGCCCGCTTTTCTCATTTGTTCAACTTGATTGCGCAGACGCCGAGGCCTTCATCAATGGGATAAGGTCGCTTGACGCTGGGAGCATCGACGAGATCTGGCACCTGGCAGCGAACTCCGACATCCCCGGCGGGGTAGCTGATCCCAGTGTGGACCTGAATCGGACCTTCATGACGACGTTTGCCACACTCGTCTTGATGCGGGATCTTGCCATACCGGTTCTGCATTTCGCGTCCAGTTCGGCGGTCTATGGTGATCTCAAGGACGCAGCAATCAGCGAACTCAGTGGGCCGCCCGAACCGATATCGAATTATGGGGCGATGAAGCTGGCCTCCGAGGCGCAGATCCGGGCGGCGGTCGAAAGTTTTCTGAAACGTGCGAATATCTTTCGCTTTCCAAATGTGATCGGTCTACCGGCCACTCATGGGGTGCTGCTCGATCTGGTCCGAAAAGCTCGCCGCACGCCAAGCGGCTTCGATGTTTTAGGCGATGGAACGCAGCAAAAGATCTATCTGCATGTAGATGATCTGGTGGATGCGATGTTGCGCATCCGTGAGCGGGCCGCTGGCGGTTATAACGTCTTCAATATAGGCCCGGCCGACGAAGGTGTTACTGTTCGGGAGATTGCGGAAGCCGTTCGCGACCGGGTTGCGCCGCGGGCCACCATCCGCTTTGGCACCGGCGATAGGGGCTGGGTGGGGGACGTTCCTCGCTTTCGCTATGACATCGGCAAATTGGCGTCCCTTGGCTGGCGCCCCACCATGGATTCAAAGGCCGCGATAAAACGCGCAGTTGAGCAGGTTGCCGCGCAAGAGAGCGGCACATGACACAGGCAATTATTCTGGCTGGCGGAAAAGGCACCCGGCTCGCGGCATTTCTGAACGGCAAGCCCAAGTGTTTGATAGACATCGAAGGCGTCCCGCTGTTGCAGCGACAAATCGAACTGCTGAAATCCTACGGCATCGATAACGTCATTATTTTGGTGAACCACGCAGCAACCCAGGTAGAGAGTTTTCTGGCGGAGAAGAATAACTTCGGGATTGACATTTCCCTGGTCGACGATGGCGCCCCGCGGGGCACCTCAGGCGCCGTTCTGGCGGCTTTCGATGTACTGAAAGATCGCTTCATCGTCGTTTACGGCGACACGTTGCTAAATGTGGATCTCAAGCGGTTTGTTGCCGCGCACGAACAATGCAAATCAGATATCACCTTATTCCTGCATCCCAACGACCATCCTGCAGATTCTGACCTGGTATCGATCGACGACGAAGGTTGGATAGAGGCGTTTCACCCCTATCCGCACGAGAAGGAACGCAACTACGCTAATTTGGTCAATGCCGCTTTGTATGTCATCGAGAAGCGATCTCTTGACAAATGGCGAGGCTTTCCGTCGCCCTCGGATTTTGGCAAGGACCTCTTTCCGGCGATGTTGACCGCGGGTCATCGCCTGAGAGGCTATCGAAGTTTTGAATATGTAAAGGATGTGGGGACGCCCAACCGGCTCAGTAAGGCAGCAAAGCAGCTCAGGACCGGGATGGTAGAAAGGGCGAGCTTGGCGCACAAGCAAAAGGCAGTCTTTTTGGATCGGGATGGAACGATGAATTTCCATCGTGGCTTTATGCGGAATGCCCGTGAGTTTGAGTTGTTACCCGGTGTTCCCGAGGCAATTCGACGACTGAATGATTCGGAATACAGAGTGGTGCTTGTGACCAATCAGCCCGTTATCGCGCGCGGCGAGGCCACATTCGAAGAGCTGAAAGACATTCATTCGAAAATGGAGACGTTATTGGGCGAAGCTGGTGCATTTCTGGATGCGATTTATTTTTGTCCGCACCATCCAGACAGCGGATTCGCTGGCGAGGTCACCGAGTTGAAAATCGACTGCGACTGTCGAAAGCCGAAGACCGGCATGATTGATCGAGCAGTAGTAGAACTGAACATCGATCTGGGATCGTCTTGGCTGTTGGGTGACACGACCGGTGATATCGAAACCGCGCGGCGGGCAGGACTAAGGTCCATCCTTGTCAGGACCGGTGAAGCTGGCAACGATGGTAAGTTTGCGGCCAAGGCAAACTACGCCGCCGAGAATTTGGTCGCGGCCGTAAATTTAATATTGGCTTCGGGATAGCGCGATGATTATTAGCCGGACCCCGCTTCGGATGAGCTTCGTCGGCGGAGGGAGTGATCTGCCATCCTTCTATAGACAGTTCGGCGGTGCGGTCCTCAGCACCACCATCGACAAATATGTCTATGTCAACGTCAACAAAAAGTTCGACAACGGCATCCGCGTTGCGTACTCCAAAAATGAAGAAGCCGACAGCGTCGACAAGATCGAACATCGCCTGGTGCGGGCCACGCTTGGTCATATGGATATCACCGGGGGGATTGAAATTGCCACGATAGCCGATGTGCCGTCGCATGGAACAGGGCTCGGCTCATCCAGCTCGTTTACTGTCGGATTACTCAACGCGCTAGCAGCATATCAAGGCCGCCACGTTTCGGCGGATGTGCTTGGCCAAGACAGTTGCCACATGGAGATCGATTTATGCGGTGAGCCGATTGGCAAACAAGATCAATACGCGGCCGCCTTTGGCGGCCTGAACCTTATTGAGTTTCGCAAGGACGACAGCGTCCTTGTCACTCCTATTATCGTGAAGCCAGAAGCCCGCGAGCTTTTGTTCAGGCGGATCATCGTATTCTATACCGGTATCGCTCGTAGCGCCTCCGGAATTCTGCGATCGCAGTCCGATGAAGTCGCGAGCGATGACCAGAAGCAGGGCGCGTTAAAGAAGATGGTCGCTCTCGCGTGCGGTCTGCGGGAGGAATTGCAGGATGGTAAGCTGGACTCGTTCGGTGAGGCCCTACACGAAAACTGGCTGCTCAAGAAAACTCTAACAGCCTCGGTCAGTTCGGAGACGATAGACAAATGGTACGATGCGGCGCGAGCTAGTGGCGCCATCGGTGGCAAGGTTCTTGGTGCCGGTAGCGGCGGCTTCCTGATGTTTTATGCGCCGGAGCACACCCATGATGCCATCACTAAAAGCCTATCGCAATTGCGCCAGGTCAAATTTGGCTTTGAACCACTGGGAAGCCGGATTATTTTCTATCATCCATGAATCAGAACTTCATCTGACCGATCTGAGTGGGTTCGAGCAGCCGTTTTTGTCTCAGGAATTGCGCCAAGATGTGCATCAATGATTGATGCACATCTTCGACGACGCCGTAGTTCTGGGCGTCAACGTGGAGGCAAATGTCGGCTAGCTCTCGCGAAGCACCGCCGCTAAAGCCAGTCATAGCGATAGAGGTGATCCGATGTTGCTTTGCCCAATTGATCGCGGCTAGGATGTTCGGCGATCCTCCGGAGGAGCTGATCGTAACTAGGACGTCTCCGGGGTCGGCGAAACTAGATAGCTGGAATTCGAACACCTTCGCGTAATCGATATCGTTGGCGATTGCAGTGACGATCTCGATATTCGTAGAAAGGCTTGAAACGCGCGGATGAAAGTCGGTGCCGGTGCTCGCGCCCTTCACGTGGTCGCAGACGAAGTGATTGGCGATCGCCGCCGATCCGCCATTGCCACAGACGAAGATCGTTCCCTTGCGATCTACTGCTTCCTCAAGACATCTCGCCGCCTTATCGATCGCATCCCGATCGATTGTCGCAAAAGCGAACCGCACCGCGTCCGCGTAAGCGTTGAGATAATCACCGACGTCTGGGTACGGTTTGCCTGGGAACAAACTCACGGTGCGCCTCCTAGTGCGAATGAGGCCGAGACAACGTCCAAGCCAAACCTCAGCGTACGACCAATTGTGTTCCTGTGTATCCTGCATTAGAATCGCTGTAAGGATCAAGAAGTTAGTTGGGAGCTTGCCGATGCGCTTCTGGACACGGCTATTGGTAGTAGCGGGGTTGCAAGCCGTTGCGGTACCAAATTGGGTGTACGCTACTACGATCAATGAGCGCGAGAGCAAGCCGTCCTGTACAAAGTCAGTCGTTCCTGGACAAAGTATTCAGAAATTTCTTTATAAGCCGGTTGCAGGAGACGTCATTTGCGTCCATCCCGGCACGTATCACGAGACTCTTAGCATTGCCGCCTCCGGCACGGCGGATGCGGCGATTGTTATTCGTGGCGAAGGCGGACGACCCGTTATCGACGGGCAATATACCTTGCCTGCCGAAAATAAGATGGACTACTCCAAGCCGCGCTTGGGATGTCCTGGAATGATAGATGGGAAAATGCCGGATGGTGCGCCTACGAAAATGCATTTTGAATGCACGGGATACTATCCCCTCGTTCGTCTGGCAGGGAGTTATATAACTTTCGAAGGCTTTGAGGTTGTAAATTCGACTGGTGCAGGCATCTCAGCGGTTTCGAAAAGCCCTCACAACAATATTACGATTCGCAACAACTATGTTCACTCTGTCCGGGACAATGGCATCCTGCTCTGGCAGGTGGACCACGGCGTCGTAGAGCATAACGAGGTTGCCGACGCACAAAATTTTGCGCCGTTTTGGCGCGATGGATTTGCACTGTCGTGGGGTTCCGGCATCGGAGCGTATGCATCGCATTTTATTGAGTTCAATGCCAATGTGATCCATGATAATTGGGGTGACGCACTTCTTGTTGACATCAATAAGGGTGGATCAACAGATATTACCATTGCGGACAACATCCTCTATCAAAATTATTCTTCGAACGGCATATATGCTCACGCCGTGAAGCGTCTTTTGATGCGGCGTAACCTTATGTATTGCCCCACCATGAGTTCTATGCCGAGTGCGTCGTCATTGTTAGTAGCGCCGACTGAGCGACAATATGTCGAGGACATCGACACCGAAGACGTTATCGTCGAAAACAACATATTCGTGGGCTGTCCGAAAGCTCACGTTGTCTTGTGGGACACAAAGCCTCAGGGGCGCCTGATCTCCAACCTTGTTTTTGCAAACAACACAATCTACGGCGGAGGCACTAGCGTTGCCTTTCGTTCTCAGGGACAGGGGTTCGTCGAGAAATTTTCCTTGAGCAATAACCTGATCGTGAATGCGACATTTTCTGTTCCTGGGTTTGCCTCTTCCAATAATCGAACACTGTCAGTGGAAGAGGAAACGGGATTTTTGGGCATAGATGGAAAAGGCGCGTTCCCGACCGTGCTCGCGGCCGGAACGGTCGATCCGCAGTGGTTCCGAATAAGAAATTACAGCGGGGTTGGCGCAGACGTGTCGGGCTTCCGCAAGGCGGGATTGCTTCCGGCCTCAGGGCCATAAACTGGGATTTCGCCGTAGGGGGACGAGCACTGCAAGCAACAGATCACGATGGACAAGCTAACTGGGTCTGATTATTATCACAGCTGTATGATTTATTTTGTGAGAAGTAGCCTGACTAGAAAGGGATATAGATTGCCGTTTCGGACGATCACTGACCGGTATGCAGGGGTTGGGCGCTTTCTCTGGCCTTATCCATAGCGGGGCTTACAGATGCTTGACCCTCTGCCCCGCACGCCTTTGAATTCGGTCCATGACCTCCTTTTAAGCCAGCTTCAAGGCCGGAATATCCGGATATATGAGGCGGGCGGTGGGTCGCGATCATATCTGCCGTTGGACTCGCTGAACGTTGTAGGCACTACTGTGGTTGATATTGATCCGGCGCAGTTGGAAAATAACTCTTACGCGGACGTGAAGATACTTGGTGACATTCAAGAGCATCAGTTCCCGTCAAACAGCTTCGATCTGATCGTGTGTTATAATGTGATTGAACACCTCGACGCACCGGACAAGGCAATCCGCCTCTTTTTGAAGGCATTGTCACCGGGTGGCCTTGTCTTCTTAGGCGCGCCAAATCCCAGTTCGTTTTCCGGCATAGTCACCAAATATACCCCACACTGGTTTCACGTCGCCTTCTATCGCTGGGTTGTGGGACGCAAGGATGCTGGAAAACCTGGAAAGGGTCCATTTCGAACGATCTATCATCGGATCGTGTCGCCCGACGCGCTCGTCAGTTTTTGCGAGGATCTCGGTTTTGAAGTAATTTATAAGGACGAATATCAGGCCCCGCATATTCGCAACCTGATGACGAAAAGGCCGGTCTTTGGTTTGGCCCTGAATACGGCGTTCGCGGTCCTTAATGCATCCAGCTTTGGGCGGAAGGATTTTCGGAACGGCGACTATCACGTCGTTCTGAAAAAGCCAGCGTGACTTGAATTAAATCTACCGAATTTATGTTCTCCGACCAGCTGAAGCCTGCAAACCTGATGCGTTGATTCCCGGCCCTGCACCGCCGATAGCCCTTTAGCCGGTGATGGTTTTCCGCATGAGGCCGATAGGGCTCGGGGCAGGTATTGAGGTAACTCTATTTCTGGACTCTGGAGCTGTCGGCGCGTTCAAGTGCGTCCAGCGCACTGAGTACCGGCTGCTTTGCAGTAGATTCGGATAACGCCTCCCTTATTGAAAAGAGCTGCTGACAACTCCAAGATAACGGCAAGAGGTAACGCCAGAATAATAGAAAGCATCAGGCGTTTACTCCTGTTGAATTTTAGTTCAGAAATGATCATTTTTCTGTATCCAAAGACACTCATAAGAGACTGGACCATTCCGAGCACACCAAGACGAATTGAAAGACTTCCAATCTTTACCGGTTCAAGACCGAGGTCGTTGACAAACTTCAGGAGAGCCTCTTTTGTAAAGTGCGAGACATGAAGCGGCGGATCAAGATGAAGCCACCATTTTCCGGCGATCTTGGACTGCAGGCTTTCAAAGAGAGGAACCTCTATCACCAAATAGCCATCGGGCACGAGGTTACCGTCAATCAATTCCCTTACGAGGGTTTTCGGCCTATCGAGATGCTCCAATACGTGGAATAGCGTCACCGCACCTACCGGGCCGCCCTTTATCAGGCCGCCTTTGTATTCAGACGTGCTTATGTTCAGGCCATAAAGAGTCTTCCCGAATTCCGCCCGCTTTTTGCCGGTTTCGACGCCATACGCCTGCCATCCGTATTCCAAAGCGCGACACATAAACTGGCCTTTTCCACATCCAAAATCTAATAAAGTCTTTTCTGGAACAGGAAATTCGGACAACTGTCGTACAATAAAGCGGTCATCAAATGCGACTATCTTTTCAAACAGAGATCCTCTCGTATCAAGAACTTCATATTGACCCTCGCTATATAACTGTTCGAGATCGAGATCCTGCTCGGTCTTGGTAAAATAGTGCCCGCAATCGGTACAACGAACCATCCAGCATTCGTATTTGGCCGGACCGATAGTTTCATATTGCTCGACGATGGAATTTTTCTTCGATCCACACAATGGGCATGCATCGTTCATCACAATCCTGCCAGCGTCCTGCAGCAAGATCCATGCTGCGTTCGAATATGGCTGTCGAACATTTCAGTGCCCACGCATTTTCAAGAACTCTAGCAAGCTAGATATCTGGCTCATGTCTGCGCAATGCTAGCAGGTATTTGCCGTATTCGCTCTTGCCGACCTTATTGCCTAAGACCTCCAATTCGCTGTCATTGATCCAACCGCTGCGAAATGCGATCTCCTCCGGACAGCAAATCTTGAAACCTTGACGCCTTTCCAGCACCCGGACGAACTCGGCGGCCTCGAGCAAACTATCCGGCGTGCCAGTGTCAAGCCACGCAAATCCGCGGCCCAGTTTTTTGACATGCAGCTGCTTGCGGTCGAGATATGCGCGGTTGACGTCGGTGATTTCCAATTCACCGCGGGCCGACGGCTTTAGGTTGGCGGCGATGTCGACCACCTGGCGGTCGTAAAAATAAAGCCCGGTGACCGCCCAGTTCGAGCGCGGATGAGGCGGCTTTTCCTCGATCGAGACCACTAGACTATCGTCGTCGAACTCGACCACGCCGTAACTCTGAGGATCGCTGACATGATAGGCGAACACAGTGGCACCCTGCGTCTGTTGGCTGGCGTTTTGCAACAAGGGAATGAGATCGTGGCCATAGAACAGGTTGTCGCCGAGAACCAGTGCGGAGGATTGTCCCGCGACAAAATCCGCGCCTATGATGTAGGCCTGCGCCAATCCCTCAGGCTTGGGTTGTTCGGCATAGCTGAACGACATGCCCCATTTTGTGCCGTCGCCGAGCAAATGCCGGAATTTCGGCAAGTCAATGGGCGTTGAAATGACCAGGATTTCCCGGATGCCCGCCATCATCAGGGTCGAGAGCGGATAATAGACCAGCGGCTTGTCGTAGATCGGCAGCAACTGCTTGGAGGCTGCAATGGTCATCGGATGCAGTCGGGTGCCGCTGCCGCCGGCCAGTATGATACCTCTCGTGATCGAACTCATCTGACGTCGTTCCCCTGAAAATCCCTGATGATGAGACGCCCTATACATGCCGGCAACGACTGCTGCCAGTGCGGCAAGCGAACACCGTGGGTGCTGGCAAGCCGCGTGTTGTCGAGCCGGGAATTGGCCGGCCGCCGCGCCAGGGTCGGATAGGCCGATGTCGGGATCGGCACCACCCGCGCGGAGGGCCCCCCCACAGCAGTGGAGGTTGCGAAGATCGCGGCGGCAAACTCAGCCCAGTTGGTCTCGCCGCCGCCGGTCATGTGAAAGACGCCGCGCAGCTCAGGCGCTGAAGGGCGCTCAAGCAGATTACGGACCACTGCGAGGACACCGTCAGCAATGTCGAGCGCGTTGCTCGGCGTGCCCAGTTGGTCGCTGACCACGGAAATCTCGTCGCGCTTGCTGGCAAGCGTCAGCATCGTTCGCACAAAATTCTTGCCGAAAGGACTGTAGACCCAAGCGGTACGAAGGATAGCATGATTGGGGTTTGCCGCGGCGACCGCACGTTCGCCCGCCAATTTGCTGGCGCCGTAGACACTGATCGGGACCGTCAGGTCCTCCTCGCGGTAGGGGCGTTGCAGGCCGCCGTCAAACACGTAGTCGGTCGACAGATGCACCACGGCAATGCTGAGCCGCGCCGCCGCCCGCGCCACCGCGCCGGCGCCGGTCACATTGATGTCGTGGGCAAGCACAGGCTCGCTCTCCGCAAGATCGACTGCCGTATAGGCGGCCGCGCTGACGACGGCATCTGGCTTGAGCTCCATCAATGCCGCTTCGATGCTTTCGGGCCGGGCGAGGTCCGCTTCCGGGCGCGCAACGGTGCAAACCTCAACCTTGGACTCTTGCGCCCGTTCGAGCAACGATTGTGCGATTTGGCCATGGCGGCCGGTTACAGCTATCCGCATGGCCTATTCGAAATAAGTCGAGAGAGAATTGAAGCGAGGATGCCGCTTGTCCTTGTCCGACAGGATGGCCTTTCCAGGCTCGACCGGCCAGTCGATCGCGAGATCCGGATCGTCCCAGGCGATCCCCAAATCGTTGGGCGGCGAATAGTAGGCAGATACTTTGTAAAGCACATGGGTGTCCGGCTCCAACGTGCAGAAGCCGTGGGCAAATCCCACCGGCACCAATAGCTGCCGGGCGTCCTGCGCAGACAGCTTTTCGGCCGTCCATTTGCCGTAAGTGGGCGACGAGCGCCGAAGATCGACCGCGACGTCGAAAATGCTGCCGCGAAGCACGCTGATCAATTTGCCCTGCGCCGCAGGATTGCTCTGAAAATGCAGGCCGCGTATGGTCCCAGCCCCCACCGAACTTGACAGATTGTCCTGCACAAATTCTAGCGTAATGCCGTACTCAAAAAATCGCTTGCGATTGTAAGTCTCGCAGAAAACCCCGCGGGAATCGGCAAAGGATTTTGGCGTGACGATCTTGACGGCTTCGATCGAGGTCGGTGTAATCGTTAACATGACGATTCCTGAACTCACGAGGAGGAAATCACGGGGACTTAGAAGCTAGACGGCGATACCGAGCCGTTCGCCGCGATAGACACCTGATCGCACGCGCTCCCACCAACTGGCGTTGTCGAGATACCACTGCACCGTCTGGCGCAACCCGCTCTCAAAGCTGTAGCGGGGCTTCCAGCCCAACTCGCTGGCGATTTTCGCCGCGTCGATCGCGTAGCGCGCGTCATGGCCGGGCCGGTCCTTGACAAAAGTGATCAGGCGCTCGCGCGGGCCGATCGCGGTACTTGGTGCGAGTTCGTCGATCAGTTTGCAGATCAATCGCACGACCGTGATGTTGGAATATTCATTATTGCCGCCGATATTGTAGCTGTGGCCTTGAACACCGCGTTGCGCCACCTGCATCAGCGCTTCGGCGTGATCCTCGACATGCAACCAGTCGCGAATATTCTCACCGGCACCATAGACCGGAAGCGGCCGCCCTTGCAGTGCATTAATAATGGTCAAGGGAATTAGTTTTTCCGGAAAATGAAAGGGACCATAGTTGTTAGAACAATTGCTCATCACGACTGGCAAACCGTAGGTGTGATGCCAGGCTCGCGCCAGATGATCGGATGCGGCTTTCGACGCCGAGTAGGGTGAATTCGGCTGGTAGGGGGTATCCTCGCGAAAATACCCGGTTTGCCCGAGCGAGCCGAAGACTTCGTCGGTAGAAATGTGATGAAAGCGGAAGGTGGCCTTACGGGTCTCGGTCAGGCCGCGCCAATGCTCGAGCGCTGCCTGCAGCAGCGAGAACGTACCGACGATATTAGTCTGGATGAATTCGCCCGGGCCATCGATCGAGCGGTCGACATGACTTTCGGCTGCAAGATGCATGACGACGTCAGGCGAAAAATCCCTAAAGATACGGCGCATCGCGGCGGTATCCACGATATCCGCCCGCTCGAAGCCAAAGCGCGGATCGGCTGACACCCTCGCAAGCGACTCCAGATTTCCGGCATAGGTCAACTTGTCGACCACCAGGACGTGGATTGCTGTGGTCCTGACCAGTCGCCGAACCACCGCAGAGCCGATGAAACCAGCGCCGCCTGTCACCAGATATCGATTCATTGTGTATAAATCTCAAAGCGTTTCAGGGTAAGTTTATGTTCAAAAATGTGCATTCGAGTGCCTATAAAGCAGGCTAGCAGTGCTCAATAGACAAACACATGAAAATATCTGGGCGAATGGATAAAGAAGAGCGGCCGTTAACCGATTGACGGTGCCGATAGGTAGATTAACCATTCGTGGCCGGTCCAATGCAAAGCTAAACAGAGCCGCTCGTCGAAGGGCGGTGACAATCTAATATTAGGTTTGTAATATTAGATTTTCTAGCCATAAAGCGATGGCTGGAGAGGTGGTTAACGGCTGGATTGTCACTGGATGGTCGGATAAAGCGTGGCCATGATAAACACCCATGCAAGGCAAGGTTTCTGTCGGGACGTCTGCTTTTTGCTATCATTCGCAACTTTGACAATGACTCCCCTTTCTCGGTCTTCGTTGGGGGCACAAGAAGCGATGACCCCAGCGCCTATGCCGGAGGATAGCGTGCCTCTGGATATGAGCAGAGCCGAATGGCGTGAAAGAGTGGCTGTTGCCAAGCGCCGGGCTCAAGAAGTTAGGCTCGAACAGCGTGGGCGGGCGGTATACAAAGCGCCTTCAATCGAAGATCAAGAAAGACTGGCCTCGGAGCGCGTTCTCAACGATGACAGTCTCCAGTTAGGTGATATCGTTTCGACGAACAGAGGCCTGTTCCTTTTTAAAGGAAAGCCTGATCGGGAGCGCAGCGATAGCGATTTTGTCCTGTTGCAGCCTCGCTAGGCATTGTGCCAGAAAAACAACACACCATGCGTATTTCAATAATCTTCCTTGGAAGCATCTGGGCGCTATTGGCATTGCCCGCAAGCGCTGCGAATGCCGGCGGAACCTGCATGCTGCATCCTGATCCTTTTCGATTGCAGTCCGACACAATTCATTGGTCGATGAAGATTAGTTCCGGCGCCGAATGCATTCAGGGACTTCGTTGGTCAACCCTCATGATTGACCGTATTTCTATCGCCGATCAACCAAAGCTTGGGCGGTTGATGCTGGAAGGGCCGTCGTTTCGCTATCTTTCGAATCCCGGCGCGCACGGAACCGATTCATTCAAGCTCTCGATCATGGGCAGTTCCCTGCGCCTGAAGGGCGTCTCGTCAATCGAGGTTGACGTCGCCGTCAATTGATCCACTCAGCGATATTCGAGCCTCTAGTCTTCAGGCGGAATTGCTAGGTTCGAACCGGAGCAATTACAATGGTCCGGGCGCCGATCAAATTGGGCGGCTACGCTCGGTGATTGTGAACTGGGTCACAATGCGAGGCGACATATCGTTGTAACACGTGTGGGGCTCTTTTTGCTGTCAGGTTCCGGAGATTTCCTTGTCAGTTTCGCCTACCCACGCCCCGATGAAGATCAGGCTCAAACCCTGGAACAGATTGGGGGAACGGTCGACCACGGTGCTGTTCCTGGGTGTCGCTGGGGTTGCGATGGGTGGATGGCTCTACCTGCTAACGCAAGCTTTGTGGGCAGCCTCGACTTGGCTGGTATTCTGGTGAGTCGGAATCGTACCGCTTCCGGGCGCGAGATAAATCGGGCTGCCGCAAGGTGGGTCGCATCCGATCCAGATTACCGTACGATCAGCGATTGGGCGGAACGCTTATCAAGTTGCCGTTTCCATTGCTGTTTGAATTTGCAGCCGGCGGAACGCCTTGACCGATGGGGTTTTGAAACGGGTTTTTGCTGGGCTGGGTCGTCGCGACAGGGGTGCGTGAGCCACCCACTGTCCTTTGCGACTGGGGGGTTATAGCACCCCGTTGTATGGTACTTTGCGCAAGCGCTGGGGTGGCTAACATGATCGAGACGATTAGCCATAATCTGAGCAGGCACATGTTCAGGCCTCCATCGGGCGATTTGCAAAGGGGACTACAAGACAAGTCCGCGGTTCCAGGGCGGTTCCCCTCGATCCATCTAGATCAGGGTTTCTTGCAATCCGAATAAAACGTCCCATTCGTCGAGATGATTCGCTCGATACACTGTTTGGAGTCGACCACTTCACCTTCAACGGTGAAATCGTAGGACTGGCTTTTCAAAACCAGGGCATAGCGACCTGGTGTTAATTCCAATGCAGGATCTTCGCTGTGCAGTTCGACCATTTCAGGCTCGTCATCCACGGGCGACGTCCGGAAAGGGAATGCGACATTTCGAATGACCCAGGTGTCGTCGCCATCGGCTGGCTTCTTACCTGCGACCTCGGAGGAAAACTCGCGGGCGACCTTGGCTATGATTCGAACGTCGGCGCGATCCGAAATATTCGTGGCAATACCCCTGCGGAAGATGATGAATTTTGGATGGCCGTTGGGCAGGATAGCTTGGCTGGGTGTCTTGATCGCCGCGGAGACGGCAACGCGGATGTCGGGAGCCCGGCCGGGCAACAGCTGCAGTTCGGTCAGCGAGTCGTTGCCAATCGCATAGACACCATAATCCGTCGGCCGCACCGGAGCCGGCTTGGCGAGAATAGACGGCGGGGCAGGGGCGCTGGTAACCTGCGCAGGAACGGGCGGCACCTCGAGGACCGCGTCCCTTTCGAACTTCGGCAGACCATGCAGCCAAGGCGCCAATCGCTCCCGTTGCTGAACCGCGACCAACAATCCAATGAGAATGGCGATCAGGCTCGCGGTTCGCCTGACGTGCGACCATGGAGCACGCGTCGATTTCGAAGTACGGTCGCTCGCTTCTGCATGGATCTCCAGATGGGGGCGCGTGCGGACCTGTTGTACCCGTTCCGGGGAAGCCTGTCTGTGAGATGCGGATGCAACGGGGACTTCGCTGGCCGGTGGAGGGAGCATCGGCGCGGCAATGCCGACTTGCTGCTTTGAAAATTCTTCGACGCCTCGAATTGCGGTTTCCAGCGCCTGCTGCGTTCGCTTGATGTCCTTCGCATCGGCATAGGTAAATTGTTCCTGCAGCTTGTAGCGCGCAAGTTCATAAACAGCCTGGCGCATATCGGCGGGGCTGTTCTTCACCGACTCGATCATGCGGGCAATGACAAGCGCGAACTGGACCTCGGTTGCGGCCGGTTCCGATCGGTCTTGATTGGTCGGTATCAAGTCTCCCGAAGTCATCGGGTGGGCCGTGCTCCTGTGGTGCATCATTATTTGGCAAAGGTTAAACCAAATTTTGGTCGTCGAACACCTTCGGTTCACCGGGCTGGAATTCCAACAGGCGATGAGATCCGCGGAATTAGGGGTTCATCATGAGGCCCAATGGTGGGCGCTTATGGTGTGGGCTGCCCGAAACGGCAAGATGGAGTAAGCTGCCACGAATTGGCGCGGTCCAAATTCAGCGGCTTTGCGACAAAACTAGGGAGAAATTCGATGTTCACCAGCCTGAGGTTCGGAGTTGTGTTCCTCGCATTGATTTACATGGCCGTTGGATCGATCTGTAAGCCTGCGGCGGCGGTGACCGTCGAGGTTGCCAGGAAGTGTAAGGCTCTAACCGACACGGCATTTCCTCCGCGCGAGCCCGGGAACCCCGCAGCCGGGAGCGCAAAGGGAAGCGGGCGCGCGGCGCAAGACTATTTCGAAAAGTGCGTGACGAACAGTGGCAAGACGGATGATAACGCTGCCAAGCCATCGAAGTGAATTTATCGAATCCCATTGCAAATGAGTCGCCAGATAGTTTCGACGGCACATGAGCCGACCAGCAAGGCGGTAACGCGCTCAATTGAAATTCAGGGCTTCGCTGAAGTCGGCGGAGGGGGGACGTTACCATCGTTCGCCATGCAGTCCCTGAAATACGCCTGACGGTCGCCACTCCCGCGTACCGATCCGGGACGTTTGTAGGGATAGACCATGTAAGCATAATGCATGCAGCGTTTGGCGGTTTCCGCGCTCGGCCCAGCTGAGGCGTCGACCGAAACCAGCTCACCGGTCATCAGAATCACGAGCAGTGTTGTCGCCTTCACTTCGGTAGTCCTCGAAAATATTCTCCGATAGGGAGCGCCTGGTTCAGCGGAGGGCAGAGCTTCACGGATTCATGCCCGTCCCCGGCGGAAAATTGCTCGACTTGAGCACCATGCCGCTGATGCGAAATCGGACATTGCCTGTGAGATGAATGTAGTCGGACACCGGGCTTGCAACGGTCCTGATTTCCACGAACGTCAGCGTGGTCGAACCGGCGGTCGGCGTTATTTGAGTCACTTCGACGAAGCGCGCTCCCGGAAAGAGCTTCGGGTCCAAGCCGTAGAAGATTTTCTCTCGCTCGGAAAATATGACAAAGCTGCCGCCTGTTTTCTGATCGACGGCTTCGTAGCGGGTTTTGATGATTTGAGGGTATTCAATTTCAACGGCGAATGCGGAGGGTTTTATACCCACAAATAGTCCGAAAATGACTAGCAATGTTCCAATTAACTGCTTCAATCTAAATCATCCCTTCTCATCACAAAATCATAACAATTCTCATTTCAATAAACTAGCCTGTTGGGGTATTTGGCATCAATTTTGCTCCTCCGAACTTAATAGCGTTTTCTGGAACAATGCCAACTTAATTTGCTGAACCCCAAGCTAGGGTTCGACGATTACGGTGCTATCAATTCGTAGGTAACGAAATTATGCCCATCCGAGAAAGAACTGAAGGCGACGAAACGATTCTAACACTGAAGGCTGAAGGTTTAAGCTTTCGGGAGGTATCGAAACGTTTTGGCAAATCTATTGGATCGGTGACCGGTCGATACTATCGACTGATGGGCGTCCGACACCCTTCGCAGATTGCGAAAGACGCGAAGCTGAGAAGGAAAAGAAAGCTGCGCCGCGCGGAACGAACGAAAAAGAAGTCGCTGGCTGCAATCCAAGCATCCATTGAACTTCACAACAATGTTGAGTTCTCTGTCGCTGTTGGAAGGGCACAAGCGGCAGGTGCGTCGCTAGATATGATTGGCGCCTGCTGTGGAGTATCCAAGCAAGCCATTCACAAGAGGTGTCGGCGTTATGTGTCGACCGGCGAAGTTGTTCGTTCCCAGAATTTCTGAGGCAGAGTTCGACTTTCGTCGGGCCATTGCCGTTCTTTGCGATGTATTGAATACCGGACTTCCAGAGCCTCCACATCGTGTAGACAGCCAAATCAGCGGCGGTCTGAGGCCTAGCGTTGCGCTTTTCGCAATCGGACGCCGGCTCCTCCGCCGTTTTCATCGATGAATTCGACTCCCGCGGCTTCGAACGCACGCTTGACCACCTCGAGAGTGGCTCGGCGTGGGCTGCTCGTGCCAGCCTCCAATTGATGGACAGCGACCGTGCCAATTCCCGCTCGTTGAGCGAGATCTTGTTGGCTCCACGCGATTAGTCCGCGAGCTGCTCTGCATTGGGCGGCAGTGATCATTCAGCACCTTTGCCAAAAACATAGAATTTCTTCAACTCCGTAGATTTGTTATTGACTCTCAAAAGCATATAAAATATATCAATACGTATCGATAATATGGAAATGGCAAATGAAACAAACTGTAAATCGGCTTCACTACATTGGAGGCTCGGACGCCCGGGTCATCATGGGCAAGGATGAGAAGGCGCTCCTCCGGCTCTGGGAGGAGAAGCGCGGTGAAGTGGCCCCGCTTGACCTGTCGGACGTCCTGATCGTCCAGCTCGGCCTGGTCACCGAAGACCTGAACCGTCGCTGGTACGAACAAAACTCGGGCTTCAGGGTCTCTGACATCCAGCGCCATGCCATGCACAAGACGATCCCCTGGATGGCCGCAACGCTGGACGGGCTGGTCAAGGAAACCGGCGCCGTCTTCGAAGCCAAGTTCATGCTGCCATGGTCGTTCTCGGAGGAGGGGGCAGCCGAGAAGCACATGGCCCAGCTCCAGCACAACATGCTGGTCGCGGGCACCAAGAAGTCCGTGCTTTCCATCATCAACGGTGGCGGCAAGTGGATCGAACTGTCGATCGAGGCCGACCCGATCTACCAGACTATTTTGATAGCGGCCGAGAAGGCCTTCTGGCGGGCGGTCAAGACTGGAGAAACCCCGGCTCTGTTCGATTGCGAGCCGCCAAAGCCGCGGATCGAAGCGGTGAGGGTGGTCGACATGAACGCCTCCAACTCCTGGGCGGAGTTTGCAAGCCTTTTCTGCGAGACCCGAGACGCCCACGCCGACCACGAACGGGCCAAAACCGTACTCAAGGGGCTGATGCCCGAGGACGCCAAGGAGGCCATGGGCCACGGCATCCGGGCCAAGCGCTCGAAATCGGGCGCGGTCAGCTTCGACCTGGTCGAGATGGAGGCCTCCCATGCATCGATCCAGTGAAAGCGTAGCTGCCATCGCAACCGCCCTGGCGAAGGCGCAGACGGAGCTTTCCAACCCCGAGAAGACGATGGTGGGGACGGTCCATAATAGCCGCGCAGACAGCCCGCAGAGCTTCCGCTATGCGTCCCTGTCGGGCGGGCTCGACATCGTCCGGAAGGCCCTGGGCGGGCACCAGATCGCCATTGCGCAGACCACCGACATCGATCGGGCCAACGGCACGGTCAACCTGATCACCCTGCTGCTGCACACCTCGGGGGAATGGATCTCCTCGGACTGGCCGGTTTGCCAGATGACCGAAGTATCCGCGCCTCGCCGAATGGGGGCGGCGTTAACCTATGCCCGGCGCTACGCGCTGTTCACGATGGTCGGGATCGCCGGCGAGGACGACCTCGACGCGCCGCCGGATGCCGTCGACGGGCCGGCTGACGGGCGCAGGACCCTCCAAACCGGCAGGGCACCCAATTCCAGCCCTGCGCCCAATTCCAGCCCTGCGCCGGTCTATCCGTCCCGGACCGGGCACGGGACCATCCCGCCGGCCTCGGAAAAACTCAATCCGGGCGAGTCCGCCGCGACCAGGGCGCAGCTCATCCAGGAGATCGCAACTCTGACGGAGGACGGACTGCAGACCGGGGCGATCACTATCCTCAAGTTAAAGAACCGCTTGTCGGCGGAAGACGCCAAACTGGTCGAGGATGCGTTCGCGGCCAGGGCGGCCCAACAGGAGCCGCAGCTGCAGGCGCCAACGGCAGACGAGCCGAACTCCGACCAACCCAGCCCAACGTCGCCCGAGCCGCTTCGAGCCCCAACTGACGTCCTCAAGCGACCAAGGGGGCGCCCCAGAAAGGTCAGGCCCGCCGTCGAACCGTCTGCTCAACCTCCGATCACCTCGGAGGCAAGCGCTGCCGACAAGCCAGCAGATCCCGCCCTTACTCAAACCGAAACCCCTCCCCGCAAGATCGACAAGAGCGTTCTCACCATCAGCGAACCCCGCCGGCACCGCGACAAAGCCCACCTCAAATTCGTAGCCTCACAGCCCTGCTTGGTCTGCGGAAGGAATCCGGTTGACGCGCACCATCTGCGGTTCACCCAGCCCCGCGGCATGGGGCTCAAGGTGAGCGACGAGTTCACAGTGCCCCTATGCAGGACCCACCACCGCGACCTCCATAGCGTCGGAGACGAAGTCGCCTGGTGGGGGAGGCGGGCCATTGATCCCGTTGCCACGTCACGGCTGCTTTGGGTTTCGACCCGGTGCATCGAGCAATGACCGAGCGTGCCGTAGCACGGTCAGATCAGGGTTCCGCGCGGGACAGCTCTCGTCGAGCTGTTCGCGCTCGCGCGCAAATGCTTTTTAATGCGGCTTACGCCCTCGATCAGCCTTGATCGTGTCCTGAACTCGGCATGGCTCTTCGGAGAAGCGGGGCGAGCACGTCTGGTGTTGTGTAAAGCAGCAATTTCTCGATCGACGTCAGCAATTGTTTGGCACCAGATCGCTCTGACGTCGAGGGTCTTTCGATCCATGGAACACTCCCCAGCACCGAAAGCGGGCATTGTATTGAGGTTGGGGTAGGGCGCTTGGCACAATTCGCACGCCGCATGTTTCGCGATCTTGATTTGAGGAGACCCGTCATTTAAGTCAGACAAATCGATAGGGTTGCAGCTAAGACCGAAGGAAACATTATGAGCGGTTCGCGACATCGCGAGATCGCCTGCGCTATTATGACTGACACGCGCGGCCGGTTCTTGCTTCAGCGGCGCGACGATATTGTCGGCATCTTACATCCAGGCAAGGTAGGACTCTTCGGTGGCCACCGAGAAGGTGACGAAACGTTTCTGGATTGCGTAGTACGAGAGATATACGAAGAGATCAGCTATTTCGTGGCGGCGGAGCGGTTCGAGTATCTAGCAAGTCTCATTGGTGAGAACATCGACGTCGAAGGCGGCTCCGTACGCGAGGAGGTTTTTGTCGCTCGCGATATTCCAGTTGACGAATTGGTCGTGACGGAAGGCTCTCTCTTGGTAGCCGAACCGGCTGATGTTCTTGAAATAGACCAAATGCTGACGCCTTCAACGCGCTTTGTCATGAAGGCTTTCGGAGTGCCTGGCTTTTAAGCCGTCATGTCTATTTGTGTCAGCGGTTTGGCGGCTCTCAGTTACAAAGGCATCAGAATCGTTTTGACAAATGGACTGAGCAAGTTGTCCATCAAGGCGAGTTCTTTAATCTGGCTCAGGCTAGCCCAACGGAACATCCTCAGATTGGTCTCGATGACGCTTTCATCGTCAAGATAAACGACGACGTTCTGATTGTATCTCTTCCAGAAACGACTGCCCTCTTCGGTATGGTTCGCTCGATACACGACGCGAACGCCGCTCTTTGCATTCACGACCTCCATCATCGGCAGCCGTTCCCCCGCGTGCGTGCGCCCGATGCTGGATGATGTGCTATGAATCGAGGGACCGAGCTGGAGAACGCCAATATTCCCGCACTCGGCGATCGCTTGCAAAAGGAATTCAATCCCTCTCTCCGGGGTTTCCCGTGCAAGCATGCCGAGAAGGCCTGCGTCCCGCTGCGTCGTAATCGGCTGGTCCCAAGATTTCACTTCGCGGACTTCGCCAGCCTCGACTGTCGCTCCTTCGATGTCGAAAAAGTGGCCGCCCTTGTGCCGTACATTACCGCGCTCATCGCGCGACCAATCCCGGACTTCATCAAGTCCGATCAATTCAGACTTGAATCGCATTGAGGTGCGCTGTGTTTCAAGCCAAGTTACGATCGGTGCCGGATCTTTCGCTTCGATTGGCTGCGACATACCAAGCCGCCTACGAAACCAGTCCAGGCACGTACGTTCTGCCATCGCTAGTTCAATCTCTCATTCCAGCTCGGCGCGCGCTGCTACAGCGGCATCAGAATCGTTTTGACGAACGGATTGACGATGTTGTCAATCAACACGAGTTCTCTGATCTGACTTAGACTAGCCCAATAGAACATTTTCATATTGGTCTTGATCACGCTCTCGTCGTCTAGAAACGCAACGACGTTTTGATTGGATTTTTTCCAAAACCGGCCACCCTCTTCATTGTGGTTTGCTCGGTAGACAATGCGGATACCGGCGTCCGCGGTAAAGACTTCAAGCATCGGGGGCGCCTTTCCCGTATGGGCCTTTCTGGCGTTCGACCACGTGCTTTGAATAGTCGGGCCGAGCTGCAGAATATCAATATTTCCACACTCAGCGATCGCCTGGAGAAGGAACTGGACTCCATCTTCTGCGGTTTCCCTCGCGAGAATGCCGAGAAGACCACCGTCCAGCTGAGTCAGAATCGGCTGATCCCACGACGCCACCTCGCGGACGTCCGTCTCGACCCGCGCACCCTCTATGCCAAAAAATTGGCCACTCCGGTGTCGTATGTTGCCGTGATCGTCGCGCGACCAATCGCGAACTTCATCAAGTCCAACCAGATGGGACTTGAACTGGATCGAGCTACGATTTTTTTGAAGCCAAGATAGGACCGGGGCTGGATCCTTCGGTTCGATTTTCCGGGAAGCGGCCAACCGTTCGCGAAACCAGTCAAGGTGCGTGCGTTCGGCCATCAGATTATCTCCCTCAATCACCGTGTTGAGTTTCTCGTACTTCGATGCGTATGCTTGGGCAAGGAAAATATTGACCGCCCATGAGCGCCATCATCGGACGTCGCGCGATCGATGACGGTTTTCACCATGACATCCACAGCTTCGGACGAAGTTCTTTGGTGGGGGAGGCGGGCCATTGATCCCGTCGCCACGTCACGGCTGCTTTGGGTTTTCGACCCGGTGCATCGAATAAAGGGGATTGGACACATGCCTGCATCTGAGCCAGTTCTCCCCGACTACTACGTTCTGCTTTGCGCGCGCCGATATGCGGAGATGGTCAGGAAGCTGGCCGTAGCTGCCACAGATCATGAGCGGCGGCAGATGCAAGCTCGCCTTTCCTACATTCTGGAATCTGGTTTGATCGAGATTAGAAATGAGATTGCGCGAAGAGAGCGTCGGTATCCTGACGACTTCCGCAAGGCGCTTGTTGAAAGGGACGGCTCGATTATTTCGCGCCCGATAAGCCGAGAAGAATCCGAAATCCTGAGATACGCGTGTGCGGTCCCTGCGGTTGGTTTGATCGACAATTTATCGGCCGATGAAATGCTAGGCTTGGCCGACATGTTCGAGGGTTGGGCGCAGAGCGACCAAACAGATCCTGTCAACGTGGCCAGACTGCACGGGTGGGCAGATGGACTTCGAAGTCTGGTCGAAGTTATCTGAGCCGACTACGTGCCCCCGGAAGCGCCTCCTGGTGCACCTGTTTCCCTTATGAAATTCATGGCCCTTAAAATGCAAGAGTGAGATTTGTTTGCTGCGGCACCCTGCCGTCGATGATCAGCCCGTCAACAAACCTTGAGCATATTCGATGCCAGACAAACCGCCGTTGTTGGGTGGATTTATCTCCGAGCCCGGGATGTTCGACGATATCGAGACGTGGGAGCGGTTCCTGGTCGAAGTGGAAGCGATGCCCGATTTTCTTCTGAAGGATGGCGTCATCGCGAATGCCAAGTGGGTGATTGCGCTGAACAGACGAGAGCTGCGCGCACGCTGTCACGGGGTACGGTGGCTGCACTGACTCTGCGGGATCGGCGAATACTGCGCCGGTAGCGCTGAAGATAGCGCCCTTGCTGAAAGAATGCCAGGAGAAGAGTGATCCAAATCCTAATCTTTCATTCCGTGTCTTTTTCTAAATGCAGCGATGGAGTCTGCAAGGCTGCTATCGCCTGGCTCGCCTGGTCTGCCCACTTTGTTCAGCGCCTCACTTGCTTGAGTGTCCGCAAGTACGTAGCGTTGAATCGCGGCACTGACGCCGACCATCTTGCCGCACTGGTCCGATGTGGTGCCGGCGTGGTGTAGTTCCTTCATAATCGCTAGCGCGATCCCCGACGCGTCTTTTTGTTTCTCCACGACTTGCACGCGCAGTTCTTCGTACTCTTTCTGGATTTGCTCATCTTTTTCATCCTCAAACATTTTGGCGCCGAGCAGAGCGCTCAGACTGACAAGAACGTCGCTATAGCCGTCGAGGCCCAATATCGCTTCACGTGAATCCATCACTGTTGCACCGAGTTCCATTCGCTCAGGACTTCCATGCCGGAGCGGCGCATTCGCCAAGCGTAGTTAGGCGCCTTTCGCGGCAATTAATACGTGCGAATTAAAAGAAATCCGTGGAGTAATGGTTGCTACCTCGCCGTGACGGACAGCTAATCAGCTCGAAGTGATTCGGGTCGTCCCAGGGAGTTCGCAAATGAGCGGTGCTACATCTGAAGTTGCCGTTTTCAAGCCGACAAACGAGCTAAGTCGCATCTTCGGGGAACCCGCGCTGGTCGGTCAGGAGAAGCGCGAAACTTATGATGAGTTCTTGTTGTCGATTGCCTTGGCGATCAAGCCCACCGACGCCATTGGCGGTTTGCTGACGAGGAACTATGCGAACTTAGCGTGGGATATCGAGCGCGAGCGCAGCATCATGGCTGGGGTCGTCAAATACTACCAAAAGGAAGTTGTCCGGGAGCTCATCAAGGAACTCGCACCCGCGGGCCAATTTGGTGCCGCGCTGTATCGCATCTTTCAGGTCGATGACAACCTCACGCTTTGGGAAACAGATCCGGAAGCCCGGGCGAAGATAGAGACGGCCTTGGCAGAAAAAGGGCATACCGCCTCCGCCATCCTGGCGCAGGCTTACATGCGGGGTGGCGCACAGATCGATACGATCAATAGGAGGATGGCCGGCTATGAACGACGCCGCGACGCCATTCTAAAAGAGGCAGGACTCTGGAACGAGCACCTTCGGCGACGGATGGAACAGGCGACCACCGCGATCATCGACGGCGAGTTTACCGAAGCCACGGCAGATGAGGGCCAATGACGTCAGATCAACAAATCGCGGCCAACCAAAATAATGCGCAAAAGAGCACCGGCCCGCGTTCCAAGGCGGGCCGCGAGGTGTCAAGCCGCAATTCCGTTCGGCATCGCTTGGCCATCGACATCCGAAGCGACCCCGCGTTCTATGATGACATCGAGAAATTAGCGGACGCGGTTTCAAAGGGGACGCAGATCGTTCGCACACGCGCGCGCGAATTTGCCGAAGCAGAGATCAATGTTTGGCGGATTCAGGATGTCCGGGCTTCGCTACTCGAGAAGCACTATTTTGCGACTGCGGCTTCTCCGGATGGTCTGGTGGAGCTAAACGAGAATCTCGTCAAGTTGGAGCGCTACGAGCGTCGCGCCTTCTCAAGGCGTAACCGTGCCCTGCGCGCCCTCCGCGGCGTATAGTTCGTCTTGGTGGGGAAGTCCCCTCAGTCCTATTTGGACCGGCGCTCCCTTGCCTCGGCTAGCGCCTGTCGCGCCGCCGTAAAGGCGGTCTCCTGCGTCCCTGGCGATTTTCCTCCGGCAATCTTCTTGCCCTTGATCAAGAGCTCCCAATTCCAAGCGGGATCACTGCCGGAGGCACCAGAAGGGTAGAGTCTGATTTTGGGATCGTCCATGGACGCAATATGACAGTTCCGTGAAGATATTACCAGCTTCCTGGCAGACTTGCAGCCTGGGCAGCGCGCCGACGACTCAGTAGGCACACGTGAATTTGCCGGTGATGGATACCGACCCCGATGGGCAGTGCTTTGCATAATATTGATCGGTCGCGCGTTCGTCTGCATCCAGGCTCGGATCCGGAGCAGGAATTGTCACCGGTACGCTCAGCACGGCAATGGGGAAAGTTTCGGATTTGAGGTCGCCGTTCCAATCGGTCCACGAGCAATTCACCTGATCGCCCTGGATCTTGGTAACTGTCATCAACGGCCCGCCCGAAAGCACTCGAACAAGATCGCCTTCATGGAGCGGAGAAGCGGAGGGGCTCCGCGTTGCGACCCGGGAATCAGGCGAAGCAGAAAAGGCGGGTATCGCCAAGGACCCATTGACCGCAATTCCAAGCATTGCTGCAATCGCAAGCGAGGACAGTGTCGTGTGCGTCGACATGTCAAACTCCAATTTTAGCCCATCAAAACTCCTTCGAACGCGCAATCAACCGGACCGTTGCGCCCCGAATGCTCCTGATGCTGGAATAGGTTCGGAATTCGCCGATACCATTAAATTCGATGTTAGTCGGGAGGGCGTCCGGCATGTCGCCGCCGCGGGACCTGCAGGGCCGATCTCTTTTTGCGTACATCGTCGGATCGCCCGACGTCGCGACCAGCGAGTGCAAGCAGCTGACCGCCGTTAAGCTTGATCATTCACATCGAGCACCTGACGGGAACGTTCCTCAACGTGCTGACCGTGCTTTGCCTGGTGTGGGTTGTGCTGGCGATCTCCACCTTCGCCCTTTCCCGCGCGTCCCGAGAGACGGCTCAGCGATAGTTGTGTTATTTACTACATGCAACCAATTCCGGCGGCGCTCCGATTGGCTGCAAATTTGTTAGGAAATACTTATAGATGGGAGGCGATCGTGCGACTTTGGCAGGAACGAAGCCGAGTCGTTTGTGCATCGCCGCATCGAATTAAAAGGCTCGACGGGGAACTTTATTTTATGGTTCGGCGTTGCTGATTCTCTTTGGGAGAGAGCATCTTGTCGACGATCACGATCCTGCTGGCGGCATGGTTGGGGCTCAATGCGGCCTTCGTCGCGATACGCTTTTACGTCGCCGCGGAACAGACATCGAGTCCCAAGCATGATCTGGGTCGTTATCCGAGGCTCGTGAACTAGACGTCCGCGGCAGCTCAACCGACATTTGATCGAGCGCCAAACGGATGAGCGCAAGCGCTTTGCTGATCTGCGTCGGCCCCGTTGCGAGCGTCAAATTGCGTCAGCCGGCGCGGTCCGTTTGCGTCCGCAGTACAAGCTGCCCCAGCTGACCGATGCCAATTCCCGCAAATGCCGCCCGCGGCTTTGACCAGCGCGCATCGAGCAGGCGGGCGTGACGGTCCGGCGTCCAGCAGCTGCAATGCTTCCAGCCCGAATGCGCTGATCAAGACGATGGCGGCAATCAAGAACAGGCGCCTGCGATAATCCGTCTGCAAGGCGGCAATTATCGCAAGGGCTGCCTATTCGACTTGATCGGCAGACCGCTGCTTCGAAGACTTCCTTTTGGTGTTTTTGTTCGGTGCAAGAAACGCGATACCGATCTCATCACCGGTGACGCGCACCAATTCACAGCGGCGATAGACGAGACCCGTCGACGACAGAAGCAAAAAAAATTCCTTGAGGTTTAGTCCTTGCAGAGACCCTTCGATCCGCAACCGTGCGCCCGTCTGTGAGACGTCAATCATTGCGCAGTCTCGGCGCCAGGTTCCATCTATTGCCATGATGAAAACGTGGATGCCGTGCTCGAAGCTGACCCGCCCTGTTTTTCTGTCGCCGTAGACCATTTTGCAATCCGATTTTTCGTCGGCGTGCTCGCCCGGATTTGCCAAGATCCGGCTGACGCGAAGACACAACCAAGACCACACGGCGCAGTGCGGGTGGTCTTCAAATAGCAAATAAATGGCACTGCCGACGCAGCGGCGGGGCTTTATGTTTTCCGAACGAGCGTATCCGAACATCATTAACAAGTGGGAAAGAAAAGTAAGATACGATCTATCTTAAGTTGCCCAACCTGCTCATTTTCTGCTCACCACGCGTGGCATGCCGACGAGGGCATGAGGCCATATCATGCAACAGCCTGCTTCCATTATCGCCGAACTTGAGGAAGCCGTAAGAAGCGGCTCGTCAGCCAAGCGGGTCAGCACCCTTCGGCAGGTTACAGATCTTTTCTTGCATGACGCAGAGCGGCTGAGCGAGGACCAGGTCAAGGTATTCGATGATGTCCTATGTCATCTTGTCGCCCGCGTTGAAACCCGGGTAAAAGCCGAACTCAGTGCACGCTTGGCGCCGGCGGCATGTGCACCGTCGGCTGTGATTGAGCGCCTTGCTTGGGACGACCAGATTGCCGTCGCTGGTCCGGTGCTGGCCAGCTCAAGCCGGCTGACGACCAGCACCCTCGTCGAGATCGCAAAGACCAGGGGTCAGGACCATCTGCTCGCGATTTCGGGACGGTCGAACCTGCCGGAGGCAGTCACGGACGTGATCGTCGACCGCGGGCAGAGCGAGGTCATTTGCAAGCTTGCCAATAATGCAAGCGCGCGCTTTTCCGCTACCGGCTACAACGGCATGGTCGCGCACGCTGAAGCCGACGACAAACTTACCGAGATACTCGGGCTTAGGGTCGACCTCCCGGTCAAATTCCTGCAAGATCTGTTGCGGCGTGCCACTGAAGCGGTGCGGATCCGCCTGGCAATGGTCGCGCCGGCCGAGCTCCAGGAGGAAATCAGGCGTGTTCTGAAGACCATTTCCAACGAGGCGCGGGGCGAACCAGCGCCGATGCGCGATTTCAGCCGCGCTGAAGGAGTGGTAAGGCGAATGAAGGGCCTGTACGAACTGAACGACAATGCCGTCATGCGGTTTGCCGAAGCCAAAAGGTTCGAAGAAGTGGCAGCATCGCTTGCCATTCTTAACAATAGCGCGCCGACCGACATGATGGCACGGCTATTGGAAGGACCCCGCACCGATCTTATTCTGGTTCCCTGCAAATCGGCCGGATTGGGCTGGGCGGCGGTCGAGGCGATCCTTTGTCATCGGCCGGTCAAACACCGCATTGACGAAGCAACGCTAAGGCTCGCATTGAAGGACTACGGTAAGTTGTCTGTGGAAACCGCCGAGCGCACCCTGCGTTTCTGGCAACTCCACAACAAAATCGAGAAGTAGAACTCGATGTCACAACCGCGCTTGTACCAGAGAGTCCGACCAACAGGTAAGATGACTAGCGAGGCCAAGATCATCGCCGCACCGAAACTACCCCCGATTGCCTGTACGGTTGTCGATTATTCCGCAGGCGGCGCATGCCTTGAGCTGTTCCCGATGGTGGCGCTGCCCGAGCGCTTCGAACTACTTTATGGCAATGTTAGAAAGAAGTGCCGGATAGTCTGGCGGCGCGGAATCCGTATTGGCATCGTATTCTAACTGAGAATGCCGGTTTCGGGCTGACCACGCCTTGATACTGATCGGCCGGCATCTCTTCTTGACATGCATCGATCATGTCGCCGTGCACAGCATCAGGGATCGCAATCCCAACTCCAATGGAACGCTGAATGCTCGCGCCCACGTGGTGGTGGCGCAGCCCGGCGCTGTTGAATGCGATCACGCGATCCGGGTTGTTGTACTGGCCGGACATCAGATCGAAAATGACGCTTTCTAGATCTATCTGCTCGATATCGGTTTCGGCATAGGCTCGACCCAACTGGCCGAAACCGTCGAGCACAAGACAGACGGTCCAGAGAAAGGGATCGCTGCCATCCCGGCACAATCGAGGGCCTCACAACTCCCACGCAATAGGCGCACGGGAAGTAAAGCACGAAACCAGGGACCTGCCAAAAAGGTGAAGGCGATGACGAGCCTATTGTCTTGCAACTAGAAATACGTGCAACATACGCGTTGGGTAATCGACAGCCAAGGGAAGCGGGGGGCCAAGACCATGGCAAGAAAGACACTGAGCATTGTCAACAACAGCAGAAAGAAATCGAACGGTGGCCTCAAAAATCAGCGGTCGACGGGCAAGTACGACATCGAACTCGGCAAGCGCATTCGGCTGCGCCGGGTGGAGATTGATATGTCGCAAGCCGAGCTTGCCGACAAGCTTGGCGTCAGCTTTCAACAAGTGCAGAAATACGAGAGGGGCGTGAACCGGGTTGGCGCTTCTCGATTGCAGCAGATCGCCACGGCGCTCGATGTCCCCGTAACGTTTTTCTTTCACGATGACGGTCTGGGAAAACGCGCGAGCGATGGCAAGCGCGAAGTCGAAAGCTTGTTATTTTTAGATAGTACATTCAGCCTGCGACTGTTGCGAGCCTATGCCGCCGTGAAAAGCCAAGCGGTACAGCGTCAGTTTGTTTCGCTGATCGAAAGCATCGCAGCAAACGAATGATTCCGCAGCTCGCTCGGGGGCGGGGATCAACTAAGTGGTCACGTCCGGATGTCGGAAAGGCGAGGCGGCGCAATTCAGGCTGGATGCAGACACTACAGTTGGAATTCGGTGCTGATGCCGACGGGCGCGTAAAGAAAGTCGTGATCTACATCGGGTGAGGACCGATCGAGAGGTTCTTTACCACGCAAAGCGGCCGGTCGCTGGGATATGCGGCTTGGGAAGGCAGCACAACGCGATTTACAACAGGCGTGTAACGTATTGATATTGTTAGGTCTCAAAACCACAAGATTTACAGCTAAGTGTTTGATATTGCATCCTAAGCGGGAGACTCTTAATCATCGGGTCCCAGGTTCGAGCCCTGGTGCGCCCACCAAGCTTTTCAAGCACTTAGAAATAAAAACCGGAAGTCAGCCCGGTGCATTGGGCTGATGGGGTAAACAGTGGGGTAACGCCACGACATTGTGGCGCCATGCGACATAGATAGATACGCCGAAATAGAGACAGTTAAGCGCTTGCCCAGACTTCGAGCTCGTCGTGGCCTGCACGGATCAGGTGAGAATTGGCCGCCGCTAATACCTCTGCCAACTTGGCGTCCAGATCACCTTTGGTTATGCCAGGCTGCACCACGATCATCTTAAATTTGACCGGTCTTCGCGTTGCCAGCGCACGCATCTCGGCAACGGTGCCCCGAACAAGCTTGCCGACACCTTTCCCGCGCTGCTTACGATCGATTAATCGATCTACGAGGCGCGGAAGATCGCACCAGATAATAGACTTCACCGCTTGCGCGCAAACTTCGTAGACGTCCCCGACGCGATTGCCGGGTTCAGCACCGCCAGCGCTTTTGCAATGATATAGACTTACGTTCACGCCATCTTCAGCGGTCGGCTGCAGAACGACGAAGTCAGCGGCCTCTCCACTGCCGTGATCCCAAAACACGACGGCGTTGCTATCGATGTTCAACTCACGCTCGAGGAACAGTTGAATTGAGGCTGGAATGACGTTCCCGCGATTGTCGGCATATTCGGCCGTGATATCGACGCCGCCGCCTTTCCAATCAACCACCTTAATGCGTTCGCTATCAAACGGGTTGTAAGGATCAGCCGGTGCTGGAAAGTGCTCTTCGCCGCAAATTCTTGACCAGTCGTCTAGCATCAGGTTGAGCGGGCTGTCGTTCAGATAATCAATGATCCCTGCAGTGCGGCGGCCAAATACCAGCTCAACCCTGGGGTCATCATCAGAAGGATAGGAGAATTGCGGACTTTCGGCGATCTTGAATTGAATTCTGGTCTCGAGGCCGGGACCTTCCAGCAGAAGGCACACGCCGTCCGCATCGGATTCCTCGACTTTGAGGCTAAATTGAGTGAGTGCGTCTTGCAGCTGTCTGCCGCCAACTTCGAACTGTGCTAAGGGCGGGTCGAGATAGATATCTTTATCCCATTCTGCCCAAAGACATCTGGCGGGGATAGCAGAGACGATTTTGCCCATCTGCAACAGATCGAGATTACTGCCGGTTACAGCAGCCCGTTCGTCGAGAATTTTGCGCGCCAGGTTCTTGCACCATGCAAGCAGTTCGGGCAACGAAAACGAGGTGTTGCTCCATATTTTGGAAGCACTGCTCAACCCTATTGTAACCTCATTGCCGTTCTCTATGGCACTGCCAAAGCAATGACCGCGATGAAATAGTCGCGCATCCTCCGCCCGGATAGCCTCGTCAACGTGGGAGCCCGTCAGCATGCGATAAGATTCAGTCAGGCTGGATTGCTGACGATTGCGCATGCCCACGTTGTAAAAACGAGCCTGCTCCAGGTCCTTCAGCGCTCGATTTAGTTCTGAAAGGCCCAGAATTTTCGGATCGTAACCGACGAGGTCGCGGACAATACGGCGATAAAGCCCGTCCCCACGCGAGGAAGCACAGATAAACAGCAAAGACGAGGCCTGGTCGAAATAGAAGATGAAAAGATCGTATTCAATATCGATCAGCTCATCGTCGGTCGACCAAGGCACCGGGGATCTCATCCGCGTCACGTAAACGCTTGAGTTTGTGTCCTCGCTCACCCGACCAAATATCTGCTCTCGGTCGATCCCGAAATTAGGCGCCGCGTTGATATCGAACGGCTCCCGCAGGCGATAGATTTTTACATGGGCGTAGGGTGAGAGTGAATACAGCGACATGTCGGACAGGTCGGGGATCGTGCCCACGTCGTGCTCGAATGTTTCGATAAATTCGCGGGCTTCGACCTCACGCTGCACCCGGGCCGCACTCAGGTTCGGGATGATGTCGGCCCAAACTGCGCCGGCCGAGTACAGCTTCTCGGCTTCAACCTTGACGCCCGATGCAGTTGCCAAAAACGTTGCTTCGCCCAGCCGTTCGCCGGCCGTTCGCGCGAAGCGACCGATGAACTGGAGCGTCACGGCCAAGGAACGATGGGGTGAGTGGACCGCGGCAACCTTCAGGCGCGGCATATCAAACCCTTCGCCGAGCATGTTCACACAAACAATGCCGTCCAGCTCGTTGGCTACCAGAGCCGCAAGGACTTTCTTTACGTAAGCTAGTGAGTGGGTGCCCTGAATGAGCTTCAAGCGCAGGGCCGTGTGCTCTCCGTACAGCTCGACGAGCTCAGCTGCCCGTTTCTTGCTGTCCGTTCGCACCATCAGAAGATGATCAAAGCCGGCAGCTCGGTCGGCCGCCAGCTTTCGCTCTGCGGCCTTAGCCGTCGCGATATCTTCCATCTGCTGCCGGTTGTCGCCTGGCGGGATTTGATCAACCAACTGGAATTGAATGTGGCCAAACACGCCGTCCTGATAGGCGCGCTTGAGATCGTAAGTATAGGCAAACCGTCCCAAGATTTCACGGTCGTCGCGCCGAAAGGGTGTTGCCGTAAACAACACCCGACGGGCCTCCTTGAACATGTCCAGAGTGGCCGTCCATGAAATGGCCGGACTATGATGAGCCTCGTCGACAAGGATCAGATCAAACAGGTCTGCTGGCGGGATGGGGATTTGCTCGATATGGGGGCTGACGCTCGGCACCGTCGCCACCACCGCATCAAACTCTCTCAGTCCCTCCCATTGGAGAGGATCAGTAATCCTGCCGGTGGTAGCCATCACCTTGGGATCATGAAGATCGGGAGGCACCGCGCCGAGTCGCTTCAAAACGCCCAGCTTCTTAAAGTCGTCGGTAATCTGCTCCCGAACCAAGCGGCTGGGTGTCAGCACCAGAACCCGGTTGGCCTGGAGGAGGAACGCGCTGGCCTGTAGTACAGCCGTTTTGCCAGTGCCGGTCGGCATTGTGATGATGGCAGGATCGTTGCGACCGCTGAAATGCGAGCCGATCGCAAACAATGCGCCGCGTTGGGCTTCACGAAAGCCCGGATTGTCACCGTTTGTCAGCGGAAATGTGAGTTTGGAATAATTATCCGAAAAATACGACACGCAGCGATTCTCCCCCCATGGAGAAGTCTGCGCCAGATAATCAAATTACTCAACCATTGGCTGTGTCGGCCCAGCGGAAAAGGCCCTTCCACAGAGGGAGGTTGCGTTACATCGGTGGGGCGGCTGTCAGATCATGTGCTGCCCCAATCGTCGCTGTCTACGGATGAATATTGGAAAACCCGGGCTATCCTACGCGATTGCAGAGAAGGGGCATGATATGGTCGGCCGTGACGAGATTTCGAGCAGCAAGGGTTAAGGGTCGGAAAACGTGATTGAAACCTGGGATGTGAGCAAGCGGATTAACCGAAGCTAAGCGGCTCACGGAGCGTCGGGTTCCCCCAAGTTGACCTAAAGAGAGATGAGGAATGTCGGATCAAGCTGGTGGTGCGGGTGAAGAGCCGGCGGAAAGGCCTCCTGACGTTACGGCTGCGCAAGTTCTGCAATTCGTCAAGGACAATTTTGTAGTAGTTTCTGCAGCGGCTTTATTGATCGGCGTCGCGCTATCGACGACATTTTTGGCGTCGTACCTGTCAGTATTCGACTGGCACCTACTGTGGTTCGTTCAATATCCGGACATCATCACCTTCGGGCTCCTGGCGCTGGGGATTGGCTCGGGTTCGATAACTATTCTCCAAGGATTCGCCCAAGGCGTTCTTGCCGGTAAGACAATAAAGCAAAGGCGGAGCGCGCTTATCATTCTAGTAGTCCTTTGGGCCGTGATAACTGCGCTCGGTATTTGGAGCGCTGTTCACCGAGGAGAGGGATATTTTCATATCCTCTCCGGGGTCGCCGCGCTTGGGTCGGCGATAACTCTGATTTTTGTGGTTGCTTCGTACTTCGAGGCGGCCAAGCCGCCAACTGCTGTGCAATGTTTATTCCTGCTGCTTTTCCTGGTTATTATCGCTGGGGGTCTTGGTCGGTGGCTAGGAGACTCGGTCGAGGAGACAACCGCGTTCAATCAGGATGTTCACTTCAGGGACCAAACGCTAAACGACGCGAAGCTAGTGATCGTTCTGTCGAGACACACCGTGCTTCTAAAAGACAGGATACTGTACGTCGTACCTACCTCCGACATTACGAAATTCCAAACAAGCCATGAGCTGATTGCCATTCCCAAGGGAGGTTCCTGATGCAGCCAAGGATTTTGATCTCAGTCGCTCTCGCAAGCACATTAATAGCAACCAGTTCTGCTGCTCAGTCGTCTGCTAAGCAGCCTGTATATCCCCACGCTTAGTGGGGAGGTTGTACTGTCCACATGGTAGTCTCTTGGAATGCGTGAAGTGAGTGTACAATTCATTATGAAAGCGGCGGTTTCAGCTTTCGTGCTCTTACAAGCACGCATCCACGATCGATCCCTGTTCGCGTAAGCGGCACGCCTGTTCCAGCGCAGGCTCCGCAAGCCGAAAACATAGCGGACGAACTCAGCGGGAATCTGCGCCTTCCAAACTCGTGATGCTGCCGAATAATTCAGGCACTCATGGGGGAGGGCTCGCATACAACGAATCTAGCAAGAATCAGATAGGTTGCGTGGCAGATCAGTTTCAATTCATCCGTTTCGTGGGGGGTGAACGTGGAAGCAGAATTAACCGAGGAAGAAAGGCAACGAGAAATTGCGCGGCTGAGCGAGAAATTAGAGCGGACGGTCAAAGCGAACTTATTGAGCAGAGCAATTCATAAATGGCTATTGGAGTTCGTGCGGAACGGACTGGTCGTCGCTACACTATTCTTTTTGGCAAGGCGTTCGGGCGATTGGTGGATTTACGGCATTGCTTTTTTGGCCGCGTTCTCACTCCTCGCTTACTGCCACAGCTATGCTCAGGAGTTCTGGTACAAACTAGAGTTCAAGTCAGACGGGTGGCGGAGAAAACTTGCGGTTGGTATCGGGGCTGCGCTTTTGGAACTTATTTTGCCGGCCATGACGGTGGGAATGTATATAACAATCGACCGGATCGTCACGATACAAATGCAGGCAATGCGGTAGGGCGCTGGGTTTTGGAACACACCTATGTTTACGAGTTCTTCAAGGATTTCGCCGCGGCAGTTGTGGCGCTGGTCGGAATCACCGTTACCGGGACCATGGCCGGCCTCGGGCTCAGGTCTTTCGCGAAGTTCAAGCGCGAGAAGATCGAGGAACGCCGCATCGAGGTCGCCTTGGACGCGCTGGCGCTCGCGTATGAGTCCAAGTTCGTTTTTCAAATGATTCGTGCCAGGGCGTTCAGCAGTGATGAACATGAGGGCGGGTCGGATGTGAACTACTCGGTGCCAGGTGGGATCAAGGTGCAGCTGCGGACAACGCAGCTCAGTCCCTACGCGGTGTTGAAGCGGATTGAGAGCAGTGCAGAGTTCTTCGAGCGCGTGAGGAGGATCGAGCCGCGTTTCATGGCCGTATTCGGAGCCGAGACAGAGCAGATATTTGCGGATTTTTATAGCGCGCGTACACAGCTCGAAGCCGCTGTGGGGCAATTATTTGAGATGGAGAGAATTGAGTACGATGATGACGATGAGCTTACGACGGGCCAAGTGAGAGAGTTAAAAGAATTGATCTATCGCGGCCCGACGGAAATCAAAGAGAAAGACAAGATTGGGGATCTTACTGACGGATTCCGAATGCGCATTGAGGCGATCTGCCGTCCCATCGTCGATCACCAATATGGAAAGCCAAAGAGCCCCTGAACGGGGCTCTGGTCGATTGGGTAGGCGTTGTTGGGCCTATTGAGAAGGCGTTGTGTTGATCGCCGGCGAATGCCGAGGACGCCAAGTCCGCTCAACATGATCGGAAGTGCAAGGTCCCAGCTTATTGCCCCGGGGAAGCCGAGGTAGAGAGCAGACAGAACGGCAGCGACGGCGCCAACGAGACTGAGGATTTCTTTGTAGTTCATAGGTTCGAAGATTGATTGCTAAACACGATCACTGGATCAATCTCAGGAAATGCGGGTACCGCGACGACGCTCCAAACGGCTCGCACCATCAACGGCGGCGGCCTACGTTGGAGATGGCAATATCGATCGGACCGAAGGCGGAGGTCGCCGTTTCGACCATGCGGGCCACGTCCTTGGGGTCGCCCACGTCAGCCATGACACCGATGGCGCGGCCGCCCGCCGCCTGAATCTCCGCAACGGTTCGATCGACGTTAGCTTGGGACATGTGTCCGTTGACCACCACCGCCGCGCCGGCTTCCGCGAGCCGTCGTGCGATGGCAGCGCCGATGTTTTGGCCCGATCCCGTGACGATCGCTACGCGATCTTCGAGGCTGGCGTTGTGAAATTTCGACATTCGCAATTCCGCTCCCTCTTAAAGTTAAACTCCGCTTGAGGAGTACGCCAGCCTCTTATCACGAATGCCTTCGTCATCACCCCGATACTGTCAGTGACGCACGAAGATATCCAACGTGATCTTCGTAAACTATTTTGGCAGCCCTTAGGTGCGGCCTCGTTCGGGTCAAGCAAGCCTGCAATGTCGCTTTGCCTTTCTGCAATTCAGTGGTTCGTCGGCCACCCGAGGGACAGCGCTCCATTCATCGGCGACTCCTGCAACCGCGTGCCCAGGCTAGGCTCCCGCTGCGGGCGCGTTATGCGATGGGAATTCAAGAATGACGTTTGATCCTATATCTCGTTCGACTTCCGCATCCGAATCGACGGTCACCATATGCTGGCCGACCTGAATCGAATGGCAGTTGGATGCGCCGCTAAAGGCCGATGGTGAAACCGTTCGGTCGATTAATCCGATGTTCGTCGCCAAATCGCCTCTGAAAGGTTCGCGTAGTGGGCGATATCGAACGACCGCTTCTGGCGGATTGTGTTGAAAAAGTCCTTTTTAGCTTGTGACTGAAAATTCTCAGGACCGCTGGTGCGTCTCTCTCGCTGCGAGGTGAGGGACCACATCAATTACCGCAAAAACGATCGCTGGCGCCCGTATCGATTCTACAGAGCCTTGCAGCGGCTGAAATCGCCACCGCGCTACATTTGCGAGATTTTCGGAACCCCGTGATTTTCGAGTTTTTCAACACAATCGGCGCAAAGCGGCCGTTCGTATGCATACGGCGGCTCGCAAAGGGAATTGCACGAAATGGGGTCAGTCGTGACGGATAAGCAAATGGCCAAAATGATGTCAGCCGGCGGACTGATAAGGTTTGGTCGCAAAAGGAGTCAGTCAGCCAACTGATAGAAAATCGTAGAGTGGGATAAGTTCTGGGGCTCTCTGTAGACCTGACTAAGTTGGCCGTGGCGAATCATTCTTAACCGAGCGAGCGGTGGAGAAGGAGCTGCTTTGCGTTAGCAATAATGGGTGCGTCGTCTGGAGACTCGCCAGCGCTTCTGCCACCGGGATCGTTTTATCGAGAGGAAATCCGCCAACGGCAACCGGCCAAACGTCGGCTCCCCGCGACGGCACCATCACCAGCGGCATCTGACCGCTAGCAGGGTTAGCCGATGGCGGCCGACACGTTGGCAGACAGGCGTGTCTGCGTGAGCCATGGGAGCTGTTGCGTCCCTAATGCAACTTTTGGTACAGCTCCCACTAGCTAGGTTGTGCGTCGCCCTTTTCATGGGAGAGAGAATGGACGCCTGGATAGAGGTGGTAACTAGTCCGCTCGGCCTTGTCGGGTTCGCTCTCATTTGGTTTTCTCATTCCTTGGGACTAAGAAGAAGCCAGCTTGGCTCCCTATTGGAGCATATGGAATGGCCGTCCTGGCGCTGGTGGGCGGGATCCTCATAGCTTATCTTCACGAAGCCCAGTCCAAGGGTGACGCTTCCGATCCACGTATTGGAACCATCCAGCAAGGCCAAAGGGGAATTGGTCCCAATACGGCCGGCGTCCAAGGCAATGTAACGACCACGATACCGGGTCGCCCGCTGTTCCTTATCCGGTACTTCCGTCTACCCCCCAGCACTCCTTAGCGCTGGAGGAGGTTAAGTCGCTCATTCTCTCCGGAGTCGACGAAGCTCAATACCAACAATCCGGTCAACGGTATTACTAACTGTTTCCAAGGGATAGTCTACGTATACGGTATCCTATCTGACCCGGCATAGCCGCGGGGTCATGGTTCGGCTCGCAGTCTAGGGGCGCACAATGAAAGAGCTCCAAGCGCAATGCGATAGCAATCCAAGCTTGATGCCATAGCGATCCCTGTCGTAAAATCCGCGGGTGAACATGGATGGCGACAGCTTATTGACGCGTGGCGTCGTCTCGTTTGGCCCTTTCCGCCTGTTTGCGGCCGAGAGGCAGCTCAAGAAAGGGGACGAGGCACTTCAGCTCGGGGGTCGCGCGCTCGACACGCTGATCGCGTTGGTTGAGCGGGCTGGAGAAGTCGTCACTCAAGGAGAACTGATCTCGTGCGTTTGGCCGGATGTGACGGTGGAGGAGGCTAATCTCCGCGTTCATATCGCCAGTCTGCGCAAGGCGCTGGGTGATGGGCGCGAGGGCGCTCGCTACATCGTGACTGTCGCCAGTCGAGGCTATTGCTTCGTCGCGCCCGTGACGCGCTCCACGCCGCAGTACTCGCCGTCGAGAGACACCGCTGTCTTAGATCAGTTCCAACGCCTGCCACCCAAGTTGACGCGTATGATCGGCCGCGATGACACTATTCGCGGCTTATCGGCACAGTTGATGATGTGTCGGTTCGTTAGCATCGTCGGTCCAGCCGGCATCGGAAAGACCACCGTCGCAATATCCGTTGCTCACTGGCTATTCGATGGTTTCAACGGGGCGGTTTTCTTCGTCGATCTGGCTGCATTGACCGATGCCAAGCTCGTGCCAACGACGGTCGCGCGAGCGCTCGGGCTCATGGCGCCAACCCAGGATCCGCTGCGGAGCCTGTCGAACTTTATTGGCGACAGGAAGATCCTTCTCGTGCTCGACAATTGCGAGCATGTGATTGACTCAGCAGCCACATTGTCCGAACGGGTCGTTGGCGAGACCCCGCAAGCGCACGTCTTAACGACGAGCCGCGAAGCTCTTCGGGTTGAAGGTGAACATGTCCACCTGCTCTATGCCCTCGATTGTCCGCCCGAAGATGTGAGCTTAACATCGGTAGAAGCACTCAACTATCCGGCTGTTCAGTTTCTCATGGAGCGGGCAGTAGCAAGCGGTCATGACGCAGTGTTGAACGATATTGATGCGCCGATCGTCGCTACGATCTGCCGCCGGCTCGATGGAATTCCGCTTGCCATTGAACTCGCAGTCAGTCACGCAGGCCGCCTCGGGATACGTGGAATTGCGGATCTGCTCGACAATCGCTTTAGCTTGCTCTGGCGAGGTCGCCGAACTGCGCTGCCTCGTCATCAGACCCTAAACGCGATGCTCGACTGGAGCTACAACCTGCTTTCCCAGAACGAAAAGGTTGTTCTTTGCCGACTCTCCGTGTTCGTCGGGAATTTCAAACTTGAGGCCGCCTGCTCCGTTGCAGCCGACGCGGAGATAGATCAAGCGAGCTCTGCCAGGGCAATCATAGGTCTTCTTGCGAAGTCACTAGTATCAAAAACCGAATCATGCGGATCTACGTATTATCGGCTGCTTGAGACGACGCGGATCTTCGCTCAGGCGAAGCTTGCCGACCGAGGTGAAAGGAATCGCGTTGCCCGGCGGCATGCGCAGTTTTTTTCCGACTTTCTCCAGCACGACGTGCTCATTCAATCGCAGTTCGGCGAGCATGATCTTTCAGGATGCTCCGCGCATATCGGCAATGTTCGGGCGGCGCTCCAATGGGCGTTCTCTGACGATGGGGATGTCAGCGTCGGCGTTGAACTTGCTGCCTGGGCGTCGGCGCTATTCACTAGATTGTCGCTGCTCGAGGAGTGCGGCCGTTGGTGTGAACGGGCGCTTGCCGGACTGAACGTCGCCGCTTGTGGCACCAGGCAGGAGATGATCCTTCAGGAAGCGCTCGCACTATCGTTGATGTACACGGGCGGAAACATTGATCAGATTCGCGCCGCAATTGAGCGCGGGCTTGCTCTTGAGGGGGCGTTCGGGGACCGGCGACACAAACTACAGCTCCTTTTCGGAATGTTTAGGCTTCTTATGCGGCTCGCCGACTTCCGAGGCGCGCTCGCTGTGGCGCAACAAAGCGCGACCTTTGCAGAAGCCGCCGAGGATCCGGCTGGCTTGCTCATCGCAGATTATATGCTCGGCACTTGTCATCATTTTATCGGTGACCAAGCTGCAGCGCAGTTTTACGGCGAGCGTACGATGGCTCGCGCAGCCGCGCCGGGCACGTCGATCCCCAATTTATTCGGGTTTGATCCGCGTGCCACCGGACCCCTCACCCTTGCACGCGCGTTGTGGTTGCGCGGATTTCCCGATCAGGCGTGCAGATTGGTGAAAAGCTCCTTCGATGATGAGCCACTGAGCGGAGTTCACCCGCTTACGACATGCATGGTGATGATTTACGGTTTGCCGGTCTTTCTTTGGAGTGGTGACTTCCGCACGGCCGACGGCTATGTCGCGCGACTGATCGACTATGCGGGACGACACTCGCTAGAACGGTTCCGCCTTATCGGCCTCGGATTGAAGGGCGCACTTGCCGTTGCCCGGGATGAGTTGGAAATCGGTATCGAGTTGCTGCACGGCGCGCTGGAGATTTTGATCGCCAAAGACCGAAATTTCTGGCCACTTAGCCTCCTCATGGGCGCACTCGCCGATGGCCTGCGCAAGAGCGGACAACTGGATGAGGCCCTCCTTACAATCAATCAGGCCATCGAGCGTGCGACGGATTGCGGACCGACCTCCTACGACATGGCGGAACTGCTCATAATTAAATCCCAGGTTTTGGCGGCCATGGCGCAGTATGGCCGCGACGCGGCCAGGAACTGCCTGACCGAGGCGCTTGCAGTCGCAAAGGCGCAATCCGCGCTCGCGCTGGAGCTTAGATCGACAATAACCCAAGCGCGTTTGCTCGCTGAAGGCGGACAGCGCGATCAGGCCCGCCATGAACTCGCCATCGTATACGACCGCTTCACGGAAGGATTCGAAACGGCGGACCTGAGAATTGCACGCCAGCTGATCAAAGATCTATCATAAGCCAGCTGATTCGGCCCTGTGCGCCGGTCCGGGAGCAGTTTTTGGATATAGCGCGTCATTGCCCCTGAAGTGAGCGACCATCATCGGTGAGCGGCCGTTAGGATGCTCACGGGTGCAAGCAGCGCATCTTTACACCAATTTACAACTCTAAACTCGCCTGATGGGGAGAATGGCGCGACCTTTCTCTTGCAAATGATTGCACTGTGAACAGCGACCGTCGGTCGAGCGTCCGCCCATTTGTCAGGCCTCGCTTGGGTGAGGGCCATACGGCCTATGCGCTGGCGAGTCCATGAAGGGATGACTCGGGCCCCACGCATCAAATCTGCGCGCGTCAATCGGCGCCGGCGTTGGCGGCCCTACGCGACCATTGGGAGAGCTTGAGCTGTTCGAGCAATGCACTGGGGTCCATTTCATCTGTTTCACGTCATTAGGCTCGCTTGTGCATTGTCGTTAGCGGGTTCTACCGGCGCGTGGGCCGCCGATGCACCGGGTGTCACGCCAAAGGAAATTAGGATTGGTGGCGTATTCCCGTTTAGCGGTCCCGCATCGTCGATCGGACTGGTGGGCCGCGGTGTGCTCGCCTATGTGCAGTCGGTCAATGACCGCGGTGGCATCAACGGCCGTAAGATCAATTACATTGCGCTCGACGATGCCTATAGCCCGCCGAAGGCAGTCGAACAGGTTCGCCGGCTGGTCGAAAGCGACGGGGTTGCCTTCATCTTCAGCCAGCTTGGCACGCCGGGCAATTCGGCGGTGTCGAAATATCTGGCCTCCAAGGGTGTTCCCACCCTTGCTATCGTCTCGGGCTCCAGCAAATTCACCAATGTGAAAGACTATCCGTTGACCACCACGAGTCTTGTCAGCTACCAGACCGAAGGCAAGATCTATGCGAAATATCTGAGCAGGACCCTGCCGAACGGCAGGTTTGCGATCCTCTATCAGAACGACGATCTCGGCAAAGACTACGTCGCCGCTTTCAAGTCCTTTCTCGGCGCCGACTTCGACAAGCGGGTGGTGACGGCGGCCTATGAGGTGACCGATCCGACTATCGACTCGCAGGTGGTCAACTTGAAGAGCTCGGGCGCGGAGGCCCTGCTCGTTGCTGGCACGCCGAAATTCGCAGCGCAGGCGATCCGCAGGGCCGCTGAGATCGGCTGGAGGCCGACCTTGATCATCAATTTTCCTTCGAGCTCGGTAGCGGGAACATTGAAACCAGCCGGCCTGGAAAATTCGATCGGCGTCATCGTCGGCACTCTCAACAAGGATCCCAACGACCCAAAATGGAACGACGATGCGGGCGTCAAGGCCTATCGCGAATTCTTCGAAAAGTACCTCGCGGGCGCCGATATCACCAATACCAGCTATTTGACCGGCTATGAGCAGGGCATGCTGCTGGAGAAGATCCTCAGGCAATGTGGCAACGACCTTTCGCGCGAAAATGTCGCAAGGCAAGCCAAATCGATCAAGGACTTTGTGCTTCCGACGACGCTGCCCGGCATCAGGATCAACACCAGCGCAACTAGCAACATGGTCTGGACCCAGATGCAGCTGCAGCGCTGGAACGGGACCAGCTGGGATCAGTTCGGCGAGGTGCTCGGCGCTGCTTCCGAATAGATTCGGATCACCTCGCCCTGCTTGCGGGGAATGGTCGGATCGCATCGGGGATGCGATCCTGGTTCTGGCATTGCACTGTCAAAGACAGCGGCGTAGGGACGTGCGGCGCACATAGAGGCGTCGGGGGCGAATAGTTGAGGATTCGGCGCGCCTCCGACCTGCGCACAGCAATCAAGCTTGCGGAGAAGCTCATTCGAAAGCCGCCCGATCTGCCGATAGTCTGGCGCGGCGGCCGAACTGCCGCGCAAAAGTTCCAGCAGTACACCGATTTTGCGGAAGATCGATTTTCATTTTTCCAGAACCACACCTAGCGCTGCGTTTCGCACCGGCCGAGCTGCGGTTGCTCGGGCGAGCGCAACGAGTTGATCGTGAGTGGTGATCACGCACGTGTTCGCCTTATCTGTTTGACATATCGCCTTTCGAACCCCGTCGTCCACATCGGTTTCCGCGATCGGGAAAATAAGATAGGCACCGGGGAATAGTCTTCTCGCTATCCAGTAGAAGAAGCTGGACTCGGTTTCCCCGCCGCCCTGGAGGATGAAGTCGTCGTGCTCGAGTGGTTCGACTGCCAAGTTCCTGACGTCTCGTGCCATGCCGCCCGAGCGAACATATTTGCCGTCGTTCCAACGATAGATGGTTGCGTGGAATTCGCGTGCCTTTCCGTCTTGGAAATCCTCGTAGAAATTTAGCTGGAACTGCTGTCCTGCGGTAGGCTCAGTTTGCGTCAGAAGCGGGGCACGCGATTCTACGCAGGCGGATAAATCCAGAGCAATGAAAGTCGTGAGCAAAAACCTCGAAATATTCATGGCACCTAAACTCCCATTCAGTCGAGATCAGCGACGGTCTGTCTGAACGCTCCCGTGCGGGCATAATTCAGGAAGAAGGAGCGCGTGCGGGAGCGGGCGCACCAAATCCGGGCGAGGCAGCGAGCGCATCACGCAGGGCCTGCTCCTTTGCGTGGTCCAGAGAAGTCCTGAGCACAGTGCCCCCGGTTCCCTTTATGGCTTCGAGCACCTTGTCGGTGGTCATCTTATGGATCAGGACGAAGAGCGCAGCGCTGCCTGGCTGCAAACTTGCCGCCAATTCCTTCATGAAAGAGTCATTGATGCCGAAATCAGTTAGCGCACCGCCCAGTGCACCTGATGCGGCGCCCAGCGACGCGCCCAGGAGAGGCATAAGAAAGAGCGAGCCAATGAGAAGGCCCCAAAATCCACCCGACACCGCACCTACGGCCGTAGTATTAATCAGCTGGTTCAATTTGACCTTGCCGCTGCCCTGCTTCGAGGCAATCACAGCGTCCGAAATCTCGATTAAATATTCCTTCTGCAATGACAGTAACTTGCTCCTTATCTCTTCCGCTTTGGCTTCGGTGGGATAGACGATGACGATGAGATCTGACATGACGTTACTCCATTAAAGGACGAGCACTTCGTGCTAGACTAAATCAAAATGTTCCGGTGCCATTGGCTTGGTGTATGGCCGGAAGCTTGAAATGTCCCTCGAGCGCGATGATCTTCATTGCAAACTCCTCCTTCATTGCCATTTCTCATCGCTGCATCGTCTGTGACCGATAGCGACCGCGGAGGTTTAATCCGCCGGCGACAAACATAGAGAATCTAGCCGGCTCATGCTTTTTGAAAACTGTTGGGCTTTTTGCAAAATTGCAGCATCATGCGCGCATGAGACCTCCGATCATGCGAAAGATATTTGGAAGCGATTTGCGTGTTGAACGATCTTTATCGCCGATCGTAGCAACTCCAGGAGAAATGCGCGGAGCGGGCATGACGAACGTCAAATTCTACTGCGGATTTCTCAGCAGAGTCGTCGTAGCTAGGATAAGCGAGTGAAAGCGAAGATTGTCTGGACGCACGCAGGTCATCGATCTGATGTTGCCGCCAGATTTCTTTTCCGCCTGCGCTAGTCAGGGAGAGGACGCTGTCGAGGCTATTACGTAGGAAACCGTGCCCGCGAGCTATCCTGGCGGACGGATTGATATGTTGGCCGCGTGCGACCGGCATTTCGCGCGAGAGCTTCAGGAAGTCGCGTCTCAGTCGCTTGCTCGGATTCGGAGCCAACTGATGGTCTTGGGCGGCGTGAAGGCCGTCGAGAAGGTCGGCTCCTTCCTGCTTGCACGTGATGGACGCGCGTCTAATGAGGGGGCCGTCGAATTACCGGTTACACGTTACGTCATCGCCGAATACTTGGCTGTTTCGGTGGAAACCGTTTGCTGTGCAATTGACGATCTGCAACGGCGCGGGATCATCGCGCGAACTGGTACGAGAACATTCAAAATTCTTGATCGCAGTGCTTTGATGGGCCATGCGAGAGAGAGTTGCAAACTGCCAGCCCCGGTCTAATCGCGGCCTGAGCCGTTGCCTCGCAGACCCGGTCTGAAAACTGACTTAGAGTTTCGGACAGCTCAACTAAGAGGCCCGATCGGGGCGAATGGTCGGAACGGCCACGCACCCCGATCTAAGCAGAGCTCAGGCTACGACCAGGTTATCAACGACCTCGGTCACACCCGGCGCCGCCCACGCTGTATTCCTAACGATGTCGTCTTCGCCCCACGAGTCAACCTCGCCGCTGAGCGTGACTTTGCCGCCTTCTATTGCAATTGAGATGTTGTCCGCCTCGACCGCTGCATTTCGCTTCAGAGCAGCCTTGATTTTTTCGCGGACACCCGAGGCTTGAACATTTGGTTTGATCGAGATGTCGTTGATGACTCCGAGAACCCCCTTGAGCTTTCGGACGTCAGCCTCAGCAGCGTTCCGTTGATAATTCCAGTCCACAGTGCCCGTCAGCGTCACCCAACCGTCTTCGACCTCGACCTTTACCCTGTCATATGGAACTTCGATGTCCCATGAAAGAGTTTGAAGCGCTTTTTGGGCGATATCGGTGTCGTCCACCTTGCTGAAGGAGTAGTGGACCTTGATGTCTTCGGCGACGCCCTTGACGCCGTTTACGCGCCGGGCGGCACACGCGGCGGCGAGCTTTTCTGTGTAGCTACTAACATCGCCGCTAAGCGTAACGACACCGTCCTTCGCCGTTACTCCGATATGCGCCGCATTGACGCTTGGTTCCCATTTGAGCTCATCGAGCACCGCCTGTTGTAAGCTGTTGTCTGTCATTTTCTCTGCCTTTCGGTTTTGCGAGGCCCGATATGACGGGGTCCCCAGATTTTCAGGCCGCGTCAACGAGAGGCTGGGCGTCGGGCCCACGCGCAACTAGATCTACACTTAGGTCATACCGCTTGAAGGGGTCGCATTCGGGGATGATCGCCAAGTGTTAGCCCGACACATCGCTTCGGAGATCGCGAACTGCGACTTCAGATATGCGCCATTTCTTGCTAAATTGGCTTTACGACTCTTTGCGCGACTTGCTCATCGCTTGCATAAATGGACGTGCCACAAGGGATGAGCTTAGGAGTCAGCGTTGGTCCCAATATTTCTTGCCCAACGAGGCTCAGGTTTCTCACGAAGATACCTCGCCAGCTTTCGAAGAGTCGGAACCAACAGAGCGGATTTCCGACAAGTCAATTGATGGCCGTCAAGATCGGTCGAGATCGGGATGTGAAGAAAGAGCAGCCGACGCGGAGCGATCCGCCTCTTTACCTCATGCAACGCGCGCCGCCACCGGTTAACGGCGCGCTCCTGAAGGCGAGTACTTGATAGCTTGGTGGTCTTCCGGCCGCCCTGTGGCTCGGGAACCCAAGCCGGGGGCAACTAGCGGGGATCGCCAGCTTCGGAAGCCCGGCTGGATGTCAATTTCGTTGCGCGGTCCAGTAACCTGAGCATCGTGCGTTTCCCGCGTAGCCGCTCCATGTCCCGCGGCCAGAGGTGCTGGAGAGTCTGCCTGAGCCCGATGCGTATTTGTTCTGAACGGTCACGGAAGCGCGAACAGCGCCGGATTTCGCGACGTATCCTCTGAACTTCACGAGGTTAGGCTCCGTCACAACTCCGTTAGAAATATTGACGGTGAAATTGTAGGAAGGGTCGCATGCACCTCGTTGCGTCGCAAAGGCGAGGGCCCAGGAACCATCGTAGGCCGATCGTGCTTGGACGGTATTCACCTGGGCAACAAAACAACATGTTGCCATTGCGCAAAGCGGAAGCTTTTTCATGTTATTTCTCCGAAGCAAACTAACGGCGCCTGGGTTCGATATCGAAATGGTGAAACGATTGATCCACCAAAGGAAAACATTTTCTCAAATCGCGTCAACACCGCGCGGGGTCGGAGAGCTGCACCATCGCGAACCACCGCATCCCGGCTCGGTCGCAGGCAACGATCCGTTCACCATGACATAGACGGCTTTGGGCGAGGATGCGGTAGTCTTCGACGTTGACAGGTTTCATGGACATCGCGAACTCCGTCAGAATCCCTCAGCAAGGGTGGGCACCTCGATCAGGGTTGGGGCCTGCGAGCCGAGCGCTGCTGCCAGCGCCTGCTTGAGGTCGGAGGCCGTGGCGGCGCGCACGCTCTCCACGCCATAGCCCTTGGCGAGGGAGAGAAAGTCGATGCCGGGCACGTCAAGCCCGGGCACGTCGTTGACCTTCAGCACCTCGGCGAACCAGCGTAGCGCGCCGTAGGTGCCGTTCTTCATGATCAGGAAGACCACCGGGATTTTATAGCGCGCGGCGGTCCAGAGCGCGGTGATGCTGTAATTGGCCGACCCATCGCCGATGATGGCGATGACGCGCCGCGATGGCTCGGCAAGCTGAACGCCGAGTGCTGCCGGCATGGCAAAGCCAAGACCGCCAGCTGCTCCGCAGTAGTAGGCGCCGGGACCCTGCATAGGCAATCGGCGCCACATGAAGTCGGTCGTCGAGGTCGACTCGTTTAGGTAAATCGCATCGCTCGGCGCGATCGCAGCGATGACGTCAAAAACCGCTTCTGGCGACAACGGCCCCGGTCCGACTTCTGCAGGCGCGGGTCTCGCCTGTGGCGTGGGCGACGGGCGGCCGGACTGGCCTACATTGTCGGCCAAACCTTGAAGCGCCGCATGGATGTCCCCGACGATCGCATCACCAACCGGCGCGCGAGCCGCCTCCTGCGCATCGGAAGTCACGGCAATAAGTTTGGCTCCGTCGGGCAGATACGCTCCCGGCTCGTATTGGTGGTAGCGGAAGACGGGTGCGCCGACGACGAGGATCAGGTCGTGCCCGCTCAGCGCGGCCGAAATTCCCCTGATCGCGGCCGGTAGCAGACCCCGGAACGAGGGATGCGTGGTTGGGAACGGACAGCGCGGTGTCGATGGCGCTGCCCAAACTGGTGCGTGAAGTTTCTCGGCCAAACGAACCGCATGAGCATTGGCGCGACATGCATCGACCTGCGATCCGAGGACGAGTACGGGATGTTTGGCGGCATTCAGACGCTCGACGATGCGTAACAGTGACGGCCCATCGAACGAACCGACAGCATGAACCTGGCGCTCAAGGAGCGCCGACGATTGCGGATCTGCTTCAGCTGCCCAGTCGTTATAGGGCACCGACAGATAGACTGGCCCGGACGGAGGCAACGCGGCCATGTGTAGCGCCCTGCTCATCGCCAGTGGCACATCCTGAGCGATCGACGGCTCATAGCTCCACTTCACGAGCGGGCGCGGCAGCTGCGTCGAGTCCAGATTGGTCAACAAAGCCTCGACACCCACCATGGCGCGTGTCTGCTGCCCGGCCGTCACGATCAGCGGCGTATGGGAGTTCCACACATTGGCGAGCGCGCCCATCCCATTGCCGGTGCCGGCTGCCGAATGGAGATTGACGAGTGCTGGTTTCCCGGTCGCCTGCGCGTATCCGTCAGCCATGCCCATTGCAACGCCCTCGTGCAGGCCGTGGAAATAGCGGAAGTCTGCCGGAAAATTCTGCAGGAACGGCAACTCGTTTGATCCGGGATTACCAAAGACCGTGGTGACGCCATGCCTGCGCAGCAGGTCATATGTCACGTCATGAACACGGGTCATGATTTTGCTCCTTTTGCTCTTTTGTCGCGGTGAATTGTGGTTTGCGCTCACAGCGTCGGTTGCCATTTCTAGGTAGGTCAATAGCTCAACGTTGACCGGCATAGTCGGCCACAGCGACAGGCGTCACAGTCGGCCGCTACGTCGGCCCTCCGACGCAGTTGACTCCTCGGCAAGACCCTGTGGAAAGCAGAGCGTTACAGTCGTTCCAGACGCCTTATGAAGTCGCTCGACGTATCCATCGAGATCAGCTGCAAGAGCTTCAATTAGTTCGGTTCCGAGACCGCGTTTAAAGGTTGCTGTGGGCGAGCCATCATCGCTTACGCGGCAAATGACCTGCCCGGACGCTGCTCTAACGGCAACCGAAATACGGCCCGCCTGGGAAGCATGACGTGAGGCATTTGTGATTAGTTCCGAAATGATCAGTTCTGCTCGCCAACAACGCTTCGCGTCGAGCACAACCGGCTCTGTAATTGCGAGATTCAACTCGACGCCGCGTTGGGCCAGTCTGGACGAAGTCATAACGCGACAAAGCCGAGTCAGATTGGTAGTAAGATCGGTAGGCGCGCTCGTTAAAGGTGGGCGCAAAATATCATGTGTGCTAGCCAGCGCGTGGAGCTGGTCGGAGACTTGAGCAAGCGCAGCTTTAGTCTCTTCATTGGACGACCTTGCCGCCAATATGGTGGCCAGTGAGATCGCACACGCATATTCATTTTTAACCCGGTGCAAGAATTCTGTGAAAAACAGAAGGGATCGATCGTCGGCGTGGATAGCTGGTTGCAAAGACATGGTCGTGGCCCCAATCGTGCCAGCACGCGACGCTGTTTGTCGCATTGACAAAGATTAAACCGCGACTTTCAGCGCGGTCTTTTCGGAATTTGCTGAGACTTTCGTCTCATTAACGAATACTCGAGCTGCGTTACCGTTGCCCACCTAGCTCTGAATATGGAACGCCCCGCCGGCGGGCGACCTGACGATTCACGCCAGCTTATGAAGGAACTGGCGAAGCACCCTTCGGCGGCTTCCAGCTGAAAGCGTCCTCTTACAACCCCTTCGACGTTTCATTTTTTTTTGCAAAATGCAATGTGTCCGGCCGCGGGGTGTCAGTCATTGTGAGTGGAACACCTGACGGTCGTGGTCGAAAGCGATTTTCCATACCAACGTTTCTTCCGCCCACGGCGCGGCAGAACTACCAAACTCTCCAATTTTAGAAAACGCTGCAATTTTCAAACAGCACGAGCAGGTGAGATTCTCTACGGCTGTCAACGGCAGACTACGCGTCCGCTGTTGCTTTGAGATGGGCGCTTACCGCATCATGTACTCGACCGATTATCCCCACGAGAACATGGTTGAGTGCGAGGGATGGTTCAGATCGGTCGATATCTCGCTGGAAGACCAGATCAAGATCGGGCGACTGAACGCGGGGAAGCTCTTCAAGCTCGTAAAGAAACTGTCGAAAGTGGCCCTGACTGCATAACGCCAGATCCGACTGAGCAGGCAGCTGTGGTTGCCAAATGGTTACCCTGTTTTAAGTGTGGTTCGCCCCCAAGCTCAACATCACGGCACGTTGCGCGGTGCGATCAGATACGCAAATTCGCAAAATGGAGTCGGTTCACAACTGACACGGAATCACTGAAAAGCTTGTTTGTGCACCAAGTAGGGCCTCTGGCAGGGGCATTGCCCGCTGCATGGATGCCGGAAAAAGTGGCGCATTAGCTGGCGCCCGGTATGGAGCGCCTATAGGGTTGCCTCCTCAACGCCGGCCGAAGATTAACAAAATCTTACAACATTAAACTGGCAGGCATCGGCTGATTGCGGGTCTACTGAAGTAGACAGCCAGCGAAGGTTGCAAGGGTTCCCACCCTCGCCGCTGTACTCCGCAGCGGCCAGCTACAGCTGGAGAAAAATCTCTACCACCGGCCAGCAGCCAAGCAGCGGTCGTGACTTTGCATCTTCCACTCGTGATAGGGACCATCGGCGAGCACGGCAATAACCAATGGACAGATTTTCCCGGCAACGGTCATGGTATTTGACTCGCATGCGAATGAGGTCGTTATCTTCGGTCCTTTCAGGCTGTTCGTAGCCGAGCGGTCACTGAAGAAAGGCGAGGAGTCGCTTCAGATCGGGGGCCGCGCGTTTGACCTTCTGATCACGCTGGTGGAACGGGCGGGCGAAGTTATCACTCATAAGGAATTGCGTGAACGGGTCTGGCCCGGCATCACTGTCGATGAGGCAAATCTCCGTGTCCACGTTGCCGGTCTTCGTAAAGTGCTGGGCGATGGCCAGGACGGTGCGCGGTACATTTCCAGTGTAGCCGGCCGGGGCTACTGCTTTGTCGCACCGGTTCAGCAGCAACGACAGGAGATCAAGTCCACGACAGCTTTGGCTGGTCCTGTGAAAGGTCCGAAGCTGCCAGCGCGTTTGCGGGGGATGGTTGGTCGCAATGCGACCGTCGAAGCATTGCGCTCGATGGTTATGTCTCAGCGCTTTGTCAGCATTGTCGGACCCGGTGGCATTGGTAAGACGACTCTGGCTGTCGCCGTTGCGCATACAATGCTGACCGATTTTGACGACGCCATCCACTTCGTGGATCTGGCCGCTCTCAGGGACGCCGCGCTCGTGATTCCTGCCGTCGCGGCGGCAGTCGGATGTCTCGCCCAGACTCATGATCCGACCGCGACGCTGCTGGCCTTCCTTGCCCAGCAGAGAATTCTTCTGGTTTTCGATAGTTGCGAGCACGTGGTAGAGGCGGTCGCCGCTCTGACGGAACGTCTGTTCCACGGAGCGCCGTTCATGCACATCGTCGCAACAAGTCGCGAACCTCTACAGAACCGATGTGAAAATCTCTATTGGCTCGAGCCGCTCGATGTTCCGCCGAAGGACGCGAAGTTGACGAATGCCGATATGCTGGCTTTTCCGGCCCTGCAGCTGTTTATGGAGCGAGCCGTTGCTGGCGGCTACGTCCAGGAGCTTGCCGATGATGACGTGCTCATTGTCGCAGGTATTTGCCGGCAACTCGACGGAATTCCGTTGGCGATCGAACTGACAGCAAGCCAGGTACGCAAATATGGCATACGGGGAGTATCAGGGCTGATTGGTGACCGTTTGGCGCTGTTTTGGCACGGTCGGCGCGGCCCGTCGCGGCATCAGACGTTGTGGGAAACGATTGACTGGAGCTACGATCTGTTGCCAGAGCACGAAAAGACGATCCTCTGCAGGCTATCGCTCTTTGTTGGGCCTTTTACGCTGCAAGCGGCTGAAGCGGTGGTCGGCGAGGTCGGTCACCAAATATGGCAAGTCATCGACGCAATCACAAAGCTGGTCGACAAGTCGCTCCTTTTGGTTTCGTCAATCGACGATCGAAGTTTGTATCGCCTCCTTGATACCACGCGAGCTTACGCCGCAGTCAAATTAGCGGGACGGGGAGAGGAGAACGCAATCGCGAGGCGGCACGCCATCCACTACGCAGAGCGTCTGACGGCGATGCATCCAGGTTTGCTCCAAGATCAGATCCTCTCAGCCTACTCGCTGCAGATTGGCGATGTTACAGCGGCGCTTCGCTGGAGCTTCTCGCCATCGGGCGACACCACCGTCGGCGTGGCTCTTGGGGTCAATGCGGCGCCTCTATTTATAAATTTGTCAATGTTGAGCGAATGCCGGCACTGGTGTCGGAAGGCCATATTTGCTCTGGATGAGGTCGATCGAGGGACGAAACGCGAACTCGCACTGCAAGCGTCGTTGGCAATGTCGTCTATGTTCGCCTATGGCGATAGCGAGGAGGTGAACAATGCCCTCGAACGAGGGATCGCGCTGGCCCACGACTTGCGTGACGCGGAGCAACTGCCGCACTTGCTCGCGGGTCTGAATCTCTTTCGAATGCGGCTCGGAGATTTCGCCGGCGCGCTTGCGGCCGCAGAGCGGTACTCGGTCGCAGCCGAACGGTATGGTGGAGCGCGGGACAAGGCAGTAGCCGAATGGATGCTTGGCGGAAGTCACCATCTCATCGGAAATCAAGCGGAGGCACAGCGCTACTACGAGAGTGGCTTCGAGCACGCGGCTTCAGCTGGAGTCGGTCGAAGTCATATGTTTGGCTTTGATCATGAGTTGTGGGCCCGAATCGGCCTGGCCAAGACATTGTGGTTGCGAGGTTTTCCCGACCGGGCAGCACGTTTCGCGCGTCGAGGCATCGAGTTCGCGCGAGGCGGAGGGCATCCGGTCACCCTGTGCATCTGCCTGATCTACGGCGTGGAGGTGTTTCTCTGGCGCGGCGATGAGTCCGTCGCTGCCGAGCTTATCGATGGACTGCTTGCGGTGGCCGAGAAGAGCTCGCTGGCTCCCTACTACGCCTGCGGCCTCGTTCGATTGGGTGAGCTCCAGGTGGCGCAGGGTAAAACGGTCGCCGGCGCCGAGCATTTGCGCCGCGCACGATCAATCCTGGCTGCCGAGCGCAACTATATCCTCTTTCCGACGATTTCCCGCACTCTTGCGGAGGGGCTTGTGCGAGAAGGGCGGTCAGAGGAGGCGCTCGACGTGATTGAGGCTGCTGTCGTCAACGCCGAGTCCGGCAGCGGAACGTTCGAGCTTCCCGAGCTGCTTCGCACCAAGGCGAAGGTGCTTCTGGCGATGTCGCCTGCAAATGCAGCGGTGGCGGAGGCATCGATCATGGCAGCAATCGACTGTGCTCGAACGCAGTCGGCGCTTGGGTGGGAGTTACGTTCAGCCACTGCGCTGTTCCACTTATGGCTGGATCAAGGCCGCGCGGAGGCGGCGAGACGCATGCTGACGAGCATCTACGAGCGATTCACGGAAGGGTTCGAGACAACCGATATTCGGACAACGCGGGCTCTTTTAGACATTCCAGCTTAGCATCTGGTGTGTGAGCGCCTCGTACAAGGGAGCGGCTTTCGAGCGCGCAATTTTACAAGCCCTTAGAACGTTTAACTGGCTCCTGATCGGGAATTGAGCAAAGTTATTCCCCGAATTCACCTTCTTCGGGCCTACCCTACAGGAGAATGCTCACATGTGCGAGACAGGTGGTCAGCTCGGGGCGGTGGAAGTCAGTCAAAGATCGCACGGGGCCGGTGCGCCGTCGCCAGGTTGGAGTATGACCGCCACGGTGACACCCCGCAAAGCCCCGAACTTCGAACGAGTGCTGCTTGCCATGGCGGGTCATGATCTTCGCCAACCACTCCAGATCATTCAGAGTGCCCATGAACTCCTCGGACGTGGACTCCGAACGAGCTCCGAGCTCCGATGTTTACGGTCCAGTCAAATTGCGATCGACCGTCTTAAAGAGCAACTGGAACAAATCGTGACTGCACTGCGTGTCCGGGAATGTTCAAGGCGTCTTGTGCTGACACCCCTGAGCGTTCGGCATGTCTTGCGGCAAGCTTGCCGCGAGAACGAACATGCTGCGTTGAGCAAGGGAATAAGCATCAACATGGTTTCCAGCGACGCCCTGATATTGAGCGAAAGCCTCCTCCTCGGCGCCGCCCTGCGTAATTTGGTCAGCAATGCGGTCAAATACACCCAGCCGGGCGGTCGCATTCTCGTTGGCTGCAGGCACGCCAATTCGGGAATCCGGATCGATGTGTACGACACGGGGATCGGGATTCCCGGTGAGCAGCTTCAGAGGATATTTGAGGCTTTCACCCGCCTTGATGTCATGGAGTGTGACGGTCTTGGCATCGGTCTTTTCATCGTGCGCGAAGCACTCGGAATCCTGGGCCATCGAATCGACGTTGCTTCCACCGGCTGCCGCGGTTCCCGCTTTTCCATTTTCGTTAAACGCGCGACAAAAAACGAAGAATTATCCTCCGACAACGAGCAAGGTTGCAGAAAGGATGCAGCCAGAAGCAGCGTCTCATGAGCGGCGCAAGGCGGATCGATCGGCTTGACGGGATGAAGCCTTACGGAGCGCGCCTCGCTCGACCACATGCAGGACCGCGGGCTCGCCGGGGCTCACCACTCCGACCGCGTTCTTCGTTCGGAACCGTTGGCCTACGCGGGTTCCGCGTGACCTGGTCTTGGAAAGGGCAACAGCATCAGTTGCTGGGCGGCGGCCGCAACTGGCTGGCGCTAGCGACCGCCACCCTCAACGTCTTTCGCAACCACATCAGTGCCGGCTCCGAATCGAAACGCTCGTGCCAGAACTGTCTGATGACGAGCTTCGGAAGCTTGAGCGGATGCAACAGAATCTCGATTGGGGCCACATCTGCCATCAGCACACCCAGGGGTCTCGGTACCGTCGCGATCAGATCGGAGGATCCCACGATCGCCGGAAGCGCGAGAAAATGCGGCACACGTACTGCGACACGTGAATCGAGTCCATGTTTGCGCAGCGTTCTCTCGACGATGGCGTGGCCGGTTCCCTCGGCTCTCGCAACAGCATGTCGCTCTCTCAGAAAAACCGACTTGGACATTGCCGCTTGTTTCACTCCGGGATGGCCACGCCGGGCCAGCGCGACATAGTCCGTTTCGAACAGAAGCTGTTGCTTCACGCCGGAGCGAAGTTCCGGGATGAATCCGACGGCCAGATCAACCGCTCCCGTGCGCAATGCGGGAAGCGTTTGTTCCATGGGCAGTTGTATCGTGCCGAAGAAGATGCCGGGAGCATTCTCTCGGCATGCATTGAGCAGATGGGGAAGAATCACAGCTTCCGCGATGTCGCTCATCACGATCGTGAACGTGCGCTTGTCGGTCGCAATGTCGAAGTTTGACCGCATGGCAAGCCCTCGTCGAACGGAACTCAAGCCTTTGCACCAATGGGTGGCGAGCCGTTCGGCAAAGGGAGTTGGCTCCATTCCGCCGCCGCTGCGAACGAAAAGCACATCGCCCGTGGAATCTCTAAGGCGACGCAGAGCATTCGACACGGTGGGCTGACTGCTGTTGAGTTCGACCGCGGCGCGCGAGATGCGCCGATGCCGCCAAACGGCATCGAACACGACGAGCAGGTTGAGATCGATTTCATTATTCATAATGGAAATATCTAACATTCTTATATTCCCATTGCAAATGAGATTGCGATCGATAGCCTTGATTCTCATGAACAGCATCGAATTTTTGGGCGTGCAGCGTGAAACGCCAGGAGGATAGAAAATCTTCGCCAATTACCAAAGGAGGACGTCGATGAAAAAGATGACAACGACAACGCCCGCTGACCCGGGCGCGAACATGAAAAATACGGATACGACCGAATGGTCGAGGTTCATGACCGACGACGAGTATTATCCGTTTCTGGTCAAGAAGAATATCCGTCCGGCGATCTGGCGCTGGCGGGATCTCAAGCCAAGGCTCGACGATGTCGCGCAAGATCCGCTTCGCCGCGCCGACCGCCGGTTCATCGCCTTGGTAAATTCGGATACCGGGGAGGCGGGTGGTGTGCTGCCGTCCATATTCCTCGGAATCCAGATCATCAATCCCGGCGAGCACATCGTGCCGCATCGACACAATTCCTACGCGCTGTACCACATCATTCAGGGAAGCGGTTACTCGATCGTGGGCGATCACAAGTTCGAATGGTCACGCGGTGATACGTTCGCTTGTGCGGCGTGGGCCTCGCACGAGCATATCAACACCGGTTCTGAGCCGGCGATTCAGTACGTCATTCAGGACATGCCGGCTCGCGCCATGGATCGCAATTTGATCTGGGAAGAACCAGTCGGTCATATGTTCCACATGGTCGAAGGCAATCTTCCGCACTCGGATTGATTTTGACGTCCTGCCGTCTCCGACTTCGCGGGGGTCGGAGGTGTTGGACCGCACGAGACAAGAGGGCTTGATGACGAAGCGCTATGTCTTTGACTCGTCGTCGCCGCCGATGGTCGCGGTGGTGGGCAAGCCTCGGAGGTTTCCGGACCGCCGCGTCATCGGTTGGCCCTTCATGTGTCACAATGTATCTCAAAACGCGCTTAAATTCGTTGAAAAAGTCCTCTACATGTGTTTGGAATGCGGTGCGAGAAGTACAAGATTAGCCCGCTGTTGGTAGCTGCGCTTGAGAAGATTTTTGTACTTCCGATAGGAGATCCAACTCGCTTCTATTTGTCCTCGTGATAATAGAGGGCGGCGCATGCTTTAGGGTGCCTTGGTTGGGAACAAAGTGTTCGCAAAATACAATAGCCGCGCATCGGGTTGTCACGAGAAGCATTTGCTCCTCCGGCCAGGCCCCTCTGCTTTGCAGGGATGTTCGCGATGCCGACGTAACAGTGCGAAATGACGCATATGAATGATCGCCGTTCATGGTCGCAGGATGTGATTTCTTTTGGCCCGTTCAAGCTGTGTGCGCCTGAGAGGTTACTGAAGAAGGCGGACGAACTGGTCACGCTTGGCGATCGCGCGCTCGACATCCTGATTGCGTTGACGGAGCGGGCGGGGGAAGTTGTCACGCATAGGGAGCTGATCGAGCGGGTCTGGCAGGACGTGAATGTAGAGGAGACCAATCTCCGGGTTCACATCTCTGCCCTTCGCAAGGCACTCGGCGACGGACAAGACGGGGCTCGCTACATATCCAGTGTTGCTGGTCGAGGATATTGCTTTGTCGCGCCAATAAAGCGCCCGCTAACCGAGCAGCGCGCTCCGCCTTCCGGCATTGCCGATGCCGAGTGGTTCAAGAAACTGCCGCCACCCTTATTGCGGATCGTTGGTCGCGAAGACATCGTTCAGACCTTGTCGGCCGAACTCATGCTGCAGCGCTTCGTCAGCATCGTCGGTCCAGGCGGAATAGGTAAAACCACGGTCGCTGTATCGGTCGCGCACAAGCTGCTCACGGGCTTTGAAGGCGCCGTATTCTTTGTCGATCTCAGTGTGCTGACCAATCCCAATCTCGTCCCGACAGCTGTAGCGTCAACGCTCGGATTCCTGGCGCAAGCGCACGATCCTCTCGGCAGTCTTCTTGCCTTTCTCCGTGAGAAGAAAACCCTTCTTGTTCTCGACAACTGCGAGCACGTGATCGATACGGCAGCCGCGTTGGCCGAGCGCGTGGTCAGTGAATCGCCCCAAGCACATGTCCTGGCGACCAGTCGCGAAACACTTCGAGCACGAGGTGAGCACGTTCATTTGTTGCATTCACTTGAGGGGCCACCTGACAACAGCGGCTTAACAGCGATCGAGGCACTCGCGTATCCTGCTGCCGAACTCTTTATGGAGCGCGCTACCGCGAGCGGCTATACCCCCAGTTTGACCGATCTCGATGCACGAATCGTCGCCAGGATTTGCCGTAAGCTCGATGGCATCGCGCTCGCCATAGAACTCGTAGCCAGCCATGTTGGTGCTCTTGGAATTCGTGGAACCGCCGAATTGCTGGACAGCCGGTTCGGGTTGCTCTGGCAAGGCCGCCGCACAGCGTTACCCCGGCATGAGACGCTCAACGCGATGCTCGACTGGAGTTACAATCTCCTTTCCGAGCACGAAAGGGTCGTTCTCAGCAGACTCTCGGTCTTCGTCGGTGACTTTCTGCCCCTTGCCGCCTATTCGATCGCATCCGAGGAGGGACAAGATGCGAATGTTGCTGGGGCTATCGTGAGCCTGGCCGAAAAGTCATTGATATCAACGAGCGAGATCCGCGGATCGACATACTATAGGCTTCTCGACCTCACTCGCACATTTGCGAAAGCCAAGCTCACCCAGCGTAGCGAGGTGGATAGCATTGCCCGGCGGCACGCTATCTTTTATTCCAGATTCCTTCAGGACGAAGAAATCATCCAATCGCGGTTCGGCGAGCAGGACCTTTCGGAATACATTCCGCACATTGGCAATGTACGGGCGGCGCTTGAATGGGCATTCTCTGCCGATGGCGACGTCGCCGTTGGCGCGGAGCTTGCTACGTGGGCGGCGCCGTTCTTCATCGGATTGTCACTGCTCGAGGAGTGCTACCGGTGGTGCGAAAGGGCCCTTAGATGTCTCGATGACGCAGGCCGTGGCACCAGAAAGGAGATGATCCTTCAAGAGGCCCTTGCCTTATCATCGATGTACATAAGTGGAAACGCCGACCAGGTTCGCGCCGCGATCGAGCGCGGACTTGCGCTTGAGGAGGCGTTTGGCGACCGGCGTCACCAACTGCGGCTCCTTTACGGCTTGTACCGGCTTCTCATGCGGCTGGGCGACTTCCCGACCGCGCTCGCGGCCGCGCAGCAGAGCGCGAACCTCGGGGAGGACGCCCAAGACCCAGCGACCCTGGTCGTCGCGGATTTCATGCTCGGCACTTGCTATCATTTCATGGGAGATCAGGCGGCGGCTCAATTTTACGGGGAGCGAGGCATGGCTCGCGCGGCCGAGCCTGGCACGGTAACTCCCAACTTTTTCGGGTTTGATCGTCGCGTCTACGCCCCTATTAGCCTAGCGCGCACGTTGTGGCTGCGTGGCTTCTCCGACCAAGCATCCAGTATGTTGAGAATCGCCATCGACGAGGCCGGGAGCCGAGATCCTCTTACGGTGTGCGTTGCGCTGTCTTCCGGGGCGCCGGTATTTCTTTGGAGCGGTGACTTCCAAACAGCCGGCGATCATATTGACCGGCTCGTCGAGTGGGCCGGACGACACTCGATCGAGCCCTATCGCGCCTCGGGCATCGGATTAAAAGGGATGCTTGCCATTGCGCGTGGCGACGTGGAAGCCGGGATTGATCTTCTGCAGACGGCACTGGCGATTCTGTCTGCCAAGAAGTTGACCTATTATCTTACGCTCTTCGCAGGAACCTTAGCCGACGGCCTGCGTATGACCGGGCAGATGGAGGAGGCCCTGCTCACGGTCAATGGCGCAATCGCGCGCGCGACAGATTGCGGATCGACGTACGACATGCCCGAACTGCTGCGGGTCAAGGCGCAGATTTTAGCGGACATGCCGCGGTATGGCCCGGCGTCGGCCATGAGCTGCGCAACCGAAGCCATCGAAGTCGCGCGCGTCCAATCCGCGCTGGCCCTTGAGTTAAGGTCAGCGATGACCCTGGCGCGTCTGCTTTCAGAAGGCGGACAGCGGGATCAGGCATGTCATCAACTTGGGCTCGTTTACGATCGCTTCACGGAGGGATTCCAAACCGCAGATCTCAGGCTGGCGCGTGCGCTTCTGCAAGAATTGCAATCACGATCGTAAGCAACTATGGGCACCTGGCTCGGTCGCCTACATTGCTGGCAAGATAATACCTGCATCGGTTTGCAACTTTTTACATCGTACAACGCGCCAAAGCTCAGCGATTGGGGCATCTTGAAAATGCTGTTAATCTCCACGGCCCTGGAGCCATATGCCAAGCCCAACTTCATCTTCCAATGCGCCAGTTACACTTCCGCCCCAGGTTGCTGCCTTCGTTGAGGCGACGAACAGTTTCGACTTGGAGAGGCTAGTGCTCAATTTTGCTGAAGATGCACTTGTCAACGATCAGCTGCGGGACTACTGGGGCAAAGCGGCGATCACGGGCTGGGCAGAACGGGACATCATCGGCGAGAGACTGACGATCGCAGTTACGGATGTCATCAAGCACTACGACAATTTTATCGTTACCGCCGATATCGATGGAAATTTTGACAGGCGCGGGTTGCCGGACCCGCTCGTCCTGGCCTTTTATTTCACACTCTACAATGATCTCATTATCCAATTGATCATCTTGCGCAATCGCCGCGATATCTGACGACTGCCCAGCTCAACTCGGCTTCTCTTATCCACAAACGACCGGGCTTTCGCCCGCTTGTCACGACTGACGACCTGGTTTTTGGCAACGGCGTTGGCATGAAGGAGGCTGTGTCGCGGCGGGAAACGCCCCCACGTTTTGCGCGTCGCTGGGACGAAGGTTGCAGTAAACGGTCGGCATCGAGGCCGCTGCCGCGTCACACCATAGATCCGCGCGCGTTGCAGCACTCGGTCATAATGTGGGGCTGAATTTACAAGACTCTACGAGGCTTTACTTGCCCGCGAAATGAAGACCGCGCAAATTTAGAGTGACCGTCTAACGAACTTGCACGCAAGGTCTCAAAAGGCGCGGGGCACCAAATGTGAGGATATCGACCATGGTGATGGAATTTGACACCGCTTCTGCAACCGCGGCACGACCAGTGTTCAGAGCGTTTCCGTCCCTTGCGACACTGGACGGATCCGCGAAATCGACTCTCGTGCCTCACTCCATTAACCCGACGGTGCAGGCAAATCGAACTTTCGACGGAGATGCGGTACACGGCGAACTGCTTACTTTCGCTAAACGCGATGCAGCAGAATTGGAATTCTCATTGGAGTCCCATCTCATCATTCTGTTGCCGGACGGCATATCGGGCGGTTGCGAGTGGAGTAACGGCAGCCAGGTTGGAAAACTATCGTCGGTAGCAGCCAATACCATTCTATTTATTCCCGCGCGCGATTATCTCTGGATAAGAAAAAAAACATCGCAACAGCGCTGTCGTATGTTGCTGTTGACAATCGAGCCAACCCTTGTGAACCGACTCGATGTGGGTGATGTAAATGTAGCCAAGTTACAATTTCGTCAACAAATTGGCATTGAGGATCAGGGCGTACGTCTGGCGCTTTTAGCCATTAAGCAGGAGATCGAGACGCCGGGACTCAATAGCAGATTATATATCGATACTTTGCTATTGCTGTTGCTCATGCACCTAATGCGTTGCGCGTCTAATTTTGCGACGCCGCGCCAACCTGTCTATGTTAAAGGCGGGCTGCCGAGTTGGCGACTAAAGCGCGCTCTTGAGCTCTTGGAGGCAGACCCTGCCAAAACGCCGTCCCTGGCTGAACTCGCCAGACCGCTTCGACTTCATCCCACATCCTTCTGCCGTGCTTTCAAGCGGTCGACCGGACTGTCACCCCACCGTTATTTGCTCGCGCACCGCATCAATCGCGCCAAGGAAATGATGAAAGACCGGAACCGTACATTGACCGAGATCGCATTGGATTGCGGTTTCAGCAGCTCGAGTCAATTTTCCATCGTGTTCAAGCGAATTACCGGAGGCTCGCCACGGATTTACCGGTTATCTTTATAGACGGCGATACGTTCTGCACGTCTCCGCAACCGTCCACAGCTTCGGTTTGAAACGATTGGCGGTTCGCAAGATGATGCGATTGGTGGGTGGTCTCATGCGCACAAAAATGCTCAATTTATCAAAAAGTACTGCAATTTTCAAAAAGCATGAGTGGACAAGGTTCTCTATGTATGTTGTGCGATTAACGCTTGCGGTCGCGTTGGTCACACAGACGCGGCGGCGTCGAGAACGTTAGTGCGAACTCCGATCTGGTCGAAACGCCGATCCAGTTGAAACGTCATTGCGAACAAGGAGAGTACTATGCAAACCCAACAAGCCGAGTACTTCGACGCCTATCGCACCATGAAGATGACCCGAGATGCCAAGGGCCTGCTGGTTGTTGAATTTCACAGCAATGGCGGGCCGTGCACCTTCTCGGCGCAACACCATACGGAGGTGGTGGATGCCTTTCACCGGATTGCGCAAGATCGAGCAAACAAGATCGTCATACTGACGGGTGCAGGTGGTGACTTCATTATTGGGGTTGATTGGAACTCTTTTGGGGATGTTTCCGATCCCGGCGTTTGGAGCCAGATTCACGACGAAGGCAGTCAGGTTTTGGAAAACATAGCCAACATACGAGTCCCTGTCATCGCGGCTATCGAAGGACGGGCGTATATCCATTCAGACTATGCGCTGCTTGCGAACGTGATTGTGGCGGCCGAGGGTTCGACCTTCCAGGATGTCGGGCATTTCGCCGTAGGTGTGGCGCCCGGCGACGGAATCTTTACGACGTGGAGTTATCGCGCTGGAGCGGGACGAGCCGAGGCGTTCCTGCTCAACCCACGGCCGCTGCCAGCTCGTACCGCCCATGAATGGGGAGTCGTGGCAGAAGTGGTACCGAACGGCCAGGCGCTCAGTCGGGCGCGGGAGCTGGCCGCGCTGTACTTGAAGGCTCCGGAAGTGACGCGTCGTTACACGCGTATCCACTTCATTCAACCATTAAAGGAGCGTATTGTGCGAGAGGTTGGATATGGGCTGTCGCTCGAGGGAGCATCGTCGGCCGCCCTGAGGAGATCAAGGGTCAAGAATGAAGCTGCGTGATCGTCCGGTCGCATAGCCGCGGATTCATAGCACGGGCATACTTCGACCAAGCGGCGAGCACTCGATCTCGAAGGCGCTATTGTCCGCCGAAGCCTCTCGGACAAGAGTAGGACTCCTGTGAGCCAACAACGCATTATCGTGACGAGTGCGGCGCCGCCAAACGGCAACGGCTACGGAACGGCCCTTGCCTTCGATCTTGACGGTCACCCACTCGGCATCTTTTGCACGGACGCGCGGATAGCGGATCCCCGAGGCTTGTGCGTCAACCCGACTGGCGAACTTCTCTATCTCAATAGCGGCAGCGATCGCGTCCTCGCACTGGACGCCAGCGCTGGCATTAAGTGCGACTCTGGCACGGTCCCGGGCTTGAATCCGGGCGGGGCAACTTTCGGACCCGACGGCCGTCTCTATGTCGGCCTCCGCACCGATCGCAGCATCGCGGCGTTTCCTGCGACGCTCGCTGCAGCGCCCGAACGCATCTTGCCCGCGGACATCGTCCCGTTTCCCCGTGGCTTCGCTTTCGCACCCGATGGACGGCTCTTTCTTTCATCCGGTATCGGACCGACCGGTGAAGGAGCACGAACGATTGCAGCCTTTTCCGCCGCGCATACTCCCTTGACGCTACGATTGGTCGATGACCCGGATCTCGGTCCACTTGATCTGCTGCTCGCGCCGAGCGGCGACCTCGTCGTCGCGAGCGAGCATCCCTTCGGAGCGACCGAAGCAGTTACCACGATCCGCCAGTACGACGCCTCGACGGGACGGCTCGTTCGCGTCTTTCGGCCGGATGACAGTGTGCAGTTCCGCCGTCCGCGGGGTTTGCGGTTCGGTCCGGGCGACAATCTGTTTTGCGTCGCGCGGGACGAAGTCGTCGGGTTCGATTTTACCACCGGCGCGTGCCTCGGCGCACTCGTGCGCTACCCAAACCTCAACGGCATGGCTCTGGAATTTTTTTGAGCGTCGTGACGACGAGAACACTCTAACGCAAGACGCTGCAATTTCGCAAAAAGTGCTGCAATTTTCAAAAAGCACGATGAGGCGAGGTTCTCTATGTCTGTTGACAGCGGATTAAACGCCCACGTCGCTGTCGGTCACGGACGCGGCGGTGCTGAGAACGTCAATGCGAGAGGAGTTTCCCATGAAGGTTATCGGGTTCGAGGAACACTACGGACTTCCGGCTATATTCGAAGCCGCCTTAAGGGCGAACGATCCGTATGCGCAAGTGATGGAATCAATGAGAAAAGCGGGACGCTTCGCCGCCGACTCGAAAGGCGGATTTCCTGCAGGCATCTATGATCTGGGGGAGGCGCGGATCGCTGCCATGGACGACGCCGGCATCGACGTGCAGATTCTCTCGTACCCTACGCCAAGCGCCGAGCGCCTTGATCCGTCACTGTCAAGGGAGCTAACCAGACAGGCCAACGACGCCGTGGCGGCTGCGGTCTCGAAGCATCCAAACCGGTTGCTCGGATTTGCCACGCTACCGATGCTCGACCCCGCGGCTGCGGTCCGCGAGCTCGAGCGCACAGTCCGCGACCAGGGCTTCGTAGGCGCGCTGATAAACGGCCACATCAACGGGCGTTACCTTGACGACAAATTCTTCTGGCCCGTGTTTGAATGTGCCGAATCGCTTGGCGTGCCGATCTACCTGCATCCCCAAATTCCGCCCAAGCCGGTGGTCGACACCTACTACGGCGGCTTTGCTCCCGAGGTATCTTCGTTTCTGTCAATTGCGGGATGCGGTTGGCACATCGAGACGGGGGTACACTGCATCCGCTTGATTATGGGCGGGGTGTTCGACCGGTTTCCTGCGCTGCAGATCATTGTGGGCCATCAATTCGAAATATTGGCCTGGTCGGCGTGGCGGCTGGACTACGGATTCCCGTTGAAGAAGAACGGTGGGCTGAAACGCACCATCAAGGAATACCTGCGGGAGAACTTCTATGGTGGTATCCTCGCCGGTGAGTACGCAGGCCAGGAGCCTGGCGCGATGGATGAGAGCTGGAGTTTGTCGTACCAGGCCTATCTGAGCATGGCGAACACGATCGGTATCGACCGCGTCCTTTTCACCACGGACTATCCATACGGCAGCATGAAAGCCGCTCGGCAATTCTTCGATCAGATGCCGATTAATGCGAATGACAAGGACAAGATCGCGCACCTCAACGCGGAGCGCCTGCTCGGTCTCGGTCGGAATGAACGACGCAGAGCCGCTTAGGTCGGGTGTTCCCTGCCCTTTGACCAAAGGGAATGGTGGCGTGTACTCCAGATGTTGTTGTTCACTTGGTCAAAAATAAACCAAGCGAATTACGGGGCAGTTGACGCGAAGGACGTCGACCAGCACGCAAATAGCTTCGTTTGGAGAACAAGGTCATGGACAGCAGGATAACAAAGCTGAGCATCGCCGGCGCGATTTGCTATGCGGTTTGGGGATGCTTGCACTTACATGCGGGTTACAACGTATTTGTGCTCGGCGATTCGGTCGATCCCGGCATGGTGCGGGGACGGCTGCATCAAAGCGGCTGGAACCTGTTTTTCTTCGGTGTGACCGCCATAGGCGTTGCTCTGACGTTGAACATCCGCAACAGCAAGTGGGGCTACTGGATCAATCTCGGCGTGTTGACGCTGGCGGATACGGGCCTGATCTTCTTTGTCCTCATCCCCGGCTACTGGGCTTGGTGGCCGGGCCTCGCTGGACCGATTCTGTGGGTTGCCGGCTTTATCCTCACTACGCTAGCTTATATCCGCGATCTCCCCGGCGGGGGAGTGTCGCGGTCATGGACCCGGACTGCGAGAGAAGGCGTATCATGCGCGGATTGATTTGTGCGCTGTTCATCGGCGCCCTGCCGGCTGCGGCCCATGCGGTCGACCGCCCTGACTGGGCGTTTCCCGTCGCCGACAAGATTCAACCGCCGTCACAGGATGACAACCAGCCCAAAACCGTCCCGGGCAGCACCAAGTCTTATACCCAGAAACAGATCGACGATTTGAAGAATCCGCCGGACTGGTTTCCCGACATGCATCCGGCGATGCCGCCGGTCGTCGCCCACGGCACCGCAACTTTCGCCTGCGGCTCCTGTCATCTGCCAATCGGCACCGGCCACGATGAGTCCGCGTATCTGGCGGCGCTTCCTGCGCAGTACATCGTCCGCCAGATGGCCGATTTCAAAAGCGGCGCGAGGAAAGGTTTCGGCGACATGCCGGCGATCGCGCACGCGCTTGGCGACGATGATGTGCAATCAGCTGCGGCCTATTTCGCCGCGCTGCCGACGCGGCCCTGGGTCCGCGTGGTCGAGACCGACACGGTGCCGAAGACCTATGTCAACGAAAGCAACATGCGGGTGAAGCTGCCGGCCGGCGGCTCAGAGCCGATCGGAAGCCGGATCATCGAATTAGCCGAGGATGAGGCGGCCGCGGTTTCGCGCGATCCACGATCCGGATTCGTCGCATATGTGCCCACCGGCAGCATTGCCAAAGGCCAGACGCTGGTCACAACCGGCGGCGGCGAAACGACCGCCTGCACGGCCTGCCATGGCGCAAACCTAAAAGGCCTCGGCACCACGCCTGCGATCGCCGGCCGGCACACCGGCTACATTGTCCGCCAACTTTATTTTTTCCAGAACGGCAACCGCTCCGGGCCATCGGAAGCGCTGATGCACAACGTCGTGGCGCGGCTCATCGAAGACGATATGATGGCGATCGCCGCCTACCTCGCGTCTCGGCAACCGTAGCAACCGGCAGCACATGGGAAAGGCAAGACATGATCGCAAGAATGCTGGTCGTAGCCGCGATGATCGCGATTTCAGCGCGTGCGGCCGCAGCGAACGGCGAGATCGTGTTTCACCAATGCATGATCTGCCACTCAATCGGCGGCAATGCGCAAAATAAGATCGGACCGGAACTCGACGGCCTCGACGGCGGCCATTCCGGCACGGTGGCGAACTACAACTATTCTGACGCCAAGCTGACGGCAGCATCAAGAATTGAAGCAGATAGGTGAGACGATGGCACGCTTCGTGAAAACTGGCGAATTGAACAGAATCGAACAGGTGGCGGGAAATGGCCTCTTGCACCGGCGCGCCTTGCTGGGGCGCGGCATCGCCTTTGCCGGCGCTCTGGGCACGGGTGTCGGGCTTCGCGTCACCAAGGCGGCCGCCGAACCGCTTGCCGAGGCACCTTGGGGCCAGGAACCGGGCGACCCGGTGCCGGCCTACCAGACGCCGTCAAAATTCGCCAAGAACGTGGTGCGCTCGCTGTCCAATCCCAATTTCGAGCCGCGCACCTCGCAGTCGCGCGCACCGCACCAATTGCTTGACGGCATGATCACGCCGAATGGCCTGTTCTTCACGATCGTTCATGACGGCGTTCCCGAAATCGATCCGAGCGTGCATCGGCTTTTGATCCATGGGCTGGTCAAACGGCCGCTGATCTTCAGTTACGAAGCGCTGCTGCGCTATCCGATGACGTCGCGCATCGCCTTCATCGAATGCGGCGGCAACAGCGCTGGTCTGTTTTCTCCGCAACCATTGCAGACGGACGTGCAAGGTCTCCACGGGCTGGTGTCGTGCGCCGAATGGACCGGCGTCAAGCTCTCCACCTTGCTTGATGAAACCGGCATCGACCCGAAGGCGAAGTGGTTTGTTGCCGAAGGCGCCGACGCGGCGCACGTGATGCGCAGCGTACCACTGGCCAAGGCATTGGATGACGCGGTGATCGTTCTTTACCAGAACGGCGAGCCGCTGATGCCCGGCAACGGCTATCCGATGCGTCTGCTGCTGCCCGGCTACGAAGGCAACATGAACATCAAGTATGTGCGGCGGATCAAGCTGCTGCGGGAGGCTGCGTTCAGCTATTGGGAAGCGCAGGTTTATACGGAGCCTTTGCCAAGCGGGAAAGCGTACCAATTCTACTTCGTGAACGAGGTCAAATCCTTCATCACGAAGCCTTCCCCGGGACTGTCTTTGCAACAGCCCGGTCTCTATGAAATTTCCGGTCTCGCTTATTCGGGCAAGGGCAGGATTTCCAAAGTGCTGGTGTCGGCCGATGGCGGTCAAAGCTGGGGCGAGGCCGCGCTGCAGGGGCCGGTGCTGAGCATGGCCTTCACGCGCTTCCGGATGCCGTGGCAATGGAATGGCGGTCCGGCCGTTCTCCAAAGCCGCGCCTGGGACGAGGACGGCAATGCGCAGCCGACGCGCGCGGAGTTTGTTGCGGCGCGCGGCGAACTACCTTCGGTGCCGCCGCTTCTGGCGTTCGAAAATCACCATTACAACGGCGTTACGAGCTGGGCCATCGACCAGAAGGGACAGGTCAAACATGCGTATCCATAGGATCCTTGTGCTGTCCGTGCTTTGGACCTTTAGCTTTGGCGCCGGTGCGGCACTCGCACAAGGCGTCAATCTCGGCAAACCAATCACTCAAGCCGACCTCGCGCCGTGGGACATCGACATCGAACCGAGCGGGGCAGGTTTGCCCGCCGGCAGTGGGACATCCGATCAGGGCGCTTCCATCTTCGCCGACAATTGCGCCGCTTGCCATGGTGACGGAGGCAAGGGCGCGGCAACGACGACGAGCGGCGCTCCAGCGGCGCCGCCCGTGGTCAGCGACGTCAAGCGGAACGGCATCGACGACACCACGCTGACCATCGCCAATTACTGGCCCTACGCAACCACATTGTTCGATTATATCCGCCGCGCGATGCCGTGGACCTCGCCGCGAACCTTGACCGACGATCAGGTCTATGCGCTGACGGCATACATTCTCGCGCAAAACAAATTGATCGACGCCAAGCAGGTCATCAACGCGCAGACGCTGCCGAAAGCGCAGATGCCAAACCGCGACGGATTTACCCCTCGCTTCCCGGAAAGGATGCCGCCCGGATAGCATCGGTCATGTGGTTGTCGTTCGTCCCATGCGCAGACAACGAACCGGGTTGCGAGGGAGGATCGGACGAGGGTCTTTCGTCGGATCCTCACCGGCGGTGCGGCTGTGTGAATCGCCGATGACTCCCGAGCGGATGAAGAAGGTGCTGGGTTAGATTTGCGGGATTCCGATCCCGGCGGCGTGAATATGACGCAGATCATGTTGAAGGGCGCAAAGCTCCGTATCAAGGACCAATTTATAGCGCCGGCTAAACCGATGCCGAGCTTGCGGCAGTCGCCAACGATGTGATCGCGCACTTCGGCGGCAAGACGGGCCGCGTCACGCCGGAAGATCTCGCCAAGCGACGGCAGGAACAACGCAAGAGGAGCGCGCATGCGTTTAATATTTCAGCTCGGTCTCGCCATAACCATTCTGGCGCCAATGCTCGCAGGGCCTGCTCGCGCCCAGGACAATGTGGTCTATCTCGCCACTTATGTCGACGTTCTGCCGAACGCAGTTCTTTCCGGCGAAGCACTGCTCGAGCGATACCGCGATGCAAGCCGTAAGCAGGTCGGCAATCTGCGCTTCGACGTGCTGCACGAGATCGCGCGTCAGGACCGCTTCGCGATCCTAGAGGTCTGGCAAGACAAAGCCGCGCTCGACGGCCATGGCACAGCCGCGAGCACTCTGCGCTTTCGCGACGAACTCAAGGAGATTCTGAGCGCACCTTACGACGAGCGCGTGGGCAGTGGTACTTATGCCGAGCCGTTGCCGAGTGAAAGTCGGGTCGACACAATCTATGTTCTCACCCACGTCGACGTCACTCCGGACCACCTGGACGATTGCCTGGCATTGCTCAAGACTATGAGTGTCGAAACTTCCAGGGATTACGGCAACATCGGCTATGAAGTGCTCCAGCAGATAGCTCGGCCAAACCACTTTACCATTGTCGAAGAATGGACGAGTAGGAAGGCGCTCAATTCCCATATCATGGCGGCGCATACGCGCGCATTTAGACAAAGACTGGCACCTATGGCGGGCGCACTCTATGACCAGCGTTTCTACAAGGAGTTGGGCTGAATGTTTTGCGGTCCGAGCAAGAGCATGAACATGGACGTCCCGAGCTGTCTTCAGGACGGCCTCCATACGTATGACGTTAATGCTCAGGTCGACGCCATTGGTGTTTCTTGTAGGCATCCGCTGGTCGCAAGATGATGCGATTGGCGAGGCTCAATGCCCGCAAGAATGCTCCAATTTTGCAAAAAGCGCCGCAATTTTTAGAAAGCACGAGCAGGCGAGGTTCTCTATGTCTGTCACCAGCGGATTAACCTTACGCGGTCGCTGTCGGTCGCAGACGCGGCGGTGTTGAGAACGTCAATGAAAGAGGAGTTCGCAATGAAGATTATCGCGTTCGAGGAACATTTCAAGCTTCCGGCCATACACCAAGCCAATAAAAAGGCCAACGATCCGGTCGAGCGGGCGTACGAGACAATAAGCAAATCGGGACACTTCGTCGATGATCCAAAAACCGGGTTCCCAGCAGGCATCTATGATCTGGGCGAGGGACGGATCGCCGCTATGGACGAAGCCGGTATCGATGTGCAGATACTGTCGCACACTGTGCCGAGCGCAGAGAACCTTGAGCCGTCGCTCGCGAGGGGGCTGAGTACACAGGCGAACGACGCCATGGCGGATGCGATCTCCAAGTACCCGGACCGGTTCCTCGGATTTGCCACACTGCCAATGCGCGACCCCGCGGCGGCAGCCAGCGAGTTCGAGCGCACCGTCCGCGACCTGGGCTTCGTGGGCGCATTGATAAATGGCCACGTCAACGGGCGTTACCTTGACGACAAATTCTTCTGGCCGGTGTTTGAATGCGCCGAGTCGCTCGGCGTGCCTATCTACCTGCATCCTCAAATTCCGCCCAAGCCGGTGGTCGACGCCTACTACAGCGGCTTCGCTCCCGAAGTATCTGCGTTTCTGTCAATTGCGGGACTCGGTTGGCACATCGACACCGGCATACACAGCGTCCGCTTGATCCTGGGCGGGGTGTTCGACCGGTTTCCTGCGCTGCAAGTCATCGTGGGCCATCACCTGGAAGCATTGAGTTATATGGCGTGGCGGACCGACTACTCATTCCCGATAAATAAGAATGGTGGACTGAAACGCACCATCAAGGAATACCTGCGCGAGAACTTCTACGGTGGGATCCTCGCCGGTGAGTACCCAGACCAGGAGCCTGGCGCGATGGATAAGAGCTGGAGTTTGTCGTACCACGCCTATCTAGGCATGGCGAACACGATCGGTATCGACCGCGTCCTCTTCACCACGGACTATCCATACGGCAGCATGAAAGCCGCTCGGCCATTCTTTGATCATATGCCCATCAACGCAAATGATAGGGAGAAGATCGCGCACCTCAACGCGGAGCGCCTGCTCGGTCTCCGTCAAGACGCCCATCTACGTCGAGCAGCCGAATAGTTGCCGGTTCCATGCAACTTGAACTCGCCAGCGGCATCTTCGGCCAAAGCGTGCTTGCACTGGATGCCGTGAGGTTGTCGCTCGCCGCCGATATTTTGCTCGGGGTGATTTTACAGCCTTCTGAATGTCCGCTCTCCGGCGCCTTCCCTCGTAGCATTGGTCGGCTTGCTCGGAAATCCCATTTGGTGAGCAGGTTATCCCGATGGAAAATCACGGGGTTGCTGGAACTTCGCTGCGAGTGGCTAGTAGCAGGCGAAATGTGCCTCGGACATTTTTAACATGCTGCTCGGCGGCCACGCCGGCGCAGCGGCCACGACGATTGCATTTTCCACGGAGACACATTCATGACGACCGATCTGCCCGATCTTATCCTCCATCGCGGTCTGTTCATGACACTCGACCGCTCAAATCCCACGGCGAGCGCGGTCGCCATCAAAGACGGCAGGTTCACCGGGGTAGGTGAAGACCACGAGATCATGTCTCTTGCCGGGTCCACCACGAAAATCGTCGACCTGAAGGGACGCCGCGTTCTCCCCGGCTTGATCGACAATCATCTTCATATCATCCGCGGCGGGCTCAACTTCAACATGGAACTGCGGTGGGACGGCGTCCGCTCGCTCAGCGATGCCATGAGCATGCTGAAGCGGCAGGTGGCGATTACGCCGCCGCCGCAATGGGTGCGCGTGGTCGGCGGCTTCACCGAGCGGCAGTTCGCTGAGAAGCGTCTGCCGACGATCGACGAACTCAACGCGGTCGCCCCCGACACGCCGGTTTTCCTGCTTCATCTCTATGACCGCGCCATTCTCAACGGAGCGGCCCTTCGTGCGGTCGGCTACACCAGGGTCACGCCGGAGCCGCCGGGTGGCGAGATCGTGCGAGACGCGAACGGCAATCCGACCGGGCTGTTGCTCGCCAAACCCAACGCCAACATTCTCTATGCCGCGCTGGCCAAGGGCCCCAAGCTGCCGTTCGACTATCAGGTCAATTCGACGAGGCATTTCATGCGCGAACTCAATCGCCTCGGCGTTACCGGAGCGATCGACGCAGGCGGCGGCTTTCAGAACTATCCGGAGGATTACGCCGTCATCCAGAAGCTGAGCGAGGAGGGTCTGCTCACCATCCGGCTAGCCTACAATCTATTCACGCAAAAGCCGAAGGGAGAAAAAGACGACTTCCTCAACTGGACCAAAACGTCGACGTACAAACAAGGCACCGACTATTTCCGGCACAATGGCGCCGGCGAGATGCTGGTGTTCTCGGCGGCCGACTTCGAGGATTTTCGCGTACCGCGTCCGGACATGCTGCCGGAAATGGAAGGCGAACTGGAAGAAGTCGTACGCATTCTGGTTCAGAACAAATGGCCGTGGCGATTGCACGCGACCTACGACGAAACCATATCCCGCGCGCTCGACGTCTTCGAGAAGGTCAACCAGGACGCCCCACTCGAAGGCCTGCACTGGTTTTTCGATCATGCCGAAACCATCTCCGATGAGTCGATCGATCGCATTGCGGCACTCGACGGCGGCATCGCGGTGCAGCACCGCATGGCCTATCAGGGCGAATATTTCGTCGAGCGCTATGGGTTTGGCGCAGCGGAAGCCACGCCGCCGGTGGCGAAGATTCTGGGCATGGGCGTAAAGACGTCGGCCGGCACTGATGCAACTCGCGTCGCCTCCTATAATCCGTGGGTCGCGCTGTCGTGGCTTGTGACCGGCAAAACCGTGGGCGGATTGCGCATCACGCCGCAGCGTAATTGCCTCGATCGCGAGACCGCGCTGCGGATGTGGACGGAAAACGTCACCTGGTTTTCGAATGAGGAAGGCAAGAAGGGACGCATTGAGGTAGGTCAGTTGGCCGACCTGATCGTGCCCGATCGCGACTATTTCTCCTGCGCCGAAGCGGACATTGCGGACACGACCTCGGATTTGACCGTGGTTGGCGGCAAGGTGGTCTATGCCGCTGGCGACTTCAAAGTTCACGATGGCGCAGCGCTGCCGCCTGCGATGCCCGACTGGTCGCCGGTACGAACTTTTGGCGGTTATGGCGCATGGGGCGAGGAACGCAAACCCGCCTCGGCGCTTCGCATGCAAGCCGCGCATCAGTGCGGATGCGCCAACAGCTGCACGATCCACGGCCACGATCATGCCACCGCATGGTCGGCCAAACTCCCGATATCGGACCTCAGGAGCTTCTGGGGCGCGCTCGGCTGCGCCTGTTGGGCGGTTTGAGATAAGCCAGCGTGCCGGCACCCCCGAAGGGAGAGTCGGGTCCTTTGCCCTCAAACGTTTCTGTTACGATTTCGAAATTCTCTGTTTAAATCCCTTATATGGGAATTTGTGTGGAGACGGGTGCGATCAGCACTGCGTCGCCAGGGTAGGAGTCCTGTTCGAACCGCCGTATTCCCGATTAACAGCTGTTCAACAGCTTGTGATGCTCTTGGAACCGGGCGGTCGCAGGCACATTTCTGAGACACGTATAGGGTCTTGACCCGCACAGGTACCGGTCCCGACGATGTAGTGTCACAGTGATCGGCTGGGCCGTAGGCCCATCTTGAAGTGAAATAGTTTCGTTGAAGTTGTTCGACGGCACCCGCTTTAGGAGACAGCGATGGAACGGGACGGACGGCCGTTGACGCGACGGCGAGTGTTGCGAGGAATCGGAACCGGCGTTATCGGGATGATGTCGGTGCCAGCATGGGCGCAAGAGACATTCGACTTCAAAGTCCCGGGTGGGCCGAGTGTTCGACCAATCACCACGAGTTTCCCCGAAAAGGGAAGGATGATCTTGCAGCGAACATCGCCGCCCTGGCTCGAGACGCCGTTTGATATTTACGACAAAAGTGTAATCACGCCAAATAACCAGCATTATGTCAGCTGGCACTGGGCGACGTATCCCGAGGAGATCAGCGTCGACAGTTTCCGTCTGGCAGTGCGCGGCGAGGTTGATAAAGGCTTGTCGCTGTCGCTCAAGGACATCCAAAGCATGCCGCAATTTGAAATCGTTGCGGTCAACCAGTGCGCCGGAAACTCGCGTATGTTGATGGTGCCGCGCGTGGCCGGCGCCCAGTGGTGGCTGGGCGGACTCAGCAATGCAAAGTGGACCGGGGTGC
>Ga0210388_10000083_pt1 | contig 124345 bp, 135 predicted proteins | sample IncBWC19OmetaG_FD_155485 | JGI IMG/M metagenome (GOLD analysis project Ga0210388, IMG submission 155485) | Forest soil microbial communities from Barre Woods Harvard Forest LTER site, Petersham, Massachusetts, United States - Inc-BW-C-19-O ... | reverse complement strand
CTACTCGGAATTTGCTGTTCAGCTTGAGCACCAGATCGACAAGGCCGCAATACAGCAAGCCGGCTGTGAGGTGGTGAAAGACCTGTTCGTTCCGGCACGGTTCAAACCCCACCGGCAACAGTTCATGTTCAAACAACCCGAAACACCTATCCAGTAGCCGCAGCAATCGGCGTACAGGGGTCAGTTAGTTGAAGAACTGGCCCTTTTCGTTTTGCAAAAAAGTTCCAACGTCGCGCCAAGCCAATCAACAAACTTTGATACAATTGCGATATATGTTGGACCAATGGAATAATTTCTTTCTCATGGTGGGCGGCGGCTCGGCGACGCTTGCCGGTTTGATCTTCGTCGCAATGTCGATCAATCCCAAGGTCATTATCCAAAACGCAACGCATAAGAATCGGGCGATCAACATGCTGACGGGTTTCAGCGCGGTCTTCATGGCATGCGGTCTTGCGCTCATCGGAGATCAAAAGCTCGGAGTGCTCGGCCTTGAGTGGTTTTTCCTCTGGCTCATCGCAACGATTGTTTTTGTCAGAGGCTATGTTGTGGCTATCAGATCGGGCATGAGTTCTATCGGGTTGACCACGCCGCGGCTTGCGGGCGGCACACTGTGTTACGTCGCCGAGGTCATAGGCGCGACGTTACTTATTTTCGGGTATAGCGCAGGGCTGTACATCGCAGCTATCGCAACGATCATCTTGTTCGCATTCCTCATTTCGGGCGCATGGCTCCTTATCGTCGGCATCTACGAAGACCAGGTTAGGTGATGATATTGACGAGAAAGAAGGATAGTTGTACTCTTGCGTCGGTTCACAATTCTTGAGGAGATAGACATGACGCCCATGGAAGTCCTGGCGGAAGCGAGAGACCGTCTCAAATCGCTCCGACTACCGGAGATAGAAGGCCTGATCGGCCGACAATTCAAGTTCGTCGGCGAGGCAGCGTCTCATACTCTGGGGCGGACTATGCCGGCATTCGTGATCAGCATCATTACTGGTGTGCACGGTTACGAATACAAGGAAACCGAAACCAGCGAGCACGAAACGTTCATGATCGCCTTTGGCGTGGCCGCAAACAGGTTCGGCGCCGACTGGATCATCGAATTGCAGTTGTCACTGGTCGAAGGGGCCTGGTGTTGGAAGATGCTTTGCGCCGACGAAAACCACGATTTCGACACGTACCGCGGTGAATTCACTTTGATCAACTAACGATCGACGCATTCGTGATGTTTCAAAATCCCGGCCGTATAAGCCGGGGTTTTTGTTTGAATTCCTACCTCGTACCAAGCCCGATAGGTCGCGTGATAAGCTTCCGATATGGGAGATTTTGTCCGATCTTCGATATCGAACGACCCTGATCCGCAAATAGAAACAGAGCATCTTTCCTTCCGACCACTCAAGCTCGGAGATGAAAAGTATGTTTTTCCAGAGGTCGACGAGATCCTCACAGAGCACTGGATAGGCTGGGAGCCGCCCAAGGATATAGAGGAAACAAGAAGGGAGATAGCGGAGTCGGTCGAACGTGCAAGACAAACACCATGTGTGGAATGTATGATCTTCGACAAAGTCGGTGCATTCATCGGTCGTTGCGATATATCTCGTTGCACGATCCCTATTTCGCTTATTTCGCTAGAAAATCCTGAGTACGAAATGAACCTATGGATAAAGCGGTCTGAGTGGGGGAAAGGATACGGGAAAGAAGTATGCAACATGCTCATTGAGTGGGCCAAGAAAAACACAGATCTTCCTTACCTGATCTACTCCGTGACCAAAGGGAATGTGGCAAGCGAAAAGATCGCTACGGGGATGCGCTTACCGATCCTTAGGGAATTTACGGCTGAGAAAAGAGGCGCGACAAGGGCTGTCACCGACTACAAAATGTCCCTGCGATAAAGCCTTCGATATTTTAGATGGTTTGGCAAAGTAGCTCGTAGTCGTGTCAAAGCACTACGGATCTGGGTTAGAATGTTCCCATGCGTCGGAAACACTTTCACGTGCTTCATTCGATCGCTGCCACGGCGCTGCTTCTTGTAGTCCAAGGTGCGCTCGTCGTGACCATTGGAAGTCGAACGCTTGATCAGTACCTCGTTGTCGCTATCGCGCTTCTGGGAGGTGCGGGTATCATCTTTGTCGCGATGGAGGCGATCGAAGAGGTGAGGAACGCACGCCACATGCTCGTCCTTCTCTCTGCCGTGGCATTCGAGTTCATTGTATTTTTCGCATTCCAGTATTGGTATTTCTCTTTGGTCGCGCCCGGAACGTTTCAAGGCCTAACGCTGGATCCTGTAACACTTCTCTTGCACAGCACGATGGTATTCGCGTTCAATCCGCTCTACCTTTCATCGAGCGTATCCGGAAGAGCGCTCATGCTCGTCAACACGCTCGAATCCATGGCGCTCGTTATTTTCGTGCTCCAAAATGTCTGGCAATTCCGAGCTCCCAAGCAGGACGACAGCTGAGCACAGGCGTTCATGCAAACTTCATGATATATGCGTAGTCTTATCTGTTATATATGAAAACCTCAACGGTGCTGTGGACCTTACTCGTTATCATTATCGTCGTACTCGCGGGCTGGTGGATTTATTCTTACTTTAGCAATAATGGGACTAGCCTCTCAACAACAAGCCAGACGCAGGACATCAATGGCGACAATGGCTCCGGCGATACAGGCGGTACGACCGGAGGTGTAACGACCATCGTGTCATCCTCTACGGTCGGCACTTCGACGACGGTTTCAACAACGACCATCGTTACGCCTTAAGTGGTCTCTATTCCGTCCCATGTCGCGCTCTGAGTCGTAGTGGGCGGATGTATGTATGAGCACCAGCACCATAGCAATACTTGATCCTTCGACCGCGCTCGGAGCGCTGTTCTACGGAGTTATCGTCATAGTGCTGGCCTGGATCGCTGGGAGCCTGCTGCACGTTACGATCCACCGGTATCTCGACAAAGCAGAAGCGGCGGGGACCGATTCGACCTCTGTCAGATTTTTGGGCCAGCTGGCGAGGGTCGTCGTGTATATCCTCGCGTTCGCCCTGTATACCTATCTCATTCCGCCGTTGCATTCGCTCGGTACCGCATGGCTCGCGAGCGTCGGCCTTTTCTCGGTCATCATCGGGCTTGCGACGCAAAGTACTTTGAGCAACCTTGTTTCAGGCATTTCGATCATTCTGTACAGGCCGTTCCGTATCGGCGACCGGGTTCAGGTGACCACGCCGGCCGGCCCGGAGATAGGCGTCGTAGAGAGCATCGACCTTGGCTATACGAGCTTGCGCGCGCCCGACGGACGCCGCGTCGTTCTCCCCAACAGTCTTGTCGCGAGCCAGACCAATATCAACTTCTCCCGCAACCTCGCGCATGTGCTTTTGGAATTATCGATCACGGTACCGCAGGGCAAGGATATCGATCCTGCCCGAAAGATATTTCTTGATGCGGCAAAAGACATTCCAAAAATAACGAAGGTGAACGGCTGCTTCATCACGAGCATCTCAAAAGAAGGCGCGGTGCTCATGCTTTCGGTCATGTGTTTCGATCCGGGGGATATCGCAAGCATCAAATCGACCATACTGGAAAAGGTGAAAAAGGAACTCGACGCGGCGGGTATACAAGTGGGCTGAAGCTTTCACTTCGCGCCCGAGTAGGATAGAGTCGTCTCTTATGTCCAAGGACGAGACGATACTTCGCTTTGAGAACGTGTCGCACGAATTCGGTGCGAGCAAAACCATCCTCGATGAGGTGACTTTTTCGCTACGTCGCGGCATGAAGATCACTTTGATGGGCCAGAACGGCGCCGGGAAGAGCACGATATTCAAACTCATCATCGGTGCGGAGAAACCCGAGTCGGGCGTCATTACCATCGCGTCCGGATTGAGCATTGCGACGGCGCGACAGGTGATCCCGCGCGCGGAAATGAAGCTCACCATCCGGGAATTTTTTGAGAAAATGTTCAGCGAGAAAATATACAACATTGACCCGCGCATTGACGAAGTGCTTGAGATCGTGAACCTGCATGCGCCACACGATCGCGTCGTAGGCAGCTTTTCCGGCGGCCAGCAGGCCCGACTGTTGCTCGCCTCGGCGCTCATACAGGATCCCGATCTGCTGCTGCTCGACGAACCGACGAACAATCTCGACAAGGCCGGTATCGAACACCTGACGAAGTTCCTGGTCGACTACGACAAGACCTGCATCGTCATTTCGCACGACGCCGCGTTCCTGAATTCGTTCACACAGGGAGTTCTGTATCTTGATGTGCACACGCACAAAGTCGAGCAGTATGTCGGAAACTATTCCGATGTGTTGCGCGACATCACCGCGCGCGTGGAAAAGGAAAATATGAAGAATGCGCAGCTCGAGAAAAGCATCATCGCCAACAAAGAGAAAATGAACTTCTTTGCCCAAAAGGGCGGCAAGATGCGTCTCGTTGCCAAGCGTATGCGCCTTAAGGCTGAGGAGATGGAAGAATCTCTGGTGGATGTGCGGCGCGAGGACAAGACCATCCGGCCGTTCACCATTCCCGCACAGAAAGAACTCTCCGGCGAGATCCTGAAGATCACCTCGTACACGACACTGAAAGATCACAAACCGAAAGTTCACAAGAAGACCATCATTCTCAAAAAAGATCAGCACTTACTTCTGGTCGGCCCGAACGGTATCGGGAAATCAACGCTTCTTGAATCCATCGCGCAGAGAACTGCTGCGGGCTCGGAAATAGGGAAGGGCGTCGTCGTCGGCTACTACCGCCAGGATTTTTCCAACATGAATTTCGACGCGACAGTGTACGAAGAATTGGCGTCGGTCATGAAGAACGCGCGCGAAGAAGAGTTGCGTTCCACGGCCGCAGGATTTCTCATCGACGCAGAACTGATACGCACCAAGGTCGGACACCTTTCGGAAGGACAAAAAGGCCTGGTCGCATTCGCGCGGCTCGTGCTGATGCGCCCGGGCTTGCTCATTCTCGATGAACCCACCAATCATATGAATTTCCGACACTTGCCGGTCATTGCCAAGGCACTTGATTCGTACGAAGGCGCAATGATACTGGTGAGCCACGTACCGGAATTCGTCTCGCAGATACGCATCGACGAGAAGCTCGACCTCACGAAGTAGCGGCTGCGCTCCCTGCGACGAACCCTGTCGTCCAACAAAGTTGCAAACTGTAACCGCCAGAAGGCCGGTCAATGTTGAGGATGTCGCCGACGACGTATAAGTTGTGATATTTAAGCGAACGCATCGTTTTGAAATCGACTTCAGTGAGCGCAAGACCGCCTGCAGTGATGACCGCCTTTTCCATGCCTAGCAATCCTTTCACCTCAAAGCGCAAATGCTTGAGCGTGTGCATCAACCGCACACGAGCCTCTCGTGTCACGCTGTTGCAAGCTGTTTCTTCGTCGATCGATGCCGTTTTGAGGACAAAAGGAATGAGCGCCGGAGCGACAAGGCCCTTCAGCGCGTTCCGGATCTTTTTGTTACTGTTTTCCTTGAATGCGGTTTGCAGTGCGCCGTTCACTTTCTCGTATCCCATCTCCGGCAACAGATCAACTTCAATAATGACCTCTCCGTACTTCAACAATTCGCTGATGTCGCGGCTCATGTTGAGAATGCAGGGGCCGCTCAAGCCGACGTGCGTAAAGAGAATTTTTCCTTTCTGCTGCGCCTGCTTTGCCTCGTTTTGATAGAGCGTGACTTTTGCACTGCGTACGCTGACGCCCGCGGCACCGGGCACCGGTTGCTTGAGGGCGATCGGCACCAGCGCGGCGCTCGCCTCGCTTACGGAATGTCCTAGGTCGCGCAGCCACGAATAGCCATCGCCCGTTGAACCGGTTTCGGGATGCGAAGTGCCACCGGTCGCGAGGATAAAAGATTTCGCTCTGATCACCTTGCCGCCGCGAAGCTCCACGCTAATGACACGATCTGTGTCGGCATGAACTTTCACGACAGATGAGCCGGAAAGTACGGTCACGCCGCCTTCTTTCACGTAGGCAACGAGGGTATCCCACACCGACTGCGATCTGTTCGAGAGGGGAAATACACGCAGCTCGGCTTCTTCTTTGGTCGGCATATTACGGCTGTGGAAAAAGTCGAGTGACTCTTGTACGCTCCACTGCGAGAACGGCGAGAATAGGAACTTCCCGCTGTCTTTGAATTTCGCGAGGAGTTTTTTGTTGTCGAGTTCGGCGTTCGTCACATTGCATCTGCCGCCGCCCGTGATGAGCAGCTTCTTGCCGGGGCTTTTGTTCTTCTCGATCAGAACGACCGAGGCGCCCATCTGCGCGGCTCTTCCAGCCGCCATCATTCCCGCAGGGCCGCCGCCAATAACGACTACGTCCCACATTCGATCCGTGGTGCTCCCGCTTGAAGCTTTTCCTTGCATCCACGCATACTACTGCGCGTCCATGAGAGTTCCAATGTCGCACAAAAACCTATAAGATCGATGTGCGATATGTACGGTTGGTATAGCTATTCCTTGGGGTAAGATTATGGCATGGGGCTCGACGACCTCGCTCGTAAGGGTATACGTCAGGCAAACCGGATCAGCCGCGACTACATCCCTGCCGTAATAGAAAAATTCGAGACGCAAAGAGTTCCCGACGCTGCTGAACGGAGCCTTACGGTGCCGGAGGCCCAGCAACTCGCAGCTTCTCTCATTACGCCTGAAGATCGTGAGAAGCTCGATACTGGCATCGAGAGTTTATCCGACGGAAAATACCGAATGCGCGAGACCGCCGGGTCACGCGAAGACGGAAATTTGCATGTACACGATTTCGTCATAGAAAAATCTGGTCCCGTGGCACGTCTCTTTTTCGTTGATCCGGAGCATGCAATGGGCAAAAGCAAGAATCGCAATACCCTCGGGATCCCTCGAAGAGGGGATCTGCGTCCGCAGGTCAATGTGCTGTATTCGGTAGAAATGACGAAAGGAGATCCGGTTCCGCGCATCGCGCTTCTACGCTACCGTGGAGCAGTGATCCCGGAAGACAGGAAAGAGCTTAATAAGCCGGCCGCGCAGCTCCAGATGGCCGAATCAATGCTCACAACTGGCGAACTACCTGATGTCTTACAAGGACATGAAAATCAGATCACGTTCAGACTGGACCTTCGTAATGAAGGAGAAGGACACAAGGTTTTCGCACAAGCGCGAGCGGCCCGACATGTCGATGATATCGAGCACATGATCACGAGCATGACCGCCAATAAAGAGTTGCCGTCGCACGATCCTTTGGAAGGACAATTACGAAGATTCAGGGCCATCATGCGCACGTACTTTCCAAAGTACCTTGAGGGAAATAATTTTGTACCTCTTATATCTGACGGCTGATGCCGGGCCGTAAAAAGAACATCGCCGCATGTGCTAGCGGCGATGGGTCTTACAGTCCGATCGCTGAGCGATCATCATACGCACTAAATCAGATACAGGCACTTCGCTTCTCGCTCCACCCAGCTATTTGGAGGTATCGCGACGATATTCCAGTCGTGATCGATCGCCACGAATTGTCCCCTTTTACTTTTACCGCATTCCTCGCGGATACCGCTCACGATCCGTGACTCGAGTGCGGATATGGCATTTGCTTGCCGCCCCCTCTTTTCGTCGAACCGCAAAAGTTTCTCGCAATTTCCCCTGCACGAGCTGAGCTTCGCCGGATCGGCGGCCAGCTCGACGATGAAAGATGCTAAGGCATTGATGCTCCCACTCGGAGCTTTCAGCGTCTCGACGAATGCATCGCGCTGTGCACAGAACAACTTGAACTCGTCCTGCAATTGCTGGACAAGCGCGAGATATCTTCGCTCTTTTATATCGACGCGACCCAGGATCACGTCGCCTTTCTGCGGAGCAAAGGCAGGCGGAACGATCTCCTCCTTCGTGAGCTTTGCAAGACGAAGGTTGACTTCATCAGGCAGCTCTTGTATTCCATCTAACGTCGTGACCATGACGAGTCCTCCTGACGTATCTGCATGAATGTATACCACAGGAAGAGGTATCTGTAACCAGATTTGCTATACTTGTGACATGTTCGGACCCGTCGCGCTTGTCACTATCTGTTGGCTTGTTTTTATCTTTTATTGGCTGATCTCAGCCTTTAGCGCCAAACAGTATGCACGCAGGAACTTTACAAGTTGGGGCGTGCGCGTCGGGGCCATCGTGCTCATTCTTTTGGCATACCAAGTTCCGTCTTTCCGCGACTTCTTGATCAACGAACGGTTCTACGCGGTGAGCCCGGTACTCGAGTGGCTCGGCGTCATCCTGTGCGCGTGCGGCATCGGCTTTGCGATCTGGGCACGTTTCTACCTCGGAACGAACTGGGGGATGCCGATGACGCTCAAGCAAGACCCTGAACTCGTGACAAGCGGCCCGTACCACTATGTACGCCATCCTATCTATAGCGGCATGATACTTGCGATGCTCGGAACGACGCTCGTGACGATCTGGTGGGTCATACCCTTCATTTTCTTCCTCGTTTACTTTGTCTACAGCGCGAAGGCTGAAGAAAAGATCATGCTTGGAGAGTTCGGCGATCGGTACGCCGACTACATGAAGCGCTCGAAAATGCTCGTGCCGTTCGTATTTTGATATCGTGATAAACTCTGGTGCGTATGGGTCGTAAAAAAGAACGAGCAGGCAGCACACGCTGGTGGATACCGCTTTTCGGAGCCGTCGCGGTGTGCTTCTTGCTCGTTGTAGTCGTTTTCGCGTTGGATCGCACTACACCCTCTATCTTCGGCGCTCCCGTCGCATACGACAGGGGAGGTGCGGCAACAAGCACCATTGCCGATCCGCCTGCGCCGGCGTTCAACAAGACTGCGTATGACGAGAAGTTGCTCTCTCTCGCGCACGTGGCGACATCGAGTCCATGGTATGCGGCATTTTTGAACGGTACGACTCCTTCGACGACGGTCGCCAAACCCTTGTGGCCGGTGAAGCGCGCATATCCGAATGCGGGCGCAATATTGCCTTTCAATCGCGTGGTCGCGTACTATGGCAACTTCTATTCGACGGCGATGGGCGTCCTTGGCGAATATCCGGAACCTCAGGTGCTCGCGATGCTCGCTTCAACGACCGCACAGTGGCAGGCGGCCGACCCGTCGACTCCGGTCATTCCCGCCATCGATTACATTGCGGTCACCGCGCAAGGTTCGCCCGGCTCCGACGGCATGTATCGCGCGCGCATGCCCGCTAGCCAGATCCAAAAGGCGCTCGACATGGCAAATCAAGTACATGGACTTTTGATACTCGATATCCAGGTCGGTCTTTCAAATGTGCAGACGGAGATCCCGCTCCTCAAACAATGGCTCCAATATCCGAACGTCGAGATCGCCATCGATCCGGAGTTCTCGATGAAAGACGGCGCGCGGCCCGGCACCGAGATCGGCACGTACGACGCGAGCGACATCAATTGGGTCGCGAATTATATGGCAAGCATTGTCACTGCAAATAATTTGCCGCCCAAGATCCTTATCGTGCACCGCTTCACCGAGGATATGGTGACCAATTACAAAAAGATCACGCCACTGCCGCAGGTGCAGATCGTGATGGACATGGACGGGTGGGGATTCCCGGCGAAAAAGGTCAACACCTACCAGCAGGTCATCGAGCCGGAGCCCGTGCAGTTCACCGGATTCAAGCTTTTCTACAAAGCCGATTTGCAGGCACCGGCATACCGTCTCATGACGCCGCAAGAAGTCCTTTCGCTCACACCCTCACCTAGCTTCATTCAGTACCAATAGCGCAGAAAGTTCATGATGGCGATATCCACTGCATCTTCATCGGAAGTGGGCATACAATAGAAGAATGAAAGAAACCAATCCCTGGGAAGACGCTCGTTCACGACTCGAGGTTGCAGCGAAACAGATGCAACTCGACCCATTACTCCATGCGCGACTTGCCGAACCCGATCGCATTATCGAATTTTCCTTGCCGATACAAATGGACGACGGGAGGGTAAAGACGTTCCGCGGATTTCGCGTGCAGCACAACAACATCCGCGGCCCGTACAAAGGCGGCCTTCGCTATCACCCGCGCGTTGATATGGACGAAGCGAAAGCGCTCGCTTTTTGGATGACGATGAAGTGCGCCATCGTTGACGTGCCATTCGGCGGCGGCAAGGGCGGCATCGCGGTCAACCCGAAAGAATTGTCGGAAGGAGAGCTCGAACGGCTTACGCGGGAATTCGCGCGTAAGCTCGCGCCTGTCATTGGTCCCGATAAGGACGTTCCTGCGCCCGATGTGAATACGAACGCGAAGATCATGGATTGGATACGCGAGGAATATGAAGCGGTAACGCACACGAAAGCACCTGCGGTCGTGACAGGGAAGTCTATCGAGCATGGCGGCTCGCAGGGTCGCTCTGAAGCAACGGGCGCGGGCGGCGCGCTTGCCCTGCAATCTATCCTGAAAACACTCGGCCGGGATCCGCGCGGGATGACCGTCGCGATACAAGGATTCGGCAATGTCGGCAGTCACCTTGCGCGGTATTTGAAAAAGATGGGATGTGTCATCGTCGCGCTTTCCGATTCGAAGGGCGGGCTCTACATCCCGCGAGGTATTGCGGACCTCGACGCGGTCGAGGCGTGCAAAGAAAAAAGCGGGAGGATCGCGGGCTGTTATTGCGTCGGTTCCGTCTGCGACCTATCCAACATGGAATCGCTCGGCGGTAAGGATATCCAGCCGGAGGATACGCTCACATTACCGGTTGACATCATCGTACCGGCGGCACTCGAGAACGCGATCACCAAGGAGAATGCGGGCAAGATCCAGGCGAGCATCGTGCTTGAAATGGCCAATGGCCCGACGACCCCAGAGGCCGATGAGATCCTCGCGCAAAATGGGGCCACTGTCATTCCTGATGTGCTCGCCAATTCCGGAGGCGTTGCCGTTTCATATTTCGAATGGCTGCAGAACAAGCGTGACGAGCCGTGGACCGAGGAACGCGTGTTCGGCGCGTTGCAAGAAAAGATGGAAGCTGCGACGACGATCGTTGCCGAGACATCGGCCGCTCACAAGTGCACTCTGCGCGACGCGGCGTACCTTGTTGCGCTTGAGAGGATCTCTAAAGCGTGACCAGGACGGCTAGGCCAGCGAGCGTCATCGCGGCGACCGTGATCCAGCCGATGTAGGTCGCGAGTTTTTTGTTGGTGTGTGCACCCATGACTTCTTTGTCCGAACTCAGATGAACGATGAAGAAGAGAACGACCGGTGCGACGATACCATTGCCGACGGCCGAATAGATCAGCGCTTTGATCGGATCGATCCCGACGAAATTCATCGCGAGGCCAATGAACATCGAGACTATGATGACGCCATAGAACGCGTAGGCATCTTTTAGTTTCCTGTACAGACCTGTCTTGAGACGGAAGCTTTCCGCGATCGCATATGCCGACGCTCCGGCCAATACCGGGACGGCCAAAAATCCCGTACCGACGATGCCAAGCGCGAAAAGGCCGAATGCCCATTGCCCCGCAAAAGGTTCGAGCGCGCTTGCCGCCTGGTCTGCCGTTTGGATATTCGTGATCCCGTGCGCAAAAAGCGTGGCAGCGCACGCCGCAATGATGAAGAACATGACCGCGTTGGAGAAGAACATGCCGGACCATACGTCGAAGCGCATTTCGCGGATCTCGGTCTTTTTGTGCGGACGTTCTTTCGCGCGCTCGGCGACCGTTCTCTCGCCCTTCAGAACTTCCTCCTCGACCTCTTGCGACGTCTGCCAGAAGAAAAGATACGGCGAAATAGTCGTGCCGAGGACCGCGCAGATAAGAAGTATCTCGTTCTGTGAGAACGTAATACTTGGTACTACCGTATGCACGAGCGCCTCATGCCAATCGACATGCGCAAAAAAAGCGGTCGCGACATACGCAAAAAGTGCGAGCGTGAGATATTTCAAATACTTCGCATAGCGAGCGTACGTCGTGAATACCTGCAGCAGCAGGCTGATCGCGGCGAAGAGGACGACGAGAAATGCGAAATCCGCGGTCGGCAACAAAAGCTGCGTCGCTTTCGCCATTGCACCGAGGTCTGCGCCTAAATTGAACGTATTGGCCGCGAACAAAAGTACCGCGCAGACATACAGTACCGGCGCAGGGTATTGCTTTCTGATATTTGCTGCCAGGCCTTCACCCGTGACGATGGCGATGCGTGCGCACATTTCCTGCACGACAGCCATAAGTGGGAACGAAAACAGCGAGAGCCACAAGAATTGAAATCCATATGCCGCGCCCACCTGCGAATAGGTCGCGATGCCCGACGGGTCGTCATCGGCTGCGCCTGTCGTAAGGCCCGGGCCTAAATTGTAAATATATTCCTGTGCCACCCGGAAGGGGCGTTTGCCGATCAGTTCATTCTCGGCCTTGTTCAACTGCTCAACCCCCATTTCCAAAGCTTCAGCCGGAGCGTCAAAAAAAGTCTCGACGTCCTTTTTGAGGGACATGTACGAAGTATACCCTGTGGAAACGGACCGCTTGACAGAAGCCACGATGTCGATACAGTAGCTCTATGAGTTCAATGCAGTCTCGCCGCATGCACAAGCCCACCGCCATCTGCGGAGCTTTTGTTTGTGCATGCATTGAAGGAAACTAGATCGGAAACATCGTGCAAAGACAAAGGCCCCGCAGTTGGGGCCTTTGTTCTTTTACAAAGTCGACTGCTCCCAGGGAGCGAGAAGTCGCAGGCACTGTGCTGGCGGGGTCTAGAAACCGCCAGCGTGGTGCCTGTGGCACCCTCGCAAACAAGAATGGAGCATGAGATGAAATTATCGTTCGTGGCTTACCGCAGCGACAGTATCGCAGTCAGGGCCTTGGAAAGCCTGACATCATATTCGACCCGTATTATCGAATGTGGCGTAGAGCCTCCGGAGCATTCGATCGGTCTCTTTAGCGTGCCGAAGATCCGCCGGGATCGGTTCTTGCGTCTTGCGACGTATCGCATGGAGCAAGAAGGGATCACCGTGCCCGCCTGGGCATCGGAGCTTCCGTTCCTCGTCGCGATCAATGGAACTTGCGCAAGCAAGAAGACATGACCTCGCGCACGCTCTCCACACGATGGCAAAAGAGTACCAGAAGTGGGAATCGTGGATGATGAAACCGGAAGCACCATGGAACCCGGGATGGCAACACGGCGGACCGCATCTGTTGTTCGAACCGTGGCGGCAAAGGGTGGCGGATATGTTCGGTAACCCTCAGCCTATCGCAAAGCTTGCGTGTCGTCTCAGGCCGGTCTTCCCGATCAATACCGGTACTGAGGTCGAGCGACTCGTCATTACCGGCTGTGCGCTCTTCAATCAGCCCCATACCGATGTCACCGATACGATCCCAGAAGTGAAACGAAGAGATATAGTCAGGATGCTCGGTGACTTCGTCCTTGAGTCCGGCATTCGCGACGTGTCGTTCATCGTGCCGGGAAGCGATCTTCTGGTCGGAGAGCTGCGGGACCACTTTCACCCGTTCATATTCTCCAGTCTCGAAGATGTTGCTCGGCATACGCCGCATGGGGGACATGCTTCGGCACGACTGTTCGGTGCTGCGCATGCGCATGCCAGAAGTGATGCGGAGATAGCCCGGGCGCTCGAACGATCAGGCGATGCGCTCGTGAAGGCTATCGCTGAACCCATCGGTGCTATCACGGGAGTGCCGATACGCTGCATAAGTTGGACACAGTACATCGGCGAGCACATTACGAAGGCGTCGGACATAGCCCACCGCCATCGCTCTGTTGCTGAGAGTGTATACCTCGAGCGTGTCAGAACACGGACGTCGTACCAGTCGCTCCACAAACTCGATCCGGAGCGAGGGCTCAAGCGGACGGTTGCCAATAATATCTTTTACCTGGCAGAGGCGATGTACCTGAAAGCTAATCCAGAAACGGCGGTCATGAACTGCGAGTTCGCCGATACCTTTTGGACGGGGCTTGAGCAGATACTGGAACAAGAAGTGTGGGGAGCGTTCCGTCCGTTCATCGGCATGGTTCCGGAAGAAGTACGGCAACCGTGGGGATATTGATCTATCGATCTTAGAATGAAAGTTACGGCGCGCGACAACGTATGTCGCGCGCCGCTCTTTTTATTTCCGACCAACCTGCATGCTAGAATGCTCATATCATGGCAGACCTCGGTGAGAAGTGCGCAGTCTTTGGCGTTTATGGAAAGGGCCTCGACGTTGCGCGCCTCACGTTTTTCGGGCTCTTCGCGCTCCAGCATCGCGGCCAGGAAAGTTCCGGCATCGCTGTCTCCGACGGCAAGAATGTAAGGGCCCACAAGGCGATGGGTCTCGTATCGCACGCGTTCTCGGAAGAGGACATCAAAGCGCTGCAAGGTCACATCGCGATCGGACACAATAGATATTCCACTGCCGGGGGCTCCAAGCTCGAGCATGCGCAGCCGGTCCTCGTGGAATGCGGCGCAGAAACGATCGCACTCGTGCACAACGGCAACCTGCCTTCAACAGAATTACTCCAAGAATTTCTTCGTGGCGGCAGCGTCAATCCTTCTGCATTTTCGGACTCCCGCATGGTCGCCGAAGCGATCGCGGTGTCGATGAAAAAAGGGAACGACATCGAAGCAGCGGTCAAAGAAGTGTACCCGCTTATCACCGGCGCATTCTCCATCCTTATCATGTCGCGCGAAAAATTGATCGCCATCCGCGACCACTGCGGCATCCGACCGCTCTCGATGGCACGATTGAACGGTGGTTGGGTCTTCGCGTCCGAGACCTGTGCGCTCGCACCGCTCGGTGCCAGCCTCGTGCGCGATGTCGAGCCGGGCGAGATGGTCATCGTGGACGAGCGCGGCATGCGAGGCATGTGCTTGGTGGAACCGGATCCGAAGTTCGACGTATTTGAGTTCGTATATTTCGCTCGACCCGACAGCATGCTCCTGGGACAGTCCGTCTATGAAGTGCGCGAGCGCTTTGGCGTAGAGCTTGCAAAGGAAGCACCTCTCGATCTCGACATCGTCATTCCCGTGCCGGAGACCGCTGTTCCCGCCGCGATCGGCTATGCACGCGCTCTTACTGTTCCGTTCGAAATGGGTCTCGCGAAGAATCGCTACATCCATCGCACGTTCATTCAGCCCGAGCAGCACATGCGTCAGCAGGGCGTGAAAGCGAAGCTCACGCCGGTCCCAGGCCTCCTTGCCGGCAAGCGCGTTGGTGTCGTCGACGATTCGATAGTGCGCGGCACGACCTCGCGTGAGATCGTCGCGATGCTTTTCGAAGCGGGCGCGAAGGAAGTGCACTTTCTCGTTTCGTCCCCGCCCGTTTTGTATCCGGATTTCTATGGGATCGACACACCCCAGCAGGACGATCTCATCGGAGCGACCAAGTCCGTCGCCGAGATAGAGAAATTCCTCGGCGCGACGTCGCTCCACTACCTTTCGTACGACGGCATGATCCGGGCGACCGGCGTCCCCGAGGACCGGCTCTCTACCTCGTGTTTTACGGGCATCTATCCTGTCGATATCCGCGAACGGGCCAAAGAAGTGAGGCATATAGCCACCGTTGGGACGCATCAACAGCCCGTCATTGTGCGTTCAGGTGCAGCGCAGTAGCATTGCCGGTAAGGGGTCCATTATTCGTCCGTCTTAGTCTTAGCGTCTTCTTATTTAGTATGTCCACAAAAACAATAGTGTGGGTGATTGTCATTATTATCATCGTGCTCGGTCTTTGGTATTGGTGGGACCAGTCGCAGAACACTGCCCAAACGCCGGCGACGCAGACTTCGTCCGCACAAACGTCGTCCGCGGCAACAGCCGCTCAACCCGGCACGCTCTCAAACGGCGATTCCAACGCCGACCTGAATACGGACCTCAGCACCATCGACTCGCAAACGAACGAAGCGAATTCCGATTCCGCATCGGTCGACCAAAGTTTTAACGACCAACAGGTCCAGCAATCACAACTCTAAGTATGAACAACAGTAAATTTCTCGCAGCAACATTCTTCGGAACGCTTCTCGTAGCAGTTCCCGCGTTCGCGCTCTCGGTGACGACCGCTGTTTCTGCCAACGCAAATGTCGGCTCAACGACCGTTTCCGCAAGCACCCAGGCAAAGATCACGACCGCAAAAAGCCGCGCGAACCAGGAGATCACGCGCCGTGTCAACATCCTGACGCAGCTCAACACGAATGTGCAGGCAATGGTCAAGGTTTCCGCGAATGAAAAGGCGGCGATCGCGACCGAAGTGCAGACAGAGATCTCCAATTTGAACTCGCTCAACGCGAAGATCCAGGCGGATACGACCGTCGCGTCGTTGAGGACGGACATCGCCTCGATCACGCAGGATTACCGCATCTTCATGCTCGTCATTCCGCAGGGCAGGATCGAAGTCGCGGCTGACAAGATCGAGACCATCACGACCAACTACACGGCGCTCTCGGCGAAGTTGCAGACACGCATCTCGCAGGCGCCTTCCGGCACCAACACGACACAGGTGAGCGCGTGGCTCTCAGACATGAACACGCAGGTGAGCAACGCGAATACGCAGGCGCAGGCCGCTGTGTCACTCGTCGCCAATTTGCAACCCGACCAGGGCAATGCGACCATCGAAGCGTCCAACAAGACCGCGCTTCAGAGCGCTCGCGCCGATATCAAAGCGTCCCTCGCCGACCTCAAAACGGCCCGTCAGGATGCAGGCAATATCGTGAAAGCCGTTGAGTCCTGGAAGGTAAGCGCATCCGCTTCGACCACGGTCAGCACGCAGTAACGAAAGCTACATAGCGCTACAAAAACGCCCCCAAAGGGCGTTTTTGTACGTATCGGGTGAAAGGAATTCATTGGAATAACGTCATAGGGGATGTACAATCCCTACATATGAAAATACTCACCTGGGTCATCGTTCTGATCATTCTTATTGGAGGAGGCTGGTATCTCTGGACGAATATCAGCGCGCCGACGCAAACGACGCCGGTCACGACTGCGACGTCTACGACGCCTGCTGACACGTACGGCATGGTCGAATATACCGACCCGACGTACGGTTTCTCGTTCTGGTACCCGAGCGCGCTCACCGTCACGGCCTCAACGACGAATGACACCACCTCCTTCCCCGGTGGCACTGAAGTCGAACGTTTGAATGTCGGCCCGCAAGGCAGCACGTACATCGCCGTCGTAAGTTCTCCGGAGAGCACGATCACGGACGAGCCCAACGGCCACGCGAGCCCGATCCCGCAGACGAAGTATTTCTATGACGTTTCGAGCGGGCAGTGGATGGTCGCGTATCCGGAAGGAACGGACAACTCCGGCCCTTCAGCTACGACGACCGCGAACACATCGACTGAGACGGTCGGCGGACTCCCGCTTCTTCAGAGCGGCGCGCGGTTCGACACCAAAGTGATCCCGCTCTCGACGACGCTGTTCCTCGTCATCGGCGACGGGGGCGGCAGCTTCATCACCGGCCCGTTGCAGCAGAGCGTCTCGCTCTCCAGCGTTGCAGTCAATGTAGCAGCGCTCGAGGCCGTGTTGCAGGCTGAATCGTCAGCGTACAACTCAAGCAACCAGTAGGTTAGACCGTTTCCTTTAGGAAGGCCGCGATGCCTTTGCGGTCACGCGCAAGCCATGCCGCATTGGAGCGGATGTGTTCAAGTATTTGCTGCACGGTGCGCTCGGTCCCCGGTGCCGGGTGCTTCTTGAGGAACAAAGCGATGTCCGTCGCCCATTTCTGCGATGCCGCGGAACCGAACGGCTCGAGCAGATACGAGATCTCGCGGCTGCCCGTGTAGCGGTCCAGGAATGTCTTCCAATGTTTCGTAATGAAACGCCATGCGAGGTCGCGGCCGTTCGCCCCGACGCTGACTGGCCCTATCATACGCACGCAATCCTGCGAACGAACGTCGGGAGACAAAGAAAACTCGAGCGTCTTTTGCAGCAATTCCCTTTGCGAGAAAAGTCCGAGCGCGCGACCGATGCGGTTTTTCTCTTCGTGCAGCGTCGCTGTTTTATAGAGCCGCATGAGCTTCGCGTGTTCGGCTTTGCCGCCGTTGCGTGCGACCGTCGCATAGACGACGCCGCGCAAATCAGCCGGTACCGGGTTCTTCTTTTCAGTTACTTGTGCGAACAAGCTCTTCGCTTTCGCGATCGTCTTTTTATCACCGTAATATCCGAGACTTTCGAGCACCAATATTTTGAGCAAGCCTTGTGCGTGATCTTTGGGCTTGCTGTCCCATGGTATTTTTTTACCGACATTCGAAAAGACGTCGAGTGCGAACGCCTTGTATTCGGGGACGAATTGCTCACCCGCGATGAGTGATCGTACCTTGCCAAGTCCCGCAGCGATCTGCGCCCAGACGACGTACTCAGTTTCTTTCGCGTAGTGCTGTACGAACTCGAGTCCGTCCCGCGTCGGCAGCTTGCCGGTCTCGGCGATCGCCATGACGTCGCGGATAAGGCCGAGGCGGTCGCGCGTTTTGAGTTTCTTTGAGCGGATAGGGCTCTCAAGTGCGGCGAGCATTTCCTGTGGATACAGGGTCCGGTGGAATGCGGTTTCGTCGGCGTTCACCTTGAGCCAGCCGCCGTTCGTTTTCGGGATGCGCGCAGTGCGACCGCTCATCAGAGATGTACCGACGACGGAACTCTTTGCTTGCTCGAAGTTCAGAGGTATCGACCATGTGGTCGAGTCGCGTGAACTCTTTTCTGACAACGGATTTGCAAAGAATCTTGATTGTCGCAACTCGTACTGGGAGCCTTTGTAGGTGACAGTAATGAGCGGATAACCAGGTTTGCCCGTCCAATTGGCCATTATCTTCGCGACCGGCTTGCCGGAAACATGCTCCAGCGCGCGCCAGAGGTCCTCTGTCACGGTGTTGGCGTAGGAGTGCTTTTTCAAATAGTGCCGGAGCCCGTCCCTGAAATCTTTCTCACCGAGATATTCTGCCAACATCCGGATGATGCTCGCGCCTTTGGAATAACTGACCGCGTCGAAAGCGACCGCGATCTCGGAGGGGTCGCGCATTTCGACCTCGATCGGATGCGTGTGCTTGAGGGCATCCGCATGCAATGCGTATCCGAAATCGGAGTCGAGGAACTGCGTCCAGATATCCCATTGCGGAAAAAGATGATCCACCGCCAGGTATTCAATATATGAAGCAAATCCTTCGTTGAGCCACAAGTGCGTCCACCATTCCATCGTCACCAGATTGCCGAACCATTGGTGCGCGATCTCGTGGCCGATGACGATCGCCACGCGCTGCTTGGTGACGCGTGACGAATTCTCAGGATCGATGAGAAGCGCCGTTTCGCGATAGGTGATCGCCCCCCAGTTCTCCATCGCGCCCGCCGCGAAGTCGGGTATAGCGATAAGGTCGAGTACCGGAAGCGGATAGGGGATATCGAAGTATGTGTTAAAAAATGAAATGATCTTCGTCGCACAGTCGAGGGCGAAATCGGCCTGATGTATCTTGCCCGGCGTCGTGAAGACGCGCACGAGCACGCCATCCCTGCTGCGCCGTTCGACATGTTCAAGCTCGCCAATGATGAATGCAAGCAAGTACGTCGACATTTTCGGACTTGGCTCAAAGACGACCGTTTTGGTGCCGTCCTCATGCACGTGCGTCTCTTTGTCTATCGTATTGGAAACGATCTGAAAGTTCGCGGACGCGGTGAGTGATACATCGAAGACCGCCTTCATCGCCGGTTCGTCGAAACAGGGGAACGCGCGTCGCGCGTCGTTGGATTCGAACTGCGTCGTCGCAAGGAATTTCGTCTCACCATTCAATTGATAGCTGCTGCGGTAGAAACCGTGCAACTTGTCGTTGAGAATGCCGCGGAAGGCAAGTTTTAATTGGACGGAACCTTTTGGCAATGGTTTTGCGAACGTGAGTGTCGCCGTTTCCATCTTCTCGTCATACGAGATCTTTTGCATCGCTATTGTTGTGCTTTTCGCGATCGCTTCTGCGCTGTCGATCTCGAGTTCGATAGCGTGTAGCGTGATGGACTTCGTCGATTTTTTCAATGTCAGATGTATCGTTTCGCTGCCCTCGAATGTGAATGCGACAAGGTCGGGTTTCAAATGGAGTTCGTACCTGCTCGGAATAAACTCGCTCGAAAGTCGGATGCTCTTTTTGGCCATAGGAACATAGAAAATAGCATTTTTCAGCGGCAGATGCCACGTGGTACGATGCCCCCATGAACTCGTGCGTCTTTTGTAATGACCCGAATATACATGTCCGAGAGATCCTGCGGGACGAATTCGTGCGAGTGTTTCCAACGAACATTCCTATTACGCCGATGCATATTCTTGTGGTACCGATCAGACATGTGACTTCGTTCACGGAGCTCTCGCAAGAAGAGCGCGACGCACTCTTGAATATGAGTGCGCGCGTCGCCGATGTCTTGCGCGGGAAATTCGGAGCAGAAGGTTTTAACTTTGCATGGAACGAAGGAACGAGTGCCGGCCAGTCTGTCGAACATCTGCATGTACATATCGTTCCGAGGAAAACTGGCGATACGGGTGTTCTCGGATACGAGCCGCGAGAGTTCTTATATCGCCCCGGAAGTCGGGAAACGGCACCCGAGTCCGAACTCCTCGCAGTCGCCAATGAGATACGTGCAGCTCTTCAGTAAATATGAAAACGATCTATATGGTACGACACGGAGAAAGTGAGACCAATGCGGGAGGTCTTATTCTTGGCGCGGAAAAAACGGCGTTGACTCCGCGCGGTCTTTTGCAGGCTGAAGCGATCGCGGAGCGTTGTGAAAGGCTGACCATCGATGCGATCGTTGCTTCTCCAGCCTTGCGTACAAAGCAGACCGCGGAAGTCATTGCGAAACGGATCGGAAAATCCATCGAGTATGAGAAAGATTTCCTTGAATGGGACCGCGGTTCGCATCGCATCGGCAAGCGCTGGGATGATCCCGAACTGGTCGCTGGCGAGTTGCGGATAATCGAACATGCGTCGGATCCGGATTGGCGCGAAGCCGACGAAGAAACATTCACTGATCTCAATGCACGAGCCGGCCGTGCACTATTGTTCCTCGAATCCCGCAAAGAAGAGAACCTCCTGCTCGTCGGACACGGCTTGTTCTCGCGTATTTTGCTTGGACGCGCGGCGTTCGGAGAAGATTTCAAAGGCAGAGATTTTGCCCATCTCTTACGTTTTTTTAGAACGGAGAACACCGGCCTGACCGTTCTTCAGTTCGATACGCCTCATAGGCGTGGAGAATGGGCACTCTTGACCTGGAACGACCACGCACACCTTGGGTAATTCATCTCATCTTCACCTCATGAAGGCGAGAATGAGGACCTTAGCCGCTAAGATCATATTCCTATGTTACTCACCATTGCGGTCATCTTGCTGATTCTGTGGGCCTTGGGTCTGATAACGTCCTATACGATCGGAGGGTTCATCTATGTCCTCCTCGTGATCGCTATCATACTGATCCTTATCAGGATCATCCAGGGCAGAAACCCTCTCTGATCCCGAAGTCGCGGCGCCGAAGGGCGCCGCTTCTTTTTGTGCTACACTTTTGCCGATGCAACACGTCATCCGTTCGCAGCAGTTCGACCGGAAAACGCTCGAGAAACTTTTTGCACTGGCTACCCAATTGCAGGGAAGTTTCGATGATTCTTTGCGAGGTAAGGTGATGGCGACACTTTTTTACGAGCCCTCGACGCGCACAAGACTCTCGTTCGAATCTGCGATGCTGCGGCTCGGCGGCGGCGTTATCTCTACCGAGAACGCACGCGAAGCTTCTTCCGCGTCAAAAGGCGAAACGCTCGAGGACACAATAAAGATCGTCAATCAGTATGCCGACGTTATCGTCTTGCGACATTTTGAGGCAGGATCGGCGCTGCGCGCCTCGCATGTATCGCAGGTGCCCATCATCAACGCGGGGGACGGTGCAGGACAACATCCTACACAGGCACTTCTCGATCTCTACACGATCGAGCGGGAACTCGGCAGCGTTGACAGCATTCATGTCGCGGGCGTCGGGGATCTTCGTTTCGGCCGGACCATTCGATCGCTCGCGTACCTTCTCGGCAAATTCAAGGATGTGCACATGACGTTCGTCTCGCCGCCGGAACTCAAAATGGGCGATGACATAAAAGCGTACCTCAAACGTCACAACGTAACGTTCACCGAAACCGAGGATCTTGAGTCAACTATTACGTCCGCAGATGTCGTGTACCAGACCCGCCTCCAAAAGGAACGTTTCCCCGACGTGGAAGAATACGAACGTCTGAAAGGCTCGTTCGTCATCACACGTCCGCTCGTCGATACCATGAAAGAGAGGGCGATCCTGATGCACCCGTTGCCCCGCGTCAACGAGATCGAGCACGAGGTGGATTCCTCGCCGCACGCGGTGTACTTCAAGCAAGCCGGCTACGGCGTCCTCGTACGTATGGCATTGTTAAAAACGTTATTCGGCACGAAAGAAACACTGACGATCCCGCGTATTCCGCCTTCCCGCAATCTTCATGAGAATGTATGATACTAAACTCTTTGCAGATATAGCGCTCTTATTTTGATGGACTAGCGAATGTCCTCGTTTTCGTTTACGGCCGCAAGAACCCACGATCTCAAAATTCATGCCCCAGAACCCTGCACAAACCAACGCTAACGCGCCAAGCCTTTACGGGCTGCTGCGTCCGTACGCCTGGCTCATCGTCCTGCTGGTCGTTCTCACCATTGCAGCGAACGGCTTGAACCTCGCTGTGCCGGAGATCATGGCGAAGGCGATCGATACGTATGCGGGCGGGAATTTCGTACTGGAAAACCTGATTCTCGAATTCTCATTCGTCGCGCTTCTGATTTTCATCTTCACGTACGCGCAAAATATCGTGCAAGTCTACGCTTCCGAGCGCGTCGCGCGCGATATGCGCAACAAGCTTTCGGCAAAGATCTCCGTGCAGCCCTATTCGTATATAGAACGCAGGACGCCGGCGCAATTACTGACCAACCTCACGTCCGACATCGACGCCGTGAAAACCTTCGTTTCGCAGGCGATCGCATCTCTGATCTCATCGCTCTTTCTCATCATCGGCGCCTCCATCCTGTTGCTCCTCATTAATTGGCAGCTCGCACTCTCCGTACTCTTGATCGTTCCGATCATCGGGATCACGTTCTATTACGTGCTGGGCCGCGTGCGCAAACTTTTCCGCCGGTCGCAGGAAGCCATCGACTGGCTCAACTCGGTCATCAACGAAAGCATTCTCGGCGCCGCTCTCATCCGACTCCTTAATTCGCAGCAATACGAATACCAGAAATTCCTTGCTGCCAACACCGAAGCGCGCTCGATCGGCATGAGCATCCTGCGGCTCTTTTCGAGCCTCATTCCGGTCATCACCTTTTGCACCAACTTCGCAACGCTCGTTATTCTCGCCTACGGTGGACATCTCGTTATCGTCGGCTCGATGAGTCTGGGTGATTTCACGGCGTTCAACAGCTACCTCGCCATTCTCATTTTCCCGATCCTTATTATTGGATTCATGTCCAACGTTATCGCGCAGGCGACCGCGTCATACGGACGCATCGCGGAGGTGCTGGACGCGCCCGATGAAAAGAAGACCGGCGGTCTGAAGGCGACGTTGCGTGGCGACATTGAGGTCAAAGATGTCTCCGTACGTTTTGGCGAGAAGCCGGTCCTGAAAAACGTGTCGTTCAAAGTATCCGCAGGGACGAAAACCGCCATCATCGGGCCGACGGCGGCAGGGAAGACGCAGCTTCTGTATTTGCTGACCGGATTATTGGCGCCGACGTCCGGCCAGATCGAATTCGACGGCAAGGACATCAATGAGTATGACAAGGAAAGCTTGCACAGTCAGATCGGCTTCGTATTCCAAGACAGCGTCATGTTCAATCTTTCAGTACGCGAGAATATCGCTTTCAGCAATACGGTCAAAGATGCGGACATCGAACTCGCGATACAGACCGCCGAGCTTCACGATTTCATTGGCGCGCTTCCGGAAGGCTTGGACACGATCGTCTCGGAACGCGGGACGAGCCTCTCCGGCGGCCAAAAGCAGCGCATCATGCTTGCCCGGGCCCTCGCGCTCAATCCCAAGATCCTTCTCTTGGACGATTTCACCGCACGCGTCGACACGCAGACTGAGCGCAAGATCCTCGGAAATGTCACCAAGAATTATCCGGGCATCACGCTTATCTCTGTCACGCAAAAGATCGCGTCGGTCGAACAGTATGATCAGATAATTCTGCTTATGGAAGGCGAGATACTGGCCGAAGGCACGCACGAGGAACTCATGCGCACTTCACCCGAGTACGTGCAGATATTCGAATCGCAACGCAGCACCAATCAATATGAATTACAAACTTAGCAAGGCAGACGACGTGCAGGAGCGCGAAAAGGGAGTGCTGGGCACTGCCATACGCCGCCTCGTGCCGTTGATGAAGGAAGAGAAAGGCGCTGTCGTTATCGCGCTCGTAGCGATATGTATCACCTCTGCATCAACACTTGTCGCGCCAGTGCTCATCGCACACACGATCGATGCGTATATACAAACCAAGAATTTCGGCGGTGTGCTCGAATTTTCCGGCATCTTGCTCGTCATCTACATTTTCGGTGCGATCTTCAATTATGTGCAAGTGCGCACGATGGGCGCCGTGGGGCGGCGCGTACTTTTCAATCTGCGCAATGCGATATTCAACAAGTTGGAGTCGTTACCGGTCGCCTTCTTCAATCAGAACAAGGCAGGAGATCTCATTTCCCGCATCAACAACGACACCGACAAGCTCAACCAATTCTTCGCGCAAGCCCTGATGCAGTTCATCAGCAACTTCGTCCTTATTTTCGGCGCCGGTGTATTTCTGCTTGTCATCAATATCCGCCTCGGCGCGGCCTCGCTCGTGCCGGCGCTCATCGTGCTAGTGCTGACACAAGTTTTGTCGCCGTGGGTGAAGCGCACGAGTTTACGCAGCTTGCGAACGCTTGGTGCGATGAGCGGTGAGATACAAGAGAGCCTCAATAATTTCAAAGTGATTGTCGCGTTCAACCGGCTCGATTACTTCCGCACGAAATTCAAGGAGGCGAACGAAACGAATTATAAGGCCTCGATCACCGCTGGCGTGGCGAGCAACACGTTCACGCCGCTTTATACGCTCGCCTCGACCGTCGCGCAGCTCATCGTCCTCTCCTACGGCATCTATCTCATTTCGAACGGAGATTTCACGATCGGACTTCTCATCGGATTCATCCTCTATGTGAACAACTTTTACAACCCATTGCGTCAGCTCGCAGCGGTGTGGTCCTCGCTGCAGCTCGCGCTCGCGGGCCTCGATCGCATTTCGGAGGTGCTGGCGCTCGAATCCGATATGAGCGTGATCGTGGACGAAGGAAAAACGACTGCTTCGAACGCGGTTCTCCAGTTCGACCACGTGTCTTTCGGCTACCCTGACGGCAAGGAGGTTTTGCATGATGTGAATTTCACGCTCGAGCAAGGCAAAACGTATGCGCTCGTCGGGCCGACAGGCGGCGGCAAAACGACGACCGCGAGCCTTATGGCGCGCCTCTACGATCCGACGAAGGGCACGGTATTTTTGAACGGCAAGGACATCCGCTGCTATCCACCGGAAATGCGCACGAAGAAAGTCGGCTTCATTCTTCAGGAACCGTTCCTCTTCTCCGGCACCGTCAAAGAAAACGTTCTCTACGGGAATGAAGAATACAAAGAGTACACGAACGATCAGGTGACGGCGCTTCTTGCCAGATCGAACCTCAACGGACTTCTCGCCCGGTTCAGCGAAGGTTTGGATACAAAGGTCACTTCGAGCAGCGACGGCATAAGCTTGGGTCAAAAACAGCTCATCGCATTCATGCGCGCAGCGCTTCGCGAGCCGGAACTTCTCATCCTCGACGAAGCGACGGCGAACATCGATACGGTCACCGAGCAATTGCTTGAAGAGATACTCGCAAAACTTCCCGCATCGACCACGCGCATCATCATCGCGCACCGTCTCAATACGATCGAGAATGCCGATGAGATATTCTTCGTCAACGCGGGCGAGGTGACTAAGGCGGGAACGATGCAGCAGGCCGTGGACATGCTTTTGCACGGCAAGCGCCAGAGTTAAACATCATGAAATTGCTGACACGTACGTTCGTCTCATGGCTTCCGCTCGGTATCGCGATAACCGCGATGTGCGGCCTTGTATATGTCGCCGTGCAGCAGAATTACCGCCAGTCGTTGAATGATCCGCAGATACAAATTGCAGAAGACACCGCAACAGAACTGGCCGGGGGTTCGACACCTGAACAAGTTGTCCCTGCGCCGGGAGAGATAGATATCGCGAACTCACTTGCGCCGTGGGTTGCCGTGTATTCAAGCACGGGAACTGTGCTCGTTTCCTCCGGGGAAGAGAACGGGAACATGCCACAATTGCCATTTGGTGTATTTGCTGACGCAAAAGCAAATACGGGAAAAGATACGACGCAGCAGTACGAGGACCGCATAACCTGGCAAGCTGGTGCGGGAGTGCGTCAAGCGGTCGTTGTTGTGTGGGTTCCGCAGACGAGCCAGTTCGTCGCCTCAGGACGGAATATGTTCGAAGTCGAAAATAGGGAAGGGCAGCTCGAATTCACGGTCGGCATCGGATGGCTTGTCACCATGGTCGCGACATTCTGTGCGCAAATATTTTCCCAATACGTGCTCTAGGAGCTGGCTCCGAACGTTATCCCCATCTTCCTTGCAACTTCATGAATGGGGGTGTACTATGGTAAGTACTTAGAACGTCTAACTACTTCTATGCTAAAAAATCTCAAGGGTCTTCTTACGCCGCCGATCATCATTGGCGCGACCGTCGTTATCGCCATCATCGTGGTCATCGGTGCGTATATTTCGACGGAGTCGAAGCCTTCCGGCGCTTTCGTGACGCCGACCATGGGCCCCTTGGTCCAGGAAGTCGACACGACCGGTAGTGTCCAAGCCGCGGACGAAATAAACCTCGGCTTCCAGGTCAGCGGGACCGTTTCTTATGCAGGCCCCGCGGTCGGCACGCATGTCGGACAAGGTGCGACGCTGGGCACTCTCACGAGCGGCACGCAGCAGGCTGCGGTCGAACAGGCCCAGGCCGCGCTCGCTATGCAGGAGGCGAACCTTTCTGCAGTGCAGGCAGGCGCCACCCCTCAAACGCTCGCAGTCTCGCAGACCGCCGTCGCGAACGCACAGGCGTCTCTCGCTCAAGCACAGCAGTCGCTTCTTGCTGTCGCACAGGACGCGTACGCGAAATCGGACGATGCGATCAGCAACAAAGTCGATCAATTCATTGAGAATCCCAACACAAGCTCGCCCACGCTGGCCTTCAATCTCACGAACTCGCAAGACCAGGCGTCGATCATTTCCGGTCAATTGCAAATGCAAACGCTGTTAAATAATTGGCAAGAGTACCTTGCAGCGCTCCCAAGCGACCCAGGTCAGATCGACACCTCAGCGATCGCTTCGACCACCCGCACCGATCTTGAGGCCGTCAGTGCATATTTGAGTCTCGTTGCGACCGGCCTCACCGAGGTCGCCCCCAACAGCAGCTACCCGACGGCGACGATACAAGGCTACCAATCGAACGTCGCGACAGGTCGCACGAACGTTTCGACCGACTTAAGTTCGATCGACTCTGCTGAAGCGGGCGTTACCACCACTGAATCCGCACTTGCCTCTGCGCAATCGCAGCTCACGCTCGCGCAGGCTCCCGCCACCTCTCAGTCACTCGACGCGCAACAAGCGCAGGTCGCCTCCGCGCAAGCATCCGTCGACGCCGCCAAAGCAGTGCTCGCACAGACCGTCATCTCCGCGCCGATCTCCGGCACCGTTACCGTCAACAATATGGAGCCAGGGCAGATCGCGACAGCCGGTCAAACGCAGATATCAATGATCTCCGATTCGGCGTTCCAGTTCCAGACGTATGTCTCCGAGGCAGATCTCGCGAACATCAAAGTCGGCGACTCCGCAGAGGTCGAGCTTGACGCCTATCAGGACCAACCGCCCCTCTCCGCACAGGTCATCGAGATCAACCCGGCAGCAACGATACAAAACGGCGTCTCTTCCTACGAGATCAAATTACAATTCGATGAGAACGACCCGCGCATTTCCTCCGGCGAAACGGGTAGCGTGAAGATCATCACTCAATCGCTCACCAATGTGATGAGCGTCCCCACGAGTGCCATCATCATGAACAACGGTCAGTATTTCGTCATCGCAAAGACACCCTCGGGCACGCAGGAAGTGCCCGTCCAGATCGGCATTCAAAGTGCGGGTGGCTACACGCAGATCGTCTCAGGACTTACGAGCGACGAAGAAGTACAAGCATTCGGCACGCAACAATAATATGAAAAACAACCGACGCACCTGGATCATCACAGGCATTATTGTGGCTCTTATCGCGGCTGCGACCGCAGGCGGTGTCTACTTTTGGGTCCAATCACAGCGCCTTTACGTCGACCAGGCGACCATCGAAGCTCCAGAGATCGACCTCTCACCCTCCTCGCCGGGCATTTTGCAGGACGTGTATGTGAACGAAGGGGATTCCGTACCGGCGAACTTCACCGTGGCGCAGGTCGGTAACGAGCTCATCCAAACGCAGGTCGCCGGCATCATTATTTCGGTTCCCGATCAGGTCGGCGCGCAAGTCACTGCGGGCACGCCGGTCGTCACGATGATCGACCCGACGCAATTGCGCGTTGTCGGACAGGTCCAAGAGAACGAGGGCCTCGACCGCATTCAGGTGGGCGATCCGGTCACCTTTACCGTGGACGCCTTTGGCAGCCAGACATTCAGCGGCGTCGTCGACGAAGTTTCGCCGACCTCGCAACAATCGCAGGTCGTCTTCAACATCTCCGACCAGCGCGAAGAACAGGATTTCGACGTGAAAGCGCGCTTCGACACGACCGCCTATCCGCAGCTCAAGAACGGCATGTCGGCGCGCATGTGGATCTACACGCAATAGAGCGTAACAGCTAGAAGTTCTTTGGCGGCCCGTGTTTTTGCCGTGTCCACGGAGAGCTCGGCTCGAGTGACAGGGAATTTTCAGCAGAAAATTACCCGACGGCAAAAACACGGGCCGCCAAAGAAATTCGGAATCGAAAAAAATCACCGCATGCAAGAAGGGATCAACAAATGGCTCGTACTCACTACCGTGATCGTCGGAACGTTCTTGGGGCGTCTGGACCAGACCGTCGTCAATCTCGCGCTGCCGAAGATCATCGGCGATTTTAATATTACGATCACCAACGCGACGTGGATCGCGACCGCCTACATCATCGCCAATGCCGTATTCGTGCCGGTCTGGGGAAAATTGGGGGACACGATCGGCCGCAAGAAGATCTACATTTGGGGGTTCATCATATTCATCGTCGGTTCCGTACTTGCCGGACTCGCGTGGAACCTGACATCGATGATCATCTTTCGCATCATCCAGGCTATCGCTTCGAGCGCGGATTATCCGACCGCAATGGCCATTCTCACGCTCACGTTCCCCGCTGGCCGTGAGCGCTCGATGGCGCTCGGGATCTGGTCGGGAGCGTTCGCTTCCGCCGCGGTGTTCGGTCCTCTGGTCGGCGGACCGCTGATCGACGCCTTCGGCTGGCGCTCCGTCTTTTTTGTGAATGTGCCGGTCGGCCTCATCGGACTGGCAATGGCGCTCGCGTTCATCCATGAATCGGTCTCGGAACGCAAGTCGACCGCGTTCGACTGGAGCGGCGCAACGACGCTCGGCGTCGCGCTCGCGACCCTCGTCCTGGTGCTCGACCAGGGCCAGACGTGGGGCTGGTTCTCGATGCCCGCGGTCGCGTGCTACGCGATCACCGTTGTTTTCGGCGTCATCTTTTATTACGTCGAGCGCAACCACAAAGAGCCCGTCATCGACTTCAAGTTCTTCAAGATACCCAATTTCGTCAACGCGCTCGCCAACAACTTCCTTCTCTTCATGTGCATGATGGGAAGTATTTTCCTCTTGCCCGTATTCGCGCAAACATTCCTAGGGTATACGGCGACCGAAAGTGGCTATCTCTTTATCCCGATGGGGCTCACCATACCTATTGCGGCTGCTATCGGCTCGCGCTTCGCGTATCGCGTCGAGCCGCGCTGGGTCATCTTCGTCTCCACCGCCGGCGCCGCCATCGGCTTCTATTTGCTGTCCTTCCTGCAGGCAACAACGACGGCTCCGTACATCATGATGGCGCTCGCGGTCATGGCGTTCTTCATGGGTTCCGGCATGGCGCAGCGCACCAACATCATCGCCTCGCTCGTGCCGCAGAGCGAGATCGGTATTGCTTCCGGTATTCTGGCGCTCATGCGCAACATCGGCGGGGCATTCGGCATCGCGATCTTCGGTACCATCTTGGAAAATGCGGAGAACCAGAATGTGTACACAATCGCCCAGAACAGCACGATACACAGCACCAATCCAACCATCATCCAGCAGGGCATCGCGCTCATTGAGCTCAAGGCGCAGATAGCCGCATACGGTGAAGTATTCCTCATCGGGTCCGCGCTCATGTTCCTTGCTGCGTTCCCGGTCATACTGATGCGCACAGGGCGTGATGCCGCCACGACGCACGTGCATGTCGAAGCCTGATATGAGCAAACAGAACTTCCAGGAGCTCACGTCGCTTTTCTTCGAAATGCGTCAGACGATACGCGCCAACCTGCCGCAAGGGCAGGCTGACCCCAACGCCTGGATGCGGTGCGAAACATTGCGTTTCATCGACAAGCACGAGCACCCAACGATGCAGGAGATCGCGAAACATCTGCGCATTACGGCACCTTCCGCGACCTCGCTCGTGCGCAAGCTTTCGTCTCTGGGTTGGATCAAGCGCGGAACGTCCGGTTCCGACAAGCGCGTCGTACGTATCACGCTCACGCCGGCCGGCGATCGGGAACTAGTACGATATCGCAAACAATCAGAGCAGGCGATGAAGAAGGTCTTTTCCAAACTTCCCGGTCGCGACCTTGCGCAGCTCAAGCGCGTGCTCAGGAGCCTCAACGATATTCACAGCTCGTAGATCTGTGCGATGGTACACTTTAGCCATATGAACACTTCTCGAACGGTCATGTGGGTTTTCATTAGTATCGTCATTCTGGGTATCGTTATTTTGCTTATCTTCGCTGCGAGCGACCAGAACCCAGCGGCACCGCCCCAAACCGCGAGCACGGCCCAGACCGTTCAAGTAACGTATTCCTGCGACGGGGGAAAGACGATCGACGCGACATACAACAACGCGACCACCGCGACAACCACCGGCAATTCGGTAATGCTCGTTCTCTCTGACGGCCGCCAGATGACGCTCCCACAAACGATCTCCGCCGATGGCGCGCGTTACTCCAATGGCAATCCGCAGATCGCGGCAGGACAGCCCGGAGCCGAAACGTTCATATTCTGGAGCAAGGGCAATGGTGCGTTCGTGCAGGAGAACGGAACGACTACCTACAACAATTGTTTAACTCAGAACTCCCAGTGAGCGTGGTATAGTAGCCCGCATGAGCGAAGCGGACATTCGCGCGGACAGGCTTAAAAAGCTGGACCTTTTGAAGGATGCCGGGATGGACGCGTATCCGGCGGATTCGCATCGGGACACGAGTAATGCTGAAGCTCTTGGAGATTTTGATGCGCTTGAAACGAGTTCTAAAAAGATAAAGATCGGCGGGCGCTTGATGTCGAGGCGCGGACAAGGCGGCATCATGTTCGCCGACCTTTTTGACGGCACTGGAAAGATCCAGATCGTATTGCAGAAGTCGGACATGGACGAAGCCTTATTCGATCTCTTTGCGAGCGCGACGGACGTAGGCGACTTCATTGAGGTATCGGGTACGGCGTTCAAAACACAGCGCGGCGAGCGCTCGATCAAAGTCGAGACGTGGCGCATGCTTGCAAAGTCGTTACTGCCGATACCGGATGAATGGTTCGGACTGAAGGACGAGGAAAAGATATTGCGCGAGCGGTACCTGGATATTCTGTTGAACCCTGAAACTCGCGCCATGATCGAACGGCGTTCGAAATTCTGGCAGGCGGCTCGTGAGTTCTATCTCGCCCGCGGGTTCCTCGAAGTCGAAACACCTGTCCTTGAAACGACCCCGGGCGGCGCCGATGCGCGACCGTTCGTCACACATCACAACGCACTCGACATCGACGTCTATCTGCGCATTTCGGCAGGCGAATTGTGGCAGAAAAAGCTCCTCATCGCTGGATTCCCGAAAGTATTCGAGATCGGCAGGATATTCCGCAACGAAGGCCAGTCGCGCGAGCACTTGCAGGATTACACGCAGCTTGAGAGTTACGAGGCGTTCAGCAGCCTCAAAAAAGGCGGCGATTTCGTGAAGGAGTTATATCGGCACATCGCGAAAGAAGCATATGGAAAATATACGTTCGAGATTGGCGAACATACTGTCGATCTCGCGGAGGAATGGCAGCTGATCAATTTCTGCGACAGCATCAAAGAAAAATTCGGTATCGATCCGCTGAAATGCACCGAAGAAGAAGCGATACAGGCTGTGCGTGACGCAAAGATCGAAGTTGGCGAAGCGCTCAACCTGCCGCGGGCGATCGATCATCTTTGGAAATCGATCCGTAAAACGATATCGGGCCCGGCATTCCTGGTCGGCGTTCCTGTGTATCTTGAACCGCTCGCGAAGCGGTTCGTGCAGAACCCCGACACCGTTGAGCGTTTGCAGATCATTATCGCGGGCTCCGAAATGGGGAAAGGATATAGCGAACTCAACGACCCGCAGGACCAGAGAGCGCGCTTCGAGAAGCAACAAAAACTTCGTGACGCAGGTGATGCCGAAGCCCAACGTCTCGACGAAGAGTATGTCCGCGCGATGGAGTACGGCATGCCGCCTGCGTTCGGCTTTGGTGTATCGGAACGCTTGTTCGCGTTCCTAGAGAACAAGCCCGCACACCTCGCGCAGATCTTTCCACTATTGCGCCCGAAAGGTGAATAACCTCTGAAGTTATAATTGTGCACAGCCGGTGGCTTGGAGCGAGACCAGCATTGTCAGGTTGTGTCCCGAGGGTTCGATTCCCTTCACCGGCTGTGAATAAGCGATTGACAGAGATGGTTGCGTTGGTAAAATGTGAGCACTGGCAATGTTGGTCCTTGCATTGATCCCAACAAGTGGGACACCAAGCTAGAAACGCCGCATACAGAGATGTATGTGGCGTTTCGAATGTTATAGGCTAAACCCGGAATTTATTGCCCGGTGGTCGAGGTTTGTGTTGTGCCCGTGCGTGTCGCTGCCGGACGGATCATGACCGATGTCGCAGTGACGGAACCATCCGAGTTCGCAGTACCGGCGACTGTGACGCTCTGACCGACCTGAATGTTGGAAACGGGAACGGATTCGAGTTCGTCGACTTCGGTCGTGTTGCCGACGAGCACGAGTTTCGTGCCGGTCGTCGCGGTCGTGGAAGTTGAGCTTGGCAACTGGACAGTAAAGGTGCCATTGCCGAGTGCTATCACGGTGCCGATAGTTCCACCTCCTGTAGCGCCGGCAAAAGTGCCTCCGCCGCGCCCTGCGAACCCTGCTGCGCCTCCGAAACGGGAAGCGGTTGTGGCCGGGGTCTGGCTTGATGCATATGTCATACCGCCCCAAAAGCCCGCCCCAGCGAAGACTACAGCCGCGATAATGACAACCCAATACATTTTGTTCATACGCATACTAATACAATCCTAAAATGATAATTATTTACTCGTACCGCAATGCCTCTACCCTTCTTCGCCAAGGCTTCGGAAGGGCGCGGTCGGATATTTTCGCTGTTATTCATAGCGAAGTGCTTCTATTGGATTGAGTCGGGCTGCTCGTTGCGCCGGGTACCAGCCGAACGCAATGCCGATAGCCGCCGAAACGCCGAAGGCAAGCAGTATAGCCGACCAGGAAATACTTGTCGTGACGAGCCCGGTCAGATCTGCCGCGAACGATAGTCCGACGCCCAGCACGATGCCAGTGACGCCGCCGATCAAGGTGAGTGCGACAGCTTCCGCGAGGAATTGAAAACTGATATCACCCTGCTTCGCGCCGATCGCTTTGCGCAAGCCGATCTCTCGCGTGCGCTCCGTCACGGTCGTGAGCATCATGTTCATGATGCCGATGCCGCCGACCAGAAGGGAAATGCCCGCGATCGCGCCGAGCAAGTAGGTGAGCGTACCGGTGATCGAGGATGCGCTTGCAAGGATGTCCGCTTGGTTGAGAACACTGAAGTCTGCGTTCGCGGGGTTCGAAATGCCGTGGAGTTGCAGCAAGAGCGATGTAATGTCGTTTTGTACTTGCGTCATCGCGCCCGCGCTCGATGCTTGTACGTCTATCGTCGAGAGAAACTGGTTGCCCGATAGATACAACTGTTGAGTAGCTATTGGAATGTACACCATGTCGTCCTGGTTGGATCCGCCCGAAGCGCCCTTCGAGACCGTGACGCCGACCACCGTGAATTGCTGTCCGTTGATACGAATGGTCTGTCCGACTGGCTCTGTGCCGGAGGCGATAAGATCCGAGACAACGGTCGGGCCCAGCACCGCGACCTTCGCAAGTTCGGCGCTCTCCTCGTCGGTGATGAACGAGCCGTCGGAGACCTGTACATTGCGCACGGTCGCGTAGCTCGCACTCACGCCATCGACTGTCGTATTGGTGTTGGTACCCACGCCCGCTAGCTGGTAGCGCCCTTCCGATTCTTCTGCAACTGCAGAGACATTTTGTACCTGCGATGCGATCGCGGTCGCGTTCCCCATGGTAAGCGTCTGCGCAGTACCGCGGCCGCCGGAAACGCCGAATCCGATCGTCGCCGCGGCTCCCGGAGTTATTTCGATGAGGTTCGAGCCAAGCGATTGGATCGATGATTGGATCGACGCCTGCGCGCCTTGCCCGACCGATACGAGCGCGATGACCGACGAAATGCCGATGACGATACCGAGGATCGTGAGACCGGAACGGACCTTGTTGGCCGAGAGCGCGGTGTATGTTTCTTCAAGAGTGTCTTTAATTGTCATATATGTGCTTGCCTTGAGCTTGTCGAAAGGTCTTTGATGGTCATACTTATGTTGTATTCGCGGTCAAATGATGTTTTGCGGGACGCTGCTTGTGGGTTCTTTGGTCGGAAATGATGAGGCCGTCGCGGATCATAATGATGCGCTGTGCATGTTCGGCGACGTCCGGCTCGTGCGTGATGAGAACGATGGTGCGGCCGTGCTCCTCGTTGAGTTTTTGGAACGTGCCGAGCACGATCTCGCCGGTCTTGGTGTCGAGGTTGCCGGTCGGTTCGTCGGCGAGAATGAGCGAAGGGTCGTTGACGAGCGCACGCGCGATCGCGACGCGCTGGATCTGTCCTCCGGAAAGTTCGTTGGATTTGTGTTGAAAGTGAGATTCCGGCAAGCCCGCGGAAAGAAGCGCTTCAGCCGCGCGACGCTTGCGTTCTTCTTCCGCGACGCCGGCGTAGACGAGCGGGAGCATCACATTGCGAAGCACGGTCGTGCGGGGGAGAAGGTTGAACGACTGGAAGACGAATCCGATCTTTTCTTTACGGATGTCGGCAAGGTCTTCGTCGGAGAGTTGAGAAACGTCTTTCCCGTCAAGAAAATATTCGCCGGAGGTCGGCGTATCGAGACATCCGAGGATGTGCATGAGCGTCGACTTGCCGGAACCCGAAGGGCCCATGATGGCGACGAACTCGCCGTCATTGATAGAGAAGGTGATCCCTTTCAGCGCTTGGAAGGCATTCTCTCCGACGCCGTACGTTTTCGTGATGTTCTTGATCTCGATCATTGGATGAAGCGGTTTATCCGCCGATGCGGATCGCGCCACCGCCGCCTCCGCCCCCGAAACCACCTCCGCCGCCAAAGCCCGCGCGTGTCGTTGCCGCAGCAGCTGCGCTTACCGTATTGCCGCCGGTCGTTCGGACGACGATCTGCTGCCCAGCCGTAAGGCCTGAAAGTATCTGTGTATTGGTGTTGTCGGTGATGCCGATCGTGACGGGGATCTGCGTCGGGGTTTGCGAGGTCGTCACGGTCGTTACGCTTCCCGGTATCGGAGGGTTGAATGCGAGCACATAGCTCTGGCCATTCGCCGTTTGGATCGCGCCGGCGGGCACTTCAAGTACGTTCTCGGCGACGGCGCTCTGTATGTCGGCGTCGACGGTCATGCCCGCTTTCACGCGCGGATCTTGCGTCGTGAAGGCGATCTTCACATCGTAGGAAACGACGCCCGACGTGACGGTGCCAAGCGGAGAGACATTGGCGACGGTGCCCGTGAGCGAAAGATTCGGGATCGCGTCGAACGTCAGCGTGACGTTCTGGCCGGCCTGCACCTTGGCCGCATCGACCTCGTTGAGCGAGAGGTCCGCGATGTCCTGGTTCGTTATCAGTGTCGCCGCGTTGGTGCCGCTTCCCACCGTGTCACCGACGTTCAGATCGAGATCGGCGATCGTTCCTGAAATAGGCGCGGTGATGGTGTAGTCGCTCAGGTCGTCTTCCGCCTGTTGCAACGCGTTCTGCTGCTGTTGTATCGAAAGTTGGTCGGATTGGATGTCGAGCGGGTCGGGACCTGCCTGCAACTCTTGCAACGTTTCCTGGTCCTGCGTCATTGCGTCCGTGTCGTTAACGATCGCTTGCTCGTCCGAAGTTATCTGATTCTGGTCGCTTTGCAGGGCGCTCAAGTGCGAGTCGATCTTGGTGATATCGGAAGACAATGTTGTGAGAGCCGTGTTCGCTTCGGAAACCGCAGTCTGGTTGTGATTGGTCACCTGGTTCTCATAGAATTCGATGAACGAGTTCGCGCTGTTGAGGGCGTTCTGTTCGTTCTGCACCGTTGTATATGTCTGGTTGAGAAGAGAGTCGATGCTCGAGGTCGAGGATTGCGCGGTCGTCTTCTGGAAAGTGGCATACGCGCTGGTGTACGTGCCTTGGGCGGTCGTGAAGGTGTTGTATGCATCGTTGCGATAAGAGATCGCGTCGATAGAATCCCAATTCTCCACCGCACTTTCGTAATAGTCGATGTTCCATTGCGCACCGTGCGAGGCTTCGGTGCCTGTGTCGACGTCCTGCAACTGAGTTTGGATCGTCGGCAGGTCGAGGAATGTCGCGACCATGTCACTGTAGGCAGTCCCATATTCGTTCTGAAGATTCGTCTGGTCCGTTTGGAGACTTGCCTGGTCCTTCGATATCGCGTTCTGGTCCTGTGTCAGCTGGAGCTGGGTAGGCGGCTCCTGCAATTTCTGGAGCGAGAGTTGCGCGCTCTGCAGACTGGCTTTCGCGCTCTGCACGCTGTTGTATTCGTCGGTAGAATCAATGTATGCGAGCGGCTGCCCGGCCGAGACCTGCTGCCCGTTGCTCACCAGGACCTGCGTGATCTGTCCGGAAGCTTGCGGATTGATGGTTATTTCGTTGGAAGGCGTTACTTGGCCGGAGCCGGAGATCACTTGGACGATCGTGCCATTTTGCGCGGTCCCAAGCACGTATTGGGTCGTGGTAGGGGCGGGGAACAATTTGCCATAGAGGAACCAGCCGCCGAACACGACGACAACGGCAATAATGACGCTCCACACCTTGTGGGCGAGCGCGAATCGCTTCGTTGCGGACCACCAACCGGAAAGTGTTGCCATAGCAATGGAAAAGGGATTTATGTTCATACTACACCGTATTTTCAGCCTTTCTTTCACTTTGCCTATGCTAGAGTGGACGCATGGAACGAACTGCGGTCTTCGGGGGTGGTTGCTTTTGGTGCACGGAAGCGATATTTCAGATGCTCAAAGGCGTTTCGAAGGTGGAATCCGGCTACGCGGGTGGGAAAATGGAACGACCGTCGTACGAACAGGTCTCGAGCGGCAACACCGGGCATGCCGAGGTCATTCGCGTCACGTACGACCCGGCCGTCATCTCATACGAAGATCTGCTCACGGTGTTCTTCGGTTCGCATGCTCCGACCACGCCCAATAGGCAGGGCGCCGATGTCGGCGAGCAGTATCGTTCGATAATTCTGTATGAAACAGAGGAAGATAAGAACACTGCTGAGCGTGTCGCGAAAGAGATCCAGGAATCACTCACGGACGGCACCCGCGTCGTCACGCAGATCGTCCCGCTCGGGGAGTTCTTCAAGGCGGAGGACTATCATCAGAATTATTTCAAAGCGAACACTAGCGCGCCATACTGCCAGATCGTTATCGAGCCGAAGATCGAGAAAGTTAAAAAGCGGTTTGCGGAGCTGGTAAAGCAGTAACGAAATTATTTTGAGTGCTCAAGCTTTGAGATGCGGCGCTCGTGGTTGATGAGCGCAAGGGCGTCTTTGTCGATCGCTTTGCCGTGCGCCGTGAGGTCCCGTTTGATCTCACCCACGTCCGAGCGCAATTCCTTCACGTCATACCGTAAGGAACGTATGTCGTCCTGCACGTGTCCAAGCGTCAAGTTGACCTCTTCAAATTTATTCTCCACCTCAGCAAAACCCTCGACCATAAGGGTCGCTAGTTTCTCGATAGTGTCGATTTTCTTTTCTTTCGCCATAAGAGTGCCCATTTTACCATTTACACCGCTACGAAAGAATTCCAAAATGACTGTGGAAAACCCTCGTCTTTGATACACTTTCTTGATGCAGAAGGACGATTTTGAAAAACTTGTCGCAGATGGCTACGATCAACTACCAGAGTGGGTGCGGAAGAAGATCTCGAATGTTGCCATACTGGTCGAAGACGAACCGTCCCAAGAAGAAAGAGAAGCACAAGGGTTGAGCGACCACGAAACGTTGCTCGGCTTATACAAAGGCATTCCGCTTGCCGCGCGCGGCGAAATGTACGGCGTTGGTATGACGTTGCCGGATACGATCACGCTCTATCAGTTGCCGATAGAAGACGTCGCAGAGGAAGACGGCATACCGATCTCACAAGTCGTTGCAGAAACCATCTGGCATGAGTTCGCCCACCACTTCGGTATGGACGAGAAGGCGGTGCACGAACGAGAGGTCGATCGGGGTACAAGTGCTGCTTAGACATCCATTTGCTATAATCCCGCGGATGGAATATCGAACGATACCGAACACGGATCTCAAGGTCTCCAAGATCTGTCTTGGTTCGATGAACTGGGGCCAGCAGAATACTGAAAGCGATGCGCATGAACAGCTCGATTACGCGACCGCCAGCGGTATTAACTTCATTGATACCGCCGAAGTGTATCCGATCCCACCAGACCCCGAAAAACAAGGCACAACAGAGCGCTACATTGGCACCTGGCTCAAAAAGCGCGGCAAGCGCGATGATCTCATTATTGCGAGCAAGGTAGGAGGCATATTCCAAAAGGGATCGATCAGCACCAGGGACGCGAGCGCAGGACTCACGCGCAAGAACATCATGGAGGCGATCGACGGCACACTCGAACGTTTGCAGACCGACCACATCGATCTGTATCAGGTGCATGTTCCCGATCGTACTAGCAATTTCTTCGGCAAACGTGGTTTTGAGGAATTGAAAGAAGAGAACGTCCCTTCGATCGAAGAGACGCTCGAAGGTCTCGCGGAGGTCGTCAAAAGCGGCAAGGTGCGTTACGTCGGCGTTTCCAACGAGACTGCCTGGGGCGTTATGGAATACTTGCGCGTTGCGCGCGAGAAGGGTTTGCCGCGCATCGTCACGATACAAAATCAGTACGACCTGACGAACCGGACATTCGAGATCGGTCTTTCCGAGATCTGCTTGCGTGAAGGTATCGGACTTCTTCCGTATTCGCCGCTCGGCGGCGGCGCGCTTACCGGCAAATATTTGGGCGGCGCGATGCCTGCCGGTGCGCGACATACGCTTTGGGATCGCAATCGCGAACGGTACAACGGCCCGCACGTGCAGGCTGGCATCCAGGCGTACGTCGATCTCGCAAAAAAGCATGGGCTCGACCCTGCGCAAATGGCGCTGGCCTTCGTCAACGACCGCGCGTTCGTTTCCTCCAACATCATCGGCTGCACTTCGATGGAACAGTTGAAGATCGACGTTGCATCCGCCGACCTTAAGCTCTCTGCGGAAATCATGGCAGACATCGCTGACCTCTACAAGCGCATTCCCGACCCGCACGCCTAGCGTGGTAGTATTTTCCATATGGCAAAGCTTTCTGAGATTCTCCGCGAGCGTGGCTATGTCTACCAATTCTCCTGCGAAAAACTTCAAGAAATAACCGACGGACCAAAGCGCACCGTATATTTGGGTGTCGACCCGACCGCCGATTCCATCCATGCCGGCAACCTGGTGGTGTACATGCTCTTGCGCCGGTTCGCCGACGCCGGGCACAAGATAATCCTTATCATCGGCGGCGGTACCGCGCTTGCGGGAGACCCGAAGCCCGACGTCGAACGTTCGCTTACTGATGCTTCTATCATCGCTGCTCGTGCAGAAAAATTGAAGATGCAGGCGGGAAAGTTGCTTGGAGGCGTTGAAGTGCAACTCATCAACAACGCGGACTGGCTCACGCAACTAAATCTTATGGAATTTCTGCGAGACACGGGGAAACATTTCACGGTCAACAATCTTATCAAAAAGGACGCAATAAACGCTCGAATGGAAAGCGAGGAAGGGATCTCCTTCACCGAATTTTCTTATCCACTCCTTCAGGCGTACGATTTTTGGCACTTGTTCAATGAGTATCACTGCGACGTACAGATCGGCGGTTCGGACCAGTGGGGCAACATCATCGCAGGCGTCGATCTTATACGTCGCAAAGAGAACGCGACCGCGTACGCGCTCTCATGTCCGCTCATCATCGACAAAGCGACCGGCAAGAAATTCGGCAAGAGCGAAGGTAATGCAGTATGGCTCGATCCGGAGATGACCTCGCCGTTCTCGTTCTATCAATTCTGGTTCAACGCGAGCGACGAAAGCGTGGAAGATTATCTCAAACTCTTCACGCTGCTCCAGGATGCTGAGATCGCCGCGGCGATGGAAATGCACAAACGCGACAAAGGCGAGCGCCAGGCGCAAACCTTGCTCGCGCGTGAAGTGACACGCCTGGTACATGGTGAAGAAAAAGCGCAGGAAGCTGAAACTATTTCTCAGATACTTTTTGGAGACGCTGATCTCTCCGGCCTTGATGCCACGGGCATCGCATCGCTCCGGCAAGCGGCTCCTTCGTACGATGTTCAGGAAGACGATGCGATCGTTGATGTCCTCGTCGGTGTGCAACTCGCGAGCTCAAAGAGGGAAGCCAAACAATTCCTTTCCGGTGATGCTATTACACTGAACGGCAATTTGGTCGCTGAAGGTCATGTGTTCTCAAAAGAAGATTTTGTGAATGGTGTTGCGATCCTGGGACGAGGTAAACGCAATGTTTGCCTTCTTACGTTGATATAAAACAAAAGGCGGCCCGAATTGGCCGCCTCCATCGTAGTGTCTGCTGCTCGTATTCTTATTCGCCTTCGCCCGTCAGAACTTCCAGGAGTCTTTTCGCGCATTCGTCCGCAACGATCTCCAAGCGCGCAAGCCTGTCCCTTGGTCTTATCATCGAGTCATTCGATGGTTTTCCGTAGATCCGGATCGCTGCGGCCGAGACAGTACGCCCGAGTTCGCGCCGATTGAGGATCTTCTTATGTCTTGCTCGAAATCGCGCCTCGATTGGGCTCTCGTCCTTTTTTGAAGATTTCTCTTTCCTTATAGCGCCTACTTTGGTTCTCGGCTTGTCTTTCCCCATGGAATTGCCCTCCTTGGCGTAGTGGGAAAACCCGCCCCGATAGTACGTCCGTATGTAAAGTTGTCAAACACAATCAGTCTCGATATTTGCGCAGCTTGAGATGCGAGAGTATAGTACTTGTTCCGTTCTTTAGTTCGTCGTGTGCGGAACAGCTGAAACAGGGCATCAATAGCTCTCTATCCGGAGGGATCAAAGTGGAAATCGAAAACACTCAAGCCGATCAAAAATCTCTGACCGCCGACAGGCCCCACATTTGCAGGAACTGTACCGAAGAGACCTCGGATCCGGTCACGGACAGGCACGGGGACACGTTCTGCGGCATCGTCTGTATGGAAACGTTCGGTCACTCGCCTGTGAAGGCCTGAAGCAACAACGACATTGAAGCATAATGCTTCTCACGAACTGGCGAGTGCTCCTGGAGAGCCTCGCCGACTTCTTTATATGAAGGTAATCCTGTAAAGTACCCTGATGGCAAGTTTCAAACTCAGATCCGACTACAAACCCGCCGGTGATCAGCCGAAGGCTATTGCGGCGCTCGTAAAAGGGCTCAAAAAGGGTGAGCGCGACCAGACATTGCTTGGGGTGACCGGTTCCGGCAAGACCTTTACGGTTGCCAGCATCATCAATGAAGTGCAGCGTCCGACATTGGTTATCGCACACAACAAAACACTCGCGGCGCAGCTCGCTTCCGAATATCGCGAATTCTTTCCTGATGCCGCTGTGCATTATTTCGTTTCGTACTACGACTATTACCAGCCGGAAGCATACGTGCCGGTCACTGACACGTACATCGAAAAGGAGTCACAGGTCAATGAGGACATCGAACGATTGCGCCACGCGGCGACACAGGCGCTGCTCACGCGCAAGGATGTGATCGTCGTTGCCTCGGTCTCGTGTATTTATGGCTTGGGAAGTCCGATCGAGTATGAAAAAGTGAATTTGAAATTGCGCAAAGACGAACCGATGACGCGCGCTGCGCTTACACGAAAACTCATATCCATTTATTTCGAGCGCGTCGCAGGTGATCTCAAGCCCGGCACGTTCCGTGCGCTCGGCAGCAAGGTGGAATTGATGCCTGCGAGCGAACGCACCATCTATCGTCTCGACCTCGCGGCGGGGAAGATCGGCAAGATAGAAGAACTCGATCCCATTACGCGTGAAATATCGAGCGAGCATGAAGCGATATTTGTTTTCCCGGCACGACAGTATGTGACGCCCAAAGACGTCATGGACGCTGCCATTTCGGATATCGAAGCCGAGCTCATATTGCAATTGAAGAAATTCAAAGACGAGGGCAAGCTGCTCGAAGCAGATCGTCTCAAGCGTCGCACCCGTCAGGACATCGCGATGCTCCGCGAATTCGGCTTTTGTAACGGCATCGAGAATTACTCGAGACATTTCGACCGGCGAAAGCCCGGCGAGCCGCCGTACACGTTGCTCTCATATTTTCCGAAAGATTTCCTGACCATCATCGATGAGTCGCACGTCACGGTGCCGCAGATCGGCGCGATGTACGCAGGAGACCGTTCACGTAAGCTCACCCTCATCGAGCACGGATTCCGCTTGCCCAGCGCGGTCGATAACCGGCCGCTTACCTTCGACGAATTTCGAGAGCGCACAGGGCAAACGGTCTACACGACGGCAACGCCGGGTAAATACGAATTGGAAAAGAGCGGCAAGCCGATAGAAATGGTCGTCCGACCGACCGGCCTTATCGATCCCGAAATTGTTATTCGTCCTGTCGTTTCTTCTGGCGAGTACGGCGGGCAGGTCAAAGATTTTATTGCTGAGGCGGAAGTGACCACGAAGAAGGGCGCGCGCACGATGGTCACGGTGCTCACCAAGAAAATGGCGGAAGACCTGTCACAATTTCTTGTTGAAAAAGGTATCAAAGCGCGCTGGGTCCACAGCGACGTCACAACGATCGAACGCATCGAGATCCTCACGGATTTCCGCAAAGGCATCTTTGACGTGCTCGTCGGTGTGAACTTGCTTCGTGAGGGATTGGACCTGCCGGAAGTTGAGCTCGTCGGTATTCTCGATGCAGACAAAGAAGGATTCCTGCGCAGCGAAACATCGCTCATTCAGACCATCGGCCGCGCAGCACGCAATGTGGACGGTCGTGTGATTTTGTACGCCGACCATATGACCGGCTCGCTTGACCGTGCCGTTGGCGAAACCAATCGCCGTCGCGAAGTGCAGATCGCGTACAACACAAAGCACGGCATCACGCCGCAGACCATCAAAAAGCGCATCATGGACATTACCGGTGACATCGAGCGGACTCGCAAGCGCGCCATCAAAGAATTGGCCGACCTCGACGTCAACGCTTTCGGCGGTGACATGAAAAAGCTCATCAAAGACAAGCGCAATCAAATGCATAAAGCTGCCGACAATCTGGATTTCGAAACCGCTGCGCTTTTACGCGATGAGATCCGCACGCTCGAAGAGGCCGCAAAAAAATAGTATGCAAGAAGTACAAGAGAACGTCCCCCTCGCGCCGATAACGACCTTTGAGATCGGCGGACTCGCTAAGTATTTTGTTGACGTACGTAGTGCATCCGACATTTCGAGTGCTATCAAGTGGGCGAACGAACGGAACCTGAACTTCATCGTTCTTGGTGGCGGCAGTAATGTGCTTGTGCCGGATGAAGGACTCGATGCGCTGATCATTCACTTCGTCGGCAACTTGTATAGTTTGACGAATGGAGAATTGGATTCATGGGCGGGAACGAATTTGCTTGTCGCTATCAAGGCCGCAGGCACCCAAGGTTCAGGAGGATGGGAGAAGCTTGCGGGCATTCCAGGCACGATCGGCGGCGCGGTGCGCGGCAATGCCGGAGCATTTGGCAGCGAGATAAAAGATTTCGTCACGAAAGTCCGTGCACTGAATTCGCAAACAGGGGAGACGAAGGAGTTCTCGAATGCCGAGTGTGATTTTTCATACCGACACAGTTTTTTCAAGGACCATTCCGAATGGATGATCACGCGTGCGGCTTTGCAGTTACAGCAAATTGAGCCAGCAGAAAGTGCAAAACTTGCGGAAGAGACGATCGCGGAACGCGAGAAACGACATCTACAGAACGTGAAAGCCGCAGGCAGTTTCTTTATGAATCCCGTCGCGCCGCAGAACATCGTCGAGCTATTTGAAAAAGAAAAAGGCGTCAAATCCCGCGAAAGCAGAGTTCCCGCCGGCTGGCTCATAGAAAAGGCCGGCATGAAAGGCGCTACGGTCGGCGGCGCGATCGCGAGTTTGCAGCATCCGAATTACATTGTGAATCAGGGAAATGCGACCGCAATCGATGTTCGCACTCTTGCGAACGCTGTTCGAACGAAAGTTCTAGAAGAATTCAACGTCGAGCTCAAAGAAGAAGCTGCTTTACTTTAGTTTTTTATTGCATATTGTGAGATAGGCCCATACGGGTCGTTGAATAACGCATCAGAACGGAGGTGTCGCATGAACGGCAAAGTTCTCGCAGTTGGGGTCTCACAAGGCCCGCTGAATGTATTCTCGCACATCGCCGCAGAGCTCGATCTCGAAGCTGTGCTCTGTCATAGCCCTCGCGAGGCGCTCATTGCCCTCGGCAAAGGTAAGGGCACATTCTCCGTCGCCGTGATCGACGGGACGAGCGCTCCGAACTTCAAGCCGATCCTGTTCGCCGACGCCATTACTCGGCAAAATTCCGGTCTTCGGATCGTTTACGTCGGAGATCGCGACGATGTGTTGTGCAGAAAGGTCGAACGCCATGGATGGACGTTCATGCCGCGTAATGAGGTGACCGCAAGGCTCGCCAAGTCGCTCGCAGAAGCCACGTCATAGCGTCGGTTGCCGACCATAGTATCGCGCTCATTTTGAGCAAGGCCCCGGAGCGATTCCGGGGCTTTTCATTTTTCTCAATATGTTATAGTGCCCGTACCAACCCCTAGCGCAAAGCGGGGGTCGGAACCATATTTCATGGCAGAAAAAGACCCCGATGCAGGCAAGATCGTCATAAAAGGCGCACGAACTCACAATCTCAAGAATGTGAGCGTTGAACTGCCGCGCAATAAAATGGTCGTTTTTACGGGCCTTTCCGGCTCCGGCAAGTCGTCTTTGGCATTCGACACGATCTTCGCGGAAGGTCAGCGCAAGTATGTCGAGTCGCTGTCGGCCTACGCTCGGCAATTTTTGCGACAGATGCAAAAGCCGGACGTGGACGAGATAAGCGGGCTTTCCCCGGCAATTTCCATCGACCAGAAATCGCGTTCCAACAACCCACGCTCGACCGTCGCAACGATAACCGAAATTTACGACTATTTGCGCGTTCTCTATGCACGCATCGGCCACCCGCATTGTCCGACGTGCGGCAGGGAAGTCCGCAAGCAGACCAACGAAGAGATACTTGGGTCCGTTCTTTCGATCGTCGAGAACGCACGCAAACACATTACGGTCGAACAAAAGAAAACAAAGTCGGGCAAACTGATCGACGGCGTATCGAAAGCCAAGGTGCGTATATCAGCACCCGTCGTTGTCGGACGCAAAGGCGAGTACTACCAGTTACTGTACGACATGCTTTCGAAAGGGTATGAGAAGGCCGTTATCGATGGCGAGGATAAGAGTTTGCGCGAACGCATCACGCTCGCCAAGAACGATCGGCACGATATCGACATCGTCGTCGACGAGATATTCGTAAGCGAATTTTCTGACGACCCGAAAGGTTCGCGCGAACGTGCGTCGGAGTCCATCGAGCGTGCGCTTCTTGAGAGCGACGGGCTCATCCGGATCACTGATCCTTCGGGAGATTCGCGTATCGTGTCGGCGAAATTCATGTGCCCCTACGACGGCTTCTCATTTCCCGAGATCGAACCGCGTCTTTTCTCGTTCAACTCACCCTATGGCGCATGCCCTGAATGTAACGGCCTCGGCACCAAGTTCATTTGGAGCGATGAAGTATGCCCTGTGTGCAATGGCGCGCGGTTGCGCCCCGAGGCGCTGAATGTATTCCTCGGCCATGTGCAGGAACCGGAAAAGCATGACGGCCCGGCCAAGGGTACGAATATAGTCAACCTTTCGTCGCTCTCGATCGAAGATGCAATGACATTCTTCAACAAATTGAAGTTGACCAAAAAGGAACAAGAGATCTCGCACGTTATGGTGAAAGAAATAACGGCGCGCCTGCAGTTCATGCTCAACGTCGGCATCGAATATCTGACGCTCGATCGCAAGGCCAACACGCTCTCCGGTGGAGAAGCGCAACGCATTCGTCTTGCTTCACAACTCGGCAGCGGTCTGGTCGGCACGCTCTACGTGCTCGACGAGCCGACTATTGGCTTGCATCAGCGCGACAACGACAAACTGATAGACACGCTTAAACGGCTGCGTGATCTCGGCAATACCATCATCGTCGTGGAGCACGACGAGGACACGATCTACGCGTCCGATTACATCGTTGACATCGGCCCTGGCGCGGGCGTGCACGGCGGCAATATTGTTGTTTCCGGCTGGCTCGAAGACTTGCTCACCGCGAAGACCAACAAGAGTGGCTCGCGGACGCTCTCCTATCTACGCGAAGAAACGGCTATCGAGGTTCCCGCAAAGCGTCGCACTGCCGACCGCGGCAAGATCAAGATCCGTGGTGCGAATAAATTCAATATTCAGAACCTCAACGTCGACATTCCGCTGTCGAAGCTTGTCGCGATCACCGGCGTTTCGGGCTCCGGTAAGTCGACGTTTCTGTACGAGATCTTGCACCGCAATCTTCTTGCACGTTTCGACAAACGCTATCGCACCGCAAAGCTCTACAACGTGAAAGAATTTTCCGGCACCGAATACCTCGGTCGCTCCATCCTCATCGATCAATCACCGATCGGCAGGACACCGCGTTCGAATCCTGCGACTTACACCGGCGCGTGGACGCACATTCGCGATCTTTTCGCGATGAGCGAGGAAGCCAAAGCGCGCGGTTGGGGACCGGGCAGGTTCTCTTTCAACGTGAAAGGCGGCCGATGCGAGGCGTGTCAGGGCAACGGGCTTGTCGCCGTCGAAATGCACTTTTTGCCGACCGTGTACGTGACCTGCGACGTTTGCAACGGCAAACGCTTTATGAAAGAAACGCTCGAAGTGAAATACAAAAAGAAGAATATCCATGACGTGCTTTCAATGACCGTCGAACAGGCCAACGACTTCTTCGAGGACATTCCGGCCATTACTGACCGATTGCAGACGCTCATTGATGTCGGCCTCAGCTATCTTGAATTGGGACAGAGCGCAACGACGCTCTCCGGCGGCGAAGCGCAGCGTGTGAAGATCGCGTCGGAGCTATACCGTCCGGGTCTCACAAAAACGATGTATTTGCTCGACGAGCCGACGGTCGGTTTGCACTACGACGATGTCGCGAAGCTCAATCAGATCCTCCAAAAGCTCGTTGAGCATGGCAACACGGTCGTTGTCATCGAACACAACCTCGACGTGCTCAAGTGCGCGGACTACATCATCGACATGGGCCCCGAAGGCGGCGCGGGCGGTGGTAAACTGGTCGCGCACGGAACACCCGAAGAAGTCTCAAAGACCGAGGGTTCGCACACCGGATACTATCTGAAACGTGTCTTGAAAAGAGGAAAGAAAAAAGAATGACCGCGCCACGTGGGAGGCGGGTCATTCGAGAAGCTGAGTTAGGGGGCTAGTTGTCCAGGCTCCTGTATAGGCCGACGACACGAGAGACCAGATCTCTTAGGAGGAGTCCGGCGAAGTAGGCGACCTGAACGCACACAGCGGTGACAAAAAGACTCAAGAGCGTTTGCAGGAATGTCGCGTCGGAATGTATCGCAGCGATCACGACAAGCGTCCATGCGACAGCAGTCAGCGGGATAGTCACAATAAACCCGAGCGATAGTCCAAACAGAACGCTGACCAGAGCGATGAGAGAGAGTGACAACATCATGGCACGCACCTCGTGTTTTCATGGGCATTTCCGTTGCTGAGCATACGTCTGTACAAGACGATTGCAAGTCGCGTTGTTTATCCACAAAGCTATCTGATTCCTCACACCGAACGATATTCGTTCCAAGCTTTCGCTTTCAATCCGTTTCCTAGCTGCTCTGCTAGCGCCATAACAAATGCTTCTGCGAGCTGACGATTTGTAATTAACGGAATGTTGAGATCGACGGCCTTGCGGCGGATGATGAAGCCGTCTTCGGTATTTCGCTCAATCGAACGGACAGGGATATTGATCATAAGATCGAGTTCGCCGTTTTCGATGAGTTTCAGAACGCTCGGATCTTTGTCGGTGCTGATCTTGTAGACCTTCTCGCAGGGAATGTCATTCTCGCGCAAGAAGTCGGCAGTATGCTCCGTCGCGAACAGTTTGAATTTCATGTCGTGCAGCTTTTGTATCGCAGGGAGTAATTTCACCTTATTCTCTTCGCCGCCGAGCGAGAGCAAGATGTTCTTCTTGGGCAATCGCATGCCGGCCGCCATCATTGATTTAAGTAGTGCCTCCGGATATGAATCGCCGAAACAGGCTACCTCGCCCGTCGATGCCATTTCGACGTGGCCGAGTGGGTCGGCGCCCTTGATGCGCGCGTAGGAGAATTGCGGAGATTTCACCGCGACCATATCAAGTTCTACGGTGCGGTATTCCGCGTGCACTTTCTTGCCGAGCATGGCACGCGTTGCGATGTCGATGAAATTGTAGCCGGTCACTTTCGAAACGAAGGGGAACGAGCGGCTTGCGCGTACGTTGCACTCGATGACCTGGATCTTATTGTCTTTGGCTAAGAATTGAATGTTGAACGGGCCGGTAATTTTGAGAGCCTTGATGATGCCTTTAGTAATGTCTTTTGTGCGGCGAATGGTCTCAAGGTATGTGCGCTGCGGCGGCAGGACGACGGTCGCGTCGCCCGAGTGCGTGCCGGCGTTCTCGACGTGTTCAGAAATGGCGTAGATGACGAGCTTGCCCTTTTGTGCGACGCCGTCTATCTCGATCTCGCGCGCGTTCTCGACGAATTTTGAAATGACGACCGGATGATCGCTCGATACTGCAACCGCTTTCTTGAGAAACTCGATAAGTGACTTTTCGTCGACCGCAACTTTCATCGCACTGCCGGAGAGAACGTATGACGGACGGACCAACACGGGGTAGCCGAGCTTTGTAGCAGTCTTTTTTGCTGCATCGATCGTCGTGAGCTCGCTCCACGCGGGCTGCTCGGTGCCGATCTCGTCGAGCAACTTTGAGAATATGTGGCGGTCTTCCGCGCGATCGATATCCTTCGGACTTGTGCCAAGTATCTTCACTTTTTCATTATGCAATTTGAGCGCCAGATTGTTGGGTATCTGGCCGCCGGTCGAAACAACGACGCCTTTCGGCTTTTCGAAATCGACGATGTCCAAAATACGTTCGAGCGATAATTCCTCGAAATAGAGTCGGTCGGACATATCGTAATCAGTGGAGACGGTCTCGGGGTTCGAATTGATCATTATGGTCTTAAAGCCCTCTTTTTGGAGTGTTTTCAGCGCTTGCACACATGACCAATCGAACTCGACGGACGAGCCGATACAATACGGACCCGAGCCTAGCACCGCGATCTGGTTTTTACCGCGCACAACGTCGTTCTCCGACCCGTGATAGGTCATATAGAGATAATTCGTCTGCGCAGGGAATTCTCCCGCAAGCGTGTCGATCTGTTTGATGACCGGCAGGATGCGCGCTTTTTTGCGCATCGCTCGGATCTCGGACGACTTCTTTTTTTTCAACGTAGAGATCTTTTCATCCGAGAATCCGAGAAGTTTCGCTTCACGCAGCAACGTTGCACTGAGTTTCGCGCGTTTCATTTTTTTCTCACAATCGACGATATTTTTCATCTTCTCAAGGAACCACAGATCGATCTTGGAAAGGTCGTGTATCTTTTTTGTCGTGACGCCGGCGCGCAATGCGGCGAAGATCGCGAAGATACGGCCGGTCGTCGGATGTTTGATCTCGTCGAGATACGCGCCTTCGCTCGCGTACTTCTTCTCAAGCGGCACGTTGAGCATACGCAGAGCCTTTTGCAGGACTTCCTCGAAACTGCGGCCGATGGCCATGACCTCGCCAACCGACTTCATTTCCGTACCGATACGCTGTGCGGCGTTATCAAATTTCGATAGATCCCAGCGGGGCATCTTGAGGACAAGGTAGTCGAGCGCAGGCTCGAAACATGCGCTAGTCTTTTTCGTCACGGAGTTCTTGATGTCGGTCAATTTGTATCCGAGCGAAAGCTTCGCAGCAACAAAGGCGAGCGGATAGCCCGTTGCTTTGGAGGCGAGCGCGGAGGAACGCGAAAGGCGGGCGTTGACCTCGATGACGCGATAGTCGCTGGTCTTCGGATCGAGTGCGTATTGGATGTTGCACTCGCCGACAATGCCGAGATGCCGGATCGTTCGAATTGCGATCTCGCGTAAGCGATGGTACTCCTCGTTGGAAAGCGTTTGCGAAGGTGCGACAACGATAGATTCGCCGGTGTGAACGCCCATGGGATCGAAATTCTCCATGTTGCAGACCGTGATGCAATTGTCGGACGAATCGCGCACGACCTCGTACTCGATCTCTTTCCAGCCGCCGAGATATTCCTCGATCAATACTTGCGACGTAATGCGGAATGCTTCTTGCGCGCGAGCCGACAATTCCTTTTCGTCGCGCACCATGCCGGAACCTTCGCCGCCGAGCGCGAATCCGGAGCGCATCATGACAGGGAAGCCGATCTCTTTGGCGGCAGAGAGCGCTTCTTTGACCGAGCGAGTCGCTTTGCTGCGCGCGGTCATGACCTCGATCTCGGAAAGTCTTTTGACGAACAACTCACGATCTTCCGTGTCGCGGATTGTCGACACGGGCGTTCCGAGTACCGCGACCCCGTATTTCTTCAACACACCATGTTCTTCTAGAGAGAGTCCTAAATTGAGGGCCGTTTGGCCGCCGAAGGAGAGCGCGATAGCGTCGGGTCGCTCGCGCTTAATGACGTCGGTAGCGAATTTCTCGGTGAGCGGCAAAAAGTACACTTTATCGGCCGTTCCTTGATCTGTCTGCACGGTCGCGATGTTGGGATTCATCAGAATGACCTGAACGCCTTCTTCTTTAAAAGCTTTGATGGCCTGCGAGCCGGAGTAGTCGAACTCACCGGCCTGTCCTATTTTCAGGCCGCCCGAGCCAAGTAGAAGTATCTTTTTTGGCTTTGTCATATGCGATCCGCCTTCAGATCATCAATAAAACGATCGAAGATCCAGTGCGTGTCCGTCGGTCCGGGCGATGCTTCCGGATGGAATTGTACGGAGCGCCAGGGCATTGAAGCGTGCAAAATGCCTTCGTTGGAACCGTCGTTCGCATTCGTGAACCACTCTCGCCAGCCATGCGGAAGCGTACCTGCGTCGACGGCGAACCCGTGATTTTGCGAGGTGATGTAACAACGACCCGTGTCCTGATCAATGCATGGTTGATTTTGTCCTCGATGCCCGTATTTCAACTTGTAAGTCTTTGCACCGGCGGCGAGCGCGAGCAGTTGGTTACCCAGGCATACGCCGACGATCGGCTTTTTGTCCGCCATCGCTTTGCGGATATGTTCCACGGTCGTTACGCATTGCGTCGGGTCGCCCGGGCCGTTGGAAATAACGAGCGCGTGATAGTCTTCGCCCGTGAAGTCGTGATCCCACGGCACGCGAATGACGGTCGTCTCAGGTCGCACCAGCGAACGTACGATATTTTCTTTCGCGCCGCAATCGATGAGCACGATGCGGATCTTGCCATTGCCATATACTTTCTTTTGCTCTGGACTTACTTTCGCGACGAGGTTTTCCTCGTTCGGATCTTCGAATTTCCTCAGCGCTTTGTCGGAAAGAGCACCGAGCATGACACCGCGCTCGCGCAATTTCTTGGTCAGCATCCGCGTGTCGACGCCGGTGATCGCAGGAACACCGCTTTCTTTGAGCCACTGAGCCAAAGACTCTTTTGCCGCATGGTGCGAGTAGTTCTCTGAATACTCCGCGACGACAAGACCCGCGATCTGCATCTTTTGTGATTCCCATGTTTTTTTATCAGGCACGCCGTAGTTGCCGATAAGAGGGTAGGTACACACGAGAATTTGGCCGGCGTACGAGGGATCTGTCAGCGATTCGACATATCCCGTCATGCCGGTATTGAAAACGACTTCGCCGCCTCTGCTCTTGTTGGCACCGAAGCTTTTACCTTCCACCACGATCCTATCTTCGAGGTAGAGCTTCATACCCTAGAAAAAATCCCGCTTCCGGCGGGATGAAAAATACAAAAAAATACACCCGGGTGGGTGAGGGTGTCAGGAAACTTCTGTCGAGCCATTAAAGCCGCAGTATACGCACCCCAAAGCCGGGGTCAAATTGGGTGACCTGTGGAAAAGCCGTTGCCGTTCCTGTAGGCTAGGGAAATGCACCGCGAGGACCTCAAGAAATACGACCTGCCGGATGAGCCGGGCATCTACCTGTTCCGCAAGGGACGGGAGGTTCTCTATGTGGGCAAGGCGACGTCATTGCGCGATCGCGTGCGCAGTTATTTCTCGTCCGACCTGGGCGAGGCACGAGGCGCGCGGATCGTCGGCATGGTGGAGCGTGCGACGTCGCTGACCTGGCAAGAGACCGGCTCTGTACTCGAAGCGCTCATTCTCGAAGCGAACGAAATAAAGCGACGCCAGCCGCCTTACAACGTCGACGAAAAAGACAACAAGAGTTTCAACTATGTCGTCGTAACGAAAGAGGATTTTCCGCGCGTACTGGTCGTGCGCGGACGCGAACTTTTCCAGAAGTGGGATCAAAAGACGATCAAGTATTTGTACGGGCCCTTTCCTGCGGGCCTCTCGTTGCAGGAAGCGATGAAGATCGTGCGAAGGATATTTCCGTTCCGCGATTCAAAATGTTTTCCGTGCGGTTCGCCGAAGAACAAGTTGTGCAAACCTTGCTTCAACAGACAGATCGGATTGTGTCCGGGAGTATGCACCGGCGAAATAAGTAAAGCGGAATATGCGAATACGATACGCAACATCAACGAACTCTTTTCAGGGAATTTCAAAGGGTTGAAACGTCGACTTGCCTCGCAGATGAAAGCGGCGGCAGGAGGTGAACGCTTCGAAGAGGCGACAGCCATTCGACGACAGATCGACGCGCTGACGCATATACGAGATGTTTCTCTCATCAAAGCGGACAGTATCTCCGCAGGAGGTGGCGCTCGCATCGAAGCGTTCGACGTCGCTCACACGGGAGGATCCGAAACCGTTGCAGTAATGACCGTTGTGCACAGCGGAGAGGCGATCAAGGACGCGTATCGCAAATTCACTATTCGCACTGTCACTAATAATGACGTTGCAGCTCTGAGAGAAGTTCTCGAACGTCGGCTCGGCCATCCGGAATGGCCGCTGCCGCGCGTATTCGTCGTGGACGGAGCAGCTGCGCAGCTCAATGCTGCACGCAAAGTTCTACGCGCGAAGGGGATCTCAGTGCCGCTCGTCGGCGTCGTGAAAAATGAATTCCACAAGCCCGAACGTCTCATCGGCGATCGTCGAGCGATCGAAGCTTTTGAAAAAGATATTCTTTTAGCCAACAACGAGGCTCACCGTTTTGCTATTACCTGGCATCGTCAGCGTCGAAGGAAAGCAATGATATAATAGTTGAATGTCACGCACGACAGTCGGCGTACTTCGCGGCGGCACGTCGAGCGAGTACGATACTTCTCTCAAAACTGGTGCAGTGATGCTTGCATCGCTGCCGGATGAAAAGTACGACACTCGCGACATTTTCGTCGATAAGAACGGGTATTGGCACTTGCGCGGTGTTCCTGCCGACCCTTCGCGCATACTCGCGCAGATCGATGTCGTGTTGAACGCGTTGCACGGAGGGGTAGGTGAGGACGGCACGGTGCAGCGCATCCTTGAACAGCATGGTGTCGCTTATGCAGGCTCGCGCGCGCTTGCTGCCTCGATCTCCCATAATAAATCGAGGACCATGGAGGTCGCTCGCGCGGCGGGAATATTGGTCCCGCGCAGCATGACTTTCAGCGTGAAAAGTGGCATGACGACGGGCGACATGGCGCGAAGCGTTTTTGCTAATTTCGGACCGTCGTACATCGTCAAGCCTCCGTTCGAAGGTGCGTCGCGCGGCATCGTGATCGCACGGACGATCGTGGATCTGCCTGATGCGCTCGGCGAGATCCTGGATATCTTCGGTACCGCACTCGTGCAGGAATTCATCCGCGGGGAGAACGCGCGAGTCGGTCTCATCGAAGGTTTTCGCGGGCAGGAGCTCTACGCGCTTCCGCCGGCGCACATGCTCAAGCCCGAAGGCAAGGATTTCGTCGACGCTGAAGCGAGGATCCAAGGACTTGTCCGCCATGTGGTGCCGAGCAACTTCAGTGATGCGGAAAAGCGGACGCTCGAAGAGAACGCAAAGGCAGCGCATCGCGCACTCGACCTCTCGCATTTCTCGCGTGCCGATTTCATTCTTTCCAACGGCAAAGCCTACCTGCTTGAAATGACAAGCGTTCCCGGCCTGTATGAAGGAGCCTCGTTCCCGCAAATGCTCGAAGCGGTCGGCTCGTCCGTCCCCGAATTTCTGGAGCACGCCATTGCGCTTGCGAGGAATTGACGGAATAATGGCACGCGTCGGGCCCTTAGCTCAGTTGGTAGAGCGCTACATTTGCAATGTAGATGTCAGCGGTTCGAATCCGCTAGGGTCCACAGATTGATTTTCTATAAATTAGTTGTATATTAATTGTTGGTTATAGATTAACTAATAGCCGATGCCGCAGCGGCAGTTTTGCGGAATTAGAGGAGACTCGAGCCATGAACTTGGCAAGGATGAAAGTTCACGTCGTGCAGGCAGGTCAGATCGGAGGGGTTGGCGGTGAATTTGCTGCGTTGCAAGAAGCGATGACCGCGCTTGCGATTCGTGCAGCTCTCCACGGGACCGTCGATTTTCCGGAAGTGTATGAATGGTACGCCGAACGGCTCTTGGCTCTTCACGAGAAGGCCGAAGCCAGTATGAATCGAATTCCATATCGCCTTGAGCGGAACGAAGTCGTGCCCAGAGTGGTCGTGGCACGGATCCGAGCAGCGATCGAAACATTGCCCGAGGAAATGCTGGTCCGTCCTCCCATCAAGGCAGTGGGTTAGTCTGCTCGCTCTTCCATCGTCCGATACAGGCCGAAAGTCGTCCCTCGACCGGTTTCGTCGGACGATTTTCATTTTCTTTGGTTATCCACACCACCTTGACTTCCGACCAGAATGCCGCATGATAACCGTCAATGTAAGTTTTCCATGCGCAGCGGGGTAACAGCCGGGAGGCAGGAGAGGTTGGTTTACATTTTTTAGAAAAAGCAACACAAAGGCAACATGGCAAAGAAATTGTATGTCGGGGGCCTTCCGTACTCAACGACGGAAGACGAGCTCCGCGACGCATTCGCCGGAGCTGGCGCTGTCTCGTCCGCGTCCATCATCATGGACAGGATGAGCGGCCGCTCCAAGGGCTTCGGCTTCGTCGAAATGACGAATGACGAGGACGCCCAGAAGGCGATCGACATGTGGAACGGGAAGGATTTCGGCGGTCGCACGCTTACGGTCAACGAAGCGCGCCCGATGGAAGAGCGCCCGAGAGGCGGTGGTGGCGGAGGCGGTGGCTACGGCGGTGGAAACCGTGGTGGCAACGGCGGAGGCTACGGTGGCGCGAGCCGCGGTGGCGGACGTTGGTAATTTCCAAACCTCGCAAATAAAACACCCGCGCTTGTCGCGGGTGTTTTATTTTTGGCTCAACGCGTATCCCCGCATGGGTAAGTTATTTTGCAGTCTGCGGGGCGCAAAGATCTTAGGAGTATCTAGTTCGAGAATGGGTGGGGCGCGTATCCTCGCCTGCAAAATAACTTACCCATGCGGGGATACGTAACCCTCTATCCACATTTGCGAGAGGCCGATATACGCATTGTCGTACATAATGAGAGCATGGATCTCGGCGCGCGCATCGGGTGGGGCATCGTCATTTACGCGGTCGTATTTCTCGTGTGGACCGGAACGGGCATTTATGGATTCACGCAAGGCGTCGAACCGTACATCGCAGAACTCCTCGCACTCATCATCGTATGCCTGTGGGCCGGCTCCGAGCTCAAGTTCCGTACGTGGAAAGATATCTTTCCGTACTCGTTCGGCTGGGCGGTGATCGCCGTAGCGCTCGATGCACTGTACGTCGTTCCACTCCAGGGGTGGGGATGGTACGAACAATGGGCGACCTGGATCTCGTATGCACTGATCGCGCTTCTGCCGCTCCTGTCAGTCTATCTTCGTAAGAAGACCAGCTCGCACGGGCCGTGGGAATCTTAGCTCATGACACCAGAGCTCGCTCGACGTCAGCAAAGCATACTGTATCTCCACCGGACCTTATTGCGTGCCGGACTTTCGCTCGTAGCGACGTTCGCGTGGATATTCATTTTTGAATTCACGCTGGATCTTTCACAAAGCCTCGTCAGCGCGTTCCTTGTCGCGATACTGGCCTACGCTGTCTCACAAGTCGTGTGCATGCTTGCGACGCCGCTTTCTGCCGCTCACCTGCGTCATGGGATGAAACGCGCAATGCTCTTTGGCGCGTGCTTCGCTGCACTGTCCTTTGCGGTGCTTGGAGCGACGCTCGCCGGTTACTTTTCTTCGCCCATCAGTTGGGGACCGATCCTTTTCGGTATGCTGCTTGGCGCGTACCGCGCGTTGTATTGGATACCGTATCGCCTGCAGGCGGCGAATTTTGCGAGGCAGCCCAACATGTTCTTCGAATTGCTACTGGCTCTTTTGCCTGCCTTCGCCGGCGTGACGCTGGTGAGCGTGTACTTTTCATCGCTGAGACTTCTCTTCGGCGCTTCGGCGCTCATGCTCGTCTCGATCATACCGATATTTTTCCTACGCGACTCGGGCGAATCCTTCCGATGGGGATACTTCGAGTCATTCGCGAAGCTTTTCGACAGGCGATACCAGACGCTCGCACTGCGCTCGACGCTCTCCGGCATCGAGGCTGCGACATTGTTCCTCATATGGCCGATAGCGGTATTTCTTATCGTCGGCCGATCGTATTTGATATTTGGTCTGGTGATGAGCGCGTCGCTCATGATATTGCTCGCCGCCCGAAGCCTGTATCGCGACCTTATGCGTTCCGGATTCGCCCGAGGATCGATATCGCTCGATGTCGCGTTCGCCGTTTCAGGCTGGGTGTTGCGGCTCGTCTCGGGGACACCGCTCATGATCGTCGTTGCGGACTCGTATTCATATGTGAGCGCACCGGCGGGTTCGCCGGAATATGTCGCGCGAGAACATGCGGCGGACGGCGGCTCCTACCTCGACGAATACACCGCGCTGCAGGAGATCGGCGTGTCATTCGGCGGGATCATCATGTGCGCGTTCGTCGGCATACTACTATTTACGATACCGCTTCCGATCGTTCTGGCGCTTTCGCTCATCCTTGCCGGGGTCGCTGCCGGCTCCGCGGCGTTCCTTTCGCACAAGATCCGGGCGCACGCGTACTAGGACGCAAGCATTTTCTGAACCACTGCTTTCACGTCGTTCCCATCGGCTCGGCCGGCGAATTCTTTCATAACGATCCCCGTAAGTTTGCCGGCGCCTGCAGCGTCGGTCACACCGAGTTCAGTTTTCTTCGCGATAGCGACCTTCTCGATATCCTCAAGAGATGCCATTTGCGGTAGATATGCTTCGAGCATTTTGAGTTCTGAGAGCTCTTTCTCGGCAAGTTCTTTACGGTCGCCTTTTTCATAGACTTCCGCAGCTTCTTTGCGCTGCTTCGCGAGACGCTTGAGCACGATCACAGCATCAACATCGGATATCTCCTCGGTCGGCTTCTTTCCCTTCGCGACCAGCTCATTCGTAAAAGCCGCAAGCGCACCGCGCAGCGTATCCACGCGCACCTGGTCTTTGGCCCGCATCGCGTCTTTCATGTCTTCGCGGATCTTTTGGCTCAACATACACGCGAGTATAGCATGTGTTAAAATCGCGTCATGGAAGTTACGATCCTTGTTTTGTTGGTGGTCGTTATAGCGGTCCTTGCCTATTTAGTCTGGGCGCGAAAGACACCGCAAGATACCGAGACGCAGACCTCGCCCGCCATGCTTATGCTCCAGAAGCAGATGCAGGATCTCTCTCGCACATTGGATTCGCGAGTCGAACAGTCGTCCAAGGCGATGCAGGAAAGCGCGCATCAGCAATTCGTCGAATCCAACCGACTCGTGAAGGAGATAACAGGCGAACTTACGAGCGTAAAAGAGATCAGCCGCCAGACACAATCTTTCGCAGAAGAGCTGAAGGGCCTGCAGGACATTCTCAAGAACCCGAAGCAGCGCGGAATCTTAGGCGAATACTATCTCGAGACCACGCTCAAGAACGTCCTTCCTCCCGACGGCTATCAAATACAGTACCCGTTCAAGAACGGCGAGATCGTGGACGCGGCGGTCTTTGTTAACGGCAAGATCGTTCCCGTCGACTCGAAGTTCTCGCTCGACAACTATAACCGTCTTGTAAAAGCTGATGCCTCCGAGCGTGCAGGGCTTGAGAAGTTATTCGTCAACGATCTTAAGCTCCGCATCACCGAGACTGCCAAATACATCCGCCCGGAAGAGAACACGATGGACTTCGCGTTCATGTTCATTCCTTCGGAAGGCATTTATTACGATCTTCTTACCAATCAAGTGGGCAGCGGGGAAGACGAGAATCTCATCCAGCGAGCGGCAAGCAAATACAAGGTCATCATCGTTTCACCGACCTCGTTCCTCGCATACCTGCAAACGGTGCTTATCGGGCTCAATGCGCTCAAGATCGAAAAACGGACCGAGGAGATCCAGCGTCGCGTTGGCGAACTAACGAAACATATTGACGCGAGCAATCAATTTTATTTGAAACTCGGAGGCGCGCTTGGCACGGTCGTGTCGCATTACAATGCCGGTCACAAGGAGCTCGCGAAGATAGACAAGGATGTCTATCGTATCGCCGACAGCAAGGTTGGAGTAGAGCCGTTACTTTTGGAAAAGCCGACCCTTGCGGATGAGGAATAGTATGGTCGAGCGAATGAGCTTGTCCGAACAATCCGCGAGACCCGCGGAGAACCTTGAGCCACGGGAAATCTCAAAACAAGAGGTTTCCGACATGCTTTTTTGGTCATTTTATTTCTCACAAGGCAGGTCTGAACTACAAAACGACTTTGTGCACCTTGCCGGTCAAAATCACCCAGAAATGCTTCTCCCCAATGATGATACGTTTATTCTACCCGATCTCCAGAGATATAAAAAGTTTCTCGAGCCAGGGGCTACTCATACGAGACTCATCCCACAAGAGAGTGCGTCCGATCTAATAAGGGCCATTCAAGAAGAGCATGGATTATCCATTGCCGATGCACATATATACAATCAGATACACGTGCATTGGAAAGTGGCTCAAAATGCTTTTAGTGGATTGCGACCCGATCCAATAGAAATACAAGACCTGTTGCAGAAAATCACGACTCACATGATCTGGCGTGACGCACAATACGCACGCAAGCCAGAGCTTCGCCCGGCTGCCGAGACTCGCCCAAAGGAAGGACCATTTGCAGCGAATAAATCTCACTTTGTGAGCTATGTGCTGCGACATGAAACGGTTCCAGGACCTGCGATTTATACGGAAATAATGGAACAGATACGCAATAGTCTTTCTGACGAGTCCCTCGTGAACAAGTTACCTGAGTCAGCGATTACTAGCCTGGCGTCGATTCTGCCATCGGATGCAGATCTAGCAGACCATCCTTTGCTTAAAAAGCGAGCAGCGGAGCTCATCGACTGGCCCAAGGAGGCTATTGCAGAAACAGAATAGTTCGGGTATAGTGCGCCGACTATATGGCAAAAGTAGCGATCATAGAAACAGGCGGGAAGCAGCACCTCGTTACCGAGGGTAGCGTCCACAAGATCGAAAAATTGAAGGGGACGCACAAGCTCGGCGATACGCTCACGTTCGACAAGGTTCTCCTCATCGACGACGGCTCGTCGACGAAGGTCGGCATGCCGTACCTCGACGGCGCGAAAGTCTCCGCCGAGCTCGTCGAGGAAGGTCGCGGGAAGAAGATAACCGTCATCCACTACCGCCAAAAAAGCCGATATTTCAAGAAACAGGGTCACCGTCAGCATTACGCGAAAGTGAAGATCACGGCACTCCCGTAAGAAAATGGCGAAGATAGATAAGCCGGGAGGTATACCGGGCAGTCCGAAAGACGATCCTCGCTTTCGGAGATTTCGTAATCAGCCTATTCCGGGGGAAAAACCTCAAGAACCAAAGAAGCCTGAAGAGCCAGCGCAAAAACCTTCGGAAAAAAAGAAGCCCGGTGAACCCGGATACAACATCGACAGGGAGGCCTAGCGTCTTCCCTCGAAGGCGTTTTTGATAGTTTCGGGGTCGGCGTACTCGAGTTCGCTGCCGGTCGAAAGCCCTCTGCCGAGCGACGTAATGAGTAAGGCGAGCCCTTGCTCAGATTTGGAGAGTTCGTCGTGGACACGGATCGCTGTCGCATCGCCTTCAGGATTGGCGGGGAAAGCGAGAATAATCTCTTTTAATTCTTTGCGCCTGGGTATCGATTCGAGCAATTGCTTGATACGCAATCCGCTCGCCTTGTCGCTCGTGAGCGAGATGGTGCCGCCGAGGACGAAATACATGCCGTTGTACGTGCCGCTTCGCTCCAGTGCCGAAAGGTCCGCGTCGCTGGCGACGACGGCGAGATAACGCTGGTCGCGTTGTGGATTGCTGCAAATACCGCAGATCGCCGTGTCGCCGGAAAAGAACCGCATGCATTCCTTGCATTGCCGGACGGAACCGCCGAGCGATTGCACTGATTCAATGAACTCCCGACGCACCGACGGCGATGAGCGCAAAAGGAATTGTACGAATCGTTGTGCCTGCCTCGGTCCAATGCCGGGAAATTTCTCGAACAGGTCCGTCAAACGTTCAATCGGGTCCGGCATGGATCAGAACGGTGCGTCGTCGCCCTCGACGACAGCCTGAGTCGCAAAGTCACCGAAGTCAGCTTTCTCGAGCGGAAGGAAGGTCGTCTTTTCTTCGTCGAATTTGAGCTCGATCTTGCCGGTCGGACCATTACGGTGTTTTTCGACCAATATCTCGGCGATACCGGGTCGGTCGGTGTTGTCCGACATCTTGTCCTCGCGGTGAATGAACATCACAACATCGGCGTCTTGTTCGATCGAGCCGGAATCGCGCAGGTCGGAGAGGCGAGGTCGTCCGCGACGCTGCTCGACGGCACGCGAGAGCTGCGAGAGCGCGAGCACGGGCACTTCAAGTTCGCGGGCCATCGCTTTGAGCGAGCGTGAGATCTCCGTGACTTGTTGCACCATCGAAGTATCGGAGCGCATGGAGGTGGGCGTAATGAGTTGGAGGTAGTCGACGATGACGAGCTTGAGACCCTTCTCGATCTTCAGTCGTCGCGCTGCGGATCGCATGCCCAAGACCGATGTCGCAGGCTTGTCGTCGATGAAGATCGGCGCTTCCGAAAGCACGCCGAGCGCTTCCTGCAGGCGATCGAACTCTTCGTCATTGTTGATCTTGCCGGTGCGCAATTTCCACGCGTTCACGCCTGCTTGCGCGGCGAGCATGCGGTCGACGAGCTGGTCAGATGACATTTCGAGAGAAAAAATCCCGACGGGCGTACCGTGCTTCGTTGCCGTCATACGCGCGATGTCGAGCGCAAGTGCCGTCTTGCCCATGCTCGGCCGTGCCGCGAGGATGACGAGATCAGACTTTTGCAGACCGGCGAGTAGATTATCGAGCTGGGCAAATCCGGTCGGCACGCCCCGAAGCGCGCCTCCGTGCTTTTGCAGCATCTCGATGCGATCCATGGCGCCACCGAGTTCCGCCTTCAATTCTTTGAAACCGCGCATGCCGGGCGCTTGCGTGACTGAAAAGACAGCTTGTTGAGCCTCATCGAGGACCAGTTCGATGTCGCGGTCTTCTTCAAACCCGAGCTCACCGATCTTCGACGCCGCGTCAAGCAGTGTTCGCAGGACGTACTTGCTCTGCACCACTTCGGCATAATGTCGTGCGCTGCCGGGAGAAGCCGCTGAATTCACTATCTCGCTGAGGTATGCTGCGCCGCCGACGTCTTTGAGTTCTTTTCGTTCCTTCAATTTGCTCGTTACGGCGACGACATCCACCGGATCGTTCTTGGCATGCAAGCCGAGCATCGCGTCATAGATCGCACGATGCTTGCCGGAGTAGAAAGAGTCGGGGCTGACGAGGTCCGCGGTCTCGTACATCGCGTTCTGTGAGAGCATCAAAGCGCCGAGAAGCGCTTTTTCCATTTCAACATCGTGCGGCGGCACTCGTAGGGTCTCCTTTGCCATGAGGTCATCCTATCACGCACGGCTCTAGGGCGGGATTGACGGTCTGGGTGGTTTTTTGTGCTTTTCGTGTGGACAATCCTCTTATGCCACAAGGAACAGGAATGCGAGGATCCCCGCAACAACACAATAGAAAGCGAAAGGCCACAGGGTTCTCGTCTTGAAATACCTGGTCAGAAAGCGAACGGATACGTAGGCAGCGGCAGCGGCGCAGAGTGCTCCGGCGAAGGCGACTCCGGCACCTCCTGCGGATAGCAACTTCGGAATTTCGAGTACGGAAGCGGCAAGAATAATGGGCGTTGCAAGGAGAAATGCGAACCGCGCAGCACTTTCGCGCGAAAGCCCGCTCAGGAGCCCGCCCGTCATAGTGACTCCGGTACGTGAAAATCCAGGAATGAGCGCGAGCGTTTGCGCGATGCCGATAAAAAAAGCCTGTCCGAACGAAAGCTTCGCAAGCGCCTCGGCGTCCGCGTCACTTGTCGAAGCACGCTTTCGCAGTCTTTCTGCACCAAAGAGCATGATGCCATTGCATACGAGTGCGATCGCGACAAGAATTCCTGCGCCAAAAAGTGTTTGGAGTTTGGTCTGGAAAAGAAGGCCGATCAAGCCGGCAGGAACGGTCGCTGTGATGAGCAGCCAGCCCAATCTTGCGTGCGCATCTCCCTCGATCCCAAAACGAAAGAGTGAACGAAAGATGCCGGCTATGATCCGCACCCAGTCGCGCCAGAAAAAAGCAAGAAGGACAAGCGCCGTGCCGAGATGCGTTGCCACAACAAAGCCGATGAATTGCGGCGAGGTCTGGTCGATCTGCCAATTGAGTAATTGCGGAACGAGCACGCTGTGCCCGAGGCTTGAGATAGGGAAGAGCTCGGTGATCCCTTGCAGGAGACCAAGCAGTGCGGCCTGCGCGTATGTAAGCATCACAAAACTCTATCACATTCATACGAACCTTATAGAACCGTGCTACCCTCCTTTCATGCAGGTAAAGGGTACGGTCGTGATCGTCACGGGAGCTTCCGGCGGTATCGGGCTCGCGGTCTCGAAACTTCTGAGCAAAAAAGGTGCGACGGTCGTCCTCGCTGCGCGCTCCAAGGATAAGCTCGACGAACTCCAAAAGGAGATCCCGAACTCATTCGCGATCCAAGCGGACATGAGCAAGGAAAAAGACATCAGTAACCTCATCGACGAGACAAAAAGAAAATTCGGCCGCATCGACATTCTCATCAACAACGCGGGGCAGGGCATGCGCTCGCCCGTCGAAACGATAGACCTTGATGATTACCGCGCCATCATGGAACTCAACGTGTTCGGTATCGTTATCGCGATGCAAAAAGTCATTCCTATTATGCGCGCTCAGGACGGCGGCATGATACTCAACATCAGTTCGATGGTCTCAAAGAATTATTTTCCTTTGCTCGCTGCCTACGCCTCTACCAAATATGCCCTGAACGCGATCTCGCTGACCGCACGTCAGGAATTGGAGAAAGATCACATCATCGTAAGCGTTTTCCACCCCAAAATGACCGCGACCGATTTCGGCAAGAATGCGAGGGGCGAAACATATAATTCGAGTGCAGGCCGCCCCGGCATGGTTGCCGATACGCCGGAGAGCGTCGCGGAGCACGTGCTCGCACAGATCGAATCTGGTGGCCCTGAGGCCAACATGTAAATTCTTCACGTCTTCCCCTGCGCCTTTCGAAATAAAAAGAGAAAGTGCCTCGCGGGATGGTATTCCGCGGGGCACTTGATAGTTCAGATCTTGTCAGAGGATCAGTCCTCGGCTCCGCCGCCGCCGGAGTCACCTCCGCCGGGAGTGATGTCGTTATCATCGTTGGCATCACTCTTGTCGTCGCTCTTGTCACCGCCGGTATCGTCATCATCCTTGTCTGATGCCGACGCGGTCCCGACGACCGAGCCAAGACTGGATGACGAGTCATCATCATCGGCCGCCCTGGAACGGTCATAATCGAGGCGGCGCCTAGATCCGCGTCGCCGACTCAACAGCTCCGGATCCCTTACGGGCTCTTCCTCGTCCGTCGATGTCTTCGTCGAACCGAGGATGATGATCATCACCACGATGATAACGATCATGACCAAGAACACGATCATGAATACGACGACCCGAGACATAGGCTTTTCCGGGTTCACGGAGGGGCTTTTGTTCGCTTCCTCTTCCGCGACGATCCGATCACCGATCACTTTTACCGCCGCAGAGAACGCGCCGAAGAAGTCGTGCGTCCCGTGTTTTGGATCCGCGTGCGGACGTAGCTGCTGCCGGATGATGTCGCCGGCGACCGCGTCAGGAAGCACAGGCTCAAGTCCGTAGCCGATCTCGATCCCGTAATGATCTCCATCGGTCACATGGACGATGAGAACTCCGTTGTCCTTGCCCTTCTGGCCGAGTCCCCAAGCGTGGAAGACAGCATTCTTGAACTTGCCGAGAGTTTCCCCGCCGGGGATCGCATCGACTGTGAGGATCACCACCTGGGCTGTGGTTTTATCCTCAAGTTCACGAAGTATCGTCGCGAGCTTCGACTGCTCGTCCGCCGTCATGAGCCCGGCATTGTCGTTGACCCGGCCCTTGAGTGGAGGAATGTCCGAAGCAAAGGTATTTGCCGTCGCACCCAGAAAAATGAGTGCGACGGCCAGTTGGAGAAATCTCTTCATCGCCGTTGTCCTTTCGGTTTCGCCTATTGCTTCTTCGGCTGGAATACGGTCGAGAGATCCGGCGATTCCTGCGCTGCCGCCGACGCCTGGTAGTACGGCATCTCCGGATAGCCGAAGATCATCGCCACGACGCATCCCGGGCAGGTGACCGCCCGCGCATTGTAGGCGAGGATCGCCTTCTGGCTTCGCATGCGTTCGACGGAGACGCGGTTCTCGGAACCGGAGATCTCGTCCTGCACGCGCTCGAACAACTTGGTCGCCTTGATCTCGGGGTAAGCTTCGACGACGGAGTTCAGCTTGATGAGCGCCTGCTGTTGAGTAGCGAGCGCTTCGAAGAACTGCTTCTGCAGATCCTTGTCTTCGGTGAGCTTCGAGAGATCCATACCCTTGACGAGGTTGAGCGCGCTCGCCGACTGATTGCGAGCTGCCGTGATGTCCGTGAGGGCACCACGCTCGTTGGCTGCCCCAGCGGCGGCCGAATTGGCGAAGTTGATGAGGACGGCGTTACGCCGCTCCATCACGTTCTGGACCTGCCCGAATTGGGCCAAGACGGCCTGACGAAGATTCGCCAGGTTGTTGCGCACGCTAACGCCCCATGCCAAAGCGATCAGCACCACAGCGATGGCGCCGTAGAATTTCACTCCGCGCCCGGTGTTGACCGGAGAAGCGGTACGTTCGGTGGAAGTCATGATTGCCTCTATTCGGTTGGCCGCAAGATCGCGGCGTTTCAGAGAGCTAAGATAGAGCTAAGATCGGGAAGATAGACAACCCGATAGCCGGCAAGACTTTAATACACGATACCAAGCATGTCAAATCAGCGCAAAAGCGATTTTCTGCAGCTGCGCAGGGTATATGATAGGTTCTTCCTATGTGTTTTTCTGCGACCGCAAGCCTTGTTGCCGGCACAGCCCTGAGCGCGACCGGCGCTGTGACGCTGTCGAAGGCAAAGAAGAATGAGATCCCGCTTGCGAGCATTCCGCTTCTCTTCGGGATCCAACAGCTCATCGACGGCGTCGTTTGGCTCTCTTTCGGCATGCCTGTGCTCAACGCTATCGCTGCACATGGGTATGCTTTATTCGCATTTGTATGGTGGCCGGTATTTGTCCCACTCGCACTCCTGGCTATAGAGCCCGACCACACACGCAGAGATATCATGAAAGCGCTCGCGCTGGTCGGTGCAGCAGTCAGTCTTTTCTTTTTGTATTTCATACTCTCCGGCACGGTCACTGCCAAGATCCTGAATGATTGCGTCGCGTACGGTACGCCCCATCCGTATCCGTTCGGGTCACTGGCTTTCTACCTGCTTGCAACATGCGCCCCGTTCTTTGTTTCGAGCAATAAGATACTCAACATGTTCGGGGGCGTCTTGCTCGCCTCGTTCGCCATCGCGGCCTGGTTCTACTTCGAAACATTCACGTCCGTCTGGTGCTTTTTTGCAGCGGTGATGAGCCTCATTATCTATTGGTATTTTGAGAACCGACCTGTCTCTGCGTCGCTGTAATACTTCAGGCCAGCTTCATCGGACAATAGGTAGGATTCGCCTATGAATAAAAACAACTTTGTTTCCGGACTTGTATTAGGCGTCGGTTTGGGTATGGCGGGAGGTTTTGTTCTGCGCAAGAACAAGCGTCGAATAAAAGCGAGAATGTATTACATGAAGATACGTGCCGATATCGAACGACAGCTTCGGGAGCTCAAGAAATTCGATCGCGAAGACTACAGCAAGATCGTAGAAACTGTTCTTGATACATACCGCGACAAAGTTGCGATCTCTGTTGCTGAGCTTGATCTCCTCAGGATCGAACTCAAGAGCCAGTGGAAAGAGGCGAAGCGTCGCTTTGAAGCGAAAATCCAAGACAAGCTTGACGAAGAAGAGGGCGAGGATGATTGATCGGATCTCCTAAGCGTGTGATTCATCGGCTTTGATCGCCTCAAAAAAGAAAAAGACCGCCACACCGACTCGGAAGAGACGGTGTTTTGGTCTCTTCTTCCGCCGGTGGGCGGTTGATCAGGAGGTATAACGCGCCGCCATTTTATCGAACACTTCATCCCCACCCTGGGTCGATTTGGGATTGTTCCAGTCGATGAAGCATCCTGCGAGGGCCTTGTTTGCCTCGCCGACGCAAACAGGTGAGTCACAGGTGAGCCACCAATTGATCGGACCGAAGCCTTGGTCGTCGCACCCGACCATCTTGGCGCCCTCAGGCTTCTGTACGTGCGGACAATAGCTGATGGTGCGGCAGTTATCGCCCGGAAGGGAGCGAGGGGAATTAACGGGATGCATCTGTAGGGTCATTATTGCAGTCTCTCTCGGCTGTTGTTCCTAGAGTAAGCGCTCTGGCCGCCTAGGATACGAGATATATGCCAACAAGCAGAATGGCAGCGAGGATCACTTTCCATAGGGTTATTTCTTGTTCCTCTTTTGCGTAAACCGACGGCAACGTCTTTGAAAGGATCAGCCCGAAAATAAAGGCGAAGAATATGCGTGCGCCCTCAAGGACGCGCTCAATGGCGACGGCACCCAATTGCGTGGCTGCGTAAGATATAAATCGAGATGCGAGGTATACGGCTTCGGTTGCGAAGACAAACACCAGAGGAAGGCCAAAGTCTGCTTTGAGCGTTGTGATAAAGTCCCGCCTCATTGTTTTGGATACGAGGACTGCCGCCAGTCCCGCCAAAAAGACGCCTACGGCCTCCCACGCGGTTGCGGTCAAAACATCTGTGTGAGCAATTGCGTCTTTCGCTATGACCGCTGCAAGTCCGAGCAAAACAGAACTTGCGAGAACGAGAAAGAATGGCTGCGGCAGGAACACCTTAAGTGCCCCTTTCTTCAACGAGAACGCTACGGTAGCAAAAAGTATAAGTACGAATCCAAGTAGGGCGCGTGTACTCAATACTTCGCCAAGAATGAAGTAGCCGAGAACGAGTGTGGCTACAGGGGAAAGTTGCAGCACGATCGTTACGAAAATTGCGCCTGTGTCGGCGATCGCTTTCCAATATAAGAAATATCCTAACCACAGAACGATGCCACTGAAAACGATGAGCAACGCGTACTGAGGCGTTATGTCTCCTTGTCTAAAAGGCAAAACGCACAAGGCAAATACACCGCCCGCCGTCGAGCCGAATAGCACTGCAACGCGCCAATCTTGAACGTACTTACTAACGATCGCTTTATCAGCGAAATTGACGCAAAGGTACACTATCCCCGCAAGCAAACTCAAGAATATAAACATGACGGTTGAGGGCTCCGCGGGTAGGATTCGAACCTACAACCAACTCCTTAACAGGGAGCTGCGCTACCGTTGCGCCACCGCGGAATGTCGGCACAGCATAGCGTAAAAAAGTTTCCACAGCAATTTGTGAAATAAACATACGTGAGGAGCCGTATAGTGAATAGAGCCCACAACGAAGAAAGGCGTAGCGTAATGCAGGCGACGAATACGGCTTTGCGATTCCAGCATAGGGAAGAGCTTCCAAGCGCACGCGCGCTGATAGAGCTCCTCAACGAACTTGACGAAGCGCGACAAGCAAAAGATCACCACAAAGCGGACCGTCTTGAGGAGTACATCAAAGGGATCGTACCGGAGTCCGTTCTCTACCAAGGCTTCGTTGATGACGAGGTGACCGTATCGGTCGTTTGCGCGGGTCAGATCGTGAGCAAAGGCGACGGCGCCAACGCTCACACGTTCTACATTCGCTTCGAAGTTATCGAAAACCTTACGGTGACTCAAGTGCGTGAAATGGAACTGAAGGACTTTCTGGTCAGGGAAGACTTCGTTCGCGTGCTGTCGCCAGTAAAGACCTACAGAGGTCCTCGTTTCGTACCGTTCTGATCCATTGTTCTTACACAGGTGGCCTCCGCGAAGATCGCGGAGGCCGTGTCATGTATTCTTCACGTGCCACACTCAATATGAGTGTATACTTACGCTATGGACATCCGCACCAAGACCAACGAGTACCAAATGACCCCAGAAGTAGAAGCGTACATAGATGAACGCGTCGCGCACGTCGAGAAATTCCTGAAAGGCGAAGCAGAGCAGGCACGCATGGAAGTGGAGCTCAGCCGCGCTGCCGGACATCACAAGCACAGCGAGCACATGTATTTCGCCGAGTTCCAGCTCATTCGCCCAGGCGTGCCTCTTGTCGTTGCACGCAACCACGAGCCCACCGTCAATGCTGCCATCGATAACGCAAAGAATGAATTATTGCGTCAATTACGCCAAGAAAAGCGCGTGCACGTTCGCGTCTGGCGCAGAGGTGGTTCGCTTGCGAAGCGATTGCTCCGACTCGAATAATTCAAGCTGGCCTTGCTCCCGATCGTAGAAAGTCTTCGTACCGCATTTCCTTTTTTCCTTCCGGCTTGACCGTCTCGATCAGAAGTTTGTTGCCTTCGAGACTCGCTTCGAGTATTTGAACGCGTAACTTTTTGCCTGTGCGCTCGAAGCGCGCGTACGTACCGGGCCATCCTTCGAAAGCGCGAATTTTCAAAAGATTTTGGTACGCATCCGCGCTGAGATCAAGCAAACCGTCTTCTTTCGTAAATTTTTCAGTGTAGGTGGCAAGGTCGTGATTTTGTTCCTGAGGTTCGATCTCTCCGGCAAGCCATAAGGGAAGCGTCTGTGCGAGAAGTTTCCCGCCTTCGTGCGCGAGCCGTTCGTCGAGTTCTTTTCCCCGCGGAGGCCACGGGTTAATGAGTACTCTTTTTTGAGCGAGGAGCGGCCCGTGATCCATTTGTTCGTCCATGAGCATTATCGACACTCCGGTCTCCTTCTCGTCGTTCAATATTGCGGAACGCATCGGCGAGGGTCCGCGAAGACGAGGCAAAAGAGACGGATGCACATTGAGTGTTCCACGTTTCGGTATTTCGATAAGTTCTTTCGGCATGATCTTTCCGAACGACGCGACAACAAAAAAATCCCATTCGCTCGCAGAAAGTTCTTCAATGAATCCAGGTGTGATGTCGGCGGACTCGTACTGCAATGCTGGAACGAAGCTCGCGTAAGCAAGTTCCTCAAGCACGCCACTTGCAAGCGGTGTAGTACCAAAGAAAACGAAGCGGGTGTTATTTTGTTTCATCTTCGTCGGGTTCGTCATCATATATCTCGGTCGCCTTGTCCGTGTATAAAACGCCTTCGAGATGGTCCATTTCGTGCTGGAAGACGTGAGCGAGGAATCCGGATGCACCGCGGGTGAACGCGCGGCCCTCTTCGTCGTATGCGCGTATCGTCGCCTTCTCTGCGCGCGGGACGATGCCCCACTTACCGCGGATCGAAAGGCAGCCTTCGTGCTTGCCGGTCCGACCTCGGGAAAGTTTTGTCAGCTCCGGATTGATGTACGCCTGATCTGGAAGCGGCGGCGCTTCAACCTCAGCTTTTTTCTCACCCTCTTTTTTTGGCTCGTCGGGCTTGTTACGTCCGTCGCGTGCAAGAGCTTTTCCGGAAATGATGAAAAGACGTAGGGATTCACCAACCTGCGGCGCAGCCATCGCGACACCATATTCTTCTTTCGCGAGCAGCGCTTTCATTTCACGTATCAGTGTCCTGATCTTCGGGCTCGTTATGTCGGCAATAACGACAGGTTCCGCGATCTTTCGAAGGATCGGGTTATCGTTTTCGGGAATGATGTCGCGCATAGCGAGCAGTGTACAATATCTTCGTGGAACACATCAAAACACACATCAAGCGCAACCTGACGAAGGCCAAGGAGACGGAACGGGGAGAGCTCATGAAGTACTTCTGCCAACGGCTCAACGCGCAGCGTATGCGCGACAATTACCCCAAAATAACTATGGGAAGAATGGGGAAGACGCTCGAAAAGATCCCTACGAAAGACCTCTACTATTTGAAAAAAGTCTGCGACGAGTCGAAGAATTTCTCAAAGAAATTCTGGTGGGAGTTGAACCCCAAAAAGCACGAAGATTAGCTTCTCGGGACTAGGTAAAGAAAGCCTTTTCTAGAAGCTAGTAGCTAGTCCCGAGAAGCTAATGTAGAATGCCGAGGCTATGAAGTACTCGTTCTCACCGAAATTAGGCATCGACCTCGGCACGACCACTGTGCTGGTGTTCGTGCCGGGCGTGGGCATCGTGCTCAACGAGCCGTCGGTCGTCGCGGTCTCGCAAGGCGACAACAAGATCCTCGCGATCGGCAATGAAGCCAAGGAAATGATCGGCCGCACGCCGGGCGAGATCATCGCGTATCGTCCGATGAAAGACGGGGTCATCGCTGACTATCGCGTCACCGAAGCGATGCTCCGTTACTACATCCGCAAAGCGCTTGGCAAATGGAACCTTTTCAAACCTGAAGTAATGGTTTCCGTGCCTGCCGGCGTTACGTCGACCGAACGTCGTGCGGTCGTCGAAGCGGCGACGAAAGCCGGCGCGCGTGAAGCATATGTCGTCAAAGAGCCCATTCTCGCGGCGATCGGTGCGGGCATTCCCATTCACGAAGCGCGCGGACACATGATCGTCGACATCGGCGGCGGTACGACAGATGTCGCTGTCATCTCGCTCGGCGGTATCGTTGCATCCACATCCGTGAAATGCGCGGGCAACGCCATCGACCACGCGATAGCTGACTACATCAAGAAAACTTTCAACCTCGGCATCGGCGAACAAAATGGCTGAAGAAATAAGATCCAGATCGGCTCTGCGGTGCCTGTCGACGAAGAACTCACGATGACGGTAAAGGGTCGCGACCATCTCACCGGGTTGCCACGTTCCATCGAACTCGGTACCAACGAGGTCGTGCGCGCGATAGGGAAGGAACTTCGCACGATGGTGCAGGCGATCAAGGACGTCCTGCAGGAAACACCACCAGAGCTCGCCGCAGACATCATCGACAACGGCATCACCATGACGGGTGGCTCAAGCCTTCTGCGCAACCTCCCCGAACTCGTTTTCCGCCGCACCGGCGTCAAAGCCCGCCTCGCCAAAGACGCGCCCTACTGTGTCGCCAAAGGCACCGGCGAAGCGCTCAAACACTTGGATACGTACAAAAAAGCGATAATCGCAAAACGTTGACACAACGAGCGTCGCAGGCTATAATGCAGTTCGCAAATCAGGGAGGATGCGATGAACACTGAATGGTTCGATGGCCATCTCTACATGGCACTTGAGCGGCATGGAAATTGGATGCGTGTCGAGGACCTTATCAAGGCAACTGTCGATATCGAGGTGAGGCATGTGATGTACACATGGTGGGGTGAATTCATCTCCACCATGTTCGGGCATCGCTGCCTGCGATGGTTCGTGACGCCGAGCTACTCGAAAGTCGAGCAGGCTATCGGACTTCACGTCTTGCGCGGCAACATCATCGTTCGTGACATCGAAGGTTTGACCGAGGTCGTGATGGATCCAAAAGAGGTCCACATGGCTCGCGTCGAACTGAAGGTGAAACACACGCTGGAGGAGAGCATGGACATCATTGGGCGTTACCATTCGCCGCAAGGCCGACGTTCACGCTTCGGCATTGTTCCCGGCCGCACATGAAAAGCCCGGCAGAGTCGCCCCCGAAAGGAGGTGATTCTGCCGGGCGATTTTGTTTTTTTATTTCTAAACTGACCGAGGTCCGACCTCGGTTTTATGCTCGCATTATTCTTTCTTTAACTTTTCAATATCACTCATTAACTTCCTGAGGTCATTTTGGATATCCGAAAGAGCCTTTTGGTGGGCGATATCGGCGGCTTCTTCGGCCTTGTCCTCTTCGCTCATTTCCTCAACGTCTTCCTGCAGTTCGTCGACATCTTCGCTGATCTCGCCGACATCTTCCTGGATCTCTTCCACGTCCTCCTGCAGCTCATCGATGTCCTTTCCGACCGCGTCGATGCCTTCGTTGGCATAGTTGATCGCAAGCTGATTGAAGAGCGCGAGGTAAATTGCTTCAAGCGAAATGACGGTGTTCAAGATCAGAAGCAACGTAACAAATGGCAGGAAGTTAAAGAGAACGCTCGCGAATGCGACCGCGAAGATTATGCTGTGTACGATGACCGACTCGGGAGAGCCGATCCAGTTCACGACCGCGAGCGCGATCTTTTGCAGGCCTGTGGGCTTACGCATACGGCGCAGTATACTGTATAGAACTATGGAATTTGTGGGAAATGTACAGCTTGTCGCGGGGAATTCGGGGTCGATCCAAAAGATAATGGCATTGCTCGAACAGCAGGGTGTGAAAGCGCAGGGGAATCCGGACGTTTACATTCGCGAGTACTCAAGCTTTGGTGTTGAAGAGGCGCGTGAGCTCGCGTCCAAAGCAAGCTCGCGTGCGTTATCCTCATCTCGCCGCACATTCATTATTGTCACACCCACGGTGACGAATGAGGCACAGAACGCGCTTTTGAAAACTCTGGAAGAACCGGCAGGTGACGCGCTTTTCTTTCTCGTCGTGCCATCGCCATTGATGCTGTTACCGACACTCCGTTCGCGCGCGCAAATACTTGATGTTGGCTCGAACATGGAAACACAGTCCGTTGATCCGCGAGCCTTTTTGAAGGCAACACCAGGCGAACGTTTGGAAATGTTGAAACCCTTGCTCGACAAAGATGAGGACGACAAACGAGACGTCGCGAACTCGATCACGTTCCTTGCGGCGCTCGAGCAGGAGCTCTCGCTTGACCCAACGAACAAGAGCGAAGGCTTAGGGGCCGTGTATCGCGCCCGTAAATACATCGGTGACAAGGGCTCGCTCACCAAAGCCCTCCTTGAGCAGGTAGCGCTTTTGATCTGACCTGTCATGAATGCAGTCGAATGATATAATGCAAACCTATGCCTTTCGATTTTAAAATTCTTGACGGAAAACTCGCTGCGGCGAAGGAGTGGTTGTCCAAGGAGTTCCGCAACTTCCGAACCGGTCGCTCGAACCCTGCGATATTGGATGGTGTGAGCGTCACGGTGTACGGGTCCATGATGCCGCTCAAACAGGTCGCACAGATCGGTACCGAGGACGCGCGCACGATACGCGTGCAACCCTATGATGCCTCGACGCTCAAGGACGTGGAGCGCGCGATCAGTGCTGCAAATCTTGGCGTCGGCACTTCTTCTGACGGCCAGGTCGTGCGGGTGACGTTCCCGGACCTCACAGGAGAACGCCGAGCGGAGTTGGTGAAAATGGCAAAAGCAAAGTTGGAAGAAGCTCGTGCAACCATCCGCGTCGCGCGCGACGAAGCGTGGAAGGAGATCCAGGAGCGCGAGCGTGACAAAGTGATAACAGAAGACGACAAATTCTCGCTCAAAGAGGAGCTGCAAAAAAAGATCGACAAGGTCAACGAAGAATTGGAGAATTCATTCAAGGCAAAAGAATCGGAGATGAGCTCATGACGGTCAGGTTTGCGATATGACGATACTTATCGTTGTCGTGATCTTGGTCTTTTTGATACTCATTCACGAGTTCGGGCACTTCATCGCTGCGAAACTGTTCGGTATACGCGTCGATGAATTCGGCATTGGATTCCCTCCGCGTGCGTTGCTTTTCGGCACATTAGGCAACACGCAGTACACGCTCAATTGGATACCGTTCGGCGGGTTCGTACGTTTGTATGGCGAGCAAGAGGATAGCGACGAGCATGAGCGCGGAAGCTTTATGGACTCACCGCGTTGGAAACAAGCGATCGTTCTCGTCGCGGGTGTCGCAATGAATGCCATCGTTGCGTACGCGCTTTTTGCTGTCGCACTCGGGACCGGAGTGCCGGCCGTCGTTGATCAACTGCAACCCAACCAGACTGCGGAACTTCTCGTTTCCGACGTTGTGATCGGTTCTCCTGCGGACGCTGCAGGTATCACGGCAGGCGACCAGGTGCTTTCGGTGCAGGACAAAAAAGGAGACCAGCCCGCAGCGCTCACACCATCTGCACTTGTTGCATTCGTCTCGAGCCATGGCGGTCAGCAGCTTTCTATCGTCTATCTGCACGACAACGCGACGACGACCTCGACGGTCATACCGGCAAACGGTGTGAATACTCAGGACGCGGCACAGCCTGCGATAGGCGTCGGGCTGGTCCTCGTCGCCAACGTCGCGCTCTCGCCGCTTGCCGCAATGCACCAGGCGCTCTACACGACCGCAGACTCCTTCGCACTCGTCGGACAATCGCTTTGGGAAATAGTAAAGACCGCAGCCCACGGCTCTCCGGATCTTTCGGGCGTCGTCGGTCCGGTCGGGCTCGTTTCGCAGGTCGCCCAGGCGCAACAAAACGGCATCGGCGAAGTCATCGAGCTCGCGGCCTTCATTTCAGTCAACCTGACCATCGTGAATCTCATTCCGATCCCGGCACTCGATGGCGGGCGGCTTCTCGTGCTCATCATTGAGACGATCATGCGAAAAAGTGCGCCGAAGCTCGCCATCCAGCTCCTCAACACGATCGGCGTCGCGCTCATCATTCTCCTGATGGTCACCGTGACATACAACGATATTGCGCGATTGCTCTACTAAAGTACAATGGCTCCGCTATGCGGCAAACGGAGCTTTTCACCAAAACGCGCAAATCCGCTCCGAAAGATGAGGTCGCGAAGAACGCACAGCTTCTCATCCGCGCGGGGTTCATCCACAAGGAAATGGCGGGCGTCTATGCCTACTTGCCGCTCGGGTTGCGTGTTCTCGAAAAAATAAAACAGATCGTTCGCGAGGAAATGGATACGGTCGGCGGTCAGGAGATCATCATGACCGCGTTGCAACGCAAAGAATTGTGGGAAAGAACGGATCGTTGGGCGGATGAAAACGTCGACGTGTGGTTCAAGTCGCAGCTCAAGAGCGGCGGCGAGGTTGGTTTCGGCTGGTCGCATGAAGAACCGATCACCGACATGATGAAAAATTACATCGCGAGCTATCGCGACCTTCCGATCTCGGTCTACCAGTTCCAAACGAAACTTCGCAACGAGTTGCGCGCGAAATCCGGCATCATGCGCGGAAGGGAATTCGTGATGAAAGATATGTACACGTATTCGTCGGACGACGCATCGCACCAGAAGGTGTACGAGGCGATAACGAAGGCGTACATGAAAGTGTTCGAGCGTGTCGGACTGGGTGACCGGACGTACTTCACCTTCGCCTCAGGTGGTGCCTTTACGCAGTTCAGCCATGAATTCCAGACCCTTTCTGAAGCGGGCGAGGACACCGTGTACATTCACAAGGGCAAGAATATGGCTATAAACAAGGAGGTGTTGACCGACGAGGTCTTGCAGCAACTTGGCATTGAGCGCGGCGAACTCGAGGAGTCGAACGCTATCGAGGTCGGTAACATTTTCAGCTTTGGCGGAACCAAATCAGAGCAATTAGGACTCTACTTCAAGGACGAGGATGGGGAGCAGAAACCGGTCGTGCTTGGCTCGTACGGCCTCGGTATCACTCGGCTCATGGGAACCATCGTTGAAATATTCTCAGATGAAAAAGGTATTGTCTGGCCCGAAGAGATCGCGCCGTTCCGCGTTCACCTGATCGCGATATCGAGCGGCAACGACGATGTCATCAAGGAAGCCGACCGGCTGTACGAGTTGTTGCAAGAGAACAACATTGAGGTCCTATACGATGACCGCGACGTACGCGCGGGCGAGAAATTTGCCGACTCCGACCTGATCGGTATTCCGCTGCGGCTCGTCGTTTCGGAAAAGACGATGTCGCAAGGCGGCATCGAGCGCGTGGAACGAAAGACCGGCACTACCGGATTCGTCTCGGACTCCGAGGTTGTGCAGCAACTTCAAAAATAGTATGAAAGGCCCCATGAGTACATTCAGACGTTGGAAAGATTCGTTCCTCGGCCTCTTTTCGAACGACATCGGCATCGACCTCGGCACCGCCAACACGCTCGTCTGGGTCAAGGACCGCGGCATCGTTATCAACGAGCCATCCATCGTCGCCGTGAACCAGAAAACCGGCCAGATCGTCGCGGTCGGCCAGCAGGCCAAGGACATGATGGGACGAACGCCTGCGCACATCGTCGCCGTGCAGCCCGTCGTGGACGGGGTTATTTCCGACTTCGAGGTGACGAGCGAGATGCTTTCTTACCTCATCAACAAAGCGCAGGAGGGCCACACGAAATTGCTTGGTCCGCGTGTCGTGATAGGCGTTCCTTCCGGCATTACATCGGTGGAAGTGCGTGCCGTGCGCGATGCGGCGCGAGGTGCCGGCGCACGCGAAGTGCATATCATCGAAGAGCCGATGGCCGCTGCGATCGGCATCGAGCTTCCGATCCACGAACCGTCAGGCAGCATGATCATCGACATCGGCGGCGGTACGACCGACGTCGGGGTGATGGCGCTCGGAGGACTCGTCAACGCGCGCAATGTCCGCATTGCCGGCGACCGTTTCAACCAGGATATTTCTGCGCACATCCGTAACGAATTCAAGCTTTTGATCGGCGAGAAGAGCGCTGAGGAGATCAAGATCGCGATCGCCAGTGTCCAGCCTTCGCGCGACGTCCGCGAAGCCGTCATTCGCGGCCGCGATCTCGTCACGGGACTTCCGCGCGAGATCGTCATCACGGACCAGGATATTCGCAACGCGATAGGCCATTCGATCGAGGATCTGATCGAGGCGATCAAGGAAGTGCTCGAGACGACACCGCCTGAGATCGTCTCCGATGTCATGCAGCGAGGTATCTATCTTGCAGGCGGCGGCGCGCTCATTCGTGGATTACCGGAGCTTCTTACGCGCCAGCTCGGTGTCACGGTCGTTGTCGCGACAGATCCGCTGACAGCCGTTGTACGCGGCACCTCCACGATACTCGGCGACATGGACATGTATCGCGAGACCCTGCTTGGCAGTGACGAGGACCTCGTTCCGACCGAATAGTATGGGAAACGGATTTCGTCCCGGTCCGGCTCCCACCCGCAAAGGACGCCGGCAACTTTTTCTGGTGACACTTCTCGCGATATTCGTCGTGCTTCTGAATATGGCCCTCGGAGGGAAAGTCTCGGCGATGGTACGTGATGTCGTCGCGCCCGTTTCGGACTTTGGCGGCAAGATCGGCACCGCGATCTCGCAGAGCGGATACTTTTCATCGCGGCGCGCGCTCGAGGCGCAGGTTTCTGCATTGCAGGACGAAGTGCAACAGGATCAATTGCAGGCAGCTGCCTTTGCCGCAGTAGAGCAGCAGAACGCCTCGCTCTCGTCGCTCGAGCATCTTGCGCAAACTTCGCCTGGCATCGCGGCCCCGGTGACATCTTCCATCGTCAGCTCTCCTTACGGGACGTTCACGATCGGTGCAGGGAACGCGGACGGGATCTCCTCAGGCGCTCTTGTCCTAAGTTCGGGCGGCTTCGTTATCGGCAAGGTCGCACAAACACAAGCGCACCAGTCACTCGTCGATGAACTTTTTGCGCCCGGCGCCCAAACCGACGTTTCCATTGACGGCGCGGCCGTCGTCGCATCGGGACAGGGCGGCCAGGCGATGGCGCAAGTTCCGCATGGCATAACAGTTACACAAGGCGACCCGGCCAATGCGCCCGATCTTGGCGACCGGCCGATCGGCGTCGTGCAGCACGTTGACTCTAACCCTGCCAACGCCGAGCAAGCGGTCTATATCGCGCTGCCCGTCTCCCTCTCTTCTTTGCAATTCGTGTATGTAACGCCATGACCTGGATCCGGATCATCATTGCCGTCATCGGGTTCCTTGGAGCCATTTTTTGGTCGTGGTACATTCCTGCGATCTGCATCGTGCTGCTCGCGCTCCGTTTCCGTTCATGGGAAGCGATACTGCTAGGTGTCTTCATGGATCTCTTGTGGCTCGAACCGGGCGGAGGATTTCACGGCCTTCCGCTTTTTACGATATTCGCGATAGTCGTCGTGTGGATCTTCGAACCGCTCCGCGTTGAGTTTTTGTCTTGAAACAGGTGGTATATCACCACACCAATAGCTGTAGTTTGATAAACGGCATGCAGGATAATACTGAACAGTTTCTTTACGATAGAGGCAAGAGTCACTGCTATTGGTGTGGTGATATAGTGCGCAGATGTTCGGAAAGAAGCGCAGGAAAGATCACGAGATAGCGCCGGAGGACATTTTTCTTGATTCTTCGAACCTGCCTGCACACAACTCCTCGCAGTTCGAAGGCAGGGTCGAACGGCCCATGTCGCGCAGGGCGATCTTCGGCGTTGGCGTGACGTTCGTCGCGATCGCGATCGTATTCAGTGCGCGGGCGTTCGATCTGGAGGTCGCGCAAGGAGCGACTTTCGCACAGATATCGCTCCAAAACACGCTTTCCAGCAACATCATCTTCGCACAACGCGGCATCATCTACGACAGGAACGGCACAGAGCTCGCATGGAACACGCCGGCAGTGCAGAGCGGAACTTCGACCAAGCCCTACGCGCTCCGGCAATACATCACGCAGCCCGGGTTTTCGCTTCTCCTCGGATTCCTCACGTATCCGCAGTCCGACAAACAGGGAAATTGGTGGAAGACCGATTATACCGGCGTATCCGGCTTGGAACTTCAATACAATTCGCTCCTCGAAGGCGAGAACGGCGCATCCATGACGGAGACCGATGCGCACGGCAACCCAGTACGCTCGGATATCGAGACACCGCCGGTCAATGGACAGAATCTCTACCTTTCCATCGACGCAAATTTACAAGCCGAGCTGTACAAAGACATCGTGCAGGGAGCTGCAGTCGACGGCTTCGTCGGAGGCGCTGGTATCATCATGAATGTGCAGACGGGACAGGTCCTCGCGATCACGAGTTTCCCGCAATATGACGACAATGAATTCGTGCAGGGTGACAACGCGGCTATCGTTGCGGCGGACCAAGATCCGAATTCGCCTCTCTTGGACCGCGCGATCGGCGGCCTGTATGCACCGGGCTCCATTATCAAAACGATATTCGCCGCAGGCGCACTCGATTCCGGTCTGTTTACTCCGGAGACGACGGTCGACTCCACCGGTAAATTTGTGATCCCCAACCCGTACAACCCTTCGCAGCCAAGTGTATTCAACGACTGGACGGCGCACGGCGTCATCGACATGGAAACTGCGCTCGCCGTTTCCTCCGACCAATACTTCTACGTCGTAGGAGGTGGGTATGGCGGTCAACAAGGTATCGGCATCTCCGGACTTGATAAATACGCGAAAGAATTCGGCCTTGGCACAACAACGGGCATTGCGCTGCCAGGCGAGCAGCCGGGCGTTATCCCGTCGCCTGCTTGGAAAGCGGTGAATTTCCCGAGCGATCCGACGTGGCTCCTAGGCGACACATATCACACGGCGATCGGACAATACGGATTCCAGATAACACCGATCCAGGCCGTGCGGTACATTGCCGCGATAGCCAACGGCGGCAAATTGCTCACACCGCAACTGCTCGCATCTTCGACGCCTGAGTATACGCAAGTTCCCATTTCGGACGCCGATCTTGCTGTGGTGCGTGCGGGCATGCGTCTCGCCATTACGTCGAACCGTACGGACGCTATCGACAACGTACTCAACATTCCCGGCATTGAGCTCGCCGTGAAAACAGGCACGGCGCAGATCGGCGTTCACAATCAGTGGGTCAATTCCTGGATCGTCGGCTACTGGCCGGCTGACGATCCGAAGTATGCATTCGCCGTCGTCCTCGAGAAAGGCCCTTCGACCGAAGAGCACAATGCCGAAGCAAGTATGATCCCGTTCTTCCAGTGGCTCGTCGCCAACCAGTCACAATATATAAATGGACAATCCAAGGAATCGTAGTAGAGTAAGTTCGGGAACAATTTGGGCAAAGGAGCACCCAATGCATACCGATTGGTCGTCGATCCTCATCCTCCTCGGATCGATCGAAGGAGGACTCTTCTACCTCGGCCACAAATACCTTACGTGGAAATTCGAGGTTACAGGTGAACGCAAATATCTCATCTGGGCCTGGGGGTCGTATCTGATCGGAACTCCCGGGATCGTCCTCATGTTCATCCTCAAACACAACTGGATGTTCGCTGGCCTCGAAGCTGGCGGGATCCCTCTGATGAGTGTCGGACTTACCTTGGCACGCAGCACGATGACTCTCGACGAGATCAAAGAGAAGACCGAGCGTCTTTCCTGGATAGCGTGGGGACTCACCGGTATCGGAATAGCGTATAGTTTCTTCGACCTCGGAATGATGGAGCATCTGACGCAGTGGCTCGAAGCCGGAGGCGTGGCCGGATTCTTTGCCGGGCTGATATATCAAAATCAGGACAAACGGAAGGAAGCATACCTAGCGTATATGCTCATGATCATCTGCACCGGGATCTTGTGTTGGTTCGAGCAGATCTGGTTCCTCGTTCCGCAGCAGCTGATCTCGTTCGGCTTCATGTACGCATCTCTACGGAGGTGGAAAGAGAGTCGGGCGAGCGCTTGATCCGCATCAGCTCACAATATGATCAAAGCCTCGGTGTTCCATCGGAGGCTTTGCTTTTTTCATGGGTAAGGTACAATGCCTCGGCACGAATATGAATGAAGAAACCAACTATCTGAGCAAAGAGAAGTTCGATGAGCTGACCCAGGAACTTGAGCACTTGAAGACCGTCCGCAGACGCGAGATCGCCGAGCAGCTTGAGTATGCGCGCAGCTTGGGCGACCTCTCTGAGAACGCTGAATACGAGGAGGCGCGCAACCTCCAGGCCGCCACTGAGGACAGGATCCGCAACGTCGAAGAGCAGCTCGCCCACGCGCGCATCATCGAGCACGGCAAGAACAGCTCCAATGTATCGCTCGGCTCTGTCGTGACCATTCAGAAACAGGGCGAGAAGGAGGAGCACACCTACGAGATCGTCGGCAGCGCCGAAGCGAACATGCACGAGCACAAGATCTCGCACCTCTCGCCGCTGGGCTCCGCGCTCATGAACAAGAAAAAAGGGGAGACGTTCGCCTTCGAGACTCCGAAGGGTTCGCAGAAATACAAAATTGTAAATGTAAAGTAGAACTGTTAGGATTCTTTTCTAACGGGCCTGTAATCGCGAGCTCATACAGACCCGTCGTTCGAAAAAAGTGAGGATCCGTAGTATTCTCACTTTGTTTCTCGCTAGGGCCTGTAGTTCAGTGGTAAAACGCCGCATTCGCATTGCGGAGGCAGGGGTTCGATTCCCCTCAGGTCCACACGTAAGAGCCGAATTCTGTCGTATGTGCGACATGAGTTGACATAGAGCAGATAATATTATACAACGATTTTGGTGCGCTATCTCACTCGACCACTGTTGGTCACAAAACGGGAGGATCGTAGACATGATCGGCTTAGTATTTTTACACGGGCCACTCGAAGTTGAGGCCAAGGAGTCCCTTCGCTCGGTGATCGCACAAATCAAGCAGCGAGGGGAGGAAGCTATGTCGACAAAGCTGATTTTCGGCGAGTATAAAAGACCATGGGATGTGGCGCCTCTTCCTCTGAGCCATACCTACCTCGCTGTGCACAAGACTCGCCGTGCGACCCTCTGCGATATTCTCCATAAAATATCGGGTCGAGATCTGGGCGACGGTGAGAAGATCGGACTCAAAAAACTGCTCGTCGTTGCGACCGAGGGTGATGACGCAACGGTATCTTGCGAAGCCGATCCTGAACTGGTCTCGATCGCCATCGAGGAGTTGAAGCCTTGGGCGACGGCTGTAGGACGTGAGGTGCGAGTCGTGTCGATCGTCAGTTGAAGCCGACCTACCTACGTTTTCGTACACCGGCTTTACGGTGCCACACAAAGGTCGCTCGGCAGTTCCGTGCGACTTTTTCATTTTCTTGCTAAGAAAGGATCGCTCGGAGTAATTAGTTCGTAGTTTGTAGTTCGTACGGTATAGTTCTCCTTGATATGGCCATGAAAGCACGTCTCGCGAGCTCTTCGGATGATAAGCCGAAGAAAGAAAAATACGATTTCGAGAAAATGAAGCTCGCGGCGATGAGCGCAGAGCCTTCGGTGCGCAAGCAGGCGTTCATCGAGTACTTCGAACGCTTCGAAGAATTTCCTTCGTTCCTCTTCGACAACGAGTCGGGTATCGATGTCCTTCTACGCAGAACGATCGACGATTTATTGAAGGACCCCACAACGTCGAAAGAGGTACGAAAAGGCCTGGACTCGCTCCTGCAAAGACTTCCTTCTTGACGTGTGCAAAGCAAAAGCGCCCTTCGCGTGTGCGTAGGGCGCTTTTGCGCAACCGCTCAGGATTATGAGATACGGCTGACCTTGACGGCGTTGGGTCCTTTCGGACTCTCCGCGATCTCAAAGCTGACCTTATCACCTTCCTGGAGCTCTTCGAACTTTACGTTCAGAAGTTCGTTGGAGTGGAAAAAGAGATCTTTCTCGCGTCCTTCGACTTTGATGAACCCGAATCCCTTATCGGTGAGGCGGGCAATAGTTCCTTCTTGCATGACAATTTGGAATTGTTTGTCTTTATAATCTCCTGCTTACGCAGAGGCATCAAGACGGGAGACTGGAGTGGAAGCTCGATCCTCACTTCTCTGGATCAGGCCCGGTTTGATTTAGTAAGAATATCATGCCTTCTATATGCTGTCAATCATTTCCCGATAATGCGGTGCGTAGCTTTAATCGATCCACCAGATGCCGATGTCGAGTATCAACACGAACGTGATCCACGCGAAGTAGGGGACAAGCAGCCAGAAAGCCGTGCGGTCGATCTCCGAAGCGTTTACCGTGAGGATGACGACCGCGAACCACAGGACAACGATGTCCACCACTGAGAGTAGGAGCGAGTGGAATGTGAAAAACAGGACAGCCCAAAGAATATTGAGGAGTAGCTGTATCACGAAGACGAAGGACCATCGACGCGATGCTGCGTCGAACGGGAAACCCAAAACACGTATCAGTGCGATGGCCATGAGGAAGTAGAGCACGATCCAAACAGGACCCAGGATCCAGCTCGGTGGGGTGAAGGCAGGCTTGCTGATGGCAGCGTACCAACTCGCCGCCTGCGGCGTAAGGCAATAAGCGGCAAGCCCGAGTGCACCGAAAACGATCGCGAAGGAGAAGATGACCCGTAGAATATTTTTCATACAGTCGCAAATCGGAACCTTGTATCCTCGTTCAGATCTTCGGAGTTCCGCCTGCGATCGTGTCCGTCGTTTCGGGATGCCGAGAATCGAACTCGGGCTACAAGCACCCCATGCTTGCGTACTACCACTATACGACATCCCGTAGGTCAAGCAACGCTTTTACTCACACGTCGTACGTCTGCAAGGCAGACGAGCGACCGCACTCTATATGATACGAATTGAATCCTTTGTCGGGGCGCCGGGAATCGAACCCGGTCTACACGCACCCGAAGCGTGCGTACTACCGGTATACTACGCCCCGACAAAGGGTTCAATTCGTGAGGCGTGCGTACTACCGGTATACTACGCCCCTTATTTTTCGAACAACGTAGATTATCATATTTGAGCGGTAATAGGTACGTTTATACACACAACATTACTATCATGAAGTCTAGTTGCAAATACTTTGCAACTAGACTATCCTGGTGCAATGAAAATCACACTACAGGGCGATATCGTACGTCGTGCCGGCTTTCGTGCAACAAAGCAGCGCATTGCGCTCATTACTTTTCTCGCAAAAAAGGACCGTCCCCTCCTTGTCCAGGAGATCACCGACGGTCTTCGAGGCACGATGGACGGTGTCACCACATACAGGATGCTCGCCGCGTTCAAGCGCGCCGGTCTCGTACGCGAGGTCAACTTGCGCGGCGAGCATCCGCGGTATGAACTTGCGGACGAGCACGACCATCATCACATCGTCTGCACCGATTGCGGTCGCGTCGAAGATTTTATTGACGAAACTCACGAGAGGATCGGTAAGCGAGTGCTTGCCAGATCGAAGTCGTTCAAGAAGATCACCGGACACTCGTTCGATCTGTACGGTGTATGTAAGACGTGCGCGAACTAAGTTAGCAATATCAATAATTAAAATCTTATGCGTTCAAGAACAATGCTTTGGATCGTTGTTGTGGTCATTATCATTCTCGTTGGCGCTCTCGTATATTCCGCTACTCGCAGCACTTCTTCAGCACCAACCCCAACGTCTTCGGCTTCGGGCAGCAAGGTGTTGCAGGTCGTTGCGGCGGAGAATTTCTGGGGCTCGATCGTTTCGCAGATCGGCGGAACCCACGTGCAGGTCTTGAGCATCGTTTCTGATCCAAATGCGGACCCTCACGAATACGAGAGTAACGCATCGGATGCCCGCGCGGTCGCGAGTGCGGATTACGTTATTGAGAACGGCGTTGGCTACGACAGTTGGATGGATAAACTTCTCTCGGCTGGCGGGAATAATCCTGACCGGAAAGTGCTGAACATAGGAGACCTGGTCGGCGTCCAGGACGGCGGGAATCCGCATCTTTGGTACAACCCCGCGTACGTCAATCAAACTACCGCACAGATCGAACAGGACCTTATCTCGCTCGATCCTGACGATAAGGCGGACTATGAGCAGAATTACGCGACACTGCAGTCCAACCTTGCCGAATACCAGGGCCGTATCGTCGCGATCAAACAACAGTATGGAGGTACTGAAGTTGCCTCGACGGAAAGTATATTCGTGTATCTCGCGAATGCGGCAGGACTTGATCTTGTTTCGCCACCGGCGTTCATCGATGCGGTCGCAGAGGGCAACGATCCGCCTGCCTCAAGTATCGTGCAGTTCGAATCTCAATTGAAAAGCGGCAAGATAAAATTGCTTGTATACAATGAACAGACCGTAACGCCGCTCACACAGAACATGAAAGCGCTCGCCGCGCAGGAACAGATCCCTGTCATCGGCGTGACCGAGACCATTCAGCCGCCTAATGCTACATTTCAGGAATGGATGAACGCGCAACTCATCGATCTGCAGAACGCGCTCAACGCGAACCAACTCGGACAATGAACGCTGAAAGCGGAGCGAGCATCATCTCGGCGCACGACCTCGCTGTCGGCTACGGCGAACGTATGCTCTGGGACAATGCCTCATTCTCCATCAAGAAAGGTGAATTTGTTGGAGTGCTCGGCCCTAACGGTGCCGGCAAGACCACGTTGTTCCGACTCTTGCTTGGGCTCGCGCAACCACGAAGCGGCGAGCTTGAGGTGTTCGGCAAGAAACCGCAGCGAGGCAACGAAAAAATAGGCTACGTGCCGCAACGTCATGCGTTCGATCAAGAGCTTGCGATAGAGACTTTGGAGATCGTCCGACTCGGCGCGTGTGCGGGAGCATGGGGGTTCGATCTGCCGAAAGAAGCTGACCGCGAGCGCGAGAACGCGATGAAAGCATTGAAGGATGTCGGCGCAGAGCACTTGGCACATCGCCCCTTGGGGCAACTTTCCGGAGGAGAACAGCAACGTGTTTTCCTCGCGCAAGCGCTTTCCGGAAATCCGGAATTACTTCTTCTCGACGAACCTCTCGCCAACCTCGACATCCGTCGCGAGTCCGAACTCGTGCAGCTTATCCAGAGCGTCGTCCGCTCGCGTGGCGTGACGGCACTTTTGATCGCGCACAACATTAATCCGCTTTTGCCGGTCCTTGATCGCGTTATGTACATCGCGAATGGCCGCATTGCAACGGGGACGCCGGAAGAAGTCCTGACTTCTGAAACGCTTTCAAAACTCTACGATACACAGGTCGAAGTGCTTCGTGATTCTCGAGGACGCATCGCCATCGTCGGCGCCGAAGAAGGCCATCTACACCATGAGTAGCACCGTATTCAGTTGGAACATTGTGAGTGATATCGCTGCAATGTGGCAGTACGATTTCATGCAACACGCTTTTGAAGCGGGGACCATCGTTGCGATCGTCGCCGGCATCATCGGCTATTTTGTCGTCGTGCGCCGTTCCTCCTTTGCGGCGCACGCGCTTTCGCACGCAGGCTTCACTGGCGCAGCGGGAGCGGTGTTGCTCGGGATAAGTCCTATATTCGGATTGTTCGCATTCACGTCCATTGGCGCGATCTTGATCGGTGTACTCGGCAGAAAGGCTGCGAGTCGGGATGTGCAGATAGGCGTCGTGCTCGCGTTCCTGCTCGGCGTCGGAGTGCTTTTCATCAGCTTGTACCAAGGATATGCGACCGAGGCGTACTCACTTCTTTTTGGTGAGATCCTTGGCATCAGCATGTCGGACGTGTGGACGACATTGATTGCAGGAGTTCTCGTGCTTATTGTTTTTGCGGTGATGTATCGACCACTTCTTTTCACATCGCTCGATGAAGATATCGCGGAAGGTAAAGGAGTACCAGTGTTCGGCATCGGCCTTGCATTCATGCTTTTGATCGCTGCGGCTACTTCTATTGCGGTGCAAGTCGTTGGCGTACTTTTGATCTTCGCACTCATGGTGACACCCGCCGCTTCCGCTGCGCGCCTCGCACGCAGACCGATCGACGGCATGCTGATATCGGTCGGCATCGCGCTCTTTGCGACCTGGGTATCGCTTTTCATTTCGTTCTACTTGCCGTATCCCGTGAGCTTTTTCATCACCGCGATAACGTTCGTAATATACGGGTCGGTGCGCCTTGCGACACGCTAGTGTGAGTGAGAATGACCCTCATGCGCGCTCGCGCCTGCTTGTACGTATCCGTGAAGCATGTATGACGCGATGAGCGTGGTAACAGGGACTGCAAGGATGAGACCGATCGAACCGATGAGAATACGCACGATCTCCGTCGCGAATATTTCGCTGTTGATGGAATAGAGAAAGCCGTTGGTCGAACTTTCTTGCGCGAGCAAGATAAGAGGCAACGCGGAGCCGACATACGCGATCGCGAGCGTGTTCACGAGCGCGCCGATATGTTCACGACCGATGCGTATCGCGCGCGCATACACTTGCAACCTGGTCATCTGCACTCCCGCACGGAACAATTCTTCAACGGCGATGGCCTGACCGATCGCGATGTCATAGAGAACACCCAGCAAACCAATCATGATGCCGCCAAAGAGCAATCCGACCATGTCGATCGTGCCGTTGGTGTCGAAATTCAGATATACTTCTTCTTCCGTCGCGAACCCCGAAAGCTGCGCCGCATGTACGAAGTAGAAGGCCAGTGCGCCGGTGATGAGCACTGTCGCTATCATGCCCAGGACCGCTGCGCTCGTCGTTCGATTGAATCCGTGTGTGACATACGAACCGATGAGAATGATGAGTCCTGAAACTCCGATAGAGACAATAATAGGTGAGTAGCCGTGCAAGATGCCCGGCACAAGTACCAAAAAGATCAGCAGGAAGCTTCCGAGGAGCGAGGCAAGCCCGCGAAGTCCTTGTAATCCGCCAAACACGATGATGAGGAAAAGAAATATCGCAGCGAGCGCGATAAGTACGTTCAAACGGTCGGGATTCGCAACAGTCCAATAATCCGTACCGTCGGTCGAGTTCGTCGTATGTGTCGCATAGAACACGTTGCCGACGTTCAGCTGGATGTAATCGTTACTGAACGTAACAGATTCTCCTTTGTCAGGGCCACTCAAAATATAGGCAGTTAGCGTCTGTGTTTCCGAAGCGGTACCGGTGCCGGGAATAGTCTCGCTTTGCGAACTCGAAACCGCTGTCACCTCGGCCTTTTCTGTGACAACGGTATCGGGCGTACTTGTCGCGGCTCCGGTCGGTTGACCTTGTGCATTCGCCACAAAAGGCGCAAGCAGACACAGCGAAACAGCGAGGGGGAGTAGGATACGCCGCAGTTCCATCAATAGATTATACCTTTTTGGACTCTACATTCTCACAGTTTGAGTTTGAGATATTTGGCGCCACGCTGGAGTCTTTTTGCAACGAGGAAAGAGCATGACTAATTCAGAGGACTTGACATAAAGCGAGACGTCGGTATACTTATGAATAGCTGGATTTCGATCTTTGAAGGTCAATCGCCCGGCTGCATGCGCTAACTAAGCGTGCTTTGCCCCAATTGTACATATGACCTTCGTGTTTTTCGATGGAAACGTGAGTCTCCTAAAAAACCATACGCCTGGTATCTTCGGATACCAGGCGTGCATTTTATGTCAGTGCACCCTGAAGGATTCGAACCTTCGACCTTTCGCGTGTGAAGCGAACGCTCTAACCAACTGAGCTAAGGGTGCGTTTTGCGATTATAGCTTTTGAGAGAGCTCGGTGCGAATCGGCTGGTACAATATCGCTATGGAGCCGGAAGAAAAGGGACTCTTCGTGCGAATACTCGAACTCGCAACTGGCATAACGGCCATCACGACCGTTGTCGTGCTTTCGTCGGTGGCTGGTATGAATGCGTATCTCGCCTATCAACCATCGACGCTTGAGGCGCAGGTCGTCGCCGCGCCTGTCTCAAAAACTGTATTTTCGATACCCGCCACGTCCCTACAGATCGTCGAGCCAGGATTAGCAGCGACTACTAGCACATCAACAACGACAAGTTCTAGCGCTCACGAGTAGTCTGGTATACTCCTCGCAATGAGCGTACTCGTCTTCAGCCTGGGAGGGAACGACACACTCGCGCGATCGATATCAGAAAAGCTCGGTGCGCCGCTCGGACAGATCAAATGCAAGACGTTCGCGGATGGCGAACAGCAGGTCCAATTCCTCGAGAATCTTCGTGGGAAGAACGTCTTTCTTATCCAACCGACGAACGCGCCTGCCGAAAATTGGGCGCGACTAATGCTCGCCATAGACGCGGCTCGCGGAGCTTCTGCGCACGAGATCACTGCCGTCATTCCATACTTTGGCTATGCGAGACAGGACCGCAAAGCGAGGCCTCGCGAACCGATCTCCGCGCGCGTATTTGCCATGATGCTGGAAGCACTGGGCACTGATCGATTGCTCACGATGGACCTGCATAACGACGCGATCGGAGGATTTTTTCGCACGACATTGGTCGACTATCTGTATGCCCGACCCGTTTTCATTTCTCACTTTCGTGAATTCTTTAAAGATGCGCTTGCGAAGGACGATCTTGTGGTCGTCTCGCCTGACGCCGGCGGCGTCGTCCGTGCGCAGTCATACGCGAAGCGGCTTATGAAAGCGGCAGACCTCGCTATCATCCACAAGGAACGCGACATCCCTAATCAAGTCGCCCGCATGAAGCTCATCGGTGACGTCTCCGGCAAGATCGCACTCATCATCGACGACATGGCCGACACCTGCGGCACGCTCGCCCGCGCTGCCGCGCTTCTGGCGGAGAACGGGGCCAAAGAGGTCTACGCTGCCGCGACGCACGGAGTCCTTTCGGCCGACGCCAGCAAAACGATCGATGGTTCGTCGATCCAAAAACTCTTCATCACGGACACGATCTCGCCGGATAGACAGCTTTCGGAGAAAATAGAGATCGTCTCCGTTGCACCGCTCTTTGCCGATGCCATCAGGCGCATCGAGACCGGGGAATCCTTGAGCGCTCTGTTCGAGACGGAGTAAGGATTTGACAGGAGATACAGGATTTGATATAAGGTACACCATAGCTAAAACATTAGTCAATTAGCGCCGGGACCATGCTTTCATTCCAACCAAAAAACGTCACTAAGGATTTGCTTTCGGACCTGCCGGACCGCTCTCGGAGGGTCTTGGTAGACCGTTTCGGCCTCAATTCGAAAGGGGAGACCCGTACGCTCGATGCCATCGGCAAGGAGTACGGCATCACCCGCGAACGCATCCGTCAGATCGAGAACCACGGTCTCTCTTCGGTTCGCGACTCTGATTCGTACACCGCCCATGTCCAAGAGCTCGACGAAATGAAGCGTGCGATCGCGGCGCTTGGCGGCCTCTTGGCACAAGAGACCATCCTCGAAGAGCTTTCAAAACACCCGTCCGATCAGAACCACATCGTATTCCTCCTCACGGTCGGCACGCACTTCAACGACAAACGCGAATCGGCTGATTTCCGGGACCGTTGGCACATCGATCCGCAGCTCGCAGAATCCATCGAGTCCGCGCTCTCGAACTTGTACGAATCCATTGAGGCGAACCGCCTTACCCCAGAAGAAGAATTTCTCCAGGTTTTTGCCAAACATTTGAAGCAAGAAGGCGTGAAGCAGCGTGAGCCCGAGGTCATGCGCCGCTGGCTCGTCGTCTCCAAGCGCATCGGCAAGAATCCGCTCGGCGAATGGGGCCGCCAGGATTCTCCGCACGTTCGCATCAAGAACACCCGGGATTTCGCGTACCTCACGTTGAAACGCCACGGCTCTCCGATGCATTTCACCGAGGTCGCCAAAGGCATCGAGAAACTTTTCGGTCGCGAAGCGCATCCGGCAACGACGCACAACGAACTCATCAAGGATGGCCGCTTCGTCCTCGTCGGCCGCGGACTCTATGCGCTCAAAGAATGGGGATATGAACCTGGTGTTGTCCGTGATGTCATCAAAGGCATTTTGCATCGCGAAGGTCCGCTCTCGCGAGAGGACATCGTCGATCGGGTAAAACGCGAACGCTACGTGAAAGACGCGACGATCGCGGTCAATCTCCAGAGCAATGTGTTCACACGGCTTCCCGATGGCCGCTACGCACTCTCGAAATAAAATTAGAATGCTTATACCCCGTGAGATAGGCGTAGTCGCCGTTCTCTGGGGTATACTTTTTGCATGTCAGGGCACGGCGACGGGACTTTCCTCGAGGAGTTGGGAGAAAAGATCGGGAAGCCGATCGTCGGTTTCAACATTCTCAATCTCCATGAGTTCGTAGAGTGGGCCGACGGATGGGGGATCTCCAGAGGCCTCGTGCTTTGGGTACTTTTTGCAGGATTGGTCGGCATACTTTCTCTCGAGATACCGAACTTGCCGCTGTTCACATTTGAATGGCTCGTCGGTATCGCACCGATCTGGCTTCCGATCGCCCTTATCATCGGCGGGTGGCGAATATGGGTCTGGTACGTGCAGTCGCTCTTTCTTGCGGGGCGCAAACCGGTGCTGCTTGAAATGAAGGTGCCGAGAGATATCACCAAATCACCAAGGGCGATGGAAATAGCGCTTACGAATTTGTGGCTTTCTTCTGGAGAGACCACCTTCCTCGACCGAGGCTGGAAAGGACAGGTGCGGCCGATATTCGCGCTCGAGATGGCGAGCTTCGGCGGAGACCTCCATTTTTATATTTGGTGTTGGGGAACGATGCGCGCTTTCGTCGAGCAGACCATTTACGGTCAGTACCCGGAAGTCGAATTGTATGAGGTGGAGGATTACGCGTCGAAGTTCAAATTCGATCCCGAGAAGCACTGGTGCTTCGCGACCGATTGGCGCAAAGAGCCTCCTAAAAAAGCTCATACGTATGGCAAAGGTAAATTCCCGGGCGTCGATGCGTTCCCGATAAAAACATATATCGATTACGAACTCGACAAAGATCCGAAGGAAGAATTCAAAGTGGATCCGCAATCCACCATCCTCGAATTCATGGGTTCGATCCAACCGCAAGAACAGATATGGGTCTCGCTGGTGTTCCGGCGTTCAGGAAAATACGGGATATTGGCGACCACCGATCGCGACAACGAGTGGGCTGATAAAGTCAAAGAGGAGGTCGACAAGCTCCGAGTTCAGGCGGCCGTAGCGAATAGGGACATCACGAATAAGGTACTGGAAGAAGCCGGATACGAGGGTGGCGATCGTCCGCCGCAAACCCGTCCTTCGTGGATACAGAACCAGATGATGCAATCGATGGAACGCAACCTGACAAAGCTGCCGTTCGAATTCGTCGGCCACGGCGTCTATATCACTGCCGGAGAGCCGCGCGGGCCGTTCTTCACGAGCGTGCGCTGGATGTGGAAACCGTATGGTAACCCAAGCTACATGTCATACCTGCGACCTCGCCGCTGGCACAATCCCTTCGATTATCCGTGGCAGGATTTTCACGGGTATCGACGCAACCACCACACAGCGGACTTTTTCGACTGCTACCGGCGCCGTGGCGCCTTCCACACCCCGTGGGTAATTCCTACCAACATTCTCACAGTGGAAGAATTGGCAACACTATGGCATCCGCCATCCGGAACTTCGCAAGTGCCCGGACTTGAACGCATTCCCGCGACAAAAGCGCCGCCGCCCTCTAACTTACCGAAATAGTTTCTTGCCATGGGACCGATCCAGCGATCTCTCGAAGCATTTTTCAAATGGACCGATAAGCTGCAGCAGCGTCTTTCCGACGATTGGCGAGAACACGCCAATCGTCGAACGCTCGTGGTCATGGTCGTGATAGGCGTGCTCATCGCCCTTGTCTACCTTTTTGTCATACAGCCGCCCGTACATTTCCCGACCGACCAGCTGGTCACCGTGCCCCAAGGCGCATCTTTGGACGCAATTTCACAGACACTGTACGAGGACGGAGTGATCCGAAGTCCTTTCGTTTTCCGTATGATCGTGACGCTGCTTGGCAAAGAGCGCGGCGTATATGCCGGTGATTACGAATTCAAGCAGCCCGAGTCGATCTTCTATGTCGCGCACGCTCTTTCCGTCGGCGCCTACGGTCTCGTACCGATCAAGATACGCATTCCGGAAGGCGCGACGATGAAGGAGATGGCGCAGCTCTATAGTGCGGAGCTTCCGCGCTTCAACGCACAGAACTTTCTCGCACAAACGAGCATCGACGAAGGATATCTTTTCCCGGACACGTATTTCTTCCTGCCGGACGCGACGGAAGCGACCGTCATACAGGCCATGCACCAGGATTTCGATCTGCAGATCGCCTCGATACAGCCGATCATCGCAAGCTCGACGCATTCGTTCTCCGATATCATCACGATGGCATCGATCGTACAAGATGAAGCTTCCGATACGCAGGACCGGGATATGATCGCGGGCATTTTGTGGCGCCGGATCGCGCTCGGGCAACCGCTGCAAGCCGACCCGACCCTGGTCTACGCGACAGGGAAGAACGATTCGCAGCTCACCATACAGGACCTCCGAAGCGATTCGCCCTTCAATACCTATACGCGCAAGGGATTGCCACCGACACCGATCGGAAGCCCTTCGCTCGACGCTATCGAAGCAGCGGCAGAAGCGACATCGAGTCCCTATTTGTACTATCTCGCAGACAAGTACGGCGTTACGCATTACGCGAAGACCTACGCGCAGCAATTGCGCAACGAACGGATCTATTTGGGGACGTAGCTCGAAAAGAGTACACTCTCGCGATGGGCAAGACGGTTTTCGTCGGACTTTCGGGCGGTGTTGATTCTGCTGTTTCTGCGGCACTTCTAAAAGAAGAGGGACACCTCGTCGTCGGCGCGTTCATCAAGATATGGTCGCCGGAATTCATCGAGTGCACGTGGAAGGACGATAGGCTCGACGCGATGCGTGTGTGCGCTGCGCTGCAGATCCCGTTCCTTGAGGTGGATCTTTCGCGTCAGTATAAAGACGAGGTGGTAGCGGACATGCTATCGAATTATCAAAGGGGACTGACCCCGAACCCTGATGTACTCTGCAATCGATCTATAAAGTTCGGACATTTTGCAAGGTGGGCGTTCGGGAACGGCGCCGAGAGAATCGCGACAGGCCACTATGCCCGCACAGCATCGCAAGGCGGAACACTCAAATTATTGCGGGGCAAGGACGTCAACAAGGACCAGTCGTATTTCCTCTATCCGTTGGATCAAAGCGACCTCGCACGAACGTTTTTTCCGGTCGGCGAATACACGAAACCCGAGATCCGTGCACTGGCAAAGAAATACAGGCTCCCGAACGCACAAAAACCGGACAGTCAGGGACTTTGTTTCGTCGGAGATGTCTCGATGAAAGATTTTCTGGCGCGCTTCATCCCGCTTGAAAAAGGGGACGTCGTCGATGAGAGCGGTGCGAAGATCGGTACGCACGACGGCGCTGCGCTCTACACGCTCGGCGAGCGGCACGGATTTTCTGCGAACGGCTCCGGCATTCACTATGTCGTTCACGTCGATATTGCGCGCAATCTCGTACAAGTTTCCCCGCGTCGGGAAGACGCAGCTCGAAGGCACGTGAGACTTTCACACATGCACTGGATCGGCCAGGCCTCGGAACTTCCCGTTCGTGCGCAAGCGCAGGCACGGTATCGCGAAACGCCGTTTTGGGCGAATGTCTCGATGAAAGACGGGTCGAACGTTGCAGATATATCATTCGACGAACCGCACATCGCCGCGCCGGGCCAGTCACTTGTGTTTTACGACGGTGAGAAATGCTTGGGAGGCGGCATGATAGGTTAGCTTCTAGAAGCAATACACAGGGGATTTTCTTAGAAGCTAGTCTTTAGCAGCTAGAAGCTATACTGGTACAATCATGGACACGGTACGTCGACTCGTTTGGCTTGCGCTCGTTACGATCGCAGCATTCTTCGCGATATTCGTCGTTCTGGGAAATTTCGTAGCAACGAGAGCGCAGGGCAGCGGTGTCGTTGCGATACACGATGTAATATCTCCGGGAGCACACCATTTGAACGGCATCCTGGTACTGCCACTTTCTTGTGACGAACTCAACGTCAGCGTGGACCCAATGTCGTCCACGACGTACCAGGTCCAGTTCACCACGTGGCAAGACCCTTCGATCGCGTGTCCGAGCACACCGACGCCGCGTCCCTTCGAAACGGTCGCGTTCGCACCGTCGACCGGGATCCTCTTTACCGCCACGCTCAACGGACAAAGTTTCCCCATAACGATCGTTCAGGATTTTTCAACGACCACCGCGCCATGACCCACCCGCTCATCATCAAGGCCGACGGAACTCAGGAGCCGTTCGATCCGGCAAAACTGGAACACTCGCTCGCGCTTGCTGGCGCCTCTTCGACCGCCCGCGCCCGAGTCGTCGCGAAAGTCCTTAGCGAGATCCACGCTGGTGTCCGCACGGAAGATATTTATCACCAGGCGTTCGAGGCGCTCAAAAAAGAAGAGTTGCCACCGGTCGCGGCAAGATATTCGGTGAAGCGGGCCGTCTTTCAGCTGGGGCCTTCCGGCTACCCATTCGAGTCGTTCCTTGCAGAGGTCTTGCGGGCCAATGGCTGGAGCGCGAAAGCCGAAATTACTCTCATGGGACGCTGCGTGTCGCACGAAGTTGATGTGCTTGCAGAAAAGCAGGGCAGACGTATCGGCATCGAAGCCAAGTTCCACAATGATCCCGGCGGCAAGACCGACGTGAAGGACGCGCTCTATGTCAAAGCCCGATATGACGACCTCAAGCAGGCGCCGCTCGCATCCTCGCGCGTGGACGAAGGCTGGCTCGTCACCAACACGACCTTCACACGCAATGCCATTCGCTACGCGCGCTGTTCCAACCTGACACTCATGGGCTGGGATTATCCCAAATCGCGAGGATTGCTTTCATTAATAGAAGAAGGGAAGGTGCATCCCATTACCTGTTTGACAACTCTCAGCGAGGGCGAAAAGCGTCGCTTGTTGGACAGTAAAGTTGTGCTATGCAAAAGCGTTACGACAGGGCATCTCCTCCAGGAATACGGAGTAAAGCCTGACCGCGTTCCGCGAGTCCTCGACGAAGCCCGCCTCTTGTGCGGGATTTGAGTGGTATACTTTTGCTATGCCAGTAGGACCCGAACTGCTCGTCGACACGACGACCATCATGTTCGTAAAGCTCGTGATCGCACTGCTTTTGGGCGGGATCATCGGCACTGAACGAGCCGTTCTAGCGAGGCAGCCTGCCGGAACCCGCACCTTTGCGCTCGTTTCGCTCGGCGCGTGCCTTTTCATCATCATGTCGAACTATGTTGATTCGGCCTATCTTGGCGTCGTTAACTTTCAGCCCTTGCAGCTCGCCGCAGGCGTCGTGACAGGTATCGGCTTCATTGGCGCCGGGCTCATCATCGTTCGCAACGACACGGTGCACGGCATCACGACCGCGGCAGGACTCTGGATCGCGACTGCCCTCGGCATGGCGGTGGGTTTCGGGCTCTACGCCGTCGCCATTTTCACCACAATACTCGCGCTCATCGTATTTACGGGCATGTGGTACATCGAAAACAGGTTCAAACATTGGTTCGAGGTACATGAGAGCGAGCCCCCAAGGCCCAAGTCACCATTCCACACAAGTGAAATGGTATACTCGCCGCATGCCGAAGGGATACCAGAAACGCACGAGAGGACTTTTTGACCCAAATTCGAGCGAACCGTACCGCTTGAGCCGCAGCAAGATCGACCTTTTTCACGAGTGCCCTCGTTGTTTTTATCTTGACCAACGCCTCGGCGTGCCGCGCACGTCATTTCCGGCCTTCACCTTGAACAATGCCGTCGATGAACTCATGAAGCGCGAGTTCGATTCCCATCGCGCAAAAGGCAGCAAGCATGAGCTTATGAAAACGTATAAGATCGATGCTGTTCCACTCAACGACCCTCGCATGGAAGAATGGCGAGATGCGCTGCGCAAAGGAGTCCAGTTCCATCACGAACCGACCAACCTCATTTTGCGCGGCGGCGTGGACGATATTTGGGTCACTCCGAACGGCGAACTGCACGTTGTCGATTACAAAGCCACGAGCAAGAAAAATGCGGAGGACGTAAATATTGACGGCTACTGGCAGCAAGGCTACAAGCGCCAGGTCGAGATCTACCAGTGGCTCTTGCGAGGTATCGGCGAGAAAGTTTCCGATATCGCGTATTTCGTCTATGTGAACGGGAAGTCTGATGAGCCGGCATTCGATGGCAAACTTGAATTCGACATCAAGGTCATCGCTCACAAGGGCGAGACCGGTTGGATAGAGCCGCTTATTTTCAAAATGAATGATTGCTTGCGCGGAGAAGAAGTCCCGGCAGCGAATCCTACCTGTGAGTATTGCGGGTACCGTGACGCAGCAGGGAAGGAACTCCTTGCTCGCGGAGCGAAAGCTACCGTTCGCGCTTCAGCCGAGAAAGCCTCCACGAAAAAATCATCAAAACCTGCTACACTTGGGATATGAAAGCTTTTGCCGACAAAGTTCGGGATATCGTCCGCAAGATCCCGAAGGGAAAGACCATGACGTATAAAGAAGTCGCCGCAAAAGCAGGGAATCCGAAAGCTGCCCGTGCAGTCGGTGCTGTCATGCGCACGAATTACGATCCTTCGATTCCGTGCCATCGCGTCATCGCAAGCGACGGCACCATGCGCGGCTACAACCGTGGCGGTGTCGATCGCAAACGAGAGATTTTGTTCCACGAAGGCGCCGGTGTCGCACGATAAGTCTGTTACCATAAGCGCATGGGTCTTGTGTATGTCGGGCTCGCGATCGTCGGCTGGGGGGTCGGCGATTTTCTCATTCAACGCAGCGCTAGGAAACTGGGCGACTGGGAAGCGCTCTTCTTCGTAACGCTCTTCGCGACCATAGTACTTTTTCCGTTCGTGTACGCGGCGCTCTCTGCGCTTTCCGGATTTGAATGGCTGGTCCTTTCGCTCACAAGCGTCATTATCTTGGTCGCGGCGTTGTTCGACTTTGAAGCATTACGTATCGGCAAAATATCCATCATCGAACCGATCTATGCGATGGAGGTTCCCATCACGATCGCACTGTCCACGCTTCTTATCGGGGAGGTCATGACCAGTACACAACTTGCTCTCATCGCGATACTGCTACTCGGGATCGTTCTCGTGTCCAATAAAAGCTTCGGCACCATGCGGATCAAGTCGATCGAACGCGGAGTCATAGCAGCGGTTCTCGCGACGATCGGTCTTGGCATCTCGAACTTTTTATTCGGATTCGCTTCGCGAGAAACGTCGCCGATCATGATCAACTGGTTCACGAGCGCATTTATGGCTGTAGCCTCGATCGCATACCTCTTGTGGGTCGGCGAAGGCAAACGAACGATGCGCAATTTATGGAAAAACAAAACACTCATTCTTTCTGTCGGTTTTGTAGACAACATGGCGTGGGTCGCATACGCGACAAGCATGCTCACGCTCCCGATAGGATTCGCGACGGGGCTGAGCGAAAGCTACATTGCCCTCGGCGCGCTTTTGGGCGTTGCGATCAACAAGGAACGTCTGAGCACTCACCAAGTTTTCGGCCTTATCATTGCGCTTTGTGCGGCCGTTGCTCTCGCGTTGACGATGACATAGCGAGCCCATTTCCTATATACTGGGCCACATGAACGCTCCGCAGGAGTCTGACATTAAGATTGAAGCTTCGTGGAAAGAGGCTCTGCAGGATGAATTCGGCAAAGAGTATTTCAAGACGCTCCGCGACTTCGTCAAAAGTGAGTACCAGCATTCGATAATCTATCCTCCACCGAAGAATATTTTTCGCGCGTTTGAGCTCACCCCCTTTGACAAAGTCGAGGTTGTTATCCTCGGTCAGGATCCGTATCACGGTCCGAAGCAAGCCAACGGGCTTTGTTTTGCCGTGGGTGATGGCGTGCCGCTGCCTCCATCGCTCCAAAATATTTTTAAAGAGATTGAGAGCGACCTGGGGCAGAAGCTTGTGCACCGCAGTGGTGATCTCGAACGTTGGGCCACGCAGGGCGTCTTGCTTCTGAACGCAACGCTCACCGTAGAAGCGCACAAAGCCGGTTCACATCAGGGCAAAGGCTGGGAACAATTCACCGATGCCGTCATCCGCACATTGTCCGACAGAAAAGAGAATCTCGTTTTCATTCTCTGGGGCAACTACGCAAAATCCAAAGGCAATCTTATCGACTGGTCCAAACACGAGATCATCGAATCCGCGCATCCCTCACCACTTTCCGCATACCACGGCTTCTTCGGCTCAAAACCCTTCAGTAAAGCGAACGAATACCTGGTCGAGCACGGCAAAAAGGCGATCGACTGGCTTTAGACCTTCAAAAGCGGAATGAATTTCTGAGTGTTTCCGTGCGGGCCGATGATAGCGAGATTGAGCTTTTCTGTTTTGAAAAGATCTTTTGCAACACGCTGAATATCTTCCGATCTCACGGCATTGATGCCCCTCATGGTCTCTTCCAAACTGCGCACTCGCCCGACCGATAATATCGAAGAAGCGACGCTTCCGGCGACCTGACTGCTCGTTTCGAGACCGAGCGCGAGCGCGCCCTCGAATTGCGATTTCACTTTCTTGAGTTCGGTCGCGGGAACTTTCGTACGCTTGAGCTTTTTGAATTCATCCAATACTACTTTGATCGTTTCCTCAAGCTTTCCGTGTTCCACCCCGGCCTGCACGACGAAGTGCCCCGTATCAGGATACTTTTCCGCCCACGACGAGATCGAGTAGGCGAGTCCGCGCTTTTCACGAACCTCGATGAAAAGCCGGCTCGACATTCCGCCGCCAAGAAGCGCCGAGAGGACGGCAAGGGCATACTCATCTTTGTGCATATACGGATACGCGGGAATGCCGAGCATGACCTGCGTCTGGTCTGTCTTCTTTTCTTTTATTGCTACGCGCGGCTCGTGTTGGTTCGAAGCCGATGCAAGGAATTCCGGCGCCGGTGAAGGTTTTAGACGACCGAATTCTTTCTTGATCTTTGCGAGCGCTTTCTTTTCAGAAAAGTGTCCTGCGATGGAAACGATCGTATTGTTCGAAGTGTAATTGCGTTTGTGATATCGCGTGAATTCGCTCTGCTTGAATGATCGGATGTTCTCTTTCGGACCAAGGATCGTGCGGCCGAGCGGGTGCTCCTGCCCGTACAAAAGCGCCTCAAAGACATTGTCTACTGTATTCATCGGCATGTCTTCGTACATGTCGATCTCCTGAACGATAGCCCCGCGTTCCTTTTCGATCTCTTTTGAGGGCAACGTGGAGTTGAGGAAAATATCGCTGATCACATCGAGGGCGGTGTCGAAATACTTTGCCGAAACTTTTGCGTAGTATGCCGTGCGATCCTTGGAAGTGAACGCGTTATATTGACTTCCGACCGCATCGAGTTCTTCGCTGATGGCCTTTGCGTTCTTGCGCTTCTTGGTGCCTTTGAAGAACATGTGCTCCAAAAAATGCGCGAGTCCGTTCTCTTTTTCATTCTCATAGCGCGAACCCGTACCCGTCATGACGAACACGGTCGCCGTCTCCGTATCCGGCATCGGCGCGAAGATGACACGCAGGCCGTTCTTCAAGGTGTGAATGTTGTATTTCATGGAAGCAGCATAGTAGCTCCTCCGGGCGCGTTGCGCAAAAGCTGACTCCACGCTACCTTGTTCTGAATGACGATCAACGATATTCGCGCGAAATACCTGAAATTCTTCGAGGCACGCGGACACACCATCGTCCCGAGTGCACCGCTTGTGCCGCAGAACGACCCGACGACGCTTTTCACCGGATCCGGCATGCAGCCGATGATTCCGTATTTGCTTGGCGAGAAGCATCCGCTCGGGACACGTATAACCGACAGTCAGAAATCCTTCCGTGAAGTTGACATTGATGAGGTCGGCGACAACAGGCACACAACCTTCTTCGAAATGCTCGGCAACTGGTCGCTTGGCGATTATTTCAAGCGCGAACAGCTCACGTGGATGTTTGAATTCCTCACGCAGGAACTCGGCATCGACCCGAATAATTTGTACGTGACGGTCTTCGCAGGGGACCCGTCGATCAATGTCCCGCAGGATGATGAATCCATCGGAATTTGGAAAGAAATGTTCGCGAACGTGGGTATCGATGCTGCGTTCGTTTCGGTAGGTTCGGAAGCAGATGGCTATCGTCTCGGCATGCGCGGGGGCCGTATATTCGCCTACGACGTGAGCAAAAATTGGTGGAGTCGCGCCGGTAAACCTGCCAACATGCCCGTTGGCGAGCCGGGCGGGCCGGACTCAGAGATGTTCTACGATTTCGGCACGCCGCACGATCCCAAATATGGAGCCGAATGTCATCCGAATTGCGACTGCGGGCGCTTCATGGAAATAGGGAACAACGTTTTCATGGAGTACATCAAGCGCGAGAGCGGCTTTGAGAAGCTCGCGCAGCGCAATGTCGACTTTGGCGGGGGATTGGAACGTCTCGCTGCCGCTGCGCAAAAAAATCCTGACGTGTTCGTTGCTGTCGATGCGCTTTCGGAGATCGTGCAACTTCTCGAACATTTTTCTGGAAAGAAATACGATGACAGTCGCTACCAAAAATCATTCCGTGTCATTGCGGACCACATGCGCGCGGCGACAATGATGCTTGGCGACGGCGTACGACCTTCCAATACTGAACGCGGATACGTGTTGCGCCGCCTCATTCGCCGGGCTGCGCAACATGCGCAAAAGCTCGGCATCGCGCAGGACCAGGCTCAAGAGAGTATGCTCAATAGATGTGCCATCCTCATTATCGAAAAATACAAACAAGCATATCCGGAGCTCGCGAGCGAGGAAGCATACGAAGTGATCACGAGTGAGATCTGGAAAGAGGAAAAACAATTCGGGCACACACTGGAGAACGGGCTCAAGGAATTCGAGAAGATCGCATCTGGCGGACACATTTCTGCGCAAGATGCCTATACGCTTTTTACGACATACGGATTTCCCTTCGAAATGACACTTGAGCTCGCAAAAGAACGTTCTATCGATGTCGATACGGATGGATTCCAACGGGAAATGAAAAAACATCGCGAGCTTTCTCGTGCCGGCTCGGAACAGAAATTCAAGGGCGGCCTCGCGGACACTTCAGAGAAAACGACTCGTTTGCACACGGCTCATCACTTGCTGCTCAAAGCATTGCAGATCGTTCTCGGGCCGGAGGTGAAGCAGCGCGGTTCAAATATCACGCAGGAGCGTCTACGCATCGACTTTTCGTATGGACAGAAGATGACCAAGGAGCAGATCGCTGCGGTCGAAAAGATCGTGAACGAAAAGATACAAGAGGAATTACCCGTCATTCGCTCAACATTGCCCAGAGAAGAAGCGGAGAAGCTTGGCGCAGAGCACGAATTTGGCGCGAAATACCCTGATATGGTCTCCGTTTACTCCGTCGGCCCGAAAGACGCAACAGAGGACGATTCGAGGTTTGCACAAGCATTCTCGATAGAATTCTGCGGCGGACCGCACGTGCAGAACACGCGCGAGCTTTCCCATTCGACAAGCTCAGGGCAAGCCGCGTTTCGGATACAAAAGGAAGAAGCGGTCGCTTCAGGTATCCGACGTATCAAGGCCACGCTGACCTGAGGCAAACTATTTCCTGATACAATAGATGGTAATGTTCCGCAAAGATCCGAATGCGGGTGCCTTCGCCGTCGCGCTTATTGAAAGTGGAAGTGCGTGTGTCGCGATAGCCCGAAGCGGCACTGCTGAAGTCCTGGCGCATGCGAGAGAAGATCTGCCGCTCGAAGGCAGGGAAAAGAGCGGCCTGCGCTCCGGTGTTATCCAAGCACTTGCGACTGCCGGCGATAAAGCTGTTGCCGCATACGCAAAGTCCGGCGCATCTGTAAAAGTGGGGACGTGTTACTGCGTGATCGGCGCGCCTTGGACAAGATCGTTCGCCGGCTCCGCGCACACGCACCTGGAGCAACCCTCGACCATTTCGGACAATATGATCGCCGACCTTGCGAAACAGGCGTTGACCGATCAAAAAGAGATCGAACGTGCCGCTTTACTCGAAGCGAACGTCTCGCGCGTTCTCTTGAACGGCTATCCGACCTCAGACCCGGCGGGGAAGCGGGCGAGCGAGATCGATATCTTCACCCTCGTGAGCGATTGTGATGCTGCGATCAAAGCTTCGGCTACAGAAACGCTCGGAAAACTCTTCCCCGGCGCTCCGATCGTCTGGAGGTCGAGCACCCGAGCTGCACTCGTTGCTACAAAACAAATAGACCCCGTCGCAACAAGCCTTATCGTTATCATGGATGGCGAGGCGACCGACCTTATTTCGGTGCGCAAAGGAGTGCTCGATCAGCGTATCTTGGTGGAGCAGGGATTCCGTCAGATCCTGGGAACGCTTATCAAAGGCAAGCCCGTAGAGGAGACCATGTCGCTCCTCGAAATGCTGGAAAAAGACCAGTCTGACACCGATGCGGGCGAGGAACTCCGCCTTGCGATCGCCAAGGCCGAGCCCGACCTGGTGCATCTCTTTGGTGAAGCGCTCGCAAAGATCTCTTCCTCACGTAAGCTGACCGATGATCTCGTTATCATCGCGCCGCCTGCAATCTCGCCTTGGCTCTCACGATTCTTCGCTCGCATCGACTTCACGCAGTTCACGGCGACGACCCGGCCTTTTTCGGTGAAAGCATTTCCCATTGCCGAGCTTGCGGGCGTACCGCATAACGACCCCGCGATCTACGCTGACCCGGACCTCTGCATCGCGCTTAGCATTGTCAACATGGAGCACTCGTCATAGCAGGTCCTCTTATTTTGTGCGTGATATACTTTCGACTCATGGCGAAAGACTATTTTCAGGACATTACACCTCCGGACGATACGCCGAAACGGCCCATTCGTATAAACACTCCGGCTCCTTCGCGCCGCCCAGCTCCGGCGCCGAGCCCGGTCGAGTCCGAAGACATGACGGGAGATGAAGTTCCTGCACCGGAACGCAGTATCCGCAACATTGACGCTCCTGAGCGCCGAGTGCGAGCTTCGCGGCCACCTGTCAATGAAGTGCGGGACCCGTCGAATTTCGGTGTTTCAAACGTGCCGCCATTGCCGCCAAAACCCAAACGACCCCGATCGTTCCGTTGGTGGCCCTGGATCATAGCGATCGTACTCGTCCTCGTTCTTGCCGGTCTCGCGCTTTTCGCTTTGCGAAAGACGACCGTCACGGTCGTACCCCGCTCGCACACCATCGTTTTTGACCAAACATCGCTATTCACTGCCTATCCCGCGTCAACGGCAGCCTCCGGCACGATCGCATACACGCTCATCACGTCCAGCCTGCAGGCTTCGCAAACGGTTCCCGCCCAAGGGACGCAAGATGTCGAGACGAAAGCGCAAGGCACGCTCATTGTCTACAACGACTACTCAACGGCGCCGGTCAAACTCATCGCCAACACCCGCTTCGAATCACCCGACGGACTCATCTTTCGCATTCCCGATGCCGTCGTGATACCGGGCAAGACCGGCACGACTCCCGGTCACGTGACGGTCACGGTTTTTGCCGATCAGGCAGGACAGCAGTACAACATCGGACCAACATCGCGGTTCACGGTGCCCGGATTGCAATCGACCCCGGCGATGTACGCCAACATTTACGCGCAGTCGACCGCATCGACGACCGGCGGATTCTCAGGACAGCAGGCGGCCGTTGACCCAACGACGCTTTCCAACACCGTCGCGACATTGCGAGCCCAGCTCGCGCAAGAAGCTGCGACTGCGGCAACGGCGCAAAACGGCAGCTCGACTATCGTCCTGCCCGGATTGGTCCAGATCGTCTACCAGGACTTGCCCGATACTCCTGCAGCAAGCGGAAGCGTTCAGGTGAACGAAACGGCTCAGATCCAGACGCCGATATTTGATGAAAATTCCTTTACGCAGACGCTCGCGCAAAGCGTTGGCGAAGATTCGGGAGGTTCGATGCTTACCTTCGTACCCGGTACCGGCTTTGCGGCGCAGGGAGTGAACGAAGCCTCCTCGACGCTCGGTACTGACCCGTTCAACTTCCAACTTTCGGGTACGGGAACGCTCGTGTGGCAGGTCGATGCGACCGCGCTCTCACAAGCGCTTGCCGGACACGACCAGAACGCCTTCGACACCATCACCGCCAATTTCCCTGGTATCCAAGAAGCTCACGCGCGCATCGAACCCTTCTGGAAAACCTCATTTCCGACCAACCCGGCCGACATAAACGTCATTATTCAATCACCGGTCGCGTCGCAATAAAACATATGCATGTTTTTCAAACTCCTCGGCTCAAAAGTGTAAAAGCAAGCTTTTGCACTTTCTCGCTCTACGTCGTTTGTAGAGCGCGTCTTGACTCTTAAATCGATTGCTGCTACTCTAGTTCGCGCAGATATGGCTCCAGCTGAGGTTGTGGAAGGGATCGTCGAAGAGGCGCTTCCGAATACACTTTTTCGGGTGAAGCTCGATTCCGGCGAGGTCACCTTGGCGTACCTTGCTGGAAAAATGCGTCTGCATCGCATCCGAGTCTTGGTAGGCGACAGAGTCCAGCTTGAGTTGGAACCGTACGGCGGCCGAGCCCGGATCACAAGAAGGGGGTAATGTTTCCAATATGAAAGTAAAAGCTTCCGTTAAGAAGATCTGCATGCATTGCCGGCTCGTTCGTCGGGGCGGTAGTCTGCGCGTGATCTGTTCGTCCAACCCTCGTCATAAACAGCGTCAAGGATAATCACTATTCATCTATATATGCTTCGCATCGCAGGAGTTACTGTCCCGGAAAAGCGCCTTGAGGTCGCGCTGACGTCCATTTATGGTGTCGGTCGTCCGCGAGCACTTTCGACGCTCACCGAGCTCGGCATCGAACCGGGCAAGCGCCCGGCCGACCTTTCACCGAAAGAAGAGACATCGCTTCGCGAAGCCATCGAAAAATTCGCGCTTGAAGGGGAATTGAAACGCGAGATCAGCGGCAACATCCGCCGCCTTCGAGACATCAAGGCTTACCGCGGCACGAGACACACCAAGCACCTTCCTGTCCGCGGCCAGCGCACCAAGACCAACTCCCGCACCATTCGCGGCAACAAGCGCACGACCATGACGTCCGGTCGCCGCAAGCTCGAAAAGACATAATATGGGAAAGAAACGCATCATCAGAAAATCAGGAGGCAGCGTCGACCAGGGACTCAAGTCCCGATCCTTGTCGCGCGTCGCCAAAAAGAACATCATTGCCGGCACGCTCCACATTCACGCCACCTACAACAACACGAAGGCGCTTCTTTCCGACAAATCCGGCAACGCCATCGCGTGGTCTTCAGCAGGAAGCCTGGGTTTCTCCGGAGCGAAGAAGGGAACACCGTTCGCGGCCGCAAAGGTTGGCGAACTTCTCGGCGACAAGGCCGCCATCATCGGTCTCAAGGAAGTCGATGTCGTCATTCGCGGTGTCGGTGCCGGTCGCGAATCCGCACTACGCGGGTTTGCCGGCAAAGGCATCGACGTGACCCGGATCGCAGACGAAACGCCGATCCCGCACAACGGTCCTCGTCCGCCCAAGCCTCGTCGCGTGTAATCATTTATTTATATGTTACAGATCAAATCAAAATACAAGATCGCGAAGCGCCTCGGTGCAGGCGTGTTCGAACAGACCCAGTCTCAGAAATTCGCACTTTCGGAAGCTCGTTCTTCGAAGAAGCGGGAGCGTCGCGGCGGTCGCGGCGGATCCGACTTCGGTCGTCAGCTTCTTGAAAAACAGCGCGTTCGTTATACCTACGGACTTTCCGAGAAACAGCTCTCTAACTATGCGCAGCAGGCGATCGGGCAAAAGGACCCTTCGGGCGAGCTCCACCGTTCTCTTGAGATGCGCGCCGATTCCGTTTTCTATCGCGCCGGATTCGCTCCGACCCGCCGTGCTGCGCGCCAGGCTCTCTCTCACGGCAACGTCAAGATCAATGGCGTTCGCACCACGCGTCCGTCGCACCGCCTCAAGAAAGGCGACAAGATCGAGATCCGCGACGGCGCTCGTACGAGTCCGTTGTATGCAGGATTGGCGGAGAAAGAGGACAAGCGCCCGGTGCCGGCCTGGCTTTCAGCTGATGTCAATCTGCTCACGATCGAGGTGACCGGCGAGCCGCAGTACAATGTCATCGACGCGGGTCTCGATTATTCTACGGTGTTTGAGTTTTATAGCAGATAATGGTATACTGGCGGGCGTTTTATATCCTCTATTTGTCTTTCTCTTGTTGTCAATATTTATCAAAACAATAACTTGGTCTTAATCTAGCCTACTTCATACTCATTTTTATGTCTGACTACGTGATCGCACTTCCATCGAAACCCCGCGTCGTCTCCGAATCGGAGCGCAGCGGAACGTACGAGATCGACGGACTCTACCCGGGCTACGGCTACACGCTCGGCAATTCGCTCCGCCGCATCATCCTTTCCTCGCTTCGCGGCGCAGCCGTTACTCACGTGAAGATCCCGGGCGTCGCCCATGAATTCTCGACGATCGAAGGTGTCAAAGAGGACGTCGTCACGATCCTGCTCAATATTCGCAAGATCCGCTTCCGTCTTTCCTCCGACGAACCGCAGAGCATCACGCTGAGCGTGAAGGGTCCCAAGACCGTCACCGCCGGCGACCTCAAGCTTCCCGGTCAGGTGGAGATCCTCAACCCCGACCAACATCTCGCTGAGATCACGGGAAAAGCGGCTCTCGAACTCGAGCTTTCCGCCGAGCGCGGATTGGGTTACGTTCCGAAGGAACAGCACCAGAAGGAACGCGTTGATATCGGCATGATCGCACTCGATGCCATCTTCTCGCCGATCCGCCGCGTGAACTACGAAGTCGAGAACATGCGTGTCGGTGACCGCACCGACTTCAACCGTTTGCGCATTCTCATCGAGACCGACGGCTCTCTCACACCGCGCGAAGCGCTCGAATCTTCCATCGAGACGATGATCCACCAGCTCAAGGCCATCATCGGCTTCAAGGAAGAAGAAGTTCCTGAACTCGCGGCGATGTCCGAAGCAGGTCACGCAGGTGCGCGCGAAGATCGCGGCACGCAGATGGATGCGGAGATGCTCAAGACGCGCATCACGGAACTCTCGCTCCCGCAGCGCGTCGAACAAGCGCTCGACAACGCATCGATCCGCACTGTCGGCGGTCTCGTTCGCAAGCGCGAGGACGACCTGCTTTCCATTGAAGGACTTGGCCAGAAGGGCTTGCAGGACATCAAACGCGCGCTCTCGAACCTCGGTCTCACACTCCGTTCCCAATAAATCACTGTATGCGGCACCACAGCGCTAAACGAACATTGCATCGCACGAAGCGGCAGTACACCGCCCTGCTTCGCTCGTTGGCCCGCTCGCTCGTGCTGCAGGAGGGTATTACGACCACGGTCGCAAAGGCAAAAGAGCTCCGCCCGTTCGTGGAGAAGCTCGTTTCCGAAAGCAAGAAAGGCACGCTCGCTTCGCACCGCATTGTCGTTTCTCGCATCGGCTCGTCCGAAGCTGCTAAAAAGCTGAAAGACACACTCGCTCCCCGCTACGCGAGCCGCGCTGGCGGGTACACCCGCATCACACGTCTCGGACGCATCGGTAAGCGTGTCGGCGAACAAGCGCGGATCGAATTCGTAAAATAATTTTATGACTACTGACGAAAAGACATACACGATAGACGCAGGCGGCCAGACACTCGGCCGTGTCGCTTCTGCTGCTGCGAAGGCGCTCATGGGCAAGACCCGTGCCGACTACACGCCGAACATCAACTCGAATGTCAAAGTGAAGATCGTCAATGCATCCAAGATCTACTCTCGCGAGAAAAAGCGCGACCAGAAGACCTACACGAGCTACTCCGGTTATCCGGGCGGCATCAGATACGAAACGTGGTCACAGCTTGCCCGCCGCAAGGGTGGCAATGGGGAAGCGGTACGTCGCGCAGTTTCGCGCATGCTTCCGCGCAACACGATGAAGACGGCTCGCATGAAAAACCTTATTGTTACAGAATAGTTCGACTAAGCTCACTATAAATAATCTTATGGCAAAGAACGAATACATCGAAGCAGTCGGACGTCGCAAGACAGCATCCGCTCGCGTGCGTATCACCGAAGCAAAGAGTGCGTCGATGACGGTCAACGGCAAGGATGCCAGTGACTATTTCCCGCTTGAGCAAATGGTGAAGACCGCGTTTTCGCCGATGCAAACACTCGGCGCTACGTATTCTGTTTCAGCAAAGGTCCAGGGCGGCGGGCACAAAGCCCAAGCCGACGCGATCCGTCACGGCCTTTCGCGCGCAATGATCATGATCGTTCCCGAACAGCGCAAAGACCTCAAAGTCCGCGGGTTCCTCAAGCGCGACCCTCGCGCCAAAGAACGCAAGAAGTTCGGCCTCAAAGGCGCTCGTCGTGCTCCTCAGTGGAGCAAACGTTAAACTTGACGTGATGTTTTATTAGGCTTACCCTTAGTAAAGCGGATGAGTGCCGCCGAGAGGGGTTACCCCGGGCTTCGCAGTAAGCCTGTTCAAGAATCGGTTGGATTGCAACACTTGTCTTCGAAAGGGAGCCCGGACCGGGCTCCCTTTTTCTTTGAATTTGTTATACTCGCCTCATGAAAAAGGAAGATCAAAACGAAGATATTGATTTCGAGCCCGAGGACGAACTCGGGGACGCGGGTGCTGCTAAAGCGAAACTTAAAAAACTCCGAGAGGAGCTTGAAAAAGTGAACAAGGAACGTCTGGAATACCTCGACGGCTGGCAGCGGGCGAAGGCCGATATGATAAATTCGCGGCAGGAACTTTTGCGGCAAGCGCAACGAACGGGAGAGCGAGCCGTTGAGTCATTTATCGAAGACCTCATCCCCGCGCTCGATGGATTCGATCTCGCAGCAGGTTCTTCCGCGTGGGAGACGATAGACAAGGATTGGCGGAGCGGCATGGAACAGGTCCGCAATCAGATATTAAATGTACTGCAACGTCACGGCGTAACCCGATACGGAAAAGTCGGCGACCCGTTCGACCATACGCTGTATGAAGCGATCGAGGAAACGGAAGGCGTACCCGGCGAATCCGGAACGGTGTTCCGCATATTGCGATACGGGTATAAGCTGGGCGACCGCGTCATCAGACCTGCGCAGGTGATAGTTAAAAAATGAATTTTTGTTAACGTCGAGATAATACCGAGGTCCGACCTTCGTTCGGTTTGACAAGCATCTTTTCGAAGTGTATACAAATCCATACAGAACTTCGCTTTATCACGTAAACAAACCATACCTATGGCAAAAATCATCGGCATAGACCTAGGAACGACGAACTCAGCGATCGCATACGTAAGCGGAGGCGAGCCGCACATTATTGAGAACGCGGAAGGCGGCCGCACGACACCTTCCATCGTCGCTATCTCAAAGACCGGCGAGCGCTTGGTCGGACAGTTGGCGCGTCGTCAGGCCGTTACCAACCCGCAGAACACCATCTATCAGATAAAGCGCTTCATCGGGCATACGTTCGACGAACCAGGCGTGCAAAAGGACATAAAATCCCTCCCGTTCGAAGTGCGCAAATCCGGCAACGGCGGCATCGAGGTCAAAATGTCTGACAAATGGTACCGTCCTGAGGAAATTTCTGCGATGATCCTGCAGAAATTGAAGCAAGATGCCGAAGCCCGCCTCGGCGAGACCATCACGGAAGCTGTCATTACGGTTCCGGCATACTTCAACGATTCGCAGCGTCAGGCTACACGCGACGCCGGCAAGATCGCCGGCCTCGACGTGAAGCGCATCATCAACGAGCCGACTGCTGCGGCGCTCGCGTACGGTTTCAACAAAAAGAAAAGCGAGAAGATCGCGGTCTTCGATTTCGGCGGCGGCACCTTCGACATTTCAGTGCTCGAAGTAGGCGATGATGTCATCGAAGTGCGTTCGACCGACGGCGACGCACACCTCGGCGGCAAAGACATCGACCAGAAGATCATGGACTGGCTGGCTGATGAATTCAAACGAGAGTCCGGTGTTGATGTACGCACGGACCCTCTCGCACGCCAACGCCTCGACGAAGCAGCAGAGAAAGCAAAGATAGAACTTTCGAGTGCGCTCGAGACCGAGGTGAACATCCCGTTCATCACTTCCACAGCAGCCGGTCCGCAACACTTGCTCATCAAAATGACCCGCGGCAAACTCGAAGAGCTTTCCCGCGAATTCGTCGACCGTGCCATGATGATCACGAAGCGCGCGATCGAAGCGTCGCCTTTCAAAGTCGGAGAACTCAACGAACTCATCCTCGTTGGCGGCCAAACGCGCATGCCTGCCATCCAGAAAGCGGTGCAAGACTACTTCGGCAAAAAGCCCAACATGAGTGTGAACCCGGACGAGGTCGTCGCAATTGGAGCGGCGATACAAGGCGGCATTTTGCAGGGTGACGTGAAAGACATTCTCCTCCTCGACGTTATCCCGCTCTCGCTCGGCATCGAAACGCTCGGCGGGGTAGCAACGAAACTCATCGACCGTAATACGACCATCCCGACCTCGAAGTCGCAGGTCTTCTCGACCGCTTCAGACAATCAACCGAGCGTTGAGATCCACGTCGTGCAAGGCGAACGCCCGATGGCAGCGGATAATAAATCCCTCGGCCGCTTCAACTTGGACGGGATCCCTCCGGCGCCGCGCGGCATGCCGCAGGTCGAGGTGACTTTCGACATCGACGCCAACGGCATCTTGACCGTGAAGGCGAAGGAAAAAAACAGCAACAAGGAGCAGTCCATTCGCATCGAAGGTTCCTCCGGCCTTTCCGAAGCCGATATCGAAAAGATGCGACAGGATGCTGAGAAAAATGCCGACACCGACAAGCAAAAGAAGGAACTCGTCGAAACGCAGAACGCGGCGGACCAGGTCATTTATGCCGCTGAAAAAGCGCTGACTGATCATGGCGACAAAGTTAGCGATGACATCAAGAAGAACGTTCAGGAAAAGATCGACGCGCTCAAAACGGCACGCAGCGGTAGCGACGCAAGCGCGATCAAATCCGCTTCAGAACAACTCTCGAGTGCGATGAGCACGATAGGCCAATCAATGTCGCAAAATCAACAGCCACCGCAAGACGAAACCCCTCCGCAGCAATAAAAGACGCCGCATATTGCGGCGCTTTTGCTTTGCAAACCATAAACGAGTAAGATAGTAGCTCTGATATGAAGAACTACTACGACATCTTAGGCGTGCAAAAGAGCGCAAGCGAGGACGATATCAAAAAAGCGTTCCGCAAACTTGCACAGAAATACCATCCCGACAAAAAAGGTGGCGATGAAGCGAAGTTCAAAGAGGTGAGCGAAGCCTATGCGGTCCTTTCGGACAAAAAGAAGCGCGCTGAATACGACACCTACGGCAAGACGTTCGCGGGTGGAGGCCAGCAAGGCTTCGGCGGCTTCGACTTTTCGAACTTCGCCCAAGGGGCAGGGTTCGGTGGCAACGGCCAGAGCTTCGAGTTCGACCTTGGCGATATTTTCTCTGAATTCTTCGGCCAGAACGGTCAACGTAGTGCACGAGGTCGTGATATTTCCATCGACATTGAGCTACCGTTCCGCGACGCGGTGTTCGGCACAGAGCGGCGTGTCCTTATTTCCAAGATGAGCGTTTGTACTACGTGTGCAGGCACCGGCGCAAAGGCCGGTTCAAAAATGACCACCTGTCAGACCTGCAACGGCAAAGGCTCTCTTAGAGAAACGCGCAATTCAATATTCGGCACGTTCACGCAAGAGAGGCTGTGCCCGCGCTGCAAAGGCAAGGGCGAGGTTCCCGAAACTCCCTGCGAGACCTGCCACGGTGAAGGCGTCGCAAAACGCGAAGAGGAGATCCGTGTGGTCATCCCCGCAGGCGTCGACGACGGTGAAATGATACGCATGCCCGGCAGGGGAGAAGCAACTTCTTCGGGAGGCGCAGGCGACCTGTACGTGAAATTGCATGTCCGTCCCGATACACGCTTTGCGCGCGAGGGCAGCAATCTCACTTCTTCGCTTTCGGTCAAACTTACCGACGCGCTTCTCGGCGCGACCTACGCTGTACCGACCTTGAACGGCGAAGAAAAAGTGCAGGTACCAGCTGGCGTCGCGCACGGAGAGGTCATCCGCGTCCGCGGCCAAGGCATTCCGTACGGCAGGGGAAGCCGTGGCGATCTTCTGGTCAAAGTCGATATCCAGTTCCCCAAAAAATTGTCCAAGAACGCACGCGAAATCATCGCGAAGTTGAAAGAAGAGGGTTTGTGAGATCGTTCTAGAGAAATGAACACCTGCCTCCAGTACCAGCCTTCCGCTGGGCTATAATCCTTGCATGGATTTCGGCAGCGTGTCGTCTGCATTCTCACAGATACCTCTCGACTGGATACTTGTCGTGATCTTCTTCGTGGTGATCGCCGCAGACGCGCTTCGAGCAGGACCGGTCCGTGCCGGCGCAATAGCGATATCATTGCCGCTTTCGGCATTGCTGTATCAAATGATCCCGCAGACGGTATTGCTTTCGTCTATCTCGTCACAATTTCCGAAAAGCTTCGAACAGGCACTCCTTTTCGCGATACTTGAAATCATCTTGTTCGTCTGTTTCAATCAGTTACTCTACTCATTCGAAAGCCATTCTTCGTTGCTCTCCGCAGTGGTGTGCGGCCTTTGCGCGACAGTTGTCGTGCTCGTGGTGTGGACTCAAGTGCCCGTATTGCAATCGCTCTGGCACTTCGACTCCCAGATCGTCGCAATATTCGGTGCATCCTACCGTTTCTTCTGGCTCATCGGGTCGTATCTTGCGCTCGCCTTTATCGGCGCTTGAAGAGAATTTGAGGACTATCTTACCGACTGGCCGTTACACTTATCCCCAGGAGCTCGTTGACACTCGCAGTTAATGTGTTCCTGTGGTATTCTCTAGATTGGCTCATCTTGAACATTCACACAAACATAGGGGGCGTTATGCTTTCAGCTCTGGTTACCGGAGGAACGGGCACCGTCGGTGTCCCGTTAGTCAACTGGCTTCTCAAAGAGGGGGTCGGCGTTACCGTTCTCGCCCGACCCAAGAAACATTCCGCGGAAAGTATCAAACGACTCTTCCGCGGGAACGTGAAGATCCTGCATGGCGACACTACCGAAGTCCTCTGCGGCGTCACAAAGCTGCCGAACACGGTCTTCGATTGCATGGTCCACGCAGCCGGATTCACTCAGTACCATCAGCATCTGACTGAAAAAACGCACGCGATCAACGAGGTCGGCACTCACAACGCGCTCGCGCTGGCAACCGAACTCGATATCCCGAGGTTCGTGTTCATCAGCACGTGCTATGTGGCCGGCAATCAGCCCTATCTCGGCGAAAAAGACGTCGGCATGGTGGAGAACGCGCACAATCCGTATGAGTCCTCAAAGGTCAGGGCGGAAGCGGCCGTTCGTCTGTGGCCGGGCCAGAAGCTCATCCTCAGACTTTCGACCATCATCGGCGACAGCAAGACCGGCGAGATCGCTAAAGCAGGCGGATATGCCGGGTTCGTCAAAGGCTTCTGGCCACTGCAGAAAGGGATCTTGCCATACAAGGACCATCCGTTCTTGGCTGGTATCAATCCTGCCTCGACGTTGAACCTTCTGACTTCGGACTGGGCGGTGCCTATGATCTTCAAGGCAGCGCGGTCACAACTTGAGGGGACTATCCATCTATCGCATCCGAAGCCTGTCAACTTGGGACACCTTTTCGAAGAAACGTTCCATCGTTGGTTCCCCCTTCCGGTGACCTACGACCGCCTTATCGCGGAGAAGACCGCTCTTTACGAGGACGCAGCCTGGAAGGAGATCCAGGACTCTATCTCGGCTCTCGTGGAATACTTCGGGCCTTACGTGAGACAGGACACCACCTTCGAGCACGAGCGCGCGAAGCTCATCGAGGGTTACGTTCCGCCTCCCGTTGTCGACGACGAGGTCATCCGTGTGCAGGTGCAGTACATGTTGAATCACCTGTTCGTGAAAAAACCGAAGCTCACAGCGGTTGCGGCGTAAACGCCGAACGAAGACCGATGTGTGCGAATCAATGGAGGCGGGCCCGAAGGCCCGCCTCTTTTCTTGGTATACTTTTTATACACATGGAACTCAATTTGGTCGCCGTCGCCGGCATGTTGATCGCCGCCACGAGTCTTTTCATGGCGTCGCTCATGTTCTCATTGGGCAAGACCGCACAGAATCGTATTTGGGGTCTCTTTTGTCTGGCCGTCTTTGTTTGGGGAGTTTCGTTCTACTTCATTGCATCGACATCATCGCCGCAAGTCGCGCGTTTCTGGTGGATCATTTCTCACATCGGCGTCATCTTGATCCCCGTCCTGTTCATACAATTCGTATATGAGTTTCTTGGTAAAAAGAATAATGCATTTTTAACGTGCGTCTATGCACTTGGTGTTTTGTTCCTTTTCGCGGACCTGTACACCAACTGGATCATCAACCAGATGAGTTTCGTGTTCGGACAATTTTACTACGATTCGCCGCCGGCTCTTTTATATCCCGAGTTCTTTATCTTCTTTCAGGTACTTATCATTTACGGCCACTATTTGTTGTACCGAGCGTATCGTCGATCGCGGGATGAGCTTTTCAGGCAACAGATCCGGCACTTTTTCATGGCGACGCTTGTCGGATTCCTCGGCGGGGGAGCGAGTTTCGGTCCCGTATTCGGTTTCGACGTGTATCCGACAACTATCCTGACGGTCCCTTTGTATCCGGTGATCGTGGGGTATGCGATCCTAAAATACCGTCTCTTTGACATGAAGGTTGTTACCGCGCAGATCATTGCGGCGGTCATATTTATTTTCACGTTCGTAAGATTCTTGACCTCAACGGGTCCGATCGATTACCTATTGAACGGTGGTCTCGTCGTGATCGCGCTCGCGCTCGGCGTATATCTCATTCGGAGTGTCATGCATGAAGTCGAATTGCGCGAAGAGATAGAGAAACTTTCGAACGAAAAATCCGAGTTCATGACCTTCGCCTCGCACGAGATCAGGAACCCGATCACCGCGATGCGCGGCTATGCCTCGTTGATCTTCGATGGCACGGTTGGGGAGGTAAGCCCTCAAGTGCAAGATGTCGCTCAAAAGATCCTGGTGAATGGCGATACGGTGCTCTCGCTCATTTCGGAATTCCTCAACAAATCGAAAGTTGAACTGGGGCAGATCTCGTACAGCGTCACGGATGTCGATATCGAAAAGACCATCCGCAGTATCGTCGAAGGGTTCAAGGCCCACGCCCTAGAGAACGGACTTTCGCTCGAGGTGAAGATCGATTTTCCGGGACTTATGGCGAAAGCGGACGAAGCGAAATTGCGCGAGGTCGTCGGCAATCTCATCGACAACTCGCTCAAATACACGAAAAAAGGTGGCGTCGTCGTCGAGGTGGAGAAACGTAACGGCATGGCGCGAGTCATCATTTCAGACACAGGTGTCGGCATTGCGCCAGAAACGCTGCCGAATCTCTTTCAGAAATTCTCCCGCGCTGACGCGCAAAAGATGAACCTTCTCGGGACAGGCCTCGGCCTCTACCTCGCCAAAACCTTCATCGAGGGCATGGGCGGCAAGATCTGGGCAGAATCGGACGGCAAGGACAAGGGCTCGCGATTTATCATTGAGTTGCACATCGTCTAGTAAAGTTACATAGTTTCATTAGTTCCTGTTCACCTTGGCAGGAAAGAGTGTCTAAAACAGTCTCTGAACAGGCCTGAAACCCGTTCTTGGATGGTCCTGAAAGCCCTTAGATACTTGACCACTGACGGTCAACAACAAGGTGTAGGAGTAACGATCGTGACGATAGAGAAAGAAAGTCTTTGCCTTGACGCAGATGATCTCGTTGCCTTGTGGCAAGGAAGATTAGTATGGTTCCAGGCGATGTGCTCTCAATGGAGAAGCCGCACTGGTGACGACCCCATAGTAGTCACAATTGAGGTCAAGCGGATTGATAGGGAAACGCAGAGGTGGTACAAAATCCCTATCTATGCATTTGCGCTCCTTGCAGTGTGCGTTGCTGCTATATTGATGGCCACTTCCGGTTCATCCCCTGATGTCTTCGGATACTGGCTCATACGCGCAATTCTTCCGAGTCTTGTTCTGGTTATCGTTATCACCTTCTATGCGAACCATCGGATCGCCGTCTGCGATGAACAGGAACGGTCATATGCTGGTCGTGACTCTTTCGGTCCTGACTTGTCGTTCTTCTTCAACGAGAGCGGTACTCGTCCCGAGGATTACGGTTCCGACGAAGGTCTCGTTTGGTTCCGCGAACCGGCTCGTGAGATTCTGATCAAGTACTGTCTTGCTGTCGTCACTCTCGAGAAGATGGATCGGAAGGAGTGTTCGCCGGATTGGGGTGCCGATGTGGACGCAAAGCGGGCCAAAGTAAAAAAGGTCCACACGCAGCTCAAGCGCCTTCGCATAGTGAGCGACGCCTTCGACGAAGAGTATCGTGAAGCCGAACGTCGGTACGAAGTCGCCAAGAAACGAAGTGTCGCCGAGTCCTGAACGATCGAACTGCTCTATCACATTTGAAGGCGTCCCGCGGAATCATTTTGCGGGACGCCGATTCCTTTTGTGGGAAAGCTCGAAAAACATCTATTTTCTGCTACAATCTGACAATCTATGCAACGACTTTTGACGGGTCTGCAATCTTCGGGCAGCCTTCATATCGGCAACTATTTCGGCGTTCTGAAGCCGTTCGTGGATACCTATGCAAAATACGAGAGTTTCCTCATGGTTGCTGATTATCATGCGCTTACGACATTGAAAGACCCTGGCGAGCTTCGCAAAAACATATTAAATGTCGTGCGTGACTACGTCGCTGTCGGCGTCGATCCTTCCAAAGCTGTCATTTTTCAGCAATCGCAAGTGCAAGAGCACACAGAACTCGCTTGGATTTTGGAGTGTCTGGTGACCGTTCCGTTCCTCGAACTCTCGCACGCCTACAAGGACAAGCTCGCGAAAGGACTTGAGGCCAACGCCGGTCTTTTCAATTATCCGATGCTCATGGCGTCCGATATTTTGTTGTACGACACGGACCTCGTGCCTGTCGGCGAAGACCAACGTCAACACCTCGAGTACGCGCGAGAGGCGGCGGCGAAGTTCAACAATGCGTTCGGACAGACCTTCAAGGAACCGAAAGAAATGATATTGGAATCGGTCGCGGTCGTTCCCGGCACCGACGGCAAGAAAATGAGCAAAAGCTATGGCAATACCATTCCGCTTTTCGGAACGAAGGACGAGATCACCAAGGCTGTTATGTCCATCGTCACCGACTCAAGCGGCGAGAGCCCGACGAATGTGTACAACATCCACCGTCTCTTCAGGAGAGGAGACGAGCTTGGTCCGATGTACCAGACCAACAAGAATAACTACAAGGCGAGCAAGGAGGCGCTTATTGAAGACATTGAAAAGACCGTCGCGCCGATGCGCGAAATGCGCGCAAGCGTTACCGACGCCGATGTGCAGCGCATCCTCAAAGAGGGGAGCGACAAAGCTCGCAGTATCGCGTCCGCCAAAATGAAAGCCGTGAGACAAGCCGTCGGCGTCGCACTCTAAACTATGGAACGAGTATTCATTGGCGAACTCAAGGATCATATCGGTGAGACCGTCACGATCAACGGCTGGATATCGGTTCGGCGTGACCAAGGCAAGATGGTCTTTTTTGATATCCGAGACATGAGCGGGGCGGTACAAGGCGTCGTATTACCCTCAAGCTCCGCGATGGAACCCGCGAAATCGATCCGCGTCGAATTCGCTGTCGCGATAACGGGCATCATCAACAAGCGGCCTGACAAGAACGTGCAGGCAGACAAAGACAACGGTGACATCGAGCTTAAGATCGAGTCGATAGAAGTATTGAATGCAGCGGAAACACCGCCGTTCGATCTTTCTGGCGACACATCCGAAGTCGGTGAGGAAACTCGTTTGCAATACCGTTATCTCGACCTGCGCAGTGCGCGCATGCAGCGCAACATCAAACTGCGAAGTGAATTCGTCCGGCTGTGCCGCGAATTCTTGTTTTCGAAACGCTTCACTGAGATAGAAACTCCCATTCTCACCGAGTCGACACCCGAAGGTTCGCGTGACTTCGTCGTTCCGTCGCGTTTGCATCCGGGTCATTTCTACGCACTCCCGCAATCGCCGCAGCAATACAAACAGCTCCTGATGGTCGGCGGTTTTGAACGCTACTTCCAGATCGCACGCGCCGTTCGCGACGAGGACCTTCGCGCGGATCGCGGTTTCGAGCACTCGCAGATCGATATTGAGATGTCGTTCGTGCAGCAGAACGATGTCATGGACCTTGTCGAGGCGATGATGACACAGACCGTCGAGAAGCTTGGATTCACCATCAAAGAAAAACCATTCCCGCGATTTACGTACGCCGAAGCGATGGAGAAATTCGGCGCTGACAAGTTCGACCTGCGCACCGATGAAGAAAAGGCGCAAGGAGTTCTCGCATACGCATGGGTATACAAATTCCCGTTCTTCGAAAAAGATAGGGAAGGGAAGTGGACGTTTACTCACAACCCGTTCTCAATGCCCATTCCGGAACACGTCGACTGGCTGCTCTCGAAGCAGAGCATCGGTGATATTCTGACAACGCAATACGATCTCGTCTGCAACGGATTCGAGACCGGTGGCGGCTCCATTCGCGCGCACAAGCCTGAGCTTCTTAAAGCAACCTACGAGATCATGGGCTATTCGCCGGAAGAAACGCAAGAGCGCATCGGGCATATGCTTGAGGCGTTCAAATATGGCGCTCCGCCGCACGGCGGCATTGCACTCGGCATCGAACGCAATTTGATGAATCTTACGGGGGAAGCGTATCTGCGCGAGGTGCAGGCGTTCCCGATGACGCGCGGCGGACAAACGTCCGTTATGAAAGCGCCGAAGCCGCTCACGCCCGCGCAACTTCAAGAACTCGGCATCGAAGTCAAAAAGAAAAAGCATGAGTGAACGTTTTGAATTGGCAACTGAAAGCTTCCAAGGTCCCCTCGAGACCCTTTTGGACCTGATCGAGGAACGCAAACTGCCGATATCCGAGATATCGCTGTCCCAGGTCTGTGACTCTTATCTCGCGTACGTCGAGAAACTGCCGCAATTGCCGCTTGGCGAGACCGCGCAATTCATCCTTGTTGCATCGACGCTTCTGCTGATCAAATCACGCACGCTGCTGCCGACCCTCGAACTCTCGAACGATGAACGAGAGTCCGTCGAGGAGCTTGAACGCCGCCTCGCGCGCTACGCGATCTACCGCAAAGCCGCGAAGCTCCTTCGCAAAGAATGGGGCCAAAAACCACTCTTTTTCGCCAAACGGGCTCCCGGGCGCCCTGCGGTCTTTTCGCCCGCTGAGGCCTCAAAATCGAGCGTTCTGGAGGCCGCACGGAGGCTTCTCAACACCCTCCCGAAGCCGGAAGCCCTCGTCCAGGCGGCCGTTGCGCCGATCCTTGCGCTTGAGGACGTTATCGTCGCCCTGAAAGACCGTCTTTCCAGAGCCTTCAAAATGCGCTTTAGCGAACTGACCAAGGGCGGCGACAAGGAATCGAACATTGTGCATTTCCTCGCGATGCTCGAACTTGTGCGGCACGGCGGAGCGAGCGTCACGCAAGACAAGCTCTTCAGCGAGATCACGATAGAATTGGAAGGCGTTGCAGGCACTCCGCAATACGGTGTATGACATCTGAACTCACAAATCGCCTGGAAGCATTCCTCTTTGCCGAAGGCGGTTCTCTTTCGCGTAAGAAATTATTGCAACTGCTTGAATGCAAATCGGAGGAACTCAACTCAGCTGTCGCAGAACTTTCAACATCGCTGGATGGTCGCGGCATTTCGCTCGTGCAGACCGAAACGGAGATCGCGCTCGTCGTTGCATCTTCGACGCAAAGCGCACTCGAAAAGGCGTTCGAAAAAGAACTGGGACGCGAGATAGGCGAGGCTGGCCTCGAAGTGCTTGCTATCGTTCTCTACCGCGGCGCGTCGACCCGTGCGCAGATCGATTACGTGCGCGGTGTGAATTCCAGCACGAGTGTCCGCACGTTGCTTGCGCGAGGACTTCTGGAACGCACCGGAAATCCGGACGATGCGCGTGAATACCTCTACCGGCCGACGACGGAACTGCTTGCATACCTCGGCATCACCGCCGCGCAAGAACTTCCTGAATATGCTACAATCCGCGGCGAATTGGCGTCGTTCGAACAGACCCAAAAGGCGAGCGAGCCGTTCGGCCACGATGAACCCGCAACTTCAGATAACGCCTGAGACGAACCTGCTGCGGGCGGCTGGCATCGCGCTCGGACTCCTTTGCCTCGGCGCGATCGCTTTTTTCGGCTCATACGCGCTTGCCGGCGTCATATATCCTTCACCGACGCAATCGCAAACTGCGTCTGTTGTGGCACCGAACGAACCCGATCCATTTGCCTCGGTCGCTCTCATCGCGAAAAGCGCGTACGTGTACGACATGACGACCGGACAGGTCTTGTATCAGCAAAACGCCAGCGCGCAGCTTCCGCTTGCCTCACTCACGAAGGTCGCGCTCGTGCTTTCCGTCATTCAAGCGCTTCCGGCGGATACGCTCGTCTCGACACCTACAACGTACACTGCGCCGCCTTCGGGCGGAACGTCGCGTCTTCCTGCCGGACAAACATGGACCCTCGGCGACGTCATCAGCTTCACGCTCACGGCTTCATCGGATGATGGCGCGGATCTTCTTGCGGCTGCCGCGAACGACACGATCCATCAAGAATATCCGGAGTCGCCCGCACAGGGCGCAACGATCTGGCGTATGAACGAACTCGTGCAGCAATTGGGATTGACCAATACGTATTACCTCAACGACAACGGGCTGGATATCTCGACGACGCAATCTGGCGCGTATGGATCCGCTCACGACATGGCGATGCTTTTCGCGTATGCCGCATCTACCTCACCCTCGACATTTTCTGCAACGACTCAACCGAGCGTTACTGTCCATTCGACGACCGGTGTCGCCGCGACAGGCGTAAATACGGACACCGCGCTCGAAGCAATCCCCGGCATCGTCATGGGTAAGACCGGCTACACGGATCTCGCGGGAGGCAATCTCGCGGTCGTCTTCAATGCCGCAGGGCATGAGGTTGTCGCGGTTGTCCTCGGCTCGACGCAAGACGGACGATTCAGCGATATGGAGCAGATCGTTCCTGCGGCTCAAACAGCTGCTGAAGAAGGAAGGTAGGTTTTTGGAACAGTTAAATACTCCAGGAAGTCCGTGGAGTCGACAAAAGTGAATCAAGACAAAAGGTTCTCACTTCACCCTACCCGAGTTTATTTGAACGCCATATCCACGATGAGTTTTGTCGGTCGTGCGATCAATCCGGGCCCACCGCGTTCCTTATCTTCCTCTACAAGTTTGCTACAAAACTCGCGCAATTCTGCGTCCAGTTTGGGCATGTCTTCCGGCGCAACGAAATTACGATCGCTGGCCGCGGCAAATGACTCGAACGCTTCTTCGGCGGTGTACATTTTTGTATCGACACGTTCGTACGTCCGTACGTCCCTAAATCCATACTTCTCCTTAAGAAGCGCGGCCGAGCTTTTCCCACCCGATACAAATGCCGGAGACTTCGCTTTTTTTGCTTTCGTATATTTCTGGATGATCTTTCGCCCGTCCATTGCAAAGCCCTCTATGGTGCCGGTGATCACCATGCATATGCCGTTGGGGCGTAGGACACGACGGATCTCGTCCACCGAAGCCTGGTCATTGCCGAAATTATCAAAAGCCCAATAGATCGTCACGGCATCGAATGAGTTGTTGTCGAACGGCAGTTTCGAAGCCGGAGCAACGTAATACGGAATACTGTCGTTATGTTTTCGTGCCACTGCGATCATACGTTCGTCCGGGTCTACGCCGATCGCTTTAACGAAACCGTCCAATCGCAAACCGCGTGTCGAGCGACCCGTGCCGCACCCGATGTCGAGCACGTTTGTCGTTTCTGAATTCAGCTGTAACGCTTTCAGGTTCTCCTTCAACACATCCCACACCCAACCAATGTGGGGTCCATACCCATCAAATTTTTCTGCAAATGTTCCATACCCACCCCATTCCAGTTCGCGCGATTCCTTTCGCGAAGGATCGTCGTCCGCAGGTGTTTGATCCAAAGCGCGGCTCTTTGTTCTCTCACCGTTTGGCATAGCTAAACTATAGCAGCTAGCGAAGAGGCTCTGGGATGCTTAGCTCTCCAGAGCAGAATGCAGACGACGAGATTATCCGTGACCGAATCTGCCCTGCTAGGGGCAGCAAAGTACCCTTGCTCCCACCAAACTCCGTTTTGCACACGCCCCGTTAAGCCGTACAATAGAGCGATGTTTTCCGACTTAGAGCGGGTTCTCTTGCCCGCCACCATTTCTTTTTTGATCGGTATCGGCATGACGCCCGTACTTTCTCACTATTTATATAAATACAAAGCTTGGAAAAAGACGCCGGGTAAAAACGGCCTCGACGGCAAGGTCGCGGAAGAGTTCAACCGATTGCACACCGGCACCGAGACACGTGCTCCGCGCATGGGCGGCATCGTCGATGGGCAAGCGTTACCATAACG
>Ga0210388_10000082_pt1 | contig 126347 bp, 103 predicted proteins | sample IncBWC19OmetaG_FD_155485 | JGI IMG/M metagenome (GOLD analysis project Ga0210388, IMG submission 155485) | Forest soil microbial communities from Barre Woods Harvard Forest LTER site, Petersham, Massachusetts, United States - Inc-BW-C-19-O ... | reverse complement strand
CGAGCTGGGGCCAGACATTGACTGGCGGCAATCCAACGCACACAGACCCGTATCGAGGAGGTTGCTAGCATTTCCCCTACTGGTCGATCCCGCTCTCCGTTGGAAGAGCGCCTGGACTCCTTTCTGACTTGAAGATATACGGGGTTTGCGCAAGCGGTATTGGGCGGAAACGCGATCTAATAGAGGCTTCAGGAGATAGAGTCATGAAATTGGCCGTAATCTTCGTTTTTTCGTGCAGTGTGTATGGGCAGACGGTAGCGTATGCGCAGGCCGATCCGCAGCAGGTGATGGATATTGTGCGCCCCAAGGAGCCGGGGAGGCATCCGGCGATTCTGGCGATTCATGGCGGAGGGTTTCGCGCCGGATCGCGGAAAGGCTATCAGGCGACCTGTGCGACCCTGGCCGAGCACGGCTATGTTTGCGCTACGGCCGACTACCGGCTGGCTCCGGCGGCTCCTTTTCCGGCGGCGGTTTATGACGTCAAAGCGGCGGTGCGATACTTGCGGGCGCATGCTGGCGAGCTGGGCATCGATCCAGAGAAGATCGGCGTCATGGGAGGGTCCGCGGGGGGACACTTGGCGCTGTTTCTGGGCGTGACCGGCAATGTGCCGGAGTTTGAAGGCGATGGACCGAATCGGGAGCAGTCTTCGCGGGTGTCGGTGGTGGTGGATTATTTCGGGCCTTCGGATCTCACGAAATCCTACGGGCGAAGCGTCGATGCGGCGGAGGTGCTGCCGTTGTTTCTAGGCGGCGATCTGGCGCACGCCCGGGCGATGCATCTGCGGGCCAGCCCTCTGAACTGGGTGACTCCGGACGCCGCGCCGACGCTGGCGATTCAGGGCACGAAGGACCGGTACGTGAACTATGAGCAGTCGGTTTGGATCGTCGACCGGCTCCTTGCGGTGGGGGTGGAGGCGGAGCTGGAGAGTATCGAAGGAGCGGATCACGGGTTCAAAGGCGCCGACGCCGAGCGGGCGGACAAGCGCATGCTGGGGTTCTTCGACCGGCACCTGAAATAGAGGCGCTATCGAAACTCCCTTCTCCAGCCGATAGGAGAGTGACGGATTTTCAATGCGCTGCGTTTATTGCAATAAAAAGTTGAGCTTGTTGAAGTTGGCGAAAGGCGACAGCTTCTGCTCTGCGGAGCATTTCGACGCTCACCAGCTCAAGCTATCCAAAGACGCTTTCGAGCGATTGAAGAGCGCGCCGGAAGAGGAGGCTCCCAAGGCGCCTCTGATGGTGAAAGCTCACGAAGCAGCGGTGGCGGCTGCTCCTCCGCCGGAGGGAAAGGCGGCGTTTGCGCGACTCGCGGCGTTTGAGGCTCCCAAGGCGCAGTTGCCGCGGGTCGAGGCGCCTCCGTATGCGCCGTTCGCGTCTTCCTCTTTATCGCCTTGCCTGCTGAATCCGCCATCCGATATTGCGAACGGTCCGGAGAGCGGGTTGCCGGTGGCGACTCTCCTCGAACTCACATTTCCGGTTCATGACGTGGCAGCAACGGTTTGCATCCTAAATCTGTACTTGCGGCTGAATCTGGCTGCGGAACCAAAGAACTGGGTGTCGCCGCGATATCTCGACGCGACGCCGGAGCATGGTTCGTTGAAGCCTGCGCAGCCTCCTCTGGGGTTTGGCACAGAGTTTCCGCGAATCGACGCGGGCTTGGAGGAGCCGGATCAACCGGTTGAAGTGGCGGCGCCACCAGACCTTGCGCCGGAGCCGGTCGAGGTGGTTGCCGACGAAATTGTTCCGCCAACGGAGGCTGCGACCGCTCTTTCGACGGACCCAGTGCTGCTGGCCGAAGCAGTGTCTCTCTCTCGTGTCGAGCCGGTGGCTTTGCCCGGAACCGTTTCCATCGTGGAAGCTGAGACCATTCCTTCTCTGACGCCGATACTGCCTACCGAGCCGGCTTCTCTTGCTCCGATCGAGCCGGTTGCTTCTGTTGAAGCTGCTGCGCCCGAGGAGTTTGCGCCGGTGGTTGCCGAGGCTGCTGCGTCCGCTCTGGAGCCGATTTCGCCTTCCGACCTGGTTTCTCTTGCGCCTCTCGAACTGGCTGCGCCGGTTGAAGCTCCTGCGCCGGAGGAGACCGCGGTTGTGGTTGCCGAGGCTGTCGCGCTTACTCTGGAGCCGATGTCGCCTTCCGAGCCGGCTTCTCCGGCGCCGCTCGAACTGGTTGCGTCTGGTGAAGCTGGTGCCCGTGAGGAGATTGCGCCTGCGGTCGAGGCGGAACCCGTTGAGAAGCGGTTGCCATTTCTGGTTGCGCCGTCGTTTCTGGAGCGTACCGGTAAGCCGATTCTCATTCATAGCGCGGCGAGTTCGACGCCGAACGATGCGAGCCTGTCCCCGATTCGCGATGGCAGCGCGTTGCCGCGGCTCGATTCATGCGACGCGATTCCAAATTCGAAGCGCTTCGCGGATACCAAGACGTTTCGCGCGCAGAATGCGGAGGCGCGTTGGATCGGCAGTGCTTCTGAGGTGGCGGTACCGCCGGCGTTCGTTCTGCCAGAGCCCCGAACGCAACGCTGTGAAAAGGCGTGGCGTCCTTCGAACTCCCAGTTCCCGACGCCGTACCCGGTGTTGGAGGCAAGCCGGGTGTCGACGCGCGCGGTCGAGTTCGCGTTGCCGAAACCGGCTTCTCTGATGGTTCATCCCGATGCGGCGGGGTTGAGAAAAATCGATCCGCAGCAGATGCTTTCCGGAGCATCGCCCCTGGACACGAAGTCTTTATTTCTCGGGGTTTTAGAAACGCGTCCGCTGGGCAAAGAGCCTCTTTTCGTCAAGCGCGCGGTTTGCGCTATGGAGTTGGGCTGGAACGCGGCCTTGGCTGAGTTTCCAGTCTGGCAGGCGCTGCCGCCGGCCTGGCAGCCGGGGAGCGGTTATTTCTCCTTGCCGGACCCGATCGCCCCGGGGGACAAGCGGCCTATGCTGCCGCTTCCATCGCTCCAGTATGCGCCGGCATGCGCAAAACTCGAGCGTATAGAGAACCTTCGACTGCCCAAACCCTACGTCGCCCAGGATTGGTACCGGCCAACTGCCTGGGTGCAAACGGATTTTGCATCCGCGCCTTTGCCGGCGGAGCCAGGATTGGCATTCGTCGTTGAGAAGCTGCTGCCGCGAGTCGCGGCGGTGCCGCCGGGGAGTTTGAAGACCGGTCCAGGCCGGCCTGAGCTTACGTGGCAGCCGAGCCTCCCTGCCAAAAACGTCCCTGCGGCGGCGAAACTGCTACCGGCCCGCAACGGGGCGATCCTGCCTACGGCAAAAAGCTGGCCGCGATTAGGGCCGGTTCCCCGGTAGCCTTGACAACAATTTACATCTAACTATGCAGACCTTAGTGTCGGTGGCCGATTACTAAGTAGGACTTTTTTGCATTTAGGTCCACGTAGGGGAAACATGGAAAACTCAAAGAACACGGGTGGCGTCGCGACGGTGGAACCAGAAGCGCCTACAAGCGACGCGGCGCTGCGGTCCTTGGCGCTGGCGGTTTCACTGCATCTGAAGGGTGCGCAGGAGGACGCTCTCAAGGAACTGGATCGCGCGCAGGAGCACGCTACCGCGGCCGACCTCACGGAAATTCACGCGGCGCGCGGTCATATTAACTCCGAACTCGGGCGCTTCGATGCGGCCGCGGCCAGTTTCGCGGAGCTCAAGCAGCTGCTGCCGAACGATGCCCCGACGCGTTACAAGCTGGGTTTGTGTCTCCAGCATCTGGGCCGCTACGCAGAGGCATTGGAGAATTTCCGCTCGGCGATCGAGCTGGGCGACCGGGAATTGAGAACCAAGCTCGCGGCGGGCGCTTGCCTGTTGCAGCTCAACGACGGAAAATCGGCGATCGAAGTTTTCGATACGGCCCTGGAGCAAGCGCCGGATGCCGAGGAAGCGTTGTTCGGAAAAGCGGTGGCGCTGCAACTGTTGTGGGAGTTTGATGACGCCACCGGGTTCTATGAGCGGATTCTGGCGGCGAACCCGCGCTCCGACGATTCGCTGGCGAACCTGATCAGCCTGAGCCTTCAGCGGAAGGACTACGCATCGGTCTACCGGTGGAGCGATCAGTTGCTGGCCAACAAGCCGAATGCGATGCCGGGTCTGGTAGGACTTTCCGGAGCGTCGTTTGCGGACGGGAATTTCGAAGCGGCGGCAAAATACACAGCGGTGCTCACGGAATTGGCGCCGGATAGCTACGATCACTGGTTCAACCGCGGCGTTGCACTGCAACGGCTGGGAAAACTTCCGTTAGCGGCAACGGCGTATGAACGCGCGGGAAGCATCCGGCCGGAAGCGACCTTCGCGCACATTAATCTGGGTGTGGTTTATCGCGAACTGGGAGACTTGGCGAAAGCCCGCGCCGCATTCGAGCGCGCGGTGGAAGCTGCGCCGGAGCGCGCGGACTTGAAATTGGAACTAGCTTCGATCGTCGAGGGCCTGGGGTCGCTTGAAGAGGCCGAAGCGATGTACGCGGGGCTGGTCAAGACGAATCCGGACCTCGAAAACGCGTGGTTCCGCCTGGGTTATCTGCGCCTGCACCGGGGCGATCATGCCGGCAGCATTCCAGCGTTCGAAGCCTGCATCAAGAGCCACCCGGAGTGGCCGGAAGCGGAAATGAATCTGGGACTCGCGCACACGCGCGTGGGCGAATACGATCAGGCGGAAGCAGTGCTGACGAAACTGCTGCACCGGAATCCGGCGTCGACCGACGCGTTGAACGGTTTAGCTGTCGCATCGCTGGAACGCGGAGATCACGAGAAAGCGCTCAACTATCATTTGGCCCTGCTCGAAGCGGGGGAGCAATCGCCGGAGATTTACTACAACGCGGGATTGCTTTCGCAGCAGCTCAGCAAAGCCGAAAATTCAGTGGAGCTGTACCGCTCCGCGCTCGATTTGCGCTCCGATTTTCCGGAAGCGCTATCGAATCTCTGCCATGTGCTCCAGACGCTGGGCAGGGAAGACGAAGCGTTATCGACGTGGGTCTCCGCTCTCGAAAAGAAACCGGAACTCGCTCGCGGCTACTTCCTGCGCTAAGGATAGAGTATTGAGGGGCAGGCGGCGCGGATGCCGTCTGCCTGCCTCATGCTCACAAGCAACCGCTTCCTGCGGTCGCGGCTCGGTAGAGCACTGATAACTGCAAGTGCTTACCGGCGCAACTTACCCCGCGACCATTTCCCGGCGCGATTCCAATTCGATTCTGGTGATCAGTTGACATGTCGACTCCTCGTCGGCGCACTCAATCACATAAACGAACGGGTGAGTTTTCACCACGGAAGCCTCGCCACCGATCTCCACTTCACACGTACCGTCTCCCAGCCAGCCTCCGATTTGCCGAACCCGCGCAGCGATCTCCACTTCAGTCGCTTCAAAGATGGTGATGAGCTGATCCTGCGACCAGCGAAAAATCATGTCGTACGGGCGGATGGTTTCCGAAAGCCGGTCCGCCATCAGCTTCAGAGTGGCGCTGGCAGCCGACGCTGGAAGCGACGAGCCCTCCGGCGTCTGTCCCACGATAATGACGCAGAAGGGCTGGTTCTTGTCGATCTCGGTTTCGATCCGCATCTCTGCGGCGGCGCGATTCAGGAGTCCCGTTTCCGGATCGATATAGCTCGACTTCGTCGCTTCCGCTAGCCAGCCCTCGATTTCGGCCCGGCGGCTTTCTAAAGCCGCTATGGAGGCGAGTTTCTCGCTCCTCGTTTTGCGCGCATAGGCGCTGAGCCCGGCCGCGTATCGCTTAAACGACATGCGAAGCTGGGCCTCGTCGTCCACTTCCGCCGAAGTGGTGATGTGCTCCGCCAGATCGTCGAGAAACGCGCTTTGCAGTTCGGCGGCGGCCGCGAGCGTTTCCTCGGTCTCGCGCAGATGCTCGAGGAGTTTGGTCACGTGATTCGATCCGGCTGTGGTCCATGCGCTTGCGGTTCTGGAATATTCGAGCAGGTCGGTCGCCACGGCGTCGCGGCTTTGCTCGAGTGCCTGCGGAGTGGCGTCGAAACCCAACCTCCTGGGCAGCTTCAGCAGACGATCGCGATACATTGCCCCTACCGATGGGCATACTTCGCCCATGCAGTTCCCGATGGCGACCACCGTGCTGAGATAACAGGCGAGCGCAGTTTGTTCGTTGCCTGGAGTTTGCGATTTAGACTTGGAGCTCATACATTCCCAATAGATTGATCGGCATTTGCGGGCCGCGGGCTACTGGGGTAAAAGCCTTAGCAAAAATTTACGCACCGCGATTCGTCACCCGAGGGGGGCTCGCGCGTCATCCTTTGTAGAGGCGACGGAGCCTCTGAAGAAAGGACTAAATTATGCGCGATCATACCTCAGAAGAGAAGAGACATGAAAAGGCAATGGACGATTCGCTGGATCCGCGGAGGACGGCCCTGCTCGCCTATGAGTTTTAGCGTGCGCGCGGTTGTCCGGAGGGTACTCCGGAGGAGGATTGGTTCCTGGCCGAAGAGCAGTTAAGGCATCAGCAACCCTTCAACGCGCAACGAGCCGCTTGAAGGGGAGACGGCAACTTTAAAATCGGGTATCCGGAGTCCGCGGGGGCTCCGGTTCCGATCCCGGTAAATTGGGACGCAGGCGCTCGATCCGCCACGTCACTTTGTTCCCCTGCTCCCTTTCCGTGCGATTAATGCGCAGTTTCGCATGGGCGAGATAATTTAAATGCACGCGATCGAACGCGAGCCCGGCTGACGCCATCAGCTTCATGTAATCGCCATGGGCGGTTTCATCGGGAGCTTCCGTGTAGCCGGAATCCCAGGTGATATCGGGCGACACGCCTCCGGTTGCGCCTCCGCCTCCCGCACCCCCTCTGCCTCCCGCCGAGCCTTTCAAAGCCATATAAATCCGGATGCCGTTGACCACCGGCTGCTGCATATCTTCGGGCTGCCAGCGCTGGCCGAAGCGCTGATAGCGCGCGTTCATCCGGTTTTCCAGATCGAGCAAGCCAGGGACGCTGCGTTGCGCTTCCACGATGCGGTCGCGAATTTCATAGGCGATTTTTTCGCTGTAAAGATGGGTCTCATCGCGCAGATAGGTCAGACTGGTGAACCAGCCTCGCGGAATCCACCAGGTGCGTCCATTGTTCGCCCCTTGCCGGGTGGTGACCCAGGCCGAATATTCCGAAAACGGCTGCACCCATTCGTGGGAAGGGTATCCATGCGGATTCAAGAACGCATCGGGCAGCCACGCGTCCAGCAGCAGCTTGCGGGTGCGCGATTCCGGATAAACGGGGTCGGTCTCGGCTTGCCCGGCCGACACGTCGGCAGCGAGCGATCCATGATAGCCCGGATGGAGCATATTGTTCGGCGTAATCTCGGCAAGCTGCACGGAGAGATCCGCGCCGTCGCTATTGGTGATCGGATGCAGCACCACATTGACTTGCTTGAGCAACGCGCGGGTCGCTTCGTCGGTGACCAGTTGCTCGCCCAGTTTGTCGATGTGGCTGGTGCTCGAAACTTCGTTGGCGTGCTGGCGGCCGCTATAAAGAATTGACGCTTTTAGCGTGGTTTCCTTGGCCCACGAACGCAAGCGCGCGGGCGACGGCAGCATCACGTCGGCGGCCCATAGATTCTGGCCCAGATAGCTGCGACCCATCCAATACGCGTTGACGCCGGGAGCCTCGCTCAACTTCGCCAAGACGGCTGCGTTTTCGTCGGGCGAGATGGGTTCGTCCCATTGCACGGTGTTCCTTTTCTTGTCCCGATAATCCGCGATCATCGGGCGTTTCGCGAGGGGAGCCGCTACGTTCCAACTGCCGGTTTCGCGCGGCGCGGCGCTGTCGACTTTCGCCGTGAGCGGCAAGGGCAGTTCGAACTCTACCGACATTTTGCGCAAATGTGGATAGGCCAGCTCATCCTTATATAAACCCGCGGACTGCATTGCGGCGAGCCACTTCATTTGGCCTTTCGCCTGCTCCGCTGGAAACACGCCCCGCTCGATCTGCGCGGTGCCCTCAAGCTTCACCCAGTCGTTATACTTGTCGTCCTTAAAGTCTGCGGGGAGCAGCCAAGTCAGGCTGCGGGGGCCGTCCGCTGTCGCCCGAGCCTCGATCAAGCGAGGCTGCATTGCTCCGGTCAGCGCGTAAAGATTCCGTTTGCGCTCATGGTGTTTTCCCCGCGCATCGGTCCAAGAAAGCTCGACCATGGGATTCGCCGCGGGTTTGGCATAGAACTCGATGTGAACGTGCCCGTCTTTCCCGTCATCGGGGGCGTGAACGATCGGAATGATGCGGCCTACGTAGGTCACGGCGCGGCCGGCCTCCATATCGCCGATCATGTTGGCGAAATTCTCGGTGGAGTAGAACGTATCTTCCTGCAAGGCTTCGAGCGAGGAAATATGTTCCTTGTCGATACCGAGGCTGAAGTCCGGCTCGCTCATGTGGATGTCGATTTTCAGCGTGTCGAAAATCGGCGCGAACTCCGGACGCAGCTCGCCGTGCGACTGGGACATCACGTGCTTGAAAATCTTCGGCAGCGTTTCATTTTGATAGTGATCCCAGAATTCTTCGATATCGGTTTTGATGCGCTGATCTAAAATCACTTTGGATCCCGCTTCGATCCGCACCCATCCGGTATCGACCTCGACCTGTTCATAGGGCTTGATCACACCGTTGTATGGCTGCATCGCGGTGGCGACGGTGAATTCGCGGCTTAACAACTCTTTACCGGCTGAATCGTAGGCGTGCACTCGATACGTAGGTCCCGACTCGAATTCATCGAGCTGAATTTTCTCGAGTGGGATCGACAACTCTTTCGCGAGCGCCTCGTCCACAGGATAGAGTTCGTGAACCCAGCGTGCGGGAGAGTACATTACGCGCATCCCGGTCGAGTCCTCGTTTTTCTTGAACTCGATCTTCATAGACGCGACGGGCTTGCCCTTTAATTGCGGCGCGATCTCGTCCATTAGCCAACTAAAGCCTTGTTTGAATGCGCAGAGCACCACGACATCGCTGGATTTCGTGCCGTTTTGAGTGAGCATCGCACGGATCTGCGCGGCGAGCTTCTGGCGCTGCTCCGGTCCTTCGCTCACACGCGCGAGCAGCTTCACGCCAACTTGGCCCTTCAGCTTTGGCAGCGAATCCTTCACCGCCTTCAGGAGCCGCGTTCCTTCCCAGGGGATGGTCAGGTCTTCCTGAAACGTCGGCGTGGCTTGATGGAACGTGTATCCGGGAGCCTGATAATGTAGCGATGGATTATGCTCGCAACACTGCGTACCGGCGTGTAGGCTACCCGTTTCGACGTTGACGCTGGTCTTGAGTTTTTCACGCAGGTCTTTCTCGATAACATCTTTTAGTCCTGAGTCGGCAACATCGACGTAGACGGAAGCCTTCACGTCGTGAACCGGACCGGAAATCTCCTCCATCCATTTATCGAGCCGGTACAAAGCGACGCTTGCCTGCCCCGCCGAGGAACGCAGCGAAAAGAAGCGATGCAGGTCGTAGCGAATTTCTTCGAGCGATAAATATTGCTTGCCGGTCTCCCACAGATTTGGAAAATGCTCCGAGAGCAGGCCCAGTGCGGCCGTGCGATCGCCGCTGATCAGCACGGCGCTCTGACGGCCGAAGGCCTTATCGACGATCCGCAGCTCTCCTTCGCCAGCGCTGAGAGACTGATTCGGCGCTGAGTCTTCCTCGCGCAGTTTGCGCGATGCTTCCTTAGCGAGATCCGAACCTTCGAGGACCACAGACTTCGTCCGCACGTCTCTTAGGGCGACTCCAGAATCGGGGGTTGCCAGCGGAAGCGTCATACCCGTCGTTTCGAGACCCATGCGTGCTGCCAGATTCGCCATCGCGATCCCGGCTGGACCCGCGGGCACATAGAGCTGCGAATCGAGATTCGATGGAATCGGCATTCTCGGCGTGCCGCGAAACAAGCCGCGCATCGTATATAAGGTCGCGAGGTCGAGATGTTGCGGGCCGGCTTCCGCGTCGGCTGGCGGCGCCGCGGCTGCGGCCGGTGGAGCGGCAGGCGCCTCGGAGGCCATGGGTTTTTCGCTCACGGCGGAGACTCCGGAGACGATCAGTTCATGAACGGTCGCGAGCTTAGGCGATTTGATCGCTGTCGAGAGATCCTCATTTGAAACGGCCCCGTCGAAAAACACGCGCGCGATCCCGGCTTTGCCCTTGAGATACGTGAGCCCGACCGGCCGCGCCTTGACTGCGTCCGTTAGAACCGTGAGTTTATCGCCCGGGACCTTCCATAAATAAGGTGAGCGCGATGCGAAGGCCTCGGCTGCGGCCAGCAAACCGGCGTCGTCCTGCCCGACTATCGCCAGATTGCCGCCGACCGCGAAAACGGCTCCTTCTTCCGGTTGCACTTGCGCGAGTAGAGACGAATATCGCGCGGGCACAGCGCCTCGGCCCACCCAGATTCGGGGTCCGTCGTTGCGGTCCTCCGCCGAGGAAATGACCAGCGGCAGCGTCAATCCTGTGGATGCGAATCCCAATCGGGCGGCAATGTCAGCAGCCGCAGCGTTCTCCGCCGCGGTTGAATTCGCGGGGACAACTACTTTGCCCGATACGAAATCGACGATGCCATCGCCATTCGTGTCGCTGAGCATCCAGCCGGCGGAGAAGGGGTCTAGTAAATGATCCGCCTCCTTCGGAGCGGTCTGATACGCTTTATTCGCCGACTGAAAAACGGCCGCGAACAACAGAATACAGGCACTCCGGCGAAGGGTCATGATGGCGGCCTATTTCGAGGAAAGAAAGCGCGGGTCGGGACCCGCGCCATCTGAACCTGTTTATTGCAAATCGCCCTTGGGCATCGAGCCTGAAATAAACTCCCCGATATCGTGCTTCAGCTTCGCGTGCGAATCCGAATCGATGTAGAGCATGTGGCCGGCCTGGTAGAAATCCCACGTAATCTGCTTGTGCATCTCCGGACTCAGGCCCATGTGGTTGAACGTGTACTCAACCGCGTAATATGGAGTCGCCAGGTCGTAGTATCCAGCGGCGACCATCACCTTCATGTACGGATTCTTCACCATCGCGTTCCGCAGCAAGCTGGTGGTGTCTCCGAACGCGTTGCCCCCGCCGTAATCCCACGGCTGAACGCCTCCGCTGGTGTAGTAGAACATGTCGGTTTTATAGTTCAGCTCGTCGCGCATGTAGTGATTAAAAATCGCCACGAACGGCGGTGTGATCAGACTGCTGGAAGGATCGTACTCGCTGGTCTCGCCAGTGTTCAACGCCGAAGGACCATGCAGTCGGCCGTCGTAGCGTCCGATGGTCTCATGTTCGTTGCGCAGCAGTTGGCGCGTGTAGTGCGAAACATCCCACCGCAGGTTCGATTCGTCCAGATAATGTGCGTCAAGACCCGTGAACTTCGTCAGCTTCTCGATTACGGCCTTTCGCTCCGAGGGAGAAAGTTCGTCGCCTTTGGCCAGCGCAGCGGCGTACTCGCCCTGCGCGAACGTTTCGGCGTCCTTCAAGAATGCTTGTAGATTTTTCTTCTGCAAGTCCGGCGAAACTTTCTTGTGATACCAGGCGTCGGCGGCGTAAGTGGGGAACTCGAGCTGATACACCAGATCGTCGCTGCGGCTCCAGATGGTTTCAAGGTTTAGCGTCGTGCCGATGAGGACTACCCCATTGAACGCGATGCCGCGTTCGATCAAATAACCGGCGATGCCCGCCGCGCGAAACGTCCCGTAGCTTTCGCCCGCGATATACAGAGGCGACAGCTCGCGGCTATTGCGCATGATGTACATCCGCATGAACTCGCTGACGGATTGTATATCGCCCTGCACGCCGTTCAAGCGGCGCGCGACTTCAATGGTCTTCGCGCGGCTGTATCCCGTGCCGACCGGATCGATGAACACCAGGTCGGTTTGATCGAGCCACGTATCCTGGTTGTCGATCATGTGATAAGGAGGCGGAGGCATGCTGCCATCGGGCATCAGCTTGGGGCTGCGCGGACCCATTCCGCCCATATGCACCCACATCGACGCCGAGCCCGGTCCGCCGTTAAAGCAGAACGTGAGCGGACGTTTGGTAGTATCGCTCTGCCCGTCGAGCGTGTACGCCATGTAGAAAATGTGCGCCTCGGTATCGCCCGACGCATTCTTGAGCGGCATCTGCGCGACCGTCGCCGTGTAATTGAGTGTCTTGCCGTGGACAGTGACCGAGTGATGCGTCACCACCGGAGTCTCATCCACATCGCCGCCGATCGCGGGACCGGGACCGGCGATTCCACCTCGTCCGCCCCGGCCTTGTGGAGCCGCCTGAGGAGCAGGAGCCGTGGGAGCCGGAGTCGTCGTCTGCGTCTGAGCGGGAGCCTGAGCCTGTCGACCCTGGCCCTGCGTCTGTTGCGCCAGGAAAAGCGCTAATAACGGAGCAATCATTGTTAAATGATATTCCAAAATCAAACCGTGCTGACACGCACCTCGTAGTGCACGGCGACCGGCTCGATTTTGCATAGCAGCCTCCTGGCTTCCGGCTCGAAAACCGCGACCGTATAATCCGGGCCCGCGAACCGTTTCACTGCTTCTATCGAGTCGAACAGATTTACCACCACGAACTCTGCTTCCTCCGGACCGTCGTGGCGAAGCACATATCCTCCGCGATAGCCTTCCACTGCTTTCAATCCCGGCAGCACGTTGTCTTTCAACAGAGATTCATAAGCGTCCGCATCGTCGACTTTTGTCCAGCCTCGCCAGTGTCGCGCAATCATGATTCAATTAAAGCAGTGAAGCGCGCATTTGTCCTCCTCGCCGTGGCGTTCGTGGCCGCCTTCGCGCAACGCGGACGATTTGAAGCGCCCGATGACGACGAGAAACTCGCTCCGGTCCGCAACGCCGAGTTTCATTTCGTGCGCCTCGAATATACCGACTTGCCGGAGTATCATCGCCGCTGGGGTTATTCCTCCCGCGACGGCACGGGCTCGGGCTGGTGGCTCGTCGATTGGCCCGCCGCCGACAATCATTTCACTTACGGAATCCAGCGCCTGACCCGCATCGATATCGGCGATCCGCGCCACTTCCGCCTGATGGACGACAAGATTTTCGATTACCCGTGGATCTACGCCACGCAAACCGGCTGGTGGAATCTGTCCGATGCCGAAACCGACCGCCTCCGCGAATATCTGCGCCGGGGAGGCTTCTTGATGACCGACGATTTCTGGGGCCCCGGTGCCGATCAATGGGAAATTTTTCGCGAGACCATGAATCGCGTTTTTCCCGACAAGCAGATTACCGAAATCGACGAGACGGATTCCTCCATGCACGTCCTTTACGATATCCGCGAAAAGGACCGTACCTTCATCCCGGGTTCCCGCCATCTGCGCCGCTCTGGCGACGGATCGGTGCAGGTGATTCAGCCCGCCGGTACGAATCCCCAATGGCATGCGCTGCTGGACGATCGCAATCGCATGGTCGTCGCCGTGAATTACAATACCGATATCGGCGATGCGTGGGAGTTCGCCGACGTCCCGTATTATCCCGAACAGATGACCGCGCTCGCATATCGGTACGGGATCAATTACATCATTTACGCGATGACGCATTAGGATAAGAGACAATAAAGATGATGATCCGCCGAACTATTTTATTCGTCTCCGTGGCCTTGCTGTGCCTCGCCCAGGAAACCGATTGGAAGAAAGTCGATGTGCCGCCCGGCGTGGATTTTTCGGGCCTTTCAAAAGCGCAGCGCGACGCCGTCCTCGCCGTTATCCGCTCCGAGCCATGCGCCTGCGGCTGCGATATGAAGGTCGCTGAATGCCGCGTGAAGGATCCCGCCTGCGGCAACAGTCGTCGGCTCGCGGCCTTCGCCATTCGCGATGCCGCCGCCGGAAAAAATGAAGCCGCGATTCGCACCGACCTTGATAAATACGCCAAGCAGCCGCCGCCGGTTCTCGAAGCTCCTGTGAAACTGGCCGTCGCCGGAGCTCCTTTTAAAGGGCCGGAGAATGCCAAGGTGATCATCGTCGAGTTCTCCGATTTCCAGTGCCCCTATTGCGCGAAAGCCGCCACCGAAGCGGCTGCGGTCGTCCAGCAATTTCCCAAGGACGTGAAGCTGGTTTTCAAACAGTTTCCTTTGGAGGATCATTCGCAGGCCGCGCTGGCCGCCGAAGCGTCGCTCGCCGCGCAGGCTCAGGGCAAATTCTGGCAACTGCACGATAAGATGTACGCCAACTTCCGTTCCATCAATCACGTGCGGATTTTAGGTTGGGCCACCGAAGCCGGCTTGGATATGACCCGTTTTAAAGCCGACCTCGATTCTCACAAATACGCCGCCCGCGTACACGCCGAGGAGCAGGAGGGCGAAGTCGCCGGCGTCGAAGGCACGCCTACATTCTTCATCAACGGCAAGCGCTTCAACGGAGTCTTCGAAGCCAAAGCCATTGCTCCGATCGTCCAGGACGAATTGAAACACTAAATCAATATGACCCGCCGCGATCTGCTCCGCTCCTCACTCGCGCTCGCCGCTCTTCCGCTGACTGCCGCGCCTCGAAAATGGCAGCTTGGCTATAACACTTACTGCCTCAGATTTGAACGGTGGAAGGACCGCCAGCTCTTCGATTACTGCACGCAGCAAAAGCTGGACGCCATCTTCCTTCAGGATTCGTTAGACCCCGGCGTGCGCGATCCGCAACATTGGGCCGAAGTCCGAGCCTGGGCCAAAGACACCGGCCTGCATATTGAAACCGGAGGAAGCGCACTTACCGGCGCTGTGAATCCGAAAACCCCCGACGCCCGCGCCAAAACCATCGCCGAGCTTCGAATGAATATCGACCGAGCCGCCGCCATGGGATCGCCCATCGTGCGCACTCTAGTCGCGGGCGATCGCTACGCCCTCCCCGACGGCCCTCTGGACCGCATCATCGAATCGGCCGCCGGAGTCCTGCGGGAGGTCCGCTCGCAAGCCGTGGACAAGGGCATCAAAATCGCCATCGAAAATCACAAGGAGCTGCAAGCCTGGGAAACGCGCACGCTGATCGAGACCGCTGGCAAAGATTTCGTCGGTTCCTATCTCGATACCGGCAACCCGGTCTTCGTAGCCGAGGACCCGATGACCACGCTCGAAGAACTGGGCCCCTACGCCGTAACGTTTCACCTGCGCGATTCGGTCGTCTACGAAACTCCGGGCGGGATTGACATCCAATGGGTGCCCCTGGGCGAAGGCACCAACGATTTCAAAGCCATCGTCGCGAAAGCAGCGGAGATCCTCAATCCCTCCGTCTACATCTATTGCAAACCGATCACGGCCAGGCCGCCCGTAACGCTTCCCGTTTACACCAACGAATTCTGGAACAGATATTTCCCTCGAGCCCGCTCCCGGGACCTCGCCCGTTTCCTGGCGTTAGCCAAACGTGGCAAGCCGTACGATCAACCGCACGTGATGGAGGATGTAAACGGCCAGCGCGAAAAATATATGGAAGCCTTAAAGGTCCAGCAACTGGATCACATGGAGCGCAGTCTGAAATATTGCAAATCCACCCTGGACCTGGGCCAACGCTGGCGCGCCTGAGGACGAACACGCCGTCCGGAGTGCGAGGTGGCACAGGCTTCAGCCTGTGATCTCCCCAAAAACAAAAATGCGGCCCGCCAGCCAAAGCCGGCAAGCCGCAGTCTTTAAATCTAACTCTGACTACTTCTAGAAGTAGTACCGCAGCGATAATTGCAGCGCCCGGAATAACCCGGTCTTGCTGGTGATCACGCCATACGTGCCCGACGTCGGGTTCAAGCCCGGACCGCTCAGGTTCGGATGATTCGGAAAGTCGTAGCATTCCGCGCGGAACTGGAATCCAGTCCGCTCATTGATCTTAAAGGTCTTGAACAGCGAGATGTTCCAATCCTGGAATCCCGGCTGGTAGACCGAGTCGCGGACGCCGTTGGCGAGAACGAAGGTATTGGCTGTCGGCTGCGTCGCCGCCACCGTGAAATATTTAGTCGACGACTGGTTTCCCGTGGGTCCGGCGAACGCCCCAGTATTGTAGGTGATCGGGCCACTCAAATTCCAAAACTCTCCTTCCGATCCGCAACCGAAGCTACCGACTTCACCGACACCCGCATAGTCGTTGTTGGTTCCGATGCCGCAGGGCGCGCCGGTTTGGAACTGCGCGGTACCCGCGATCGACCATCCGCCGGCCCACCGGTTCTGCTTGAAGAGCGGGATGCCGTAAATGTAGTTGATGATCACCATGTGCCGCGCATCGAATTCCGACGGACCCCACAAATTACTGGTGTTGTAAGTATCGGGAACGATGTCGCGATAGTTCGAGCCGTTGTCCATGCTCTTCGATAACGTGTAGCTGAAGCCGAAGCTCGAATTATTGAAGAACCGGCGCTCCCAAGCGAGCTGGAAGCTGTTGTACTGGGAATTCACCACGCTCTCTTCTTCCTGGATGGCGGCGAACCCCTTGTAAGGACGCGCCTGGTTGACGTTGACACCGGCGACGACGCTGCCGGCTTGAGGCTGGTTGATGTCATAAACCTGCCAGCCGTGGGTACCGTGGTGTCCGACGTATGCGGCCGTCAACACGGAATGCAGGAAGAGTTGGCGCTGCACCGTCGCGTTATAGTTCCACGCCGTCGGAGGCTTCAGATTCGGATTCAAAGTGGTGATCGTCAGCGCAGCCGCTGTGGACGAGGTCAGCGCCGCGCCCGGATTGTCCACCGAAACGTTGTTCACGGTAACGAACGGTTGGAACGGAGAGTTGCCGCCGGGGAAAACGTTGTCCAGCAGTCCCATGCGCGTAGCGAATTCGCCGATACCTGCGCGGACCACGGTCTTCTCGTTGAGTTGATATGCGACGCCGACTCGCGGCTGCCAGACATTCTGCGCGTTGATGTAATTCTTCGAAATATTCGCATCGAACAAGCCGTTGCAAGGCGCGCCGTCGCAGACGTTGTTTTCACCCGGGGTTGCAGCCAGCACGCGGCCCACCGCCGCCTGCGGGAAGGCGCTGATTCCCGGGATGATCACGCCGTTGTACGGATTGCCCGTGCCCAGCACCACGTTGCCGGCGCTATTCACTGTAACCGCGTTCGCCGGATTGTACAGTTTGCCGTCGAAATAATCGGCGTTGCCCCACAGCGGGTGGAAGCCCTGAACGTTGGTCCAGCGGAGGCCGTAGTCGATGTGCAGTTTGCTATTCACTTTCCAGGAATCCTGCACGAACGCCTCGCTCTGGAATGCGCGCCAGATGGTGAGAGCGCGGGGGCCGATTTCCGTATAGCTGTCGGCCAGGCCCAGCGCCAGGTTCGCGATGCCTACGCCGGAGGTCGCGCCTAAACCCGTGCGAGCGTCGCTGAACTGGAAGGTGCCGTTCTGATCGCTCGCGCCACCGGGGACCGTGCTGACGTTGATCTGATCGCCGTCGTTTTCGCCCGAATACTCGATCAGGAATCCAGCTTTAATCGTATGGTTGCCCGCGATCTTCGTGATGGTGTCGCCATAAGTCCAGATCGTTCCGGAGGAGTGCGATGGATAAGGACCGCCTGCCAAGCCATAAAAGTTAGGGATAACAACTGTCGGAATTTTGTTCGGATAGTCTTTTCCGTTCGGCATCAGGTATGGATAGTCGATTCCGAAGACTTGCCGGTTAAACCCGTTCAGCGCGCTATTGACAGGAATGTAAACGTCGTCGATGCTGAGCGTCAGTCGCGCTTCGTTGATGAGCGACGGAGTGATGGTCGAGATCAACGACAAGGTCGTCGTCTGGTTCGGCCGCTTGAAGTATTTTCCAGTGAGGCCCGATCCCTGGTCGAAGGGCTGATATTCAAAGTACGAAACATCGGTCCTGCGCGCGGTGATCTTGTTCGCTGCATTCACGATGATGTCGAAATCGAGTGTCCCCTTGCGCTGGTTGATCGGGTGCGGAGCCGTCCCAATCCAGTTCGTGGCTCCGATCTGGAAGCCTGGCGTCGGAGCCGGATAGGCGCTCAAAATGGCTTGGCCGTTATGGCTCAAACGCGTGGTGGGAATAATGTTGCCGGGGAAGGGCAGGCAGGTTGACGCGCCCAGAGTCGGGCAGGTATTCGGATCGAACACCGTTCCCTTTGTGCCCGAATACCAGGGATTGCCGGGCGTCAGCAATTGGCTGAAATTGCCCGCCACCATCTGCGCCGTCGGATCTGCTTCCGTCGAATAGTCTCCCAGCCGGTAGCGGATCCAGTCTTCTGCGACGAAGAAAAAGAACTTCTGCCGGTACTTGTCGGGCATTCCCTTCACCCACACCGGACCGCCGATGGTGCCGCCGAAATTGTTGTACACCAGGGGCTGCGTAAAATTCGTGACCGTGCTTTGGTTGCGCGTCCAGGTGTTGGCGTTCATCGCCGAGTTCCGGATGTATTCGTACAACCCGCCGTGAAAGTCCGTGGTGCCGCTTTTGCTGACCAAACGGATCTGGCCGCCGGCCGCGCGTCCGTACTCGGCCTGATAGTCGGCCGTCAACACCTGAATTTCTTCCGTCGCATCGACGTTCGGAGCGCCGATCACCGCGCCATTGGCGCGGGTGCGCATCGCAGGTGCGCTATCGATAGTGATCGAAGTGTCCTGCGTGCGGGCTCCGTTGACTGAGAACGGATTGCCGGGAGCGACGCCAAAGTTGAAATCGCCCAGGGTGCCGCTGGAGCGCATGCCGGGAATCAACTGCGCGATGTATAGCGGATCGCGGCCGTTCAATTCCTGCATGTCGATTTGTTTCCCGGTAATTTCATCCTGTACCGCCGATGATTCGGTCTGCAAGACCGTTGCTGTCGCGGTCACTTCCACCGTCTCTGTCGCCGCGCCAACCGCAAGCGCCGCGTCGAGCAAAAGAGCGGTGTTCGGATCCAGCTTGTTGTGGGTGCTGGTGAACTTCTTGAACCCCGCTGCTTCTACCGTGACTGTGTAAAAGCTCGGCGGAATGTTGGTTACCGTGTAATAACCCGAATCGTTCGTTGTGATGACGTGTTCTTCGCCGGTACCTTCGTTTCGGAGGGTGACTTTGGCCTTCGGTACACTCGCCCCCGAAGGATCTTTCGCAAAACCGCTGATGGACCCGTTATCGGACTGCCCGAACACCACGGAGAGCGAAAGGAAAAAAAGCACAGCAAGACAACTCTTAGACTTCCACATGGAACCTCCTCAGACCCTGAGATGACTGCGTTTTAGAATCAATGTAAATCAAAACCAGGGGAAATGCTAGTGGTCTGCTCAAATATTTTGCACACGTTTGTTTACAGGGAAATTACAACCCTTGCCATTCGGCAAAGATATGCCGAACGGCATAAACCGTTGCGGTTTATCAACCGAATAGAAACGAATTAATCAGGTGAGTGTCTAACGCTGAATGCGCGCAGATCCGCCCTTGGCGAAGTCCCGAACCTGCTGCAAAGTCGCCATCGTCGTATCACCCGGAAACGTAGTCAAAAGTGCTCCATGAGCCCACCCAAGTTTGACCGCTTCCTCGGGTGACTCCCCGTTGAGAAGGCCATAAATAAACCCCGCGGCAAAACCGTCGCCTCCGCCAACGCGGTCGAGGACATCCAGCTCGGCTGTCGGGGAAACGAAGGTTTTTCCGTTCATCCAGGCGACGGATCCCCAACTGTGGCGATTGGTCGAATGGACTTCGCGAAGCGTCGTCGCAACTACCTTAATTTGAGGATGTTGTGCGACTACGTTGTCGATCATGCCGAAAAACGTCGAGGGATCTAGCTTCGATTTCGCGGCTACTTCCGGGCCCGCGACTCCGAGGCCTTTTTGCAGATCTTCCTCATTCCCGACGAGAACATCGACGTTTTTAACGATCCGGCTGATCACTTCGAGGGCGCGTTTATGGCCACCGTGGACGTTCCAGAGTTTTTCACGGTAGTTTAAGTCGAAGGAAACAATGGCTCCCGCAGCTTTGGCGGCTTGCATTCCTTCGATGGTCAGCTCGGCTGTGGTCGGGGAGAGAGCGGCGAAAATTCCTCCGCTGTGGAACCAGCGGATCCCATTGGAAAATATAGAGTTCCAGTCGAAATCGCCGGGCTTCAGGTGACCGGCGGCCTCGTTGCAGCGGTTGTAGAAAACTACGGGAGCGCGAACGCCCTGGCCGCGATCGCTGTAGACGGTCGCCATATTGGGGCCGTTCACGCCATCGTGTTGAAAAAGCTTGTAGAACGGCTTCACGCCCATGGCGCGGACCCGTTCGGCGATCAGATCTCCGAGGGGGTAATCGACCATCGCGCTGGCGACTCCAGTCTGTAACTTGAAGCAATCAGAGAGGTTCGCCGCGACGTTGAATTCGCCTCCACTGACGTGGATATCGCAGTGGGCGGCTTTGCGCCAGGGAATGATGCCCGGGTCGAGCCGGTTCACCAGCGCGCCGAGCGCAAGAAAGTCCAATCCGCCGCTGGGGCGGATTTCAAAACCATAATTCATTTCGGAAACCCCTTCTTAAAACACCTTAAACGATCAAAAATGTACTTGTGCGAGTGCTTAGACGACCATAAATCACACGTTATACGACGATGAGGAGACGCGTCCTCCGCGGCCGGTCCAGTTGGTGTGGAAGAATTTTCCCCGGGGCTGATCGACTCGTTCATAGGTGTGGGCGCCGAAGTAGTCGCGCTGGGCCTGCAATAGATTTGCGGGTAGGCGTTCGGTTCGGTAGCCGTCGAAAAATGCCAACGCTGTCGAGAACGCGGGAGTCGGCACACCGTATTGGACCGCTTGCACGACTGCCTGACGCCATTGACCCTGATAGTTGTTCAGCACGCCGCTGAAGAAATCGTCCAGCAACAGGTTGGTGAGATTTGGATTCTTGTCGTAGGCTTCCTTGATCTTGCCGAGGAAACGGCTGCGGATGATGCAGCCTCCGCGCCACATGAGCGCGATGCCTCCATAGTTGAGGTTCCATTTCTGTTCCTTGGCAGCTTCGCGCAGCAGCATGTAGCCTTGCGCGTAGGAAATCATTTTCGAGCAGTAGAGGGCGCAGCGGACTCGCTCAATGAATTCCTTGCGGTCTTGCGCGGGCGAGATTTTAGGACCGTGCAGCACTTTGGACGCGGCGACGCGCTCCTCTTTAATCGCGGAGAGGCAGCGCGCGAAGACCGCTTCGCCGATCAGCGTGACCGGGATTCCGAAATTGAGGGCGTCGATCGCGGTCCATTTGCCGGTGCCTTTTTGTCCGGCCGTGTCGAGGATCTTATCGAGCATCGGCTGGCCGTCTTCGTCTTTCTTCAGGAAAATTTCGGCGGTGATTTCGATCAGGTAGCTGTCGAGCTCGCCTTTATTCCACTCGGCGAAAATTGCGGAGAGGTCTTCCATGCTGAGGCTGAGGCCGGTTTCGAGCAGATCATAAGCTTCGCAGATCAACTGCATGTCGCCGTATTCGATGCCGTTGTGGACCATCTTGACGTAGTGGCCGGCGCCCTCTTCTCCGACCCAGTCGCAGCAGGGAGTGCCGTCTTCGACTTTGGCGGCGATGGACTGGAAAATTTCCTTCACATGAGGCCACGCGGCGGGATTGCCTCCGGGCATGATGGAGGGGCCGTGGCGCGCACCTTCTTCGCCTCCGGAAACGCCGGTACCGACGAATAAAATTCCTTTGGCTGCCAGGTCACGTGTGCGGCGGGTGGTGTCGGGATAATGAGAGTTGCCGCCGTCGATAATGATGTCGCCTTTTTCGAGATGAGGAACCAGCTCTTCGATGACCTGATCGACAGTGTCGCCGGCTTTGACCATCATCATGACGCGGCGGGGGCGTTTGAGGGCTCCAATCAATTCGTCGATGGAGTGCGCGCCGACGACCTGGGTGCCGGCGGCTTCATGATTGATAAAATCGTCGACCTTGGAGACGGTGCGGTTGAAGACGGCCACTTTGTAGCCGTGATCGTTCATGTTGAGGACCAGGTTCTGGCCCATGACGGCGAGACCGATGAGTCCGATGTCACAACTTTCCGGTTGCATAGGACTTCTATTTTACCCGGAAGGGGCTCAGAAGGAGTCAGGAGTCAGGAGACAGGAGTCAGGAGCCAGAATGGATGCTTAAGTACATTGCGATCGCGTTTCTGATTGGAACGGTGTGCGGTCAATCGCCGCAAGGGATTCCATGGGACCAGCATTCGCCGCTCAGTTGGGACGACTTCAAAGGTCATGCGCGGCGGCATGCCGGAGAGACGTCCGCCGAGACGGACACTGGGTTTCGGGTGCAGCTGGAATGCCGGGAAGGGCATTTGGATATTCGCGTGGCGGCGGAGTTTTATAAGACCTCATCGTGGGTGAAGGCGGGGAGGAGATCGGCTGAATTGCTGCGGCATGAGCAGGGGCATTTCGACATTACGGAACTATACGCGCGAAAGATGAGGAAGGCGATTCGCGAGGCGAAGATCGGATGCGCGGACGACCGGCAGGCGGAGGCGGCGGGGAAGAAGATTTTTGAGGAGATCGACCGGGAGTGGGAGGGGGCGGAGAAGCGGTATGACGTGGAGACGGGGGATGGGACTGATTGGGTGAAGCAGAAGGAGGCGTTGGAGAGGATTGGGAGGGAGATGGGGGAGTTGAGCGCGTATCGATTATAAATACTATTTTCTGAATTGCGGCGTGGAATCCATTAAACTGCGCTAAAGGAGTTGACTATTTATGAAGCGGGCCAGAAAGCGGGTCATTTCGGTCCACTACATATTGTGGCGTTTTCGATCTGTGCTTAGGCGGACGCTTGTCCTTTTTGCTGACGCCGTTGTTCGACTGATCGCGGCCGCACTGGGGATTCGATGGAAAGTCTGGACGAGGCCATCGATCATCATTCCGGTTTGCGGTTTGGCAGGACTCCTAAGCGCGACGTTATATTCATGGACGATCCCGAATCAATACGTCTCGACGTCGGTGATCGGAATTGGAAACAGCTACATAGTGGGTGTGAATCCGGAGGATGAGAAGACCTTGGGGGTACCATCGCATTGGTGGTTTGCCAACTCAGAAGCGACGGCTCGCCGGCAGCAAATTCTGAGCAGAGCGTCGCTGACCCACGTCATGCATGAAGTCGGGCTCTACGAAGATGAGCTTACCCGCGTCCCCGCGGAAGACTTGATCACGCGGATGGAAACCTCGGATATCCGGATCAAGCCAGTGGCTGAATCGCGCCACGAATTCTCCCTTTCGGTTGCCGCGCAAGATGCAGCGCGCGCGCAGGGAGCCGCCTGGAATCTGGCTGCAGAGTTTGTCGACGGGAGCCCTTTTTCGATCGTGCAATCGCCCGATCTACCAGCTAATACCGAGAGCCCTCACAGGTTTCAAATTGGATTGATGGGGCTGGCTTGCGGCCTTCTGGCCGGGGCCTTGGCCGCGTTGTTCACGAAACTGAGGGTTTGGAAGCTGGCAACAGTGCTGGGAATGGCTGGTGTGGCCGCGGCGTTCGTTGTTCCCGAACGATATACCTCGACCGCGGTTTTCACGTACGACGGGCCGGAGGGATGGTCCGCGGTGCGCGACGTGATCAATCAAGTGACGGGCGACGCCAGCCTCGACGCAATCGCGATCGACGCCGGACTTCATCCTTACAGCAAGGAGCTGTTCAAGAGCCTGCGGGAGCGTCTTCGTATCGAGCCGACGCGCGAGCCGGATGCAAAGGCCGTTGCGATTTCCTTCGAGGACTCCGATTCGGAGGCCGCGAGAAAAGTTGTGGCGGAAGTGCTGTCCCGGCTGATCTTCGAAGCGCAAAAGAGCGAGTCAGGCGTGATCGTTGCGTTGCATGACCCGGCTAGCTTGCTGCTAGATCCGAGTTATCCGAATCGCCCGGCAGCGTCGGAAGCTGGTTTTTCTGTTGGGATCGCGTGCGCGGTCGCGTTGGGAATTTGGCGGTACTACCGAGGCTCCTTTCCGTGGGCCGCGGTTGCCTGAGAAGGGCAGCGAAGGGAAAAGAGCTTGCGCTTCGATGAGAGTTGGGGCGCGACGTGTCCGGGCTGCGCCCGGATGCGATTGGCAATCGATCTGCCGTCAACCTGCCACATAGATTCAGGCAAAATTAGGCGGCAGCCTTTGGGCTTTGGGACGGGATCGCTGAATTCGTTCGCGGTGTCGATCCAAAGGCGGATCGCTTCCTGTGCGTTGGCGAGTGCAGCTTCCTGCGTGGCGCCGTGCGCGGAGCAGCCGGGCAGTTCCGGGCTTCGGCGATGAAGGCTTGATCTTCGTCGCTCCAGTAGATGATGACTTCGTATTTATTCATCGAAATCCCCAAGCCCGTATCTTGGCGCACTGCCCTGTGGCGTTTACCCTCCCTGACGAGTCTTTTTGAAAAGTCAGTTTAAACCGCTCCTGCTAGTCGCGGCTCTGTTTCGAGCCTAGGAGATTCATTGAGATTAGAAGCCCGACTCGCGCTGCTTGAGCCACCGGCTGAGAGACTCCTGCGTCTCGCCGGATCGACGGCCTGCCAGCAGGCTCTCCACGCTGATATCTTCATCCAGGTCCGGCCAGTGGATGCCTTCGCCGCGGGCGATGAGACGCCAGTTTGCTCTCTCCGTTGGCGTCCCGTGCTCCAATCGCGGGAACCAAGCGATGGGCACGATGATCGTGCGGCCATCCGCGAGCTCCACGACCAAGGAATCGTCGTTCAGACTTGCGCGCTGGGCAATTGCTTCCCTGAGTTCAAAGCCCGAAGTACTCATGCCATGACCTCAACAAAAAAGTTGCGTTCTCCGCAACCGGCCTTTCTATACGAACAATCTCTGGGCGCCCGAAGCCAATGCTCGTGTCTAAACGGATCGGGTCCAGCCAAACCTTCGCCTTCGCCTCATCCCGCTCGACATGCACGTGAGCAGGCTCGCCGCGATCGGCCGAGTAAAAGAACAGCCTGTATGGCCCCACACGAAGAGCTGTTGGCAACTCATTTTAGTGTACAGAGATTTAAATGCTATTGGATCTGCACTTCGATCGTCGATGTTGCCAGTATCGTAGAGCCTAGCGTCATTTTTCCGACCAGGCTGTAGACTCCGGGTTTTAGCAGCGTGAACGGGGTTTGGCCGGTGTAAAGGGGCAGGCGGATGTAGTTCAGGCTGGTGATCGATAGCGATTGTTGGGAGTTCTGGAATACGGGGGCGCCGGTGGGATCGAGCAGTTCGACTAACAGGTCATAAAAGGGGACCTCGGCGGAGGCATCGATGCGGACTTCGGCGCAGGGGCGGTAGGTGTTGGGAGGGTCGGCTCCGGGGGCGAGGGCGCAGGCTACGAAATAACAGGGAACGGCGCAGTTGGGGGCTAGCTGACTGGAAATATTGGGAAATGGATTGTCGATCGAAAGCGCGATCTTGGGCTGCGGCACCGAGAGGTGAAAGCCGTCGACTTTTACGTCGACCAGGTCGAGACTCTCCGTGAAGCCTCCCGAGGAGCCGGTCAGCATGGTGGATTGGGAGGCGATTAATCCGATGCCGCGGGCATAGGTTGTGGTGGTCTGAATCAAGCCTCCGGCGACTTGGGCGGGCGGGGTGAGGGCGTCGTTGAAGATTCCTAACGCGCCCTGATAGGCCGCCGGCGCGGCGGATTTGGGATCGAGCAAGACCTGTTCGCCGGTGCTGGTCAGCTGGTAGACGACTCCACTGGCGTCGGCGCGAAGCATCGCGATGGGCGTCGGGTCTGGCGGCGAGGTCTGAGTGAGTATGTAGTAGATCTGGCCGGCCTGATAGGTTTGCTGGGCGATGGTTCGAACGACATAGGACGCCGTGACCAGGCGGTCGTTGTACTTATAGACCCAGGTGTTGCCGATGGCCAGAGGGAAATAGCTGCCGGACGCGAGGCCCTGGTCGACTGCGGGTGGCAAGTTGGCGCAGTATAAGTTGGCGGTGACGGAGGCTTCGACGTTTCCCGACTGATCTTCGAGATAGAACTTTAAATTATCACTGACCCAGGGGCCGGTGACGGCGGTGCCGGAAGCGGGAAGCAATCCGGTCATGGGGGTACCGGTGGGCGAGCCCACGATGATCTGAACGGGAACGGTGGCTCCGGACCAAGTAAGGGTGGCGATGTCGAGCGGGTCGACGCAACTGATGGTGAGCGTTGCGCCCGAGGATAGAAGCGCGGAGAGGAAGAAGAGGCGGATGGGCATTTAGGCTCCTTGATCTAGACATGGGTTTCGTCGTGAATCAAACGAGGGCGCGGCGCATCTACAATGGTAGTAGAGAGTCCTATGAATCCATCGAACCCTAATTCCACTGTGTTTGACCGGATGTCGGCGACCACCGTTCTGACCGCGTCGCAGGCGGCGGTGATTAAGCAGACTTACGCGTTGTTCGGCATTGCCGTGATCGCGGCGATGGTGGGCGGGTATATTGGCGCGACCACGGAGGCGATTGTCCGATTCTTTTCGAGCTGGGTGGGCTGGATTGTGGCGATGATCGGATTGAACGCGGTGCCGCGGATTGCGATGTCGGCTCGGGGAAATTCGGGTTTGGGCACGGCAGCGCTGGTGTTCGATGGGTTTTTCGCGGGACTGTGTCTGGCTCCGCTGTTGTGGTTCGCGTCGTTGAGGGCTCCCCAAATGATTCTGGTGGCGCTGGGAATCACGGCCATCGTTTTTGTGGGGATTACCGGTTATGTGTTCACATCCGGCAGGACGTTTAGCGCTCCGCGAGGACTGATGGTGGGGCTGTTCTTTTCGCTGATCGGGGCTATGGTTTTAAATGCGTTCCTGAATATTGGGTTCATTGGGATCCTGATTGCGGTCGGGATCGGGGCTATTGGTGTGATCGCGCTGGTGACGTCGACGAGCGCGATTTTGCAGAGCGGGGATGCGGATAGCGCGGTTCCAGGGGCTCTGGCTTTGTTCGCGGGAGTGTTCAATATATTTGTGGCTACGTTGAATATTCTCCTGAGATTGTTTGGCGGGGGGGACCGGAGGCGTTGAAGGCTCCCGGATCTCGAAAAAACGTGGCGGGTGCCGAGGAGGGCAGGTCGGGAACCTGCCCCGCTATTCATTCAACGCCAGACGGAGGGCGGGTCGGGGACCCACCCTGCTCGGGTTTCATCGCGATCGGTCGGGCGGACGCCCGCCCGTCCGCGCCGGCGGCCCGAAAACAAAGGCGGCCGCGGTCCAGGGGGCTGCTAGCGGCAGGATTCCGGGGCTTGCTGGTGGACGCCTAGTTTTGACAGGTTTTCGCGGGCTTCGAAAAGGCAGGGGTCTTTTTCCAGGGCGCGTTGGAGTTCGGCAATTGCGGCTTCGCGGGAGCCTAATGCGGCTAGCGCTACGGCTCGGTTGCTGATGGCTCGCGGGTCGTCGGGGGTTAGGGCTAGTGCACGGCCGAACGCCGAGAGGGCTTCGGCTGGACGGCCCAGGGTCAGCAGCAATCTTCCTCGTTCGGTGGCTACTTGTTCGGTATCCGGAGCGTTCTGCAACTCTTCTAACCCTTTTTCGGGCGGTAGCGCGCGCGCTAGCTGGATGCGCGGGCGGACTGCGGTGGGCGCCAGGCGCGCGGCTTCGCTCCAGAGGGCTTGCGGGCTGGTCCAGAGAATCGAATAGCGGACGGAGATTGCGATCAGGCCGAGAATGATTGCTGCTACGGCTCGGCCGTCCACAGACTCTAGGAGAGTTCCCGCACAGGCGCAGAAGGCGATCATCGGGAGATACATGCGGCGGTCGGCTGCGAGGTCCGCTGCGGGGAGGATCGAGGAGCTGGGGGCTAGTAGCAGCAAGCCCATTAAGAACCAGAATCGTCCGCGGAAGGGGATCAGGCAGACGGCGCCCAGAGCGATCCAGGCTGCGATTGCGACCCAGAACGGCGGCGGGGTGAGAGATGGGTCGATGGAGAATCCCCAGGGGATCGCGAATAGGCGGAGGTATCGCCAGATTACTACGCCTTGAGATGCCAGATAGGTGAGTGGGGAGATTCCAGCTTGCGCGCCTGCGCCGGAGCCTTGAATGGCGGATGCGGCTTGGAGCGTGCGGAGACCGATGGCTAGCGCGATTGCCAACATGGCCAGGAATGCTGACCGCTCCCGCCGGTCGCGGCTCTTTAAGAGGATCAGGAGGAAGGGGAGGGTGGCGCATTCCTCTTTTGCCAGCATCGCTAGGGCGAACCAGATCACGGCGATCCAGACGCGGCCGGCGATCCAACTGCGGAGGGCAAGCAGGCTGAATAACGTTGCCAGTAATGTTGCTCTTGCGAATATATAGGCGACGGGTTCTGTCATCAGGGGATGGACGGCGAAGATTGCGGCGGCGATCAGGGCTGCGCGGTCGCCGATTAGTTTGCGGAGGACGTCCCAGAGCAGCGTCACGACAGCGAGGTGGAGCAGCAGGTCGATGATGTGCCAGGAAATTGCCGATCGGCCGAAGAGGGCGTCGTTGATCCAGAAGGTCAGCTCAGTTAGCGGGCGGGTTTGACGGAAGCAATCGATCCAGTGCGCCGGCAGCATGACTGGCGACTTCGAAAAGAGCGAGAAATCGTCGAATTCGAAGGCCACGAAGATGCATCCGCCGAAAGCGGCCAGGGCCGCGGCCCACAGAAGGAATTTCTCTCGCAAATGCTATTATGTGGCTTGCCGAAACCTGTCGCCAAACCTAAAACCGCCGCTGAGCGGGCTGCACGCGTTAAGAAAATCCTCGCGACGCTGGACAAAATGTATCCCGGCGTGACGTGCGCGCTGCATCATTCGAACGCGTGGGAGCTTCTGGTCGCGACCATACTTTCGGCGCAATGCACGGATAAGCGGGTCAACATGGTGACTCCGGGGCTGTTCAAGAAATACCCGACGATGCGGGATTTCGCCAATGTCAACCAGGAGGAATTGGCGCAGGAGATCAAGTCGACGGGATTTTTTAATAACAAGGCCCGGTCGGTGATCGGAGCTGCGAAGAAGATTATCGGCGACTTTGGGGGCGAGGTTCCCCAGGACATCGAGAAGCTGCTGACCGTGCCGGGAGCGGCGCGCAAGACGGCGAATGTGGTGCTGGGGACGGCGTTCGGGATCGCGTCCGGCGTGGTGGTCGATACGCACGTGCAGCGTATTTCACACCGGCTGGATTTGACGAAGGAAACAGAGCCGATCAAGATTGAGAAGGATCTGATGAAGATCATTCCAAAAGAGCGGTGGATCCTGTTTTCCCATCAGATTATTCATCATGGACGCGCGCTGTGCGTGGCACGGAATCCAAAATGCGCGGAGTGCATGCTGAATCCGCTGTGTTACGCAAAAGATAAGACGGCTTAACGCGCCAGGGAACTTTCGGAGCGCCTGCGGTGTCAAGGCGCTTATGAAGTGGCCAATGATTCTCAGTGGCTTGATGTTGACGAGCTCTGTGGGCATCTCCCAGATTCCGCCGACGGCAATTGTGGCGTTGTTCGACACGTATCGGATCGTGATGTTCGGCGAGATGCATGAATGCAAGCAGGAGTACGACATGCTGGGCGCTTTAATCGCTACGCCGGGATTCGCCGGGAAGGTGAATGACATTGTGGTTGAGTTCGGCAACGCACGCTATCAGGATTGGGTCGACCGGTACGTCGCGGGTGACGATGTTCCGGAGATTCAGAAGGCCTGGCAGGATGTGGTGGGAGCCTTGGGGCCGGTGTCGCCGGTTTACGGCGAGTTTTATGCCGCGGTGCGGAACGTGAACCGCAAATTGCCGAAGCAAAACAGGCTGCGGATCCTGTTGGGCGATCCCCCGATCGACTGGAGCCGGGTCCAGAGCCGGGAGGACATCGCGCCGTATCTTCCGTTCCGCGATGAGTTTTACGCGAGTGTCGTGCGGGACCAGGTGATTGCGAGGAAGCGCAAGGCGCTGCTCATCATGGGCGGAGGGCATTTTCAACGCCGTGGCGGGCAACCGGGAAGGATCGAGAATGAGTTGCTAACGAGTCTGGTGAAACCTTATGTGATCCTGGCGGGAAGCAACATGGTGGGCGGCTATCTCGACCTCGAACCGCGTTTCGATTCGGTGGCGTGGCCATCGCTGATTGAGCTGAAGGGAAGCTGGGTGGGCTCGCTCTCGACGCCCGGCCGCGGAGGGACGGTAGAACTGTGGGATCAGAGAGGGGACGCGTACTTATACCTGGGTCCAAGAGACCAGTTGACCGTGGTGAAGAATCGGCGCGAAGATCTGGAGGGTACAGCTTACGGCAAAGAGGTGCAGCGAAGACTGGAGATTATCTTCGATAAGGCTCCGGACTTTCTGCCTGCACCGGGGAGCAAACGGGAGCAGCCGGCGTTTACACGTACATCCACGCCGGGGCCGGCTCTGCCTGCGCTGCCGAAACCCAAGCCGTAAAGCTTAGCGCTGAGCTGGTTCGCCGGCCAGATGGAGACCTTTGTGAATCGCGTACAGCGCGAGTTCCAGGCGGTCCGAGACGCCGAGCTTGTCGAAGATATTGTGCAGGTGGTTTTTTACCGTCTGCTCACTGATGAACATCTTCTCGGCCATCTCTTTGTTTTTATAGCCCTGAGCCACCAGCGCGACGATTTCGCGTTCGCGGGCCGATAGAGGGCTGCGCTCGCGGCTCTTGCCTCCGGAGGACTGGCCGCCGGAAGAGCCTTCCTGGCCGGTCGAAAACTGCCGCATAACGGCGGCGGTAGTGTGCGAATCGAGCCAGATTTCGCCCGAGTTCACTTTGCGGATGCTTTTTACGATCAGGTCCGGCGCGGTCTGCTTCAGCACAATGCCACTACACCCGAGCTTCATCGCCTGCACGAACTCATTCTTATCTTCAGAAGCGGTGAGCACGATGACGCGGGTCCGCTTGTTGGTCTGCTGCAAGGCTTGCAGGGCAGAGAGGCCGTCCAGATTGGGCATCCGGAGGTCCAGCAGCAGAACGTCGGGATCGAGCGCCTGCACTTTCTCCAGCACTTCGCGGCCGTCGCCTGCTTCTCCGACGATCTCAAAGTCGTCTTCAAGCAGCAGCAGTTTTTTCAGGCCGTCGCGGACAATCGGGTGGTCGTCGGCGATGACGATACGCACCGTCGCCTTCTTTTTCTCCGCTCCCTCCGAGTTGTCATTGATGGGGGCTACCATAGTGTCCATAAGCCTCTCTTCTCTTCTCCGAACTACAATGCTAAAGGGTTCTAGTACTATCCGCAATTGAGAAGCCCCTAGCGAAGCGCCAAGAGTTTTTACTTAATTACTAACTAAGGTAGCCTTAGGGTACTGGGTCGGACCGCTGTACTAAAGTGGCGTTGGGGGCTTACTTCACCGGTCGGCGGAGTATTTTGACAATTGAATCAATAGTTTGCGGAAGGCGGGCATGCTTCGGACCGGGCGGGCGCGCTATAATCCCGCCATGACTCAGTCGTCCAAACCACGCCGGGCTTTCTTGCGGGGAGCACTGGCAGCAGGCGGAATCGGAGCCGCGCAGATCGCGCGGGCGCAACCTCGCGGTGCCGGCGCCGACTTCGATTACCTTCCCAAGTACGCGCGGGCGCAGAATTACAAGTCGATGAAGCAATCGAGCTTCGACCGCACTGGGGGCAATCGCGATTCCTGGGTGATCCCCGCAGGAGGAGTGCAGGAAGTCTTCAATGCGACCGGTCCCGGCGTCATTTCGCACATCTGGTTCACGATTGCGGCGCGCAGCGGCGATCACTTGAAGGAACTGGTGCTGCGTGCGTATTGGGAGGGGAACTCAAAGCCGAGCATTGAGGCTCCGATTGGGGATTTTTTTGGCCTGAATCTCAACTCGTATCAGATTTACGAATCGGCGTACCTGGCGTGTTCTCCTGGGAAATCGCTGAACTGTTATTTTGCGATGCCGTACCGGCAATCGGCTCGGATCACGGTGACGAACGAAGGGAAGCAGGAGGTCGGGGCGTTTTATTCGAACATCGACTACATGACGGTCCCGCGGCTGCCGGCCGACGCGATGTATTTTCATGCCCAGTACCGGCAAGCGGCGCCGTGTGTTCCTACGACTGGCGAGGCGGCGAAGATCAATCTGGACGGAAAATTGAATTACGTGTTCGCCGAGACCCGGGGCCGGGGCCATCTGATGGGCGTGACGCTCGGAGTGCTGCAAAACGCCGACCGGTGGTGGGGCGAGGGCGATGACATGATTTTCATCGATGACGAATCGAAGCCGCTGATCAACGGGACGGGCTCGGAAGATTATTTCCTGGGAAGCTGGGATTTCGGCGGGCGCGATGGCGCCCAGCCGTTCGCGCATCATATGTATGGCGCTCCGCTGATAGCAGCGCCTGAACGGACCGGAGGCCGCTGGTGCTGCTATCGCTGGCACGGCGATAATCCCGTGACGTTCGAGCGCTATTTGAAATACACAATTGAACACGGCCACGCCAATGACCGCGGCGATAATTTTTTCTCCGTCGGCTATTGGTATCAGGCCGCGCCGTACACCGATTTTCCAGCGCTGCCTCCCGTGGAGGCGCGCATACCTAAAGTGAGGACCGCATGAAAAAGCTTCTTCCGTTATTGATACTGGTGCCGATGTTCGCCGCCGACCCTCCGGGCTTCGTCATCTGGAAGGCCAGCGATTTGAAGGCCAAGGATAAAGAACTCGCGGGCAAGATGAGCGATAAGAAAATCGCGAGCGAGACTCTGGCGAATTACGGCACCCATCTGACGATGCTCGCGCATCGCGAAGGCGACGGCGAGGTGGAGGTGCATGACAAGATGGCCGACGTGTTTTATATCGTGTCCGGGGAAGCGTCGCTGATTGTTGGCGGGACGGTGGTCGGAGGGCATGCCACCACCCCCGGAGAGATTCGCGGGACGTCAATCACTGGAGGCGAGAAGAAATCGCTCAGCGCGGGCGATGCGGTCCATATTCCCGCGAAGGTGCCGCATCAGATGCTGGTCGCGAACGGCAAGAAGGTTAGTTATTTTGTGGTGAAGGCGGAGGAGAAATAGGGGAAGTTCAGTTGCGTGTCAGAAACGCCCAGTGCGCGTCCCGCACTACTTCGTCCGTGGCGATTAAGTGCGCCTCGCCGAGGCCTTTGTCCGAAATAGCGGCGCTGTAGAGCCGGTCGCTGACGCGATAATAGACCGTCCCGCCCTCGATCAGCAAAATCTCGCTGTCGCCCTGATTGGTCGTGATCGTGTAGACGTTCTCGGTATCAGTGTCGAAGATGTGCAGTCGCCCGGGATAGACGTTGCCCGCAATCGCAAAGCTTTCAACTTGGCTCGGCCCCATTATGCCGTCTGTACCCCTCCACTCACTCTTTCCCGGGCCGAGTTCCGACCGCACTTCGTTGTCGATGTTCACCATGCCCGGATGTTCCTTCAATTGCGCTGCGATCGATTTCTTGGTTGAGGCCTCCACCATTGCGACGTACTTTCCGAAGGCCCGGAGACCGGCTGGCCCGAGCGCCTGTGGAATAATGTGCCAAGTGTTGTCCGACTTTTTCAGTACAAGGAGGTGGGAGTGTGGGGCATATCCCACAGACGCGACGAGAAGCCGGGAGGTGTTGGCAGAAACGAACACATTTCGACGACCACCCTCCGATAAGAGACCGTTGGGGATTTTGAAGCCCAGCGCAACATCGTTTCCAACCCCCATCCGCTTCGAAAAATTCCCGTTCGGGTCGGCAAACACAGAGTCCATTCCGTCACTCATGGCAAAATCTCCCACTCCGGCGACCGCCTGCGGAATGGCGTACCTCACGTCCTGGACCGAGATTTTTCCTAAGCTCTCATCGCATTCAATCGCCGGGTCAGCAACGAGCGCGTACAATTCCCATGGGTCGTGAAGGTAGTCCTCGCCGAGGTTCGCCATCTCCAATACGATGCCCTGGCCCGGCACATTCGCGAGCCAACGGGCCCAGCCGCCCTGCAGGAATTCGGGGAGGTCGCATGCTTTTGTTACTTCGGCACTGTTCAGGTTCAAGAAGGTAACCGAGGCCGAGTCCCCTCCAGACAAAATCGCCGCCTGCTTCATCTCGAAGGACATGCCCATCCAGATAAAGCCTTCTCGTTTGGTGACCAGATCTACGGTTTTGGTGATCTTGCCGTCCTGGCCCACCTCAAACAGCGCCGACGCGTACCTCGCCATCCATCCCTGATTATAGGCCCCAGTAATCAGATGCAATGATGATTGAGCAGGGGCGAGAGGCGCAAATAGAAGAACCGCAAACGCAAGAAACCGACGAGTGTAGAATTTAAACACCGCCCTACTTCTCCTGTCGATGCCGAAGCGAATTCGGAGCGGTTATCGTGGGAATGTCAGTTGCCGAGAAATCGGTGCCGACATCCTCGGGAAGTCCGAACTGGTCGTAGCCGATAATTTCGTCCGCGGTGCGAGAATCCAGAATTCGAAGGCTCGCTAGCTGCTCTTGGATCTCACGTATCGCCGCGCGGACGCTCGCCTGGTCGGGACGCGGCCGGCCCCGCATCTGCTCGACAATCTCCTCGACGATAGGATCGCGGATAGTTTTTTTCATTCTTACTCAATCGAAATCGAAATCCCGCTTCGGAGGAGGCTCGTCGGGATTTTCTTTGGCGATCTTCAGCATCTCGTCGAATTTCTTGCTCAGCACGTCGTGGTGGCTTTTGTGCTCTTTCACCGATTTGTTGAAAATCTCCTCGCGGCGGCCCGGCTCGGCCTTCAGTTTTTTGACGGCGGCTTCCATGTCGGTGATGGTGGGCGGCTTGACGTGCTCTTTGTGGCGGATGACGGCGGAGGTTTCGGGGTCGATGTGCAATTCCGCCTGGCAACAGGGGCACATGATGACAATGAGTTCGGCCATATCAGTGATATGGTATCAGGATGCTCTCTGAATTTAAGAAATTCATTATGCGGGGGAACGTCCTGGATCTCGCCATCGGCGTGATTATCGGGGCGGCATTTGGGAAGATCGTCGCGTCGCTGGTGAGCGATGTTCTGATGCCGGTAATCGGCCTGGTGGCGGGGAAGGTCGACTTTTCGAATCTGTTCATCAACCTGGATCCGGGTAAGCCGGTCGATACGCTGGCGGCGGCGAAGGCGGCGAAGGTGCCGGTGCTCGCTTACGGCGTGTTTCTGAACACGGTGATCGAATTTCTGATTGTCGCGTTCGTGATTTTTCTAATCGTGAAGGCCGCGAACAAATTCCAGAAGCCCGCTCCCGTGGCCGCTCCCACAACCAAGCCATGCCCGGAGTGCACGACGGAGATTCCTCTGGCGGCGAAGCGATGTCCGGCTTGCACCGCGGTAATTGTGGTCGCGTAAATAAAAAAGCCCGCGACCGAAGTCACGGGCCTCTTTTGACCGCATCAGGGAGAAATGGTTTAGTTGTTATCGCTGCTGCCGCCATCGGGACGGCGCTTGAGCGTCGGCCGATCGTCATCGCCCGAGGAACTCTTGTCGTCCGATGACGAACCGGAGCCCGGAGCCTTCTTCAACTGGGGACGGCCGGCATCTTTCGGATCCGCTTTGCGCTTGTTGTGGAACGCCATCAGGCGGGCCTTCACGTCATTGAACTCTGACGTGGTGACCACGTACTCCGGCCGTTCTTTCAGCAACTGCTGGATGTTCTGCTGCGCCTTCACGATACGATCGTCGGTGGGCGGATGCGTCGAGAAAACCTTCGCCATGGTACCGGGCTTCTTCTTTTCGAGCGATTCGATTTTCTCGAAGAAGTCCACGAATGCGCCCGGATCGTAGCCGGTCTTATACATGTACTGGAGCCCGAGCATATCGGCTTCGCTCTCGAACTGCCGGGAGAAAGTCAGATAGCTCATCGGGAGCACCAGGCTCGCCGCCTGCCGGATGCCGTAGCCGGTCCAGCCGCCCATAAAGATCAGGGGGATGGTCGCAAGCTGTGCGATTTCTCCGCGGGTCGCCTGCCGCGTACCGTGCCGAGCGGCTACATGAGCGATCTCATGCGCCATCACTCCGGCCAGCTCCGCTTCGGTATCCGCTTTGAGGATCAGGCCCGAGTTGACGAAGAAAAACCCGCCCGGCAATGCGAACGCGTTTACGTCCTCGGTATCGATCACCTTGATGGTGAAAGGAACCTTGGCGTCGGAGTTGCGGACCAGGTTCTGCCCTACGCGATTGACGTACTCGGCGATGATCGGATCGTCGATGATCTTGGCCTGACGCTCCACTTGCTGCGCCATGCCCTTGCCGATCGCAATTTCCTTTTCGAGCGAATAGAAATTGACGCCCTTCCCTACGTCCCGGTCACCGATGGCATCGGGATTTTTTTCCTTGTCGTCCCCCGCGAAGGCAGGGATCGAGAGAAGCGAGAAAGAGAGCAGCAGAGCCGAACTGAGTCCAAAGGTACGACGCATTACGGACTCCTTTCATTTAACAGTATAAGCTTCTTTAATCTGGGACGCACGGGCGTTTGGTTCAGGTACCAGTTTTTTCGACGCGATGAGCTGGTCGCCCTTGCGTTTCAGGGTGGGGCGTTCACGGTCCGGGGGCGGCTCCGGTTTTGGATTCCAGTCCAGGAAGGCCAAGCGTGCTTTGATGTCATCGAACTCGGACGTGTTAAGGACGTATTCCGGCTTCTCCTTCAACATCGTTTCGATATTCTTCTGAACGTTGACGAGCCGAAGGCCGTATACCGGATGATCCGAAAACACCTGCGCGATTCGCCCGTGTTTGCGTTCGTCGAAGGAGAAGAGCTTTTCAAAAATGTCGACCATTCCAAGCGGGTCGTATCCGGATTTATAAAGATACTGGAGACCCAGCGTATCGGCTTCCGCCTCGAAACTCCGTTGCGCTGCAAGGAGGCCGATGGGCACCACCCCAGCGGCGCCGGCGGTACGCCAGCAAATGCCCGACACGCCGCCCAGGAAGATCAGAGGGATGGTAGCGACCTGCGCGATTTCTGTTTGCGTCGCCTGACGCGTTCCGTGCCGCGCCGCTACGTGGGCGATCTCGTGCGCCAGCGCGGCGGCCAATTCAGCCTCGGACTGAGCCATCCGGATCAGGCCTGTATCCACATAAATATATCCACCCGGAAGCGTGACCGCGTTGAGTTCCTTGCTGTCGATCACCTTGATCGTAAGCGGAATTTTCGTATCCGAATTACGCGCCAGGTTCTGCCCGAGGCGATTGACGTATTCCGTAATCACCTTATCGTCGAGCAGCTTGGCTTGCCGCTCCACTTGCTCGGACATCGCCTTGCCGAGCGCCATCTCCTTCTCGATTGAATAGAAGTTGACACCCCTCGAAACGTCGCGGTTGCCAATCTGGTCCGGGTCCTTCTTGGGGTCCTGCGGCTTGGTGTCTTGTGACTTGGCGATTGGGGCGAAAGCCAGCGGCAGAAGGACGGCGAGAACATACACGCGTCGCATTACATCTAATAACGTACCATCGAATTCATGGGTTTCGACAAACTTTCCGACCTGCGCGCGCAGTTTCCTGTGACGGAATCGTTAATTTATCTGAACCACGCCGCCGTAGCCCCTTTGGTCCGCCCAGCGGCTGAGGCGATGAAACGGTTCGCCGACGACGGAATGCTGTATGGATCCCTGCATTATGAGGAGTGGCTCGACGCGTATGAAGGGGTCCGGCGAGCCGCGGCCCGGCTGGTGAACGTGACGACCGCCGAGATCGCCCTCATGAAAAACACCTCCGAAGGGATCGCGACCGTCGCGATGGGGCTCGACTGGCGCGCGGGCGACCGGATCGTCGCGTTCCGCGAAGAATTTCCCTCCAACCAGTATCCGTGGCGCAGGCTCGAAAAGTCGAAAGGCGTAATCATCGATTGGCTGTCCGTGACCGACGATCTTGCCAAGATCGACGCCGCGGCAAGGGGCGCGCGTCTTTTGGCGATCAGTTTCGTGCAATACCTGACCGGCTATCGCGCGGATTTGCAGGCGATCGGCGAGATCTGCCATCGCCACGGCGTCATTTATTTCGTCGACGCGATTCAGGGGCTGGGCGTGTTTCCGCTGGACGCGCGCGCCTGTCATATCGACGCGCTGGCCTCGGATGGCCACAAATGGCTGCTCGGTCCGGAGGGCTGCGCGATTCTCTACATTTCGCGCGAGCTCCAGGACCAGGTGGAACCGGTCGAGTTCGGATGGACCAATGTCGCCGGGTATAACGATTATGGGGCGCGCGATATGGCTCTGCGCAACGACGCGGGGCGCTACGAGTGCGGGACGCTGAACACCATTGGCTGCTTCGGACTACGGGCCTCGATGGAATTTCTGCTGGATGTGGGGACGGAGCGGATGGGTCCAGTAATCCAGGCACTGGGCGATCAGATCGCGGAGGGCGTGCGCAGGAAGGGGTATGAAGTGCTGGGCGAGAGAACTCCTTCGACGGGGGCGGGAATTGTGAGTTTCCGCAAAAAGGGAGTCGAGTCGACGGCGATCGTGGCACATTTAAAAGAACAAAAAATCGCAGCGGCCGCCAGAGCGGGATGGGTGCGGATGTCGCCGCACTTTTATATTACGGCGGAGGAGATCGAGAAAGTGGTCGAGTGTTTACCGTAGGTGTTAGTGCCCGATGAACTCGTCGAGTTGGCGCTTGGTCATCGGAGCGTCCCAACCTATTTTGAAAACGATCTGGCCCTTGGCGCTACCGAAAATAGGTTTTGCTGGATCGACCGTCGCTTTTGGCTCGACATCTGGGCGGAGGCGCTTGGATGTGTTGGATTTCTCTACTTGCACTCACCCAAGTTTAACCCGTTTCGGTCGCGCGAATTAGACGCGCCCGATTTCAGCTTCCTGCCAGCCTTCTTATTTCACGGTAGAATTCACAAGGACATGGCATTCTTGAAGGACCTCATCTCGAAGCAGCGATATCCGGTGATCTTGCTGCTGGCTGGAATCTGCCTGATGTTTCTGGGTTGTTATTCACTCTCTGGCGAGCTTCTAAAGCCTCAGGTGAAGCCGGTTCCAACTAATGCGGTATTCGTCGGACTTGGCGTCCTTGCAATCCTTGGGTCCGGCACCTTGTTTGTTCTAGACGAGGATTTCATAGCATACCGGCGCGGGTGCAAAATCCGAAGCTCCGAATTTGGGTTTGAAACAACGTTTCGAGATTCTGAGCTCGGTGTCTATTTCGGAGTTCTCCAGGATCTCTACGATCCGTCCGATCAGGGCAGTGTAGTTGTGCTGCCGGCTAATGAGTTCTTTGACGAGCGCTGCTTTCAGGATGGCCGGACGTCAGCGGGTGCCTTCATTAGCAAGTACTTCCCGCAGGAGGCTAATGCTCTGAAAGAACTCGTGGACCATGAGCTTCGGCTGAACCATTCTCGCAATATAGTGATGGTCGGAGACAAGAAAAGCTACGGTGTCGGAACGTGCATCTATCTCCCAAATCCTCTTGGGCGTGCTGTCCGAATAATCCTCGCGGCCGTTGCCTCGGATCGCGATCCACACGGTCTCCGAACGGAGCTATCCACTGTCTTCAGGGTCGTGGAGGAAGTCAAATGCATCATCGCGAATCAGCGACTTTCCAGGGCATATATTCCTTTGCTCGGAGCCGGCAAAGGCGGCGTTCCGGCTGAGATCGCGTTCCTAACCCTAGTCAGTGCCTTTCTTGAGGCGCGATGCAAGGATGGCGGTCATCATCTCAAAGCTGCGCACCTCGTAATATTTAAGCGCCCGGATCGAGAACCGGAGGTATCGTCCAGGCGCGCAAAAAGAAGCGTCCGGCAACTAGTAAGTCTCTATCAAGAGATGTCGCGATGAGCGAGGCGCAAAGCGGAAGTGCAGTTTTCAACCGTGCCCCAAATACATCAACCAGCTCAGCCCGAAAATCGCCGCGATGAAGCATCCGAAACAGTACGCGGCATAGCGGACCCGTTCCCGATCCGTCTTCTTGGTGATAATCCCCAGCACCACCGACGTGAACAGCGCGAAGAGCACGGCCGCTTCGAAGTGCGATAAATTCATCTTCGGCATCGCTAATCCTTCTTCCCTGAAGCGATTTCGAAGGCGTCGACCATCGCCAGTACATTCAGCAATCCCGCTGCCACCAGGAACTTGGTTCCGTAGTCATGCACATGGCCCGCGACGTCGGCCTGATTGTAGCCCAGCCAGACGGTGACAAAATACAGCACCCCGGACATCAGATCTCCGATAAATCCGCCGTAATAGATGACCGTGGTCAGCAGGTCGCCGCCCTGGGGTTGGAATAATGCTCCGCGCATCATCAGTCCCAGCAGGAACATCGCTGTGACCGACGCCGCAATCAAGCCTCCGCGCCCCGGACGCTTCAAAAGGAAGTGTCCTCCGCCCGGAATCAGCCAGGCCAAGGCTACCGCCGGCAGCCACTTCCCTGGTGAAGTGTTAACTTCCGGGGTTTGATCCATCGTCGTTGTTTGCGCCACGTTCTTATTTTATCCGTTTCTTAATCCGCGCGCCCAGATTCGGTTGAGACCCGTCCGTGCCCGGAGGCAGAGAAATCACCAGCGTGCCTCCGCTGTCGGTCTCGTACTCCGATAATTCCTCGTTGTCGATCTCCACGTCATAGCTGGTTTTGGGCGTCAATCCCAGCACGAACAGAGCCTCGCCATCGGCCCGAAATTTCCACTCGGGATCGTGGCCACTCATCATGACCGCGTCGCCGATGTGGATCGGTTCAATCGTCGCGCCCGGCCGTAGCGTCTCGATCTGCCCCTTGCGAAACAGTTGCAGGTGGCCGTCGAAAAACCCGATCCAGGTAGCGTCTTCGTCCCAGCTCGACCGCGCAAATACATGGCCAGAGGCGGCGTCATGGAAAACCAGCGGCATTTGGAAGTAACTCAATCCGGGCTGGTATGGATTCGCCCACATAAACTCATAGAGAATGCCCAGCGCGCCGCGCATCAGGAAGCGATCCTGCATCAGCCAGCCTTGCAAGTACTGGCTGTCGGCCGCGTTGTTATCGTAAGCGACCATGGCCAGTTCCGCGGCCCTGGAGAAAACCGCGTCCGTCAGATCCGGCTCGCCGTTGCGAACATAGATGGGCACCCGGTACTGATTCTCGGCGCCGTCGAACGGGCTGGGATAATGTCCCACCAGATGGTCGGTGGGCAGCATTTTAAAATACTCGATTGCAGCCTCCCGCATCTCGATTTTCAGATTGTCGCGGATGGCATGCATCATTTCATAGAGCAGGTAAATCTGCTCCCGCGGGATGCTGCCGGGATTCTTGGCGAGCCCCGCGCGCCACCATTGCTGGACGATGCCCTTCAAAACCGCTTCGCCCTGGTCCGGCAACCGGTCGGCCAGCGCGATTGCCGCGAGCGCGCGCCCATTCTGTTTCGCGACATCGCCCGTCACCCCGGCCGCGAGGCTCTTTTCGAGCTTCGCCGCAACCCGGTCGGCCTGCGACTTGGTCATCAACGCCGAGCACCAGTCGAAAATCAGCGCGAGCTGCCGCGCGTCGGTGTGCTTATCGTCAACCGCCCATTCCACCGCCTTGCGTCCCGACGCCTGGTTCTTCGCCACCTGCGAATAGAATGCCCAGTCCAGCCCCTGTTCCGGCATCGGCGCGCCGCCGACGATAAACGTGTAGAACTGGAGCCATCGCATCGATTCGCGATCCTTCTCCCGCTGAAGCAGACGGAGCCTCTGTTTAGTCAACAGCAGCCGGGGAGGGTCGCCAAAGACGTGAAAGTCATCGTCATAGGCGTCCTGGGCAAATCCGAGAGAACTAAGCAGCAACGCAGGCAGGAGAAAACGCACAGAAATTCAATTGTGCCACACACCTGTGTCGCGGTTTGTGTCCAGGTGACACACCCCCCGCGTCCAGGCGCGCAACCGGGGTCGGGCGCGACCCCGTAAGATGCTGAAAAAGGACGGCCCACCTGTTGGCCGGGAGCGTGCTATCTTAGTTCTCGAATTGATGAAGTACCTTTGAAAACCTGCCCTCTGTTTGCAACAGGCGTGCGCGGATGAAGCGAGTGGCTGATACTAGCGTGCTTGCGGGAGCCGGTGTTGAAGTTTAAAACCGCTTCTTCATTCGTTCGGGCAAGTTGCAACAGAGGGGTTTTTTTACCGGGTTTATAAGCGTTTTCGACTTTTTTACGTCTTGCCGGTTTTATACAGTCTTCATGGATCTAAGGGTTTCGGGCCGGTCCGGCTTCAGGAAGAGGAACAATAGGACGCGGGCCTCGACTGAGGTTCGGTTCGGACAGATGCCACGATCCTAGCCCGTCTTGGGCGGACCGCATCGGAATACGGGAGCCACCGTCACCTCGCAGCTCCGATTCCGATGCGGTTTTTTCTCCTACCCAGCGCACGAAGGAACTATGCGCAAAGTCGCTCCCGCTGAAATACTTTTATCCCAAATAGGATACATCGTTTCCGCCCGATTTCCTACTGGCTAAGTACTGGAACTTTTTCTCCTGAGACCTGGGGGTTGACCTATTGGTACTAAGGCCTATTCGCAGGGCACACTATACGTGCCATGCAGGACATCTACCTGGTAGTCCGCTTCACCCGGAACTGGATCCACTACGGATTTCTGGCCCACATAGCGATATGTGTGGCAATCGCCGCGCTGGAGGGTGTGCTGGGCAAGTAGGACAGGTCTCCGACCTGTCCCTTTGGGAACTTCTCGACCCCCCAGGTGTCTCTAAGAGGTGCGCCTTGCGTTTTCTTGGCCGCCCTTCTGCTGACCGGATGCGGCCCGGCCTTGGTTTTCAACAGCTCGCACGACATGACGTACGATCAAATGTCAGCCCGCGCCACGCACGTGTTCGTCGGCGTCATCGAAAATCAGGAATTTGAGAACTGGCTCTTCCTTGATGTTCCCGGCGCAAAGCGGGGCGAATGGGCGATATTCTAAAGCGATACGTCCGCGTCGAAACAGTGGTTCGCGGAAGCGCCCTCGGGTAAGGACCATCAGTAAGGAATGTTATCCTTACTGTATGGAGAAGTCCTTCACCAGCGTCGTTACCAGCAAAGGACAGATCACCGTCCCCCAGGAAATCCGCGAGCGTCTCGGCTTGAAAAAGGGCGACCGCATCGAGTTTGTTGCCGAAAAGAACCGCACGGTCGTCCGGCGCGCGATGACGAACGAGAATCCGTTCGCAAAATATGCAGGCATACTTGGCGCTTTCCCAGGAGGAAAAAAGGAGATTAACGCCTGGGTACGCAGTCTGCGGGACGACTACGGTGACGAAGAGAAGTGAGAACGGCCATCGATACCAACGCCATCTCGGCTCTGTGGTCGGTCGAGCCTCTGGTGGCTGGGATTTTAGAGCTATTCGCGGATGCCCATCGCTCGGGGGGATTGATTATCGCCGCGCCTGTCTATGCCGAGTTGCTTGCGCATCCAAGAATGATGCCCCATCACGTGGATGAGTTCCTTGCCTCCACCGGAATCTCAATAGACTTTCCGATGAATGACGAAGTCTGGCGCATGGCAGGCAATCGATTTGTCAGGTATGCGGCTCGCAGAAAAGTGGCGCGGGTTGGCCAGCCTCGACGATTGATCGCCGACTTCGTTATCGGCGCACATGCCCTCTTACTGGCCGACCGGCTGCTTACCCTGGATGTCAGCATCTACGAGCGGGAATTTCCAGAGCTCAAGATCGTAACGTGTCCCTAACGCCTCCCCTCGCCATGGTCTGCTTCACTCTCAACTTCACAATCCGTCCAATCAACTCGTAAGGAATCGGCTGATCCAGCGGAAATTGCAGGTTCCCCTTTGGTCCCGCGTAAACTGAGATCTCTTTCTCGATACCCGCATCCCCCGATGCGGGCGGAAACAGTCCGACGTGTTTCTTGAAGGCGGCGAAGTAAACCAAAATGCCGTTCTGCCGGAACGCAGGCATCCGGTAGCTGATGACCTCTTCGGCATCCGGCGCGTTCTTGCGAATTGTCTTGCGGATCCGCTCCAGAATCACCTGCACTTTGGGCGGAAACCCGTCGATGTAGTCGTCAATGTTCGTCGGCGGCGGCGAACTGTTCATCAGTGAATCGTCCGAGTCTTCCGGTTCATATAATCCACCAGCAAATATTGCCCCAGCGTATAAGGCGTGGTGAAATACGCCTTCCCGCGGCATAATGAGGTGACCTTTTGAACGAAATTTACAAGGCCATAATCACTGGCCAGCATAAACGTGTTAATTAAAATCCCCGCCCGCTTACACCTGCTGACCTCTTCCAAAGTCCTCGAAATCACCAACGGATCGAGCCCGAATGCGTTCTTATAAATCCGCCCATCCTCAAGAGTCAACGCCGAAGGCTTGCCGTCCGTGATCATGATGATCTGCTTCATGTCCTTGCGCTCTTGGGAAAGCAGCCTCTGCGCCAGGATCAGTCCATCCCGAGTATTCGTATAGTAAGGACCCACCTGCGCCCGCGCCAGTTCCTCCATCCGAAGCTCCTCTGCCGAATCGTGGAATAGCACGCACCGCATGGTATCGCCCGGATACTGTGTCCGAATCAGATGGGCCAGCGCCAATGCGACCTTCTTCGCCGGCGTGAACCGATCCTCCCCATACAAAATCATGCTGTGGCTGCAATCCAACATCAGGACCGTCGCGCAGGAGCTCTGATACTCGCTCTGATGCACCATCAGATCTTCGTATTCGAGATTGAGCGGCAGCTTCACGCCCTCTCTCTGCATCGCCGAAAACAACGTCTGCCCGATATCGAGATTCATCGTGTCGCCGAACTCATACAACTTCGTCGCGCCCGACGATTCCACGCCGGTCGACAAATCCCGCGTATCATGCGCCCCAAAACTGGCATGCCCCAACGAACCGAGCAAATCCTTCAGCGTCTTAAAGCCCAGAAAGTCGACGCTCTTGTCCGTGACCTTTACCTCGACTTTCGATTGCGCCTCGCCTTTCCCGCCCGCCTGCGGCTCGGTCGTGATGTAGCCTTCGTCAACCAGCTTCTGGACTAACTTGCTCAGCAACTGGTCGAGTTGCTCCTCGGTCATCGATTCGAGCTGTTTGCGCACCTGCTCCGCGCGCTCGGGGTCGAACATGTCGCCGCGCTCGATCGCTTGCTCCAGCGCCCTCTTCAGATCCTCCAGCGTCTTCGCATTCATCTCGCTGAACTGGAAATAAGGGTCGTTGAATCCGCTCTCGAGAAAAAAGTCGGACAGCGCGCGCATCAGGTCTTCGGCGCTCAGCCCGAGATCGTCGCCCGTATAGCGTCCATAGCGGACGGACTTCATTGGTAATTCCTTTTCGCCGCCTTCTTCCGATCGTCGTCCGGCTGATCGCGCTTGCGCGGCTCCGCCATGAACCCGACCTCTTCATTCCGGCTGATCCGCCGATGCGCGTACAGTCCTTCGAGAATAAACTCCGCCGCCGCTGCCCGCACGGCATCCGGCTCGCTAGCGCCTAGCGCGAGCTTTCCCGTCTTCTCCATCAAGTCCGGAATCGCGCCCAGTTCCGCCACCATAGCAGAAGATGGTTGCGTCTCTTCGAGCTTCAACTGCCCACCATTTTCGAAAAATCGAACAATGGCGTTCAAGTTCTCACCCTCGAAATAACTGGTGAAAACCTTCCCCGTAGCCAGGCGAATCAATTCGCGCGCGACCGTGTCGCCGCCCTTCAACTCGCCTTCGTATTCGAGCTCCAGCTTCCCGGTGATTGAAGGCAAAGCCGCGTAAACATCCAGCACCCGAGGCACCGCAAGCGATTCGCCGGCCACCAGCGAGCGTCTCTCGGCATTGGACGCGACATTCTCCAGCACCGAAATCGGCAGCCTCTGGCTCACGCCGCTGCGCTTATCGACGCGCTTGTCATCGCGAGCAGAAAACGCCAATTGCTCGACAATCTCGCGAATATAATCCGGTACGCGCAAATCAATCTGCGCATCCCGCGAAGTCCAAGCCTCCTGGTTCGTAATCGCGAGCCCCTGGTCGATCGTAATCGGATAATGCGTGCGAATCTCGCTGCCGATCCGGTCCTTCAGCGGCGTGATAATCTTTCCGCGCGCCGTGTAATCCTCGGGATTCGCCGTGAACACCAGCAGCACATCGAGAGGCAGCCTGACCGGATACCCTTTGATCTGCACATCGCCTTCCTGCATGATGTTGAACAGCCCGACCTGAATCTTCCCGGCCAGATCCGGCAGCTCATTGATCCCGAAAATCCCACGATTCGCGCGCGGCAGCAATCCGTAATGCACCGTCAGCTCGTCGGAAATATTCTGCCCGATCCGCGCCGCCTTGATCGGATCGATATCGCCGATCATGTCCGCGATGGTTACATCAGGCGTTGCCAGCTTCTCAACGTAGCGCTGCTCGCGCGACAACCAGGAAATCGGTGTCCCGTCGCCATATTCGCGAACCAGTTTCTTGCACGCCCCGCAAATCGGATCGAACGGATTGTCCCGAATCTCGCACCCGCGAATATACGGCGTGTGCTCATCGAGCAGCGTCACCAGCATCCGGATCAGCTTGGTTTTCGCCTGCCCGCGCAATCCCAGCAAAATGAAATTGTGCTTCGACAGCACCGCGTTCACCACCTGCGGAACGACGGTCTCTTCATAACCGACGATCCCGGGAAATAAAGGCTCCTTCTTCTTAAGCTTACAAATCAGATTTTCGCGCAACTCATCTTTTACGCTTCTAAGGGAGGTGCGTGTCTTCTTCAAAGACCCGATGGTCTCCGGAAGACCCGCGGAGGGGTGTTCCATATCGCGATTGTAGCAATTTGTTATGCTCAGTCCTGCTCAACCATGCCGACCGATCTAGCAGAGCTGGATTTTCGACGCTTCTGGCAACGCCTCCAATCCATGGGATTGAACGCCTACGAAGCGCGATCCTATCTCGTCCTCGTCGGCCATCCCCGCTTCAAAGCCCTGGAACTCGCCGCCCGCGCACACGTTCCGCGTCAGAAAATTTACGAGGTTCTCGACAGCCTCGTCGAAAAAGGGTTCGCGCAAGTCGTGCAGGAAAAGACCAAACTCTTTCTCGCCGTCCCGCCCATTGAAGCGATCCCCAGTTATATGAGCCGCCGCGCCCAGGCCCTCGAACAGCAGCTAGCCGACCAGAATCAAGCCGCCACCGGCATGGTCAAGGAGCTGATGAGCGCCTACTCTGAAGGCCAAGGCGGACGCGGCACCCTCGACTATCTGCGCATCGTGAACGATCCCGGCCAAGTGGCCTCGCAATTTCGAAAAATGCTGGCCGAAGCCCGCCAGGAATATCTGGAATTCTCCCGCCCGCCCTATGCAGTGGACCCTCTGGATGCAGAATCCGTAATCCAGGCAAGGACCCGCGGAGTAACCTGTCGCCTTCTAGTCGAGCACGGAACCCTGGACGCGCAGCACGAACGCTTCCTCGCCGACTACCGAGCCGCAGGCGTAGAAGTTCGTCAAATCGAAAAAGTGCCCATGAAACTGGCCCTGCTCGATTCCCGCCAAGGCCTGATCGCGCTGTTAGACCCGGTAATAACGAAGCCAGCCTGGACCAGCGTTATCTTCGATCACGAAGGAATGGCCGAAGCTATGAAGGGCCTATTCGAAGACTACTGGCGCCGCTCTAAGTAGTCGGCAGCCCATAACGTCCCGGCACATCCCGAGCGAACTCTTCCCAAGTAATAAATAACTCCGCATTCATCCCCACCGCCCGAGCCCCATCGATATTCTCGATCTTGTCATCGATAAATAAAGTCTCCTCCGGCGCCACATTCAGCCCCCCGAAAGAATGCTCGTAAATCGCGGCCTGCGGCTTAAACAACCGAAGCTCGCAGGAAAATGTGACGTGATCGAAATGCTCCATAAACCCCGGAGTGGATCGCAAACTAGCCGCAATCGGATGTGGCAGATTCGACAAAATCCCCACCGTGAATCCAGCAGCCCGCAGAGTCTTGATCCAGTCCAGCACCCGCGAATCGAACGTATTCCAAAAGCCCGTCTCGTGCAAGACCAGCCGCTCGATCAACGCATCGTCAAACTCCGTAGCAGCGTGCCCCGCGACCTTCCGCCAATACTCCTGAGGCGTCTCGCCGGCGTCATAAGGAAGCCGGTCCTTCCACATCGCCCTTAGAAACTCGTCGAGCGGAAGTCCCGCATCCGCCGCCGCGCGCTCAATCTTTTCCGGAGCAGGAGGAAAACAGATGACGTTACCAAAATCAAAAACCACAGACCGGATCTTCACCGTCCCCCGTGCGCCCCGTCCGCCACCTGCGGCTCCCTGCGCGTACGAATCTCCCGCACCGCGTAAATCCGCCGCCCCTGGCTCTCGAAATAAGTTCGCGTCAGCACCTCGCCCAGCAACCCCGTGCAAAACAGAATCACGCCCGTCACCAGCAATAGCGCCGCGAACACCATTAAAGGACCGTGCTCCAAGATCAAATCCCGACCCGTCCAAATCTTCTCAATCGCCAACCCAAACAGCGTCGATCCGCCCAGCCCCGCGCTGATCAATCCCCACTTTCCGAAAAAATGCATCGGACGCGTAAAATATTTCAGCAGAAACCAAATGGTGAAAATATCGAACATCACCCTAAACGTCCGGCTGAGCCCGTAATGCGACCCTCCCGACGCCCGCGGCAAATTCCGGATCGGCACCTCCGCCACCCGAGCGCCATAAAATGCCGCCAGAGCCGGTATGAACCGATGCAGTTCCCCATACAGATTCACGTCCTTCAGAATCTCCGCGCGGTAAGCCTTAAACGTAGTCCCGAAATCCCGCAATTGCACGCCCGAAACCTGCGCCATCATCCAATTCGCAATTCGCGAGGGAATCTTCCGAGTCACCGCATTATCGAGCCGGTTCTTCCTCCACCCGCTGGCAATGTCATACCCTTCTTCGATCTTTTCCAGCAGTGCCGGAATATCCTCGGGAGCATGCTGCAAATCGCCGTCGAGCGAAATAATAATGTTCCCCTGCGCCTCATCGAACCCCGCCGCCAGCGCCGCCGTCTGCCCAAAATTGCGCCGCAGCCGGATGACCTTCAACCGATGATCCGTCTCCACCAGGTTGGCCAGCAGATCGAAGCTCCGGTCGGTAGAAGCATCGTCCGTGAAAATGATTTCGTAAGGCTTCCGCAGCCGCTCCAACACCGCCGTCAGCCGGTCATACAACGGCAGAATCGATGGCTCCTCATTGTGAATTGGAACAACAACAGACAGCATAGGATGTCTCTAGGATAGCAGCCCTTTTTGTCTTCATCGGCGTTCATCCGTGTTTATCGGCGGCTAATTATTCTTTGCGCTTCGGCTCTTTCCCCGGCAAATTCTCCGGATTCTCATGCACCCGGGCCCGCCACGCCGCCGTCATCCCCGATGCCAATGACACGGTAAAATCCCCATACTTATCCCGAATCTTGTCCACGGCCTCAAGAGTCTTCCTCCACTTCTCCGTCTTCCCCTCGTCGAGCAGCGAAGTCTGCCCCTCACCCGATTCGAGCGATTGCGCATAAACCCCCAACAACCGAATCGCCCCGCCCGTCCAAGCCTTGTGAAACAAATCTCGCACAGCCTCCGCCAGTTCCGTATCGATCTGCGTAGCATGATCCAAAGTCCGCGCCCTAGTGAAGGTAGAAAAATCCGAGTACCGCAATTTAATCTGCACCGTCCGCGCATACAACGAATGATCCCGTAGCCGCCGCGCGACCATCTCCGCAAGCCTCACGAGCATGGCATCGATCTTTTCCCGATCCCGCGTATCGACTGAAAACGTGTTCTCATGGCTGATCGACTTAGGCTCGTTCCCCTCACCCACCTCCCCGTCGAACCACCCTCCCGCATCGAGGCCACGCGATTTCCCCGCCAGCGCGAGCCCCCATTTTCCGAACCGCGATTCCAGAAACGAATCCTCCAGCGCCGCCAGATCCCCAACTTTTCGAATCCCGCACTCATGCAGATTCTTCTCCGTGACCTTCCCCACGCCCGGAATTTTCCGCACCTCGAGCGGAGCCAGAAATTGAGCTTCAGACCCCGGAATAATCCACAAAACGCCATTCGGCTTCGCCTGATCGGACGCCACCTTCGCCACCATCCGCGAAGCCGCGATCCCAATGGAGCAATTCAAATCGGTAGTCTCTTTCACCATCGCGTGCAGCCGATGCGCCGCCCGCAAGGGAGGCCCATGCAGCCTCTCGGTCCCCGTCAAATCGAGATAGGCCTCGTCAATAGAAGCCATCTCCACGCGCGGAGAGAAACTTTGCAGGATCTTATAAACGCGCCCCGAATAATCCATGTACCGGTCGCGATGCCCCTCGACAAAAATCGCCTGCGGACACAATTTATACGCGGTCCGCAAAGGCATCGCCGAATGCACCCCAAATTTCCGGGCAGCATACGACGCAGCCGAAACCACCCCCCGCTCATCCGCCTTCCCGCCGACTACCACAGGCTTCCCCTTAAGCGAAGGATCGAACAACTCCTCCACGGACACAAAAAACGCATCCATATCGAGATGGAAATAAGTCCGCACCGCTATCAGCTATGATAATGCCGCGCGTATCCCCGTTCATCGAAAACACCGGCACATCGCGAAAACCGGGACTGACCACTCCGTCCCAAGGCGCCACTATCACTGGCGAAAGAACACCGGCCCTCGTCGCCGCGTGGACAGAGCGGTCTCTCCCGGCTTTCGCCCCGTCCACGCCGCCAATCGCCCGCCCCGCATATCATATAAACATGCGCAAGAGCCCGATCCTTATTTTGCTAGCCACGACGCTATTCGCAGCCATGCCGCAAGTAGGACAAACAGCCCCCGATTTCACGCTACCCTCACAGGACGGCTCGAAAGTAAGCCTCCACGATTTCCGAGGCAAATGGGTAGTGCTCTATTTTTACCCCAAAGACGGCACCAGCGGCTGCACCCTCGAAGCCCACAACTTCCAGCGCGACATCGAAAAATACCAACAACTAAACACCGAAATAGTAGGCGTAAGCGTCGACACCCCCGACAGCCACAAAGACTTCTGCGCCAAACAAGGCCTGCACTTCAAACTATTAGCCGACACCGAAAAGAAAGTCTCAGAGCAATACGATTCGCTGATGATGATCATCCACTACTCATCCCGCAACACCTTCCTGATCGACCCCACCGGCAAAATCGCCAAAGTATGGACCGGAGTAAGCCCCGCGAAGCATAGCGAAGAAGTCCTATCAGCCCTCTCAACCCTCAAGAAATAGATAAACAGAACCGCGACCGTCAGGATCGGCACGCCAAAGTGAAATCTATAACTGTGCGGTGGGAGGGACCGATTGTCCGCTGCGGCGATTATGCGCGAATCCTAGTCGATGACATACTTTATCGTCTGATAAAACAGGGGTGAGCTGTGACGCAACATAACGTCCTTATATGTTGCGCTATCCGCAACCGCGCCAGCAAGGCGCTCCGCTGCCAGGGTAAACTCGAAGACAAGGGTCATGAGAAATTGCCTGTTAATTAGCTGTGCACTCGTGTCTGCGGCAATCGGCCAGCAACCGAATGGCGGGGCCAGCTGCGAGGCTGGCACGCCAATTCCGTTCGCAACTGACGGAGCGTGGGGCTACCTGACGCCTTCCGGAATTAAAATTCAACCACAGTTCAAGCGCGCAGGCCGATTTTCCTCCGGGGTCGCCGTTGTGTGCACGCAGGAGGGTTGCGGTCTGATCAACACCGAGGGAAAGTTCACCACGCCTCTATGGGAGCCTTCCAAGGCAAATCTCGCGAGCAGGTACTCGGAAGGCCTCGGTTCGTTCACTAGAGGCGGCAAGGAGGGCTACGCCGATCTGTCTGGCGAAATCGTAATTCCGCCGACTTATGAATATGCGGGCGACTTTAGCTCCGGCGTGGCGCGAGTGCGGCTGAATGGCAAGGAATTTTTCATCAACCGGAAAGGAGAGAAGGTCACCCCGGAATTTGCGGGTGCGTTCGACTTCAGCGACGGCCTTGCTCCTGTCATCGTCGGCCACCAGGTGGGGTACATCGCGCCTAACGGGGCCTTCGTAATCCCTCCAACCTATTCCGGTACGAGCGGTATCCAGTTTTCAGAGGGGCTGGTCGCAGTTCGCGTTGGGGATAAGGTCGGGTTCATGGATAAGTCTGGCTTGGTAGTGGTGCACCCCGCATATGACGACGCGTATTCGTTTTCCGAGGGGCTTGCGCCGGTCCAGGTCGAAAACAAATTTGGCTACATCGACAAAACGGGCAAGCTTGTGATTCCGATAAAGTATCAAGCCGCGCAAAGGTTCGCCGAAGGCGTCGCAGCGGTGACGCTCGAAAACAAGTCGGGATACATCGACCATAGCGGAAACTACGTAATTGCGCCGACGTTTGACAGTGCCAGCCCATTCTGTGCGGGACTCGCCAGCGTCATAACCAACCAGCACATCGAGCGCGTTCCCGACGGCAACTGTTGGCGAAGTAAGGGCAAAACGGGGGTTGTTGATCACTCCGGCAGTTATCTATGGCATGATCTGGTGGAGCGCTTAACGTTCTACGTCTGTGGCTGACTAGGTCCATTGGATCATTGTCTGGCCCAGCTTCCTCCTGCGATACCGTCCTTCTCCCAGGCGTGCGGCTTCTTGAGGCCAGGCCATCTCTCTACTTCCGATAAATCCGGTCATATGTTAACTCCGACCCACCCTATAGCCCCATAATGTGAAACCCAGCGTCGACAAATAACACGTCGCCCGTTACACCTCGACCCAAGTCACTAGCAAGAAACACCGCCATATCCGCAACCTCCGCCGGATCGGTGTTCCGCCGCAACGGAGCCTTAGTCAGTACCAATTCGAGAATCTTCGAGAAATCTTTTATCCCGCGCGCCGACGCCGTCTTCACCGGACCCGCCGAGATCGCGTTCACGCGAATTTTCTTCTCTCCGAGCTCGCTGGCCAGATACCGCACCGCCGCTTCCAGGCCCGCTTTCGCGACGCCCATCACGTTGTAATTGGTCAGCACCCGCGTCGACCCCAGGTAAGTCAGCGTCATGATCGCGCCGCCCTCGGTCATTAAAGGAGCCGTCGCCTTCGCCACCGACACTAGAGAATACACGCTCACTTCCTGCGCCAGCAGGAACCCTTCGCGCGACGTATCGACAAATGGGCGGCTTAAATCCTCGCGATTCGCGAACGCGATGCTGTGAACTACAGCATCCAACCGGTCGAGTTCCGCAAGCTTCGTCAGATCCTCGGGCTTCGTGACATCGCACTCGAAGATCTTCGACGCTCCCAACTCGGCGCCCAGCTCTTCCACCGTCTGCTTCAGCCGTTCACCTTGGTAAGTGAGGATGATATTCGCGCCTTCTCTTCGAAACGCCTGCGCGATCGCATAGGCCAGACTCCACTTATTCGCAACGCCCAAGATCAGCGCGGTTTTTCCTTCCAGCAATTGGGACATGAATCCGTTATTTTAGCCTCATGGGCTTGCCGCCCGCTTCCTTGCTGCGCTGCGCCGCGTCCATGAACTCGATAATTTCCAATGTCTTGGCGTTTTCAACCGGAGGCTTTCCGGTCTCGAAAAATTTGACGATCTCGCGCACCAAGCCTTCGTAATCGGTATGAGGCTTCGAAGGACTCACCTGCACTCCGTCCTTGCGAAACACTACCGCGCCGTAGGTTCCGTAAGGCCGCAAGGCTCGCACCGTCCCCAACCGCCCATCTTTCCATTTGCACGTGATTTCATCCGAGTCGGCGCCTGCAACTCGTGTGACCTCTTCACATCCCGATCCCATCAGCGTGAATAAAATCTCGATGGGATGAATCGCGTACCACGATAAATCCAGTTGATGATGCTCTTCAAACGGTCCCGGACCCCAGGTCATTGCGCCGAGAATTCCCGGTCCTTCTACTGACGAAACGATATCGCTGTAGCGCAGGCTCGACGCGCTGAACCAGGGAACTGCCGCGGCTTTGGCGAGCCGGTCGATTTCGCGCGCGTCGGCAAGCGTCGATGCTAATGGCTTGTCGATGAAAACAGGCTTCTTCGCCGCCAGCGCCGCGCGAAATTGCGGCAAGTGGGTGCGGCCGTCGACGCTCAGCAGCAAGATCCCATCGACTTTGCTCGCAAGCGTCGGAATATCGTTCACGATTTCGACGCCCCATTTTGTTTGCAGTTCTTCGGCGTACTTATCGACGCGGGTGCGGCTCGATTCGACGTCGGCGCTGCCTCCTTTATACGCGGCGACGATTTTCGCGCCGGGTATCGTTCCTCCGTTCAACAGGTTGGCGAATGCACCGGCGTGCGAAGTGTCGGTGCCGATAATGCCGAGTTTGAAAATCAAAAATGCGAAGGGCATGATTGACGGCATTGTACACTAACGGTTGGATCTCTCGACCCCTCTGATGTACGTAAAAGGCGTCGGCCCCGCGCGGGCGGCGATGCTCGAGGCGAAAGGCCTCAAGATTGTCGAGGATCTCCTTACCTATGCGCCGTTTCGGTATGAAGACCGCAGTAACGTAAAAACCATCCGCCAGCTTGCTCCGGGCGAAATGGCGACCGTTTTGGCGGAGGTGCGATCAACCAAAGTGGCGGGTTTTCAGCGTCGCAACTTAGGGCTGTTCCAGGCTACGTTTACCGATGCTTCTCGCGGAGTTCTCTCCGCTAAGTGGTTTCATGGCGCGTACTTGAACGATGTGCTCGCACCTGGTCAGAAGGTGGCGCTGTTTGGAAAAATCGAATTTGATAGCTACTCCGGCAACCTCTCGATCATGCATCCGGAGTTTGAAATCCTTTCGGATGAGGATGATGGGCTGCATACCGGGCGCATTGTTCCTATTTATACGGCGGTGGGGAAAGTTTCGACTCGGGTTTTCCGGACTTTGATCGATCGTATTTTGAAAAGTGTCGAGCCGCTGCAAGATCCACTACCGGATCGAATCGTTAAACAATTGAAACTGCCGGATTTGTGGACCGCGATTCGCAGCTTGCATTTCCCTCCGGCCGATTCTGAGCTGCGATTATTGAATGCTTTTCGCTCGCCCGGGCAATTCCGTTTGATTTTTGAGGAGTTTTTCTGGCTCGAATGCGGCTTGGAATTGAAGAGAGCCAGAGCGCGGCTAGATCCGGGAATCGGGTTTGCCCTAACCGACCGCGTACGCTCTAAGATCCTGGAAATGCTGCCCTTTAAGCCCACCGGCGCGCAAAAGAGAGTGCTCAAAGAAATCGCCGACGATATGGCTGCTCCGCGACCGATGTATCGGTTGTTGCAAGGCGACGTCGGTAGCGGAAAGACGCTGGTGGCAGCGGAGGCGGCGATTATCGCCATCGAAAACGGCTATCAGGCCGCGGTGCTGGCGCCGACGGAAATCCTTGCGACTCAACACTTTTTCTACTTCAAGAAGCTGCTGGAAAAGATCAACTACGTTACGATTTTGCTTACCGGTTCGAATACGCAGAAAGAGAAGACAGGGCTGCGGAAACTCGTAGGGGCCGGTCTTGCGCATGTGATTTGCGGGACGCATGCGCTGCTCGAGGAAGGTGTTGAATTTAAAAGGCTTGGCCTCGCGATTGTCGATGAGCAGCATCGCTTTGGAGTGGAGCAGCGGCAGAAATTGATGGAAAAGGGCTCCCATCCAGATGTTCTCGTTATGACTGCGACTCCGATTCCAAGGACTTTGGCTTTAACGATTTACGGGGATTTGGACGTGAGCGTCATCGACGAAATGCCCCCCGGACGGAAGCCGATTATTACCCGTCATGTGGACGATGCGCGGGTGGAGGAAGTATACAGTTTTCTTAAGAAACAAATAGACTTAGGGCATCAGGCTTATGTGGTTTACCCAGTGATCGAGGAGTCCGAAACCCAGGCGATGAAGGCCGCCCAGAAGATGCATGAGCATCTTTCCACCGTGGTGTTTCCCACACTGAGAGTTGGGTTGTTGCATGGGAAATTGAAGACCGAGGCTAAGGAAAAAGCGATGGAGAAATTCCAGCGCGGTGAGACGCAAATCCTTGTTTCTACTACAGTTATTGAGGTGGGCGTGGATGTTCCGAACGCCACGGTGATGGTTATAGAACAAGCGGAGCGGTTTGGGTTGGCGCAGTTGCATCAGCTTCGGGGAAGGGTGGGGCGCGGGGGTAGCCAGAGTTATTGTGTTCTGGTGACGGGGAAAATGAGCGAGACGGGACGGGAGCGGATTCGGACGCTAGTTGACTCAAACGACGGGTTTTATATCGCTGAGATGGACATGAAATTGAGGGGTCCGGGAGAGTTTTTCGGGACCCGGCAATCGGGGCTGCCGGCGTTTCAGATCGGCAATATCTTGCGGGACGGCGACATCCTCGAAATCGCCCGGAATGAGGCGGCGGGGTTCGTGGCGAATCCGCCTTCCGAAGAGGAGTTGAGGAGGGGCGTGCAGTTCATTCGGGACCATTGGCAGCGGCGATATGGGCTCGTTCTGGTGGGTTAATCGACCTTAGAGTGATGGATAAGAGGCTCGGAGAGCTCTTATTCGACCATAATTTTATGCGTGTCATTGCCGGGGAATTTCGGAGCAGGGTGTTAAAGAGTCTGCCGGGGCTTGAGGTGCGTCCGACGCCGGACCGTTTGAGAGAGGCGTTGTTTAGTATCCTGGCTCCTCGTTTGGCGGGGTCCGTGTTTTTGGATTTGTATGCGGGGACGGGGGCGGTCGGCATTGAGGCTTTGAGCCGGGGTGCGGAGCGGGCTTATTTTGTAGAGAATAATTCCGACGCCTTGGAGGTGATTCGGTTCAATTTGAAAACGCTGGGATTGGAGGGGCGCGGGAGGGTTTGGCAGGGGCGGGCTTCGCATGTGATTTCGAAGATTGGGGCTGTGGATATTGCTTTCTTGGATCCGCCTTATCCGCTGGAGGGGGAGTATGAGAAAGCTTTGGTGGCTTTGGCGGATGATCCTCCGGGGTTGGTGATTGCTCAGCATTCTTCTCGGTTTGCTTTGCAGGAGAGCTATGGCGTGTTGAAGAGGGGAAGGGTTCTGAAGCAGGGGGAGAATTCGCTCAGTTTTTATTCAGCGGCATAAAGTACGGGGCGAAAAAGGAAAAAGGGGACAGACCCCGCTGTCCGGGCGGCGCCTGGGTTTTCGGGTGCCTGCGCATGTTGGCACCTTGGGACAGAGTGGTCAGTCCCCGTTTTTCGCGCATTTTTCCGGAGGGCAGGCCGGGAACCTGCCCCACTAAGAACCACAGGCTGGAGCCTGTGCCACCCAACCTCGGGCCTGCCCTACTGTGAGAGGGTCTGGGGGTTGGAGGCGCCTTTCGAGTTTTGGAGCGTTACGGTCACGGAGACTACGGCGACGGAGCTTACCGACTGGGTCGCGGTGGCCAGGGTGAAGGGGATGGTTAGGGTGAACTCGGTGCCGAAGGGGTTCGCTACTGCGGTGTTGGCGTACCACGTGGCGAAGGCGTTCTGCACCGGCACTGACACGTTGTTCGAGGTGAAAGTGTCGCCAGTGGCGGGGGCGAAGATGAAGGACGCGTTCACCATGTCGCGCGTGGAGGAGAAGCCGGTGATCACGACCGTGACTCCTCCGGAGACTTGCTGCAAGGTCACTTTGCTGATGAACGGGACGCCGGGCGCGTTCACGATGGTTTGCGTGGTGGGCGAGCCGAGGGGTGCTCCGTTGGAGGAAAGGGCCGTCGTCAGCGTAATGGTTCCCGCGGTGGTTCCGGTTAACACTGTCAAACTGGGCGCGGTGATGCTGCCGGCGGGGATGGTGAAGGTGGCGGTGCGGCCTCCTCCTGAGAACTGGATCATGGCGTCGTCGATGGTTCCTGTGGAGCCGGTGGGAGGAGTCACCGACGCGGTGAAGGTCAGTGTGACTGTTCCGGTGATGGCCGATGGATAAGTTCCACTAAGCGTGGGCGTGGTTGCCACCTGCTGCTGGAAGCCGGAGCTTGCTGGGACTCCGGCCAGCGTTACGGTCACCGCGCTTGGTGCGTTTACGGTGAGAGTGTATTGCGCCGTGCCGGTGGCGTTGTTCGCGTCGGTTGCGGTGACGGTGAAAGTCCCGGTTTCGGCGGCGGCCGCGGTGCCGGTGATGCTGCCGGTGGTCGAGAGCGAGAATCCGCTGGGAAGGCTTCCCGTGGTCACGGCGAATTTGTACGGCGAGGCTCCTCCGGTTGCGGTCAGGGCCTGGGTGTACGCTACGCCGGCGCTCGCGGCGGGTAGAGTTGCCGGGGCGATGGTGATGGTCACGGCGACGGCATTCACGGTGAAGGAGAGGCTCTTCGAGGCGGTCTGCGCAGGCGAGCTGCTATCTGTGACCACTGCGGTCAAGGTGAAGCTTCCGGCCGTGGTGGGCGTGCCGGAGAGCGCTCCGGTGGAGGAATTGATGGTCAGGCCGCCGTTACTCGTAGAAGAGAGCGCGTACGAATAGGGCGGAGTTCCTCCGGCGGCTGTGAGAGGAGACTGCGAATAGGCTACGCCGACGGTCCCGGCGGGCAGAGCCGAGGCGTTTAGAGTGAGAGGCGTCACCGCGGGGGCGATCACGATGCCCAGTGCCTTTGTCGCCGTGTTTTTCGCAGCGTCGGTTACTTGGACAGTAAGGCTGGAGGTTGCGGCGGTGGTGGGGGTCCCGGTGATCGCGCCGGTGGACGCGTTGAGAGACAGACCTGCGGGCAGGGTTCCGGCTGAGAGCGCCCAGGTATAAGGACTTGTCCCACCGGTAGCTGCGAGCGCGCCCGTATATGCCGTACCGACGGTTCCGTTCGGGAGCGAACTCGTGGTAATGGTCAGTGGCGCGGTGGCTGAGATGGTCAGGCTGATGGCGGCTTGGCCGGTGGCTTGCGTCGAATCCGTCGCGGTGACGGAGAAGGAATAATTCCCGGCCGTAGTGGGGGTACCGGTGACGGCTCCGGTCGATGAGTTGAGGGCTAATCCAGCGGGGAGGGTTCCGGTGGTTACGGCCCAGGTATAGGGCGCGGTGCCTCCGCTGGCGCTGAACGCCGCCGTATACGCTGTTCCGACGGTTCCCGCGGTCAGCGTGGTGGGCGTGATGGTGATGGTGGCGCCTGCGCCGATGGTGATGGACAGATTCGCGGTGGCGGTGTTGCCCTGATTATCGGTGACCATCAGCGTGAACGAAGATTTGCCGTTGGCGGTGGGTGTGCCGGAGATGCGGCCAAATACTCCATCGAGCGCCAAACCGGCGGGCAAGGTTCCGGTAGTGATGGTCCAGCGATAGGGAGGCTGGCCGCCGCCCGCTGACAGGGTTTGGGTTGGATAGATGGTTCCGACGCTGCCGTTTGGAAGGGTCGTGGTGAGAATGCTGAGGCCCGTCGAAACGCTGAGGGTGAATTGCTTGGTGACCGACAGACCGCTGCTGTCGTTGACCTGGACGCTGAGAATGAAGGTCCCGCTCGCGGTGGGCGTGCCGGAAAGAGTTCCGGTGCCGGCGCCGATGGTGATGCCATCGTTCGCACTGGGCGGGGACGTGAGCGACCACGTATAGGGCGTCGAGCCTCCTACGGGGGTGAGGGTGTAGGAGTAAGGAGTTCCGGTAAAGCCGATGGGAATCGTCGTTTGGGTGATCGAAAGACCCGCGCCGTTGATGAGCAGCGTGAAAATCTGGGAGACCGCCGCAGGTGCCTGCGTTGAGTTCGTCTGGGGCGGCGAGAGGGTCACTTGAAAGCTGGTACTTCCGGCGGTAGTGGGTGTGCCCGTGATGGCTCCGCCTGCGCTCAAAGTAAGGCCGAGGGGAAGAAGTCCGCTGGTGACACTCCAGGTGTAGCCGGTGCAGTTGTTGCAAGTTAACTGCGTAGTGTAGGACACGTTCACGATGCCGGTGGGCAGCGAGGTGGTCGTGATGACCGGGCCGGACGCGCCGGTCGTGTTTACAGTGATGGTCGTCGCCAGGAAAGAGCCGTTTCCTACACTGTCGGTGACGGTGACGGTGAAGTTATAGGTCCCAGTGGTGGTGGGCGTCCCGGCAATGCTGTTGTTATTGACGATGCCTAAACCAGGAGGCAGAGCGCCGGAGGTGATGCTCCAGGAATAAGGCGGGGTTCCGCCGCTGGCTAACAGCGACTGGTTGTAACTGACGGCGACAGTTCCGTTGGGGAATCCGGTGTTGAGGATGGTGAGACTGGAAGGGATGTTGATGGAGAAGGTTCTGGCGCCGGCGGGTTCAGCGCTCCCCGGAAGGTACAGGCCGACTTCAAACGTGTATTGCCCTACGGCGCTGGGAATGCCGCTAATGGTTCCAACAGAATTGTTGGTGGAGAGGCTGAGGCCGGGAGGGAGATTGCCGGAGCCGGACACGATTCCGTAGCTGTAGCCTTTGCAATTGGTGCAATTCAACGTCGCGGAATACTGCTGATTCAAGACTCCATTGGGCAGGGATCCTGTGGTGATGGTCTGCGCCAGAGCGACGGAAGGAATCAGGGTGAGGAGAAGCGCGCCGAGGGTTTTCATTGGCGTCCTCCCTTAGCGCTCAGGGCGGGAGGAACGATCCAGACCGCGCCGGCGGAGGCGTCGAACACTTTCAAATCCGGGCGGGAGCCGCTGCGTTCGAGGGCGTTTCTGGCGGGTCCGGGGACTCCGGTGAGCCGGAAGACGGAGCCGCCGAGCGGGAAGACGCCGGCGGGGGAGCAGCCGCAGTCGACGATATTGGCAGTGGAGGCGGCGACGTTGATGTTGACGACCTTTCCGGTGGAGTCCGCGATGACGGCCTGGCTATTATCGAACGAGACGGCGAGGGCGCGAGGGGATAAAGATTGCTGCGAATAATCGTATAGCACAGAGGGTTGATTGGCTCCGCCGACGTCGGTGATGGAAGTGGCGCGGGCCGCAGTGGCGAGCGCGAGAGTGTGGTTGGTATGAAAGAAGGCGACGGCGAGGATTCCTGGGTCGGTTTGCAAGGGGATCACCTGAGCTGTGGGTCCGAAGGCGTAGAGGCCGGTGGAGAAGAGCGCGACGGTCCACTGGCCGTCGTCGCTGACGGCGATCCCGGAAGCGGAGGCGTGCAGGAACGACGCGTCGATGTCGCGCAGAACGGGAGCATTCGGCAGGCCGGTGATGGTTTGGAGATGGCCGCTGGATTGGAACCAGAGCGCCGCGGAAGTCCCGCTGGGGCTGATGGCCAGAATATCGGGGCTGGCTGAGGCGCCGGAGATGGAGGTCACGCTGGGTTGGACCAGGTTGACCAGCAGCACCTCTCCGTTATCGGCGTGCGTGGCGACGACAAAATTCTGTGACGGCGAAATTGCGATTTTCACCCAACCGCCTTCGGCGATTTCTGCGCCGATGGCTCCAGCAGCGGGCAATCCGTACATGGGGCGGATGGTCGAGCCGTCGGGAACGTAACCGAGAATGGGTCCGCCGACTTGCGCGAAGGCCGCGCCGGATAAAAGGACGGGAAAAAGAAATGAGCGGATCATTGGGGTGCTCCTACGGTGGGAGTGCCTGGAGTAATGGTGATGCCCGTCTGAGGTCCGGTGCCGCTGCCCCGCACGCCAAAATAGACGCCTGCGCCGATACCGGCTGCGACGGCGGCAATGATGATGATTTTCGCGGTGGGGGAGAGTCCTCGGCCGACGTTGGCTCCGGCGATGTTGGTCTGAGTGATCACCGCGCTGGCGGATAATCCGTTGGCCGAGGCGGTGACGCGGATCTGCATCTTGCCGAGCGTGTGATTGGGATGAATCCCGGTGGCGGCGGCGCGGCCGGTAGCGTCGGTAGTGACGGTGAGGGTCTGCGATCCGTTGGCGAAGGTTCCGCTGGGGCCGGAGGTGGGCAGGAAGAAGACTACGGCTGCGCCGGCTACGGGTTTGTGATTTTCGTCCTCCACCTGCACGATGGGTTCGCGATTGACGCGCTGTTTAACGTTGTTGAGAGTGCCTTCGCCTTCGACGATCACGATGTTCAGCACGGGCGCAGCCTGCGGGTCTGTATACGGGTCAGGCAGGGTCTTCGCACCGAGCAGATTGGTCAAGAGAAGGCAGCTTAGAAACACGGAGCCGCCAGGGGTTCGCTTCATTGCTCCTCCGAATCACAAAGTACCATTACCGGGTAGTGATGCGCTAGCCCAGTGAAATGTTTCGTTTAACTGCACGCTTGGAGGCGTGCGGCACACAGACTATTCGTGCCTGAGCGCTTCTATAGGGTCTACGCGCATTGCGCGGCGAGCCGGGATCAAACATCCCAAGCAGGCGGCGAGGGCGAGGATCAGCGTGACGGACAAGAAGGTAGTGGGGTCGGTGGGGGAAACGTCGACCAGGAGGGATTTGAGGACCTTGGTGACAGCGAAGGCGGCGGCCAGTCCGAGAAGGAGTCCGATGGCGAGCTGGGTCATGCCTTGCGAGAAGACGAGTCGCAAGATGTTCGAGTCGCGGGCGCCGAGGGCGATGCGGACACCAATTTCCTGGGTTCGCTGATTGACGGAGTGCGCGATGACGGCATAGAGTCCGACGGAGGCGAGGCCGAGCGCGATGGCGGCGAAGATCGCGAAGAGACTGCCGAAGACGCGATAGGGCCAGACTTGACGCTCCAGTTGTTCCTCCATGGTGCGTAGGTTTTGGACCGGGAGATCGTTGTCGATGGCCTGCACTTCACGGCGGAAGACTTCCTTCAGCGTCGACGGAGGGACTAAGGTGCGGGCGGCGACGAACGGGCTGGAGTCGGTTTCGAGGCCGTAGGGGAGATAGATGATGGATCCGCGCTTCGATCTTGACTGGTTATTCTGCGAGATGTTGGGGACGATGCCGATGACGGTCAGCCAGGGTTGGGCGACATCCTTTTTATAGAGGCGGAGGCGCTTACCGATGGCGTTTTCGGTATGCCAGAAGGTTCGGCGCATTGGCGGTTCACGATAATGTTGGCGCCGTCGGCGGGGGTGAAGTCGCGGCCGGCGAGCATCTGGTCGCCCATGACGCGGAAATAATCGGGGGTAATGATGACGGCGTCGACGTTGGGGCGGCGGCGCGCGTCAGACTGCGGCTCGCCGTCAATTTCGTAGGGAAAGTTCCAGGATCCGGTGAGAGGGATGTTAGATGTCACGGTGGAAATTTCCACGCCAGGAACGGCATCGAGGCGGGTTTTCAGGCGATCGAAGAAGGCTTTTTGTTGCTCGGGGAGCTTATAGTTGGCGCGGGGCAACTCGATGTACATCGTAAGAATGTTCGTGGAAAGGATGCCCAGGTCGGAGCGATAGGCGTTCATGAAGCTGCGAATCATGAGGCCCGCTCCGGCGAGGAGGACGACGGCGAGAGCCATTTCGACGACGACAAGGAGTCCGGAAAGATATTTGCCGCGTCCGCCTCCGCTGGAGCCGCGGCCACCATCTTTCAGCGCGGTGTTGACGTCGAGCTTCGAGAGGCGGAGGGCGGGCGCGAGACCGAACAGGAGTCCGGTGCCGAGGGTGATCCCGGCGATGTATAGGAGCGCGCGAAGGTCCATGGAGAAATCGATAGATGGAGGCTTCCCGAGGGGAGTCACCACGTTGTCGAAGGTGCGGACGCCCCAGATGGCGAGAACAAATCCAATGGCTCCGCCGGTGATGGAGAGCATCAGGCTTTCGATGAGGAGCTGGCGGATAATTCTCCAACGCCCGGCGCCGAGGGCGACGCGGATGGAGATTTCGCGTGTTCGGCTGACGGCGCGTGCGAGTTGGAGATTGGCGACGTTGGCGCAGGCGATCAGGAGCACGAATCCGACGGCGCCGAGCATGGCGATAAAGACGGTCTGAATCCCGCCCTCATTGCCGTCGAAATACTCGTTATAGCCGACGACGCGTCCACCGATGTCCTTGTTGGTGATCGGATACTCGCCGGCGAGGCGCTGCATGATGCCGGCGACTTCGGCGCTGGAGGACTTGAGGGACGAGTGGCCGGCGATATGTCCGTAGACGGTAAACCAGCGATTTTCGCGCTTCTTATGATCGTCGGAGGGAATGAGAGGCTTCCAGACCTCAGTCTCGCGAGGGAAATCGAGGCGGGAGGGCATGACGCCGATGATGGTGGTGGGCTCCTCATCGATTCGCACGGTGCGGCCGATGACGGAAAGATCCTTGCCGTAGCGATTTTCCCAGACCTTATAGCTGAGGATCGCAACGGGCGCGGCTCCGGGCTGTTCGTCGGAGGGGAGAAAATCGCGGCCGGCGAGGGGTTTCTGGCCGATCAGAGAAAAGGTGTTGGCGGTGATGCGGGCTCCGTGATAGCCCTCGGGGGATGCGGTGTGATCGCTGATATTGGCTGAAACTCCGGTGCTCGCGCCGACGGCGTCGAAGGATTTTAGCTGTGCCTTGAGGTCGAGGAAATCGGGATAGGAGTGCGCGGGCCACCAGTGGGGTTTGGTGGAATTGGTGGAGGCGAGGTAGAGGATCTGATCGCTGTTGGCAAACGGGAGATTCTTGAAGAGGACGGCGTTGGCGAGCGAAAATACGGTCGCATTGACGCCGATGCCGAGAGCGAGGGCGGTGACGGCGACGGTGGTGAACCCGGGATTTTTCAGGAGGGTGCGGAGGCCGAAGCGGATGTCCTCAAGAATGCTCATGCAGGAGGAGGACGGAGATCGGCGGATATTTGTTCCCAAAGGTCTTTAAATTCTGTCGGGATGGATCGGATTGATTCCAGAATAGCGGGTGAAATCGCTGGTGTTGAAAGTTAAGATCTGAGGAATATCATATGCTTTCATCACGGCCACGAGGCGAGCATCATGAACCTGAAGGCCGCTCACGCGATTCTCGATTAGCAGGTCCTTCCAGGCGGCATAGGAATCCGGATTTTCGTGAAGAACGTCGAAGAATTCTTCCAGCTTGATGAGCTCGTCTCGAGCTTCCTCGATCGAGAATCCCAAGCCGTTGTTGGCGTCGCGACGTTCCAGAACTCGGCAATGTTTTGGATGGCGACTACGAGCGGCTCCTCCCTCTCTATCAAGGTCGCGAGCGCACTGACCACGGTTGCGTTCGCAGGGTGATCAGGCTGTACGGAGCGAAGCAGGATGTTGGTGTCGACGAGGATCGCCATTGATTGGCTATCCGGATAGAGGGTCGCGCGGCTGATAGCTTCGTCTAAAAACGGCTTGGTCGGCCGGTGGCCTTTTGCCCACCCGATGAAAGCTTGCGCTCTTTCCTTGCCGTTTCGCCGTGTCGTGGCGGCTAAGGCGGCCTCTTTCTTTACCAGATCCTTCAGATAAGCATCGAGAGTGAGACCACGTTGTTGCGCTCGGGCGAGGAGGCCTTTTTCGATTTCGGGATCCAGCCTGAGGGTTATGTTCATGAAACAGCCTCACACTACTAGGGTAGCGGAGGCGGGGATTTTCTGAGGCGTGTTCTAGCGAGGCCCTCCGGGCACTCTTGGGCCCACCTATGTTCCCGCCTGGTTTATCGTAACCTATCACCTCCGCGTCGCGAGCAGTGCGAACGCGACGAAAACTCCTACGATGAGGAGGGCGGTTGCTAGAAGCTTTAAGAGGTCTCCACGCGGACGGACCGATACTCCCGCACCACCGACCATTACCTGGAGATAGTGATCTTCCTTCCCTAGTGTACGGACGGCCTCTGCCCAGGTTTGGAGTTCTTCCCGGTTTTCAGCGCGTGCGTGCGCACGGAACTTCCTGACGAGGCTCATAATCTTCTGCTCATATTCCGCCATGTCGTATTCCCGATCAAAGGCGTCGTTCACTTCCCCGATGTCCGGAAGAGTCCAGGCCGTTTCTGAAAAATAGAGCATTTTCGTTTCGACCTCGGACAGGGGCACATTCTCTCGGGCCGCTTCCGTGACGATTTTGCTAACAAGAAACTCTTTTGCCTCGCGGGCAGTGGCGAACGTCTTCATCACTGCAAATAAAACGAGTTCATAAAAAACTTATACGTCCCATGCGACTGCCCTCTCCACTGCGGCCGGAAGCCTAGCAGGATGATGTGGCCCTTCCCGTAATCCACATTCAGCGCCGCGGCTTTGCCTTCTAATTTTGCCGGGCCGACCAGGTATCCGCTCGCCAGCGGATTACGATCCTTCGGATATCGCGCCAGCACGGAGCCTTTGAATTCCGGCTTGGTATCGAACGCGGGACTCCGTTCGAACATTACGATCGGGTCCGGAAGTAGTCCGGCGTTGAGGGCGTTTTTCGGGTCTTCCACGTGGATCGTCAGCAGGCAGCCGGAGCAGAAGAAGTCGTTGTTGCCGACGCCGGCCAGCGCGTTCGTTACCGGCAGGCTGAACTGATCGATGGCGAACATCGTCGCGTTGTTGAAGGCGACCATGGTGCCTCCCTCGCTCACGAAATCTTTCAGCGCGTCAAGCCCTTCTTCGCCGATGCCTCCGGCGTAACGCTCCGGGATGGTGCCGGGGCGATTGCCTTCCATGATCTGACGGGTTTGCGAATCCGGCATCACGATGACGTCGTACTTCTCGCGTAGGTGGCCCGCGATGATATCCGCGTTATATAACGATGCGAAGGGGAACTGGTATTGTTCCAGAATCCAGCGCGTCCAGCCCTCGTCCATATTGGCGTTCCATGACCGGTAGAGACCGATTCTGGCGGCTTTGACAGGCTTTCCTTCGCCCTTCGCCGAGACCGCCTTTAGGTGATTCGCGGCTAAAATCGAATCGAGCTTTCCTTTGTCGATGTTCGACGCCGAGATCTCATCGCCCGCAAACGACACGGAGCCTTTCGCCGCGAGAATCTCATTGACGGCGTGCAGGCTGGCGTTCTCGGCATGGGAGAACGGCGCGGCGTAGCCAACAATGGCGCCGTTCTTCATCGGCACCGGTTTCAATGAATCCTTGAATTTCCCCGAGGGAGGAGACGTCACGGCGTGGACCTCGACGCCCATTTGATAGGGCACGGTCCAGCCTGTGACATCGTAGGGACGCTGCGATAGCTGAGGATATTTCTGCGCCTCGAACAGTTCCTTCACGAGGCCCGAAAAAGGCTGGTTCATCATGATGACCCACGCGTCGGGATCGGACGATTCCTTTACTTCGATACCTTGCAGCATCAGCTTCTCGAGCAGCAGCGCGGCGGTGGGCGAATCGTGCTGTTCGCGCGGAATGATGTACGCGTACGGAGGATCTTTTTCGAACCGCTCAATGGTGTCGCGCGCGGCCTTGTACTTGTTATAGACCATCTGTTCGCGATACTCGACGGCCATGTCGAGCACGGCCATGGATGCTCCATACATGTAGCGGCACGCGTCGGCCAAGCGCCACCAGCCGCCTTTCCAGGGGCTGGAATAAAGCATCTCCGCGCGAAGAGGCTGCCTTTGGGCGGGGAATTCGTCGACGGTGTAAAAGTGCGGTGTCGCGTAGCGATAGAGCGCGGTCTCGGTGAAGAAGGAAAGCGTGTGCCGGAAATTGCCGACGTTATCGAGATAGCCGGGATACCAGACGTCAAACGTCTCCTGATGCATCGATCCGGGCATGCCGTGCTCATCGAGATAGGACGCGATGGTCATGCCGGTGAGATTCAACCAGCGCAGCATCAGCGGATGCATATTGGCGGAAATGGGATCGGCGAACGGAGGCAGATAAATTCTGCCGGGAAATGGCGCCGTCTGATGATGGGTGTAAAACACCAGCGGCTGTGTTTCGAGCGTGGCCTTGGTCACCACCTGACTCTCAATCATGTTGAGCATGTAGCCGTCGCGGTTGTTATCGTGGCCCACGTATTCCTGCCATAAATACGGCAGGTTTGAAACTTCATACGGCGTGCCGACGTTCTGGCGATACCAGTTTGCAACCATATTCTGGCCGTCGGGATTGATGGAAAACCACAGCTCTGTGATCACGTCTTCGCGGATTTTTTTGTACTCGGGATCTTCGCTCGCCACCAGATCGTAGCCGAGCTGAATGGTGTGCTGCGCGTTCGCGACCTCGGTAGCGTGAAGTCCTCCGTCGATGTGGATGATCGCTTTCTGGTCTTTGGCGAGCGCGCGAGCCTCCGCATCGCTGACGCCGCGCGAAAGGGCGAGGCGCCGCGAGACCTCTTTATAATGCTCCAGCTTGGCCAGGTTTTCGGGCGTCGAAATAAACGCCATATACCAGTCGCGCCCCTGCGTCGTCTTGCCGACCTTTACCAGCTTGATCCGCTTGCTGGATGCGGCCAGTTTCTGGAAATAATTTAGCGCGTCGTCGTAGGTGGCGAGATAAAAATCGTCGCCCGGCTTGTGTCCCAGAACCGATTCGGGCGTCGGGATCTGCGCGAAGCTCATTGAGCAACAGCCCAGCATTGCGGTCAACGTCAATAACGAAAGAGCTCTCACCGGATCACCGCCAAATTAGAGTCAGGTTCAGGCACCACCGGAGGAGTTGTCGTTCCTCCGCGACCGCGTCCGCCGCCACGTCCTCCTTCGCGGACCGGCGCCGGCTCGGTTGCGGCAGGCAGCGCGGGCGCCATCGAATTGTTGTAGTACATCGCGTTGAACAGGAATTTGTAGGTCCCGTGCGATTGGCCTCGCCACTGCGTGCGGAAGCCGATCAGGATCACGTGGCCTTGTCCAAGCACTACGTCGAGCGCGGCCGCTTTCCCTTCGATTTTCTCCGCGCCGATCAGATATCCACTGCGCAGGGGATTGCGGTGGTCGATATAACTGGCGAGAACCGTGCCGCGAAATCCCGCCTTGGTGTCGAACACTTCGTTGCGCTCGAAAAGAAGATCCGCCTGCGGAGGCAGACCCGCGCTCACCGGGTGCTGCTTCACGTCGGCCCGAAGAAGCGCGCCAGAACAGAAAAATTCGTCCGACCGCAAACCCGCGACCACATTAGTCACTGGCAGGCCCAATCGATCGATCGCGAATTGCGATGCATTGCCGAGCGTGACCAGCGTCCCTCCCTCCTCGACGAACTCGCGCAGCGCCTCGACGCCCTCATCGCCGATGCCTCCCGCATAGCGGCCGGGAACGGTGCCCGGCTGCATCCCGTCGACAATCTGCCGCGTCCCCATTTCCGCCAGCACGATGGAATCGAACTTCGACCGCAAATGCCCGCCCTGCACGTCGTCGTTATGCAGAACCGTGAAGGGGAAATGGAACTGTTCGAGGATCCACTTGGTCCAGCCCTCATCGATGTTGCCGGCCCACGGCTCGTACAACCCGACGCGGATCTTTTTCACCGCGATCGCCGTTGGTGAGTCGTTCACGGACTTTGCGTCGACTCCGTTGCCCTTCAAAATCGAGCCGGCATTGCCGCCCGCGTAAATTTCCGATTTCCCGAAGCTCACCGTGCCGCCCGCGGCCAGAATATCGTTCACCGATTTCATCGCCGCATTGGAGTTGTGGGAGAACGCGAACATCGGACCGGAGCCTTCGATCTTGCCGACAATCGGCGCTACGCGATCGATCTTTTGGAGTGCCGCGCGCGCGTCGGCCGTCACCGGTTCCACCACCATCACGACAGTGACGCCCATCTGCATCGGCAGCGTCCATCCGGTCACATCGTAGGGAGTTTCGAAGGAACTGCCGGTCGGATTCGCCGTCGCGGTTGCTCCCGCCGCGCCTCGTCCACCGCCGCCCCGGCCGCCGCCTGCCGCGGGTGTCGCCGCCGTGGCCGGTGCAGCCGCCGCCGGAGTTGCCGCGGTCGCCGCCGCTGGAGCCGGGGTTGCGGGAACTGTCGCCGCTCCTCGACCTCCCCCGCCTCGACCGCCGCCGGCCGCAGGCGCAGCCGCTCCGCCCCGGCCCCCACCCGCGGGACGCAGATCCGGATAATGCTGCGGCTCGAACAATTCTTTCACCAGCGACGCGAACGGCTGATCCATCAGCACCACCCAGTCGCCGGATTTATACATCGATCCGTTCACTTTGAAATCGCGCGTCGCCTGATGCACCTCGATTCCATTGATCAGCAGCTTCTCCACCAGGATCGCCGCCGTCGGCAGATCGTGCTGCTCCTGCGGAATCACGTACGCATAAGGCGGATCGTTCTCGAACTTCTTTATCACGTCGCGGCCGGCCTGATAGCGGTTGTAAAGTAACTCCTCGCGACTCTTCGCCGCCGTATCGAGCACTGCCATCGACGCGCCCAGCATGTAATTCGTCGCGTCACGCAAACGCCACCATCCGCCTCTCCAGGGACTCGAATAGAACACCTCGGCCTTCAAGTCTTGTTTATCGCGCGGAAACTCGTCGATGGTATAAAAATGCGGCGTCGCGTAACGATATAGTGCCGTCTCCGTCAGAAACGAAACCGTGTTCCGAAAACTGTTGACATGATCGACGAAGCCCGGATACCAGTCGTCGAACCGTCCGCGATGCATCGCGCCCGGCATATCGTGCTCGTCCAGATACGCCGCCATCGACGTGCCGAATTTATTCACCCAGCGCCACATCAAAGGATGCGGATTCGCCGAAATCGGTTCGGCAAACGGAGGAATCCAGATCCGCGCCGGAAACGGAGCTGTCTGGTGATGGTTGTAAAACACCTGCGGATAATAATCGAGCACCGCCTTGGTTATGGTCTGCGATTCGACCATATTATTCATGTACCCGTCGCGATTGTTATCGTGCCCGATGTATTCCTGCCACAGCCCCGGCACCGGACTTACCTCATAAGCAGTGCCCAGATTGCTGCGATACCAGGTCGCCACCTGGTTCTGTCCGTCGGGATTGATCGAGAACCACAGCACCAGGATCACGTTGTCCAGAATCGCAGTCGTCTCGGGATCGGTCTTCGTCACCAGGTTGTAAGCGAGCTGGATAGTGTGCTGCGCGCCCGCGACCTCGGTGGCGTGCAAGCCTCCGTCGATGTGCACTATGGCTTTTCCGGTCCGGGCCAAGGCGCGCGCATCGGCGTCGCTCAGTCCCTTCACCAGCGCGAGCCGCTTCGCCGTGTCCTTATATTTATCGAGCTCCGCTAAATTTTTAGCCGAGGAGATATAGGCGATGTACCAGTCAAGTCCGCGCGTCGTCTTCCCGACCCGCACCAGTTTCAACTTATCGGTCGACGCAGCGAGCTTCTGGAAATACCCGAGCGATTCATCGTATGTCGCGAGATAAAAATCGTCGCCCGGCTTGTGCCCGAGCACCGATTCCGGCGTCGGCACCTGTGCAATAAGAACCGAAGAAAACAGCAGCACCGGCAGCAATCTCATAAGAGGGATAGACTAGCACGGTCTCGGGCCAAAGCGTGAGTGCTACCGAGCACGAGGAGCTAAGGCCCATCTAGCGCTGAAGCCATCAGCGTTGCTGCTGATCGGAGCCCGTCTCGGCGGACTCGGACTGATCCGCCGCCGCATGCGGTCTTGCGGACCACTTTTTCGCCCGCATGTCTACCCCTCATTGTTAATATAGACATGCGGGCGCGTAGCTCAGGTGGATAGAGCATCAGCCTTCTAAGCTGAGGGTCGCAGGTTCGAGTCCTGCCGCGCCTACCAACGTTCAGTATTTACCAAATCGTCAGAAACGCTCCGAATCTCGCCGCCTTCTAACAATAGAGAGGCAGCCCCGCTGCTTCGCGCGCCCCCTCGCGAAATGTTCTCTTTTGCTCTACCACTGATCCTCAGGACCTCTCTCGCGATCCTCGCCTGCGCGGTTTGCTTCGGCCAGAACACTCCGCAGGGTACGTGCAAGGGCGTCACGACCCCTTCCGCCGCCGCTGAACCGCAACCCAAACACATCCTGGGAGTCTTCCCCAATCACAACACGGTTCCCTGTCTCTTCCCTTATGTGCCGATCGGCCCAAAGGAAAAGTTTAAAATCGCCAGCGCCGACGCCTTCGACCCCGGAGCAATCGTCGCCTCCGGGTGGGTTGCGGGCGCCGCGCAGCTATTCAACTCCAATCGCCCCTTCGGACAGGAAGCGTCGGGATACGCCCGCTATTACGCCGCCGCCTATGCGAACCACGTGATCGGCGACTTTCTCCGGGAAGGTGTTTACCCGTCCTTGCTTCATCAGGACCCCCGATATTTTCGCAAGGGCATCGGTTCTAAAAAATCCCGCATAGCCTACGCCGTCAGCCGCGTGTTCATTACGCAAATCGACGCGGGAGGAACCGCATTTAATTCCTCCAAAGTTTTGGGCGCAGCCAGTACCGTCGCAATATCGAGCCTCTATTACGCCAACCACCGCGATGTAGAAGGCGCCTCGGCCGGCTTTGGCGCACAGTTGGGTGGCGCCATGGCCGCGAATGTCCTCAAAGAGTTTTGGCCGGATCTGCTCAGGAAAATTTCGCGAAAGCATTCCGCCCCCGCCCCTGACGGAGTCAGCCTTGCCACTCAGTAATTACCGATCCGAATCGCCCGGCCTCGCCAGCAGCAAATCCCTCATCCCGAACCTCGGATCTACCGCGACCTCGAAATATCCGATCATCATCTCATCCCAGCTCTGTGCCCCGAACCTCACCGTCTTCGCAGGGTCCGGATTCCGCGGATTATTCGGCGAATTATCGAAATGCGCCGTACACTCGATGGTCGAGCCTTGCGGCAGCCGTAGAGGCCGATCCAGATAATAGGAAAGCTGCCAATCGTAGGAATAGCGTGGGACCGTCAGCAGCGTTTCCTTGCGCCCATCGGGATACGCCACGCGAAACTCGAACGATTTCCCCCGCAGATGCATGTGCGGCAAAAGCGACACCAGCGTCGCGTCTTCATAGAGCGTGACCCGCGCCTCTACGCGATAATCCGGATCGCCGGCCGGCACCGCGAAACGCACATTCGCCGCCGCCAGTTCCATTACCCGCTCGCGAGGCTTCTCATGCGCCAGGATCAGCCCCACGCGGCTCCGGTCGCGCCCCGGCTTTCCGTCGGTGGTGTAGTGAAGCTGAAAAACCAGTTCGCTCCCGGCCTTGATCAGTTTCGCCTGTCCCGCGCCCAGCATCTCCGGAACTGAGCCCGGCCCGTAACCCGCCAGAAACTCTCCTTGCTCCTGAGATCCAGGCTCCTTCACGCTCACCACGATGTGATGCGTATGCGCGCGATCTCCAGGCCGCACTTCGGCAAGCCGCACCCAGGTGTCTTCTTTAAAATTCGTGGGCACCGTCACGTACTTATATCCCAGCGTCCCCGAAACCGGGACTTCCACCTCGTGCGGCATCTCGATCACGATCTCCGGCGCTCCGATTTTCCACCCCGGCACCCACGCGACCGGCTGCGGTGCGTCTTTCGAATCGCCCTCCGGTGCGCCCGCGTTCACCCACTCGGAAATCGTCGCGATCTCCGAATCCGCCAACCGCGCATCGTTAGAAAATTTTCCGACATGCGGATCGGCGAACCACGGAGGCATCGCACGCTCCACCACTGCCTGCTGAATCGCCTTGGCCCACGGCCGCGCCGTCGCGTAATCGGTCAAAGCCATCGGAGCCGCTTCGCCCGCCCGATGACAACTCTGGCAGTGCGCCTGGAACAAGGGAAGCACGTCTTTATAAAAGGAAGGCGCGGCTGCCGCACTCAAAGTCATCGCCAGGATAGAAAAAAACAAACGGCCCACATGCCGATTCTACGTCACCTCATGGACGCACAAAAGGCAAAACAATTTTAGCCGCTGATAAACGCTGATGAACGCAGATCGGAAACAAGAATGTCTTGGGCAGCTAATCAGCGTTCATCAGCGTTCATCAGCGGCCAATCAATCTTTTTTAACTTGTTACTATCGGATTTGAACCTCCTCGCCCTCCTATTATTGGCCCTCGTTTGCCTCGCCCAGCCCGCGGCATCCGACACCGCAATATGGAACGACTTCACCAGTTGGCTCCAGCGCCAGCAGCCCAACAGCAAGCCCGGCGAGCTGATTCGGCTTTACCGGGAGAATCTCCTTAAACAAGGCCTCTCGCCGGACGAAGCGAGCCGCCGCATGTCCGTGGTTTCCGATTCGATCTTCACGCGCCGCAAAGGAGTCGAGGCTCTGTGGGACAAGGTCTACGCGGGGAACGATCCCATCTTTATTCAGACTCCCAGCGCCATCGTCATGAACGCGATCGAGGGGCGCAAGCCCGGTAAAGCGCTCGATATCGGCATGGGTCAAGGCCGCAACTCCGTCTATCTGGCAGCGCAGGGATGGGACGTAACCGGCTTCGACCCGTCCCAGGAAGGCGTTCGCATCGCACAGGCCAATGCCGCGAAAGCAGGCGTCAGATTCCGCGCCTTGGTCGCGCGCGACGACGAATTCGATTACGAGTCCAGTCAATGGGACCTCATCGTGATCACCTACGTCCGCGACTTGACCGGCAGCGACGCCGCAATCTTTTTAAGAGCGCTCAAGCCCGGCGGTCTGGTCGTCTATGAGAATGGTGCGGACACCGGCAACCAGGTGCTGCGCGCATTTCTGGGCTTTCGGATCATCCGCTTCGAAGACGTCGAGACTACGGCGGAATGGAATCCAGACCGGAAAACTCGTCTCCAGCGCCTGATCGCGCAGCGGCCGTCACAAAACCCATAGCCATCTCGTCATACAGGCAGAAAAGATCGTTCCGTGTGGTCGCGGCTCGGAATCGGCGACGCGTAAAATCAATCGCTTACCAAGCCGCGACCACAGGGAGCGACCTTCAGCGATCTAAGAGGACAACATGGAATCCTACATCATCGTCGGCGGAGGCCTCGCCGGTCTCACCGCAGCCAACGCCCTCGCCCAACCGGGCCGAAAGGTTACTCTGCTCGAACAATCCGAGCATCTCGGGGGACGCGCCATCACCCAGCAGGAGGCCGGCTTCTTTCTCAATCTAGGCCCGCACGCGCTCTATCGCGGAGGACCTGCAACACGTACCTTCGAAGAGTGGAACATTCCCTTCGAAGGCCACCTGCCCGCGCAGGATCGAACGCACCTGGTCTATGAAGGTAAGAAATATCCACTCATCGCCAACACCGCATCGCTGCTGACATCGCCGCTGTTCGGCATCGGCGAGAAACTCGAAGCGGGCAATCTGTTCCGTCTGCTGGCTGCCGGCCAGGCGCCCCATCAAAATATGCGCGAATGGATCGAAGACCACGCGCGCTCGCCCAAAGTGCGCAGTCTGGCCGCAGCGCTGACGCGCCTGACTACGTTTGTCGCCGATCAGGCCCACCTTTCCGCGTCCGCCGCGCTGCGGCAAATCTCGCTGGCGATCGCGAAGAATGTAGTGTTCCTCGATCGCGGCTGGCAGACGCTCATCGACGGACTCGCCGCTCGCGCACGCTCACTGGGCGTTGAGATCCGGTGCAGCGCGCCGCTAAATTCCCTCGCGTTCCTCGACGCCGACGGAATCGTGTTGGCCGTGCCTCCCCCGGCGGTCGAAAACCTAACCGGCGTAAGCTTCCCGAATCTGCGTCCCGTCCGCGTGGCATGTCTCGATTTAGGTCTAAGCTCGCTCCCGGAAAACGCCGCGAACTTCGGCCTCGGCATCGACCGGCCTCTCTACTACTCGGTTCACAGCGCTGTGGCGAAGCTCGCCCCTGAAGGCAGCGCGCTAATCCAGATGGCCAAATACCTCGAAGCCGATTCCGATCCGGTAGTCGATCGCATAGAGCTCGAAGAATTCGCAGACGTTCTCGCACCCGGCTGGCGCGATCGCGTTACGATGACGCGTTTCCTGCCCAAAATGACCGTATCGTACGCGATGGCAGGCCTGGAAGGCCGTCCCGATGTCGACGCGCTAAAGAAGGATGGGATCGTCATGTGCGGCGATTGGGTGGGTCCCGATCACATGCTCACCGACGCCGTTGTTGCAAGCGCGCTGAGCGCGGCCGCCATGGTACAAAAAGGCAAATCCGCACGCAATGCCGCCTGAAAATCAATTCGAGCAATACCGGCCTCTGATGTTTTCGCTGGCCTACCGCATGCTCGGCACAAGGGCTGATGCCGAAGACATCGTGCAGGACGCCTACCTGCGCTGGCAGTCGGCCTCGCAGGAAGAGGTGCGCGCGCCGAAGTCGTACTTGACCACGGTAGTCGCGCGCCTCTCGCTCGATTCGCTAAAATCCGCGCGCAGAAAACGCGAGACCTACGTAGGCGAATGGCTCCCCGAGCCGATCGTCGAACCTCCAGGCGCAAGCGCGGCAGAGATGGCGGAGTCTCTCTCTTTAGCGTTCCTGCACGTCTTAGAAACGCTGACGCCAGATGAGCGCGTAGCTTTTCTGCTGCGCGAAGTATTCGACGCCGACTACGCCGAGATCGCGGCGACGCTCGACACTTCCGAGTCCAACTGCCGCCAGTTGATCGCGCGAGCGAGAAAACACATTCGCGACCGCCGTCCCAGATTCAAAGTCGACCGAGCCCACCAGCAGAGCATATTGCAGCAGTTCTTGCTCGCCGCCCAAACCGGCGACCCCTCACAACTGCTCCCGCTGCTAAGCGCCGAAGTAGTTCTGCACTCCGATGGAGGCGGCAAAGTGCCGGCGACGATAAATCCGATCTACGGCGCCGATAAAGTCTCCCGATTCTTCGAAGGCATCGCCAAAAAAGGCGCCACCCGCGGCATCACCGCAAAATTGGTATCCGTAAACGGAGCCCCCGGCGCGCTGCTGATGCACGGCGAGACGCGCAGCGCAGTGGTGTCGATCGAGCTAAACGACACCGGCTTGGTCGAGCGCATCTTCTTCGTAGTGAATCCCGACAAGCTTCCAGCCTGACCCCCCGTTAGGTTGTGCCTTCGATCGGCGTTCATCAGCGTTCATCAGCGGCTAAATGTCTTTTCTGACCCTTACGGTCGTGCATAATTCAGCAATCTTCCGCCCCGATGAAGACGGACGCCCTGTAGTCAGCTCCCCCGATTTTCCACGCGCCCATAGGGACGGCAAAAATATGCAGGAAGCGTTCGAGGAAGCTACCGATTGCCTAAGCAGCGTGATCTCCGCGCACATCGCGGAGAAACTGCAGATCCCCGAGCCTTCCCCCATCAACTTCATTGTGAACCCCGATAAGCTGCATTAGATCGATTTACTATCAGCCCCGCCAACAAATTCGCCAGAAAGGCAAACAGCACACCGGGGATGAGTACCATCAGCGCGAGCCTCATCGCGCGATAAGACATCATCTCGTTCCAGAATTCGATCCCTTCCTTGGCTCCAGCCTGGCAGGAATTCTCAAGCAGGTTGCCGAATGGATCGTTGGTTGCGCCCATGCAGTCGCCCGGTAGATCGAGGTGTGCGCCGTTGTCGTACCAAACCTTGAGGTCCGCATTCGAGTTCGCGACCGCGATGATTCCTTGTCCGATGCCAATGAACGGTCCGAGCACCAAACCGAACGCCCCCATCGCGATCCCTGCAATAACAAGAACGACAGCAAGAATCGCAACGACGATGCCACCCACTACCGCTTTCTCCATCAAGCTTTTCATAAAAGGCCTCCCTGTTCTTGATGGGCGCGAAAGCGCACCTTACATTACCGATTTCATCTGTTTGTGATACTATCCTCGTTTTAACAATTCGTTTAAGGATCCTTTCTCCGATGAAAGTTTACGAAACGAGCGACATCCGGAACGTGGCCCTTGTTGGTCATGGAAATTCCGGCAAGACGGCCCTTACTTCGGCCCTTCTCTTTACTGCGGGTGCTACTCAGCGCCTGGAGAACATCACGGATTTTGACGACGAGGAGATTGCGCGGAAAATTACCATCGCTTCCGCGGTCGCCGCCTGTGAGTGGAAGGCGAAAAAGATCAACCTCATTGACACTCCGGGCTTTAACATTTTTATCAACGATACCCGGGGCACCCTTATAGCGGCTGATGCGGCGCTGGTGGTGGTCGACGGTATTGCCGGGGTTGAAGTGCAGACCGAGAAGGTCTGGACGTTTACCGACGAGTTCGTGCTGCCAAGAGCGATTGTTATCAATAAGCTGGATCGCGAGCGGTCCAGTTTTCAGCGCACGCTTGAAAACGTTCAATCGGCGTTTGGCCGGGCGGCGATTCCGATTCAGTTGCCGATTGGGGCGGAAAAGGATTTCAAAGGCGTCGTCGATTTGGTACGAATGAAATCGTATGTGGCTGGGAAAGAAGGAGATATCCCTGCCGACCTCGCCGAAGCGGCGAAGGCTGCGCATGAGGTTTTGGTCGAGATGGTCGCGGAGGGCAACGACGCTCTGCTTGAAGAGTTTTTCAACGAGGGCACGCTGCCGGTCGATCATATTCTCGACGGACTAAGGGAAGCGGTGCGCGTAAGACGCCTGTTTCCAGTGCTTTGCGCGTCGGCTACCGGTAATGTAGGCAGCGACTTGATTCTCTCGTTCATTAATGAACACTTCCCGAGTCCGCTTGAATGTGGATCATGGAAAGGCAAAACGAACGGCAAGGAAGTGGAGCGCGCGATCAAAGATTCTGGGCCGGTTTCCGCATTTGTTTTCAAGACGGTAGCGGATGCATTCGCGGGGCGGGTTTCGTATTTCAAAGTGATTTCCGGGGTGCTCAAGAACGACGCGCATTTGATCAATTCTCGCTCCGGTGTGGACGAGCGTTTAGCGCACATTGGAGCAATTTTCGGAAAGACCATCGTCGCGCTAACTGAGCTACATGCAGGAGATATCGGCGCGGTAGCGAAGCTGCGCGACACTTTGACCGGCGACACCCTGGCCGACAAAGCGGCGATGATCGAGTATCCGGAAGTGCGCCTGCCGGAGCCTTCGATCGCTTATGCCATCGCGGCGAAAACCCGCAACGATGAAGACCGGATGGGGAACGCTATCCACAAGATTCTGGAGGAAGATAAGTCGCTCCGCTTCTATCGCGATCCGCAGACGAAGGAATTTCTGCTGGCGGGGTGCGGACAGCAACATATCGAGATTATCGTTAGCCGTCTGAAGAAGCGCTATGGTGTTGACGTGGCGCTACATGCGCCGAAAATTCCGTACCGGGAGACCATTCGCGGCAAGGCCGAAGTACAAGGCCGGCATAAAAAACAAACCGGCGGCCACGGGCAATTTGGGGATTGCTGGATTCGCATGGAACCGCTGGCGCGGGGTGGGAAGTTTGAATTTGCGAACGAAGTTTTTGGCGGCGCGATTCCCAAGAACTTCATTCCTGCCATAGAGAAAGGCATTCTGGAGACAGCGGAAAGAGGTTACCTCGCGGGCTTTCCGGTGGTCGATTTTAGAGTGGTGGTTTACGACGGGTCGTATCACGATGTCGATTCGTCGGAAATGTCGTTTAAGCTGGCGGCTCGGAAGGCGTTCCGGGCGGGGATGGAGGCGGCGAAACCCTCGCTGCTGGAACCGGTCATGAACGTGGAAGTCCAAGCTCCTGTTGAATTTGCGGGCGATCTTATGGGCGACATGAACGGGCGGCGCGGGCGCATTTCGGGCATGGACACCAAAGGTGGAACGCAGATTATCAAGGCGCAGGTGCCGATGGCGGAAATGCTGGATTACCTCAATGTTTTGACGTCGATGACGCAGGGTCGCGGGTCGTTTTCGATGGAGTTCGATCATTACGACTTCGTGCCCGGATTGCAGGCGGAAAAGATCATTGCGGCGGCGAAGGCGGCTCGTGCGGGCGAGGAAGAAGAGGAAGAATAGCTTCCTTAGTGCGCCTTAATTGACGTTATGTCGCCGGAAAGCACGCTCGATGATGGCTTAGGTGACCATAATTTCGCGTCTCAAGCCACCTGGGGTCGGGGACCTATCCTACTTAATTTGCCAACTCTCAGTGCGGGGTAACGTTTTAGGGTGTGGACGGTATTGTTCTCGTGGGCCACTTCCTTAACGACATCCGCTACGCTTTTCGCACGTTTCGCAAATCGCCGGTTTTCGTTGCTGTTGCGGTGCTCTCCTTGGCACTGGGCATCGGCGCGAATACGGCCATATTTACGCTGATCGATCAGGTGCTGCTGCGGCTGCTGCCGGTGAAAGATCCTGAGCAACTGGTGTTGCTATGGGGACGCGGGTCGCACTACGGCAGCAATAATGGGCCGAATAAGCTTTCCTATCCGATGTATGAAGACTTTCGCGATAAGAACCAGGTCTTCAGCGGGATGTTTTGCCGGAACGGGATGGACTTCAGTCTCAATTTCGAGGGCAAAACGGAGCGGATTTCGGGCGAGCTGGTTTCGGGGACCTATTTTCCAGTGCTCGGCGTGGGTGCGGCGCTGGGGCGCGTGTTTAATCCAACGGACGATCAGAACCCTGGAGGCGAGCCTTACGCGGTGCTGAGCTATCGCTATTGGATTACGCGGTTCGCGGGCGATCCGCGGGTGATCGGAAAAAAACTGGTGTTGAACGGATACCCGTTTACGGTGGTCGGCGTGAGCCAGGCGGGATTTGACGGGACGGATCCGACGCAATCGCCGCAGGTGCGCATTCCGGTGGTGATGAAGCTACAGATCGATCAACTCGCTTTCTACGATTTGAAGAGCCGGCGCGGCCGATGGGTGAACGTCTATGGCCGGCTGAAACCGGGCGTCTCCATGGAGCAGGCGAAGTCGAGTTTGCAGCCGCTGATGCACCAGATGCTGGAGATGGAGGTGCAGGATAAAGCGTTTTCACGCGCGGCACCGGAGACGAAGCAGGCGTTCCTGAAGATGTGGATGGAGCTGATTCCGGCATCGAAGGGAAGGTCGAATCTGCGGGACCAGTTTTCCAACGCTCTGCTGGTGTTGATGGCCATTGTCGGCCTGGTGCTGCTGATCGCGTGCGCGAACGTCGCGAATCTGCTGATCGCGCGGGCGACGGCTCGGCAGAAGGAGATCGCGGTGCGGCTGGCTTTAGGCGCGAGCCGCGGGCAGATTATTTCGCAATTGCTAGTGGAGAGCTTAATGCTATCGATGGTCGGAGGCGCGGCGGGGCTGCTGCTTGCGGTATGGATCGACGAGGCTTTAGTGAATTTTCTGCCGGTGGGAGCGACGGATACGCTGGCGGTTTCGGCGGTGCCGGATTGGCGGATTCTGCTATTCACTCTCACAATTTCGCTGCTGACGGGAATCATTTTCGGCCTCGTTCCGGCGTTGCAAGCGACACGGCCGGATCTGGCTCCGACATTGAAAGACGAAGTCGGCGCAATTACCAGCACCGCGTCGATCGGACTCAGAAAGACGCTGGTGGTTGCGCAGGTGAGTCTTTCGCTGCTGCTGCTGATCGGAGCGGGTCTTTTTATCCGAAGCTTGAAAAATCTAAAGGGTATCGATCCAGGATTCAAGACGCGAAATCTGTTGACGTTTGCGATCGACGCGCCGCTGAATGGATACAAGCCGGAGAGGAGCCGCGATATTTACCGGCAGATTTACGCGAGTCTGAATGCGCTGCCGGGTGTGGAGTCGGCTAGTCTGGCGGTTATGCCAGTGATGGAAGGCGACGAGTGGGATAGCTCGGCTACGGTGGATTCTTTCCAGGCGAAGCCGAACGAGGGGCTCGACCCGCACATGAATTTCGTTTCGCCCGGATATTTCAAGACCATGAACGTACCAATTGTGCAGGGGCGGGATTTTCGGGAGGCGGATATGGGCAAGGACGCTCCGAAGGTCGCGATGATCAACGAGAAGTTCGCGAAGAAATATTTTCCTAGCGGAATTGCGGTGGGCCATCGGGTGGGGATGGGGAGCGATCCGGGGACCAAGACCGATATTGAGATCGTCGGGGTGTTCGGCGATATGCGCTATGAAGGACTGCACGACGAGGTTCCGATTGAGCTCGTTCGGCCTTACGAGCAGATGGATTTCACGCTGGGGCTTTCCGTTTACATCCGTACCGTGCGCGATCCGGAGCAGATGTTTTCGGCGGCGAGGCACGCGGTGCAGCAGATCGATGCGACGCTGCCGGTGGTGGACATGAAGACGCTCGAAAAACAGGTGGATAATTCCCTAGTGACGGAGAGGCTGGTGGCTACGCTATCGAGCGCGTTTGGAGTTTTGGCGACACTGCTGGCTTCGATCGGGTTGTATGGGGTGATGGCGTACACGGTGGCTCGGCGGACGCGGGAGATCGGGATTCGGATGGCGCTGGGTGCGGCTACGGGCAATGTGGTGTGGCTGGTGATGAAAGAAGTGCTGGTGCTGGTGGGAGTGGGGATTGTCCTGGGCTTGGGGGCTTCGTGGGGATTGACGCGATACGTGCAGAAGCAGTTGTACGGGATTCAGCCGAACGACTTGATGACGATTGCGCTGGCGACGATTGGGATTGCGTGCGTAGCGTTGGCGGCGGGGTATGTGCCGGCTCGGAGGGCCACTCGGGTGGATCCGATTCGGGCTTTGCGGTGGGAGTGAGGAAGAAGCATCATTTTGGCCGCTGATGAACGCTGATCTAAGGCAAGAGGGCAGGTCGGGAACCTGCCCCACTTAAAAAGCCGCCAGGATTGGCCGCCCGACAAGACGGACTTTCATCGCTATTGGAATTGCATCGCCATTCGCCGGTTTTTCGGGTGTGCTTGCCGATTTGGGGTGGGAACTTTTCTTGCTCGCGGTATGATCCGGTTATGAAGCTGGTTTATGCTTTTTTACCGATCGTGCTGTTGGGGCAGACGGCGCAGTTTGAAGTAGCCTCGATTCGGCCCTCGCCGCCTCCGGGGCCGGAGCGGATGAACGTCGGCGTGCACATCGATGGGGCGCGGGTTAGCTGCACGGCACTGAACCTGAAAGACTATATCAGCGCGGCTTACAAGATCAAGATTTATCAGATCGAAGGCCCGGATTTTCTGGGCAGCGAACGATTCGATATCAATGCGAAGCTGCCGGCCGGCGCGGCGGAAGCTCAAGTTCCGGACATGATCAAGGCGCTGCTGGCGGAGCGGTTCCAGATGAAGGCGCATCGGGAAACGAAGGATTTTCCGGTGTATGCGCTGGTGGTGGCGAAGGGCGGACTGAAGATGAAGGAGTCTCCAGTAGATCCGAACGAGGTGGGCGATCCGGGAGAGAAGCCGAAGGCGCCGGCCACGAACGTTACAGGCAGCGGCGGGCGCGGAGGAGTTCATCTCGAGTACGGGCACGGATCGTTTTTCACCATGGCCGACAACAAATTTATCGCCCGGAAGCTGGCGATAGCGAATTTCGTGGAAGTCCTGGCGCGGTTCGAAGACAAGCCGGTGGTGGATATGACGGGGCTCACGGGGAGCTACGATTTCGATCTGGAATTTACGCAGGAAGATTATATGGCGATGCTGATCCGGTCGGCGATTGCGGCGGGGATTACGATGCCTCCGGAGGCGCTGCGGATGTTGTCGGGGTCGTCGGGGGACTCGCTGACGAATGCTTTGGAGAGGCTGGGGTTGAAGCTGGAGAATCGGAAGGCTCCGCTGGAGGTGCTGGTGGTGGATCGTATCGAGAAGGCTCCGACGGAGAATTGAGCAGCGATATTCTCGAAAGCATCGCCAGCAATAAGCCGCCTGGATAGGCGGCTGCCGCCAAAATTGGCCGCCCCACAAGACGAATTCGCTACTTTAATAACGCGACGGCGGCTTCGTTGTTGCTTTCCGAGGCTCTCTGGAGGGCCGTGCGGCCTTTCGAGTCTTTTAATCCACGCTTGGCGCCGTGGTTCAGGAGGATTTTTATTATGGGAGCCGGGTCCTTGATTTCGGCGGCGATCATTAGAGGGGTGGCGCCGTTTGAGTCGGCCAGATTTACGTCGGCGCTGTGATTGAGCAGGGCTTGCGCGACGGCTGGCCTGGAGAACGTCACGGCCTGGATGAGAGGCGTCGATCCGTCGGTGGCGCGGACGTTTGGTTTGGCGTGGTGTTCGAGCAGGACGCGCACGGCTTCGGGTTTGGGCTCGGCGGAGGCGCGGTGGAGGGCGCTACGGCCTTTGGCGTCCACCTGATCGACTTTCGCTCCGGCGGTGAGGAGCGCCTCGACCATGGGCACGTTGTTCGGCAGATAGGCAGTGCCTTCGCTCGCGATCATGAGGGGCGTGGTGCCCGAGGAGTCGGCTAGATCGAGCTTGGCGCGGCGCGCGATCAGCAGTTGGACGACCGGCATCTTGGCAAATTCGACGGCGTAGAAAAGAGGCGTCGCGCCATCGTTGGCCTGTTTATTCACCAGGGCGCCGCTATCGAGCAGGAAGCCCACAAGGTTGGTTTTCCCGGCGGAGGCGGCGTGATGGAGCGCGGCGCGGCCTTGGGAATCGCGGGCTTCGAGGGAGGCTCGGGCGTCCACGAGGATTTGGGCGAGAGGGAGATTGCCTGCCTCCGAAGCGATGATGAGCGGCGTGTTGCCGTCGGCATCCTTTTCATTGACGTTGGCACCGCCGGCGAGCAGGGATTTCACGACGTCGGCTTTTCCGGAGGTGGCGGCGCTAAGCAGAGTGACGGCGGGGGCGGTCGCGGGAGGCGGTTTTTTCGGGGGCGCGGGTTTCGCGGCGGAGGGCTTGACGGGTTCCGCGGTGGGCGCGGGAGTGGGTGCCGGGGTTGGTTCGGGCGTGGGGGACGGCGTCGAGGTTGCGACGATCGCGGGATCGGCCGAGGGCGTGGGAGCACAGCAACGGTAGTGGGTGTAGTAATAAATCCCAGCGGCGGCGAGAGCGAGTGTCAGGAGTGCGCCTACGATGGGGGCGAACATCCAGGATTTATTTTCCTTGGGCTTGGATGGGCCTACTATTACGGTGGAGGTTGACGGCGCTGGGCCGGGAGCGCCGGCGGCGTTGGTCAGTTCCTGGATGAAGGAGGCGCAGTCGGGGAAGCGGTCCTGGGGTTTTTTCGAGAGAGCGCGGGCGAGGATGGCGCGGACGTTGGGCGGGACGGGAGTGTCGCCGGGCTGCGGGTCGAAGGGGTCCGCGGTGACGATTTGGAACATGAGCGTATGCGCAGTGGTTCCTTTGAAAGGCATGCGTCCGGCCAACATCTGAAAAGCGATGGTGGCGAGGGCGAACTGATCGGAGCGGCCATCGACTTCGACTGCCTGGATCTGTTCGGGGGACATGTAGGCGGGCGAGCCGACGCTGACTCCGGCGGCGGTCATGCCGGTGGTGCCTCCAGCGGTGAGTTTGGCGATGCCGAAGTCGGCGATCTTGACGCGGCCATCGGCGCGGACCAGGATGTTCGCGGGTTTGATATCGCGATGGACGACGTTTCCTTTATGCGCGTAATCGAGGGCGACGGCGATCTGGGCGAGAATGTCGAGGGCCCAGGCTCGGTCGAGCGTGGGGTTGTGGACAAGAAGACGCTCGAGCGAAGAGCCTTCGATGAACTCCATCGCGATGAAGACGTTGTCGCCATCCTCGCCGAGCTGGTAGACCGTTACGATTCCGGGATGAGAGATTTTCCCGGCGACGCTGGCTTCGCGGATGAGGCGCTGGCGAAGCTCCGCGCCTTCCTGGGGCGAAGTGCCGGGGTCGATGCGGATGACTTTAATCGCGACGGGGCGGCCGATGGCGGCATCGCGGGCGTGATAGACGACACCCATGGCTCCGCGGCCGAGCTCGCTCAGGATTTCGTATCCGCCGATGCGCGCGGGATTCATTGGTCCTCAAATCCTACCTGACTTAAGATTATGACTCGCATCGGGGTGCGATCGAATTTCAGGCGGATGGCGTGGAGTTTGGCGGGATCGATTTTCGGGAAGGCGGCGAGGGGGATCTCGAAGGTTTGAAACGCGGGCTCCGATGATTTTTCGTAGGCGAAATCGTCCATGAACTGGAGCTTCGTGAAGCGGACTTTGAAGGGGGGGAGAAGTGCTCCGAACTGGCTCAGGGGAAGCGCGGCTGTCGCGCCGTCGGTGGTTGCCAGCTCAATGTCCAAGTCCGTGGGCTCGGAGATTTTCTCCTCCTTCTTTTTGTTCTTGTCTTCGTCGTCTTTTTTGCCGGGCAGGGGAGCTTTCTGGTCGGTTACGGCCAGGGATAGAGTTAGTACGGGGGGTGGCTTAAATCCGTCGGGCAGCATTAATGTATACGCCGGAACGGGAGCATTTTCGGCTCGGTTCCATCCCAGGAAGACGCCGTTGTAGGCGCGGTCGCCACGGCGGAAGGGAATGCGGCCTTCCTTCCAAATGGATAGATCGGAGGCGCTGATATGGCCACCGGGGATGGTGGTGGTGGTGAGGTCGGGATCCTCGCTGAAATTGGCGATCGGGTGGTAGGAGGAGTCCTGGTAGCGGGACATGTAATACGTTTTGGGGAGCCAGTCGCGGGCTGTGCGAAAGTCGCGGAACATGGGGAGGTAGTCGCGATTGCCGTGCAAGGTCGCTTCGAGGAAAGCGGAGATGTAGACTTTCGCGATCAGGCGCTGGGCTTCCGGATCGAGCAGCGGTTTTTGGTTCAGGAACGACCCGAGCAGATGGCCTACGTCGGAGCGGCCCCATCGGGTGTTGAACTGGCCGTGATTGGCGCCGTAGATATAAAGCTCGGCTTTGAAGAAAGTTCCGTCGCCGGAGTAGTGGACGTGATCCCACTGGCGGCTGCCGTTGAACGACGAGACGTCGGAATCGTTGGCGCCTTGCATGGTGAAATAGCTGACGTCCTTGACGATGCGATACTCGCCGGCGGGCTTGTACTGGCCGTCTACGGGGGCGATCGCGACCAGGGATTTGATGGGGTAGTGGTAATCGAATTTTATGTTGGCGTTTTCGGGGTAGTAGGGAAGCGTGTTGAAAAGAGCAGCGGTCGCGACGGCTTCTCCGCCGCGGGAGTGGCCCATCAAGGCTACGTTCGAGACGTCGACTTTGTGAAAGAAGGGGTTGCCGGGGATATCGTTCCACTCGCGCCAGAGTTTCAGGTGTTCGAGGAGGAGCCAGCCTCGGACGGCTTGTTCTTTTTCGGGCCCTACGATCCATGCGTTGAGGAAATTTTCGTCGATGGAGGCCAGGATGAAGCCGCGACTGGCGAGAAGCTGGCCGAGGTATTCATAACCGGGGTCCGAGAAATCGGTCATGTTGTGGTTTCCGTGGACGATCAGGACCAGAGGGAAAGGCCCGTCGCCCCGGGGGTACCAGACGCGGGCGTTCAGGGGCATTTTATCGAGGCCAAAACCCCAATAACGGCGCCTTAGTTTTTCTTTCCAGCCTTTGAAATCCTTGAAGAACAGAGAACCGTCGATGGTTTTGGTCTTTATCGCCACGGAGTTGCCGTATTCAGGGCGGCGGATATCGGAACCGTTTCCATAGAATAAAGTCAGAACCGGATTCTGACCCGGCTTTGCCGGATTCGACACGGCGAGGGGCCGCGGGTCGGGTGAGGAGACTTGGCCGATCTTTAAAATGTCTTTGTCGGTTCCCGAAACGGATAGAAAAACGAAGATCGCGATGTTGGCGCCGATCGCGGCGGCGAAGAGCGTAACGGTCGCAATTTTCTTGCTGAGATGCGCTTCGCGGAAATGGCCGGCCAGGAATGTGGCGATGGTCGCGCCCAAAGTGCATTCAATCAACAAGAGGATCGCGCCGAGGGGGATGCCTAACTCCGGAGAGAAGGCCAGTCCGACTAACAGGCATGCTCCGATCAGGATGCCGGAGAAGAATCGCGGGAGCTTGCGGAAGATGGTCAAAATCACCCACACGAGAAGAGCGACCAGAGGAACGCCGATCAGGGCGATCGTCAGGGCGAAGGCCAGGTCGATGGGCAGGCCGAATCCGGATTGGAGATAGGCGCCGCCGACGATCGCGATACCGAGGGCGACCGAGAAAGCGCCCCAAAGGGCTCCTTTACGAGCTTCCGGTCCCGGGCGGATTTTGGTCCAGGCATGGCTCGACCAATCGCGAATGGTACGCCAGCGGTCCTTGATTCGCATCGCTTGAGTTTACTATGTGGTGTTCAGCCAGTCGCTTAAGGCCTGGCCGTCTGAGCGACCACTGCGGGACGCACGTCTTTCATGACGATCTGCCACGGCGCATAGCCGCGCGCGGCGGAATACGCATCATCCTCGATGGAAAATACCAGGTCAATGCGCGAGCCCGGCTCAAACTCCGCCGCTCGCTCCGCAAAATTCCACGCCTTTGCCTGCGACCTGAGCCCCTTCAGTTTGACGAAAACATGTTTTTCGCTCTTCACATCGCACGACAATACTTCCAGATTGCGGGCCACGAACAGCGGAGCCGGGTTGCCGAAGCCGAACGGCGCGAGGCTCAGGATCTGGCTCACCGATGCGTCGTCGATTTCGCGAAAATCGATTTCGGAGTCGATCTCGAGCGTCTTCACAAAATCGTCAGCCGTGAGCTTGGTCGCCGCGTGGGCGCGGAATCGCGAACGGAATTCTTCGACGCGCTCCGCTGCAATCGTCAAGCCCGCGGCCTGCCGGTGACCTCCGAACTTACTGAATAACTCCGGCATCTGCTCCAGCGCTTCGAGCAAATGAAACGCGGGGATGCTGCGTCCGGAGCCTTGCGCGACGCCGTTTTCGATTCCCAGCACGAACACCGGGCGATGATACCGCTCCACCACGCGGCTCGCGACGATGCCCACTACGCCGCGGTGCCATCCTTCGCCCGCGAATACCAGTGCGGCGTCGCCATCGGTGACTACCTGCTGGATGCACTGCTTGAAAATCGCGAGCGTGATCTCGGCTTCGGTCTGCTGACGATCTTTATTGAGATCGTGAAGCTGGCCGGCGATCACGCGCGCCCGCTCCGCGTCGCCGGTGCAGAACAGTTCGATGACGTCGCTCGCGCTCGCCATGCGTCCCGCGGCATTGATCCTGGGCGCGACCCGGAACGCAATTTGACCGGCGCTGGGGGACACTCCATCGGCCAGATCGGAAACGTCGAGCAGCGCCCGCAGTCCCGGATTCCGGACCTCGCGCAGCCCTTCGAGACCTCGCTTGACGATGACTCGATTCTCTCCGGTCAGAGGAACCACGTCGGCGACCGTCGCGATGGCCGCCAGCTTCAGGAATGATTCGACGAAAGCGTCGCGCTTTGGGTGACCGGCCAGCAGAGCCTGAATCAACTTGAGAGCGACCCCTGCGCCGCACAGGTTCTTTTCCGGATACGAACAATCCCGGCGATTCGGATTCAGCACGGCCAGCGCGGGCGGCAGTTCGGCTTCGGGCAGGTGATGATCGGTGACGATCACGTCGATCCCGAGCCCGGCGGCGGTACGCACCACTTCGCCGGCGCGGATGCCCGTGTCGACGCTCACGATCAGTTTCACGCCCTTCGCAGCGGCGTCCTCCACCACATCGCTGCGCATGCCGTAGCCGTCGCGGAGCCGATGGGGAACGTGAAAGGTAACCTTTCCGCCTAGCAGCTCCATCCCTTTTTTCAAAATGACGACCGACGAGGTGCCGTCGACGTCATAGTCGCCGTAAAGCAGAATCGGTTCATTCTGTTGGATCGCGCGATGAATGCGCTCGACCGCTTCGGGCATTCCTTTGAGCAGATAAGGATCGTGGAGATCGTTGAGGGAGGGCGCGAAGAAACGCCGTGCTTCGAGAACGTCGCGATAACCACGCGCGAAGAGGACTCGAGCGGCAGGCAGTGCAAGGTTCAGCGCACGCGCCAGTGCCGACACCTCCGAGGGATTAGAGGGAGCGACGGACCATTTCATTCAGGCAGATCCTGAACACAGACTAAAGTCTGTGCCACCTAGCACGCGGGGACCCAAAGGCAAACACGGGCCTCTTGCAAGTAATCAGCGTTCATCTCTTCGCCTATGATTAGTTCTTCGAAAAATATCCGCCGCCCAGGGGAGAATCGCCGTCGGATTTATGCGCCGCGTCGTCCACCCGGTCCAGAAGATCGTTCAGATCGTCGAACCATTCCGTGCGCAGGTCGAACACATAGATCCGCGGCGGCAGATCGAACGACAGCTCGATCTGGCAGGTGAATCCGATATAGCCGCGCATTTCCTTCAGGCGCAGTTCGATCGCGCGGCGCTCCTCCCGGGGAAGATTAGAGGACCCCGCATGATCCAGCGCGTCCTCCAGAATGTCGTCGGTAAATTCGCGCGCGTGAATCGTGACTAATTTTGCCCCCGCCGATTCCGCGGCCGCCAGGAATAGTTTGTAATCGGGATAACGCTCCGTATCCCAGTACACCGGTGCGGAGGTGTCTCCCGCGCGCGGGTGGCTATGAAAAACGACGATGCCGTGCGTTTCGAGGTAGCTCTCGATTTCGGAGCGTAAGGAATCAAGGTTTAACTTCACGAGTTTAATTTCATTTCTTCGTCCACGGTAAGGATGGTGTCGAATCGCCAGCATACGCCAGTCTCCGACATCGATCAAGTGGGGTCGGACCCTAAATTACTACGCTATCACAACCCCTTGAAAATTCATCGATTTCCAAAAAATGCGAAGCGTGTGTCATCCTAAGTAGCTGAACGAGCGTCTTTGTGCTGAATGGCAGTTGTTGCCGTGGTAGCTGTTGAAATTGCTAGTGTAACCTCTACCCGGTCGCGGGCCATCATTACAACGTACGTTTCGTAACGTCTGACACAACCTCAGGGAGGCAAGAAATGAAGAAATTGATATCTCTGTGCGCGCTGTTTGCGCTCACCACGGTAATGGCCTTGGCGGCCGATGTAACGGGAACCTGGAAGGGTGAAGCGAACCCCAATGGAAAGGGCGGACCTCCGACCTTTACCTTCAAGCAGGATGGGTCGACGCTGACCGGGAAGACTGCGATGCGCGGCAACGACATCGAAATTTCCAACGGCAAAGTCGATGGGGATAAGGTTTCGTTCGAAGTTACGTTCGAAGGCCAGAACGGCAAACAGACCACCAAGTATTCCGGTTCGGTCTCGGGCAGCACGATGAAGCTTTCCGCGGAGAGCGCTCGCGGCACCCGCGACGTGGTTCTCACCAAGCAGTAAACTCGATCAAAATTTAAAGCATCACGCCGGTTAGAGGGGGTTCGTCATTCTTAACGTGAAAAATCTCGCGCTTGCCGGCGTGTGTCTCGCGGCTTGCTTCTTTCAATCGATGGCCCTTGCGCAATCGGGCATCGTCAAAGCTGAAAATCAACCCGTCCCAGGCGCCCTTGTCAAGGCCACGCAGGGCGACAAAGTCCTCAGCACTCTGACCGACGACCACGGAGCGTATCAAATCGATGGCATGACTCCAGGCGCCTGGATCGTGACCGTTGAGATGTTCGGATTTACCACCGGGCGCAAAGAAGTCACCATCAGCGCCACTCCCTCTAAAATCGATTTTGCACTCGCCTTGCGCGACCGCTCGCAATTCGGCCGCGGCCCGGGCGGCGGACGCGGAGGACAGCCGGCGGAAGGAGAGGCCGAGGCTCCCACGCTCGACATGTCGGCTACGCCGGAGGCTGCTCAAGGAGCCGGAACGGAGGGTGCGAATCAGTCCCTGATGGCGCAGGGCAGTCTCAGTCAAGGCTTGCAGACCACCGCCGGCGACCAACAGGGCGGCGACGGTCCTGGCGGATTTGGACGCGGAGGGGGCTTTGGAGGGCCGGGCGGGCTAGGCGGACCCGGTGGTCCGCAAATCGCCGGCGGAGGAGGTCCTGGCGGTGGTCCAGGGGGTGGTCCCGGCGGATTGGGCGGGGGCGGAGGACGGGGCGGGGGCGGATTCGGAGGGGGTGGTGGCGGACGCGGCGGTGGACGCCCAGGGGGACGTGGACCTCGCGACCGCAGCGGCAATGCGGCCTTCATCGGCAACCGGACCAACGGCAATTCCAATCGCATTACCGGGTCGTTGTTCTACACCTTCGGCAACTCGGTGTTGAACGCGCGGCCGTTCTCGGTCGATGGTCTGGAAGCTCCCAAGGCGGCGTATTCGCAGAACCGGTTCGGTGTCTCGGCGGGCGGACCTTTATTCATTCCGAAATTATTCAACTTCGATAAGATCACCTGGTTCTTCAATTACACCGGCAACCTGCTGCGCAGCGGAGTCGATCAGCCGTCCAGCGTTCCGACGGCGGCGCAGCGCACCGGCGATCTCTCCTCGGTTACGCAGACCATTTTCGATCCCACGACCGGCACGCCGTTTCCGGGAAATATTATTCCCACGGCGCGCATCAGCCCGGTTGCGCAGGGTCTGCTGAATTTCCTTCCTCTGCCGAATCAGGCGACCGGCACAATTAATCAGGACTACCGGCTGATCTACGCCAATCCGACGACCACGCAGGCTCTTAATACCAGGTTGAACGCCACGGTCACACCGAAGGACAATCTAGCGTTCGTTGTGAACTGGCAGGGCAACAACTCCAAAACCGATCAGTTCTTCGGCTGCTGCGATACCGCGAGCGGCAACGGATTCAACGGCACTGCGACGTGGCGGCATCGTCTGGCCACGCGCAGTTTCGAATCGGTGATCCTGAGTTTCAATCGCCAGACCACCATCGTCACGCCTTACTTCGAAACGCTGAACCAGAATATCGCCGGGGAGCTGGGGATTGAAGGCACGTCGCAAAACCCGATGAACTATGGTCCGCCGACGCTGGGGTTCACCAATTACAGCTCTCTCTCGGACACGGTTGCGAAGCGCCAGGCGGTGGAGAACTTCGGTATCGCCGATATCCTGACGCTGCGCAAAGGCAAGCACAATTTCAGTTTCGGCGGCGGCTACACGCATTACCTGAACAATCTGATCACGGATCCGAACGGCCGCGGAGCCTTCACGTTCTCCGGTCTCGAGACCGCTCAATATGTGAACGGCAGTTCCGTCCCCGGCACTGGATACGATTTCGCCGATTTTCTGCTGGGCACGCCGGAGACTAATTCGATCCAGACCGGCAATACCAGCACCTATTACCGCAGCAACGGGATGAACGGCTACGCGGTGGACGACTTCCGCGTATCGGCCGGATTCAGTTTGAACCTTGGAGTCCGCTACGAATATTTCACACCGTGGACCGAAAAATACGGCCACGCCTCGAATCTGGATATCGCCCAAGGTTTCGCCGGCATCGCGCCTGTGCTGCCGGGCCAAGCCGGACCCTTCGGTGGAAACTTTCCCTCCGGCCTGATCAATCCGGATCGCCATAACTTCGCGCCGCGCACGGCCTTCGCCTGGAAACCGAATCCGAAGGGCAAACTGCAAGTTCGCGGCGGCTACGGTTGGTATTACACGCCCAATCAATACAACAAATTCGAGCAGAATCTTGCCGAGCAGCCTCCGTTCGCGGAAACCAACACGGTAACCACCAGCACTGCCGCGCCTCTGACGTTTGAAACCGGCTTGCTCCAAAAATCGGGTAAAGGCGTGACCAATACCTACGCGGTCGCGCTGAACTACAAAGACACATATGTACAGACCTGGAACGTCGACGTGCAGCGGGACCTGAACCGCGTACTGGTCTTCGAAGCCAGTTACCAAGGCTCGAAGGGCACGCACCTCGACTTCACAGAGGCTCCGAATCAGGCGCCTCTCGGACCTTCGCAGACCTCCGAGCAGCGCTTCCCGATCCCCAACGTCGGCAGCTTCCTCTACGACACGCCATCGGGAAATTCGCTTTACAACGCGGGACAATTACGGCTGACGCGCCGGTTCACCAAAGGCATATCGGGAAATCTTCTCTACACTTATTCGAAGTCGATGGACGACGCGGTGCTCGCGCAGAACTTCTACGATCAAGCCGCTGAACGCGCGCTTTCCTCCTTCAACCGCACTCACGTCCTGGCGTTGCAATGGGTATTAGCTTCGCCTGTCGATGCCACCAAGGGCTTCTTATCGCATCCCGTCTTTCTCGCCAAGGCGCTCAAGGACTGGACGCTCTCCGGATCGTTGACCGCGCAAACCGGACTCCCGCAAACGGCCACGGTAAACGGCAATCTCGATGGAACCGGCTCCCCCGCGGCCTTGCGCGCGGATGCGACTGGAGAGTCGGTCGACGCCGGCAAGGGTTGGTTCAATACCGCCGCGTTCGTTACTCCCGCGCCCGAAACCTTCGGCACCGCCGGACGCGACACCATCATCGGACCGGGCTCGGTAGTGATGAATCTATCGCTCGCCCGCAGCGTTAACTTGAAATCCGAGCGCCGGCGCCTCGAATTCCGCATCGATACCACCAACTTCGTGAATCACGTGAATCCCTCCGGATTGATCACCGTAGTGAACTCTTCGCAATACGGGGAAATCACCAACGCAGGCGCCATGCGCGCCGTTACGGCTACCTTAAGGTTAAGGTTCTAAATATGAAGAAGTCATTCCTGGCGCTCATTCTTGCCTCGGTAGTCGCTATGTCGCTTTCGGCGCAGTTCACCGCCGAGACCAGACTGGTGATCGTCAATCTGTCCGCGAAGGACCGTTCGGGAAAACCGATCCTGACCCTCAAGAAAGAAGACGTCGAAGTTTTCGAGGACGGCGTCCGCCAGGAAATTAAAGTTTTCGAGCTGCAAAAGCTCGACGGCGAAGCGCTCCCGTCTCTGGCTGAAACCAGCCCTTCTAAATCGAAAACCATCGAAGAGAAAGCGGCGAAACCGAAACCCGAAGTCAAAGCCTACGTCGAGCCCGCGAAAAACAGCGTCATCAAGTATCAGGACCGCCGCCTGCTCTGCCTGCTCTTCGATATGACGTCGATGCAGCCGCCGGAGCAGTTGCGCGCGCAGGAAGCCGCTATCAAGTTTCTCGAAACCCAGATGACCACCAACGATCTGGTGGAGATCATGACCTTCAACTCCAATATCAAGGTCGTCGAAGAGTTCACCGCGGATCGCGAACGCCTGATCACCTCGCTCAAAAAATTGACCGTCGGCCAGGGATCCGATTTCGCGGACCTGGCCACCACCGCGGCCGACGAAGGTGACGATAGCGGAAGCTTCACCGCCGACGATACCGAGTTCAACATCTTCAACACCGACCGGAAACTGAGCGCTCTAGAGGACGCATCGAGGAAACTCGGCGCATTCCCGGAGAAGAAGGCGCTGATTTATTTCTCGAGCGGTGTCGGCAAGACCGGGGTCGAGAATCAATCGCAGATCAAAGCCACCACTAACGCCGCCGTCCGCGCGAACGTCTCCATCTACTCGATCGACGCCCGCGGCCTGGTCGCTACCCCTCCCGGAGGCGATGCGTCGCAAGCATCCTCGCGCGGCACCGGCATGATCACCGGAACCAAGCAGGCCGGCCTGAAAGCCACGTTCCAGAATACCCAGGAAACCCTCACCACCATCTCTGAGGATACCGGCGGCAAAGCCATGCTCGATACCAACGACCTGACCATGGGCATCCAGCAGGCGCAGGACGATATCAACAGCTACTACATCGTGGGCTACAACCCGAAGAACTCCGCGGATGATGGCAAACTGCGGCGTATCGAAGTAAAGCTGGTCAATAAGACGATGAGCGCCAAGCTCGATTTCCGCAAGGCTTACTACGCGAACAAGCAGTTCAAGAATTTCAACTCCACCGATAAAGAGCGCCAACTCGAAGAAGCGCTCACCTTGGGCGACCCTGTCAGCGAACTGCCGCTGGCCCTTGAAGTGGATTATTTCCGCGTCGCGAAAGACCGTTATTCATTTCCGATTTCCGTGAAGATCCCCGGCTCCGCCGTCGGTCTGCAAAAGAAGGGCGCGAAACAGGTCGCCGATTTCGATTTTATCGGCCAGGTGCGCGATGCGCAGAACAAGCTGGTCACCGGTGTCCGCGACAACATCACGGTAAAGCTCGGCGAAGGCGATGCGGCCGCAATCGGACGCCGCAATATCCAATACGATACCGTCCCTCTGCCACTGCCTCCCGGAACCTATTCGCTGCGCTTCCTGGCCCGCGAAAATCAAAGCGGCAAGATGGGGACCTTCGAAACCAAGTTCACCATCCCCGATCTCAACTCTGAAAAAACGCTGCGCCTCAGCTCCGTCATCTGGAGCAACCAGCGCGAAGCCGTCAGCTCCACGGTGGGCTCCGCCGACAATAATAAGAAGCTGCTCGCGGCCCATCCCCTGGTGCAGGATGGCCAGAAAATCCTGCCGAGCATCACCAAAGTGTTCCGCAAAGATCAGACCATGTACGTCTTCTTCGAGGTCTACGACCCCGCGATGGACCCGGACCGCAAAGTCCCCAGCCTCACCGCCGAAGTCGAGCTGATCTCCGGAGGCCGCCGCGTCTTCACCTCCGCGCCCGTGCGTCAGAACAAATTAGCGGACAAACGACCGGGAGTGGCGCAGTTCAGCTTCCAGATCCCTCTGGCGAAGATCGCGGCCGGGCAATACATCTCCCAGGTGAACGTGATCGACGAAACCGGTCACAAGTTCGCTTTCCCCCGCAATGAGATCGTCCTTCTCGCCGCGGATACCAAGACGCAGGCCAGCGCTGAGCCTAAGCCGCTCAAGTAGGGTAGGGAACTATTCGGGTCGACCCGGTGTCAACTCATAAAGTGGACGCCGAAAATCAGCCCGCCGAATACAATCCCAGCGGCTAAAATGTACAGCGCCCAGCGCATCATCCGTTCCTTACTGGAACTGACGCGGTCTTCATCTTTGCGCATCTGATCGTCGAGGCTATCGAACATGGGAACCTCCCCTGGACAAATAAAGACGTATAAACGAGGTCCGATCTAGAGCTACGGGAAGCATACACCTATTTTTTCAGGAAAGAAAGCCCCATCCAGGACGTAAGGCAGGGGATTTTATTCCCCTTCCAGCGCATTTTTTGCATCCTCTTTGCCCCGCCCTAAGAACCGCGACCCTGGAAGCGGTCAAATGCCCGTGTTTCGTTTTGGCCCCCAGCCTGCCTGCCAATTGGCAATGCTTCCAAACCGCCGGCTGCCGGAGCGATCGACAACCGACCAATGGTCAACCTTAGCTATGATCGGAACCGTCGTAGGGACCCTCGCGATCCTCTACCTGGCCCGTGAAGTTTTTATCCCGCTATCGTTCGCTTTGGCCCTCACCCTGATCCTCACACCCCTCACCATCTGGTTCCAGCGCATCCATCTTGGCCGGGTCACCGCGGTCATGGTCGTCATGACTTCCGTCGTCGTCGGCGCCGGCGTCGTAAGCTGGATGGTCGGCAACGAACTGATCGATGTCATCGATCATCTGCCCTCCTACGGCGCCAACATCCACAACAAAATCCAGGGCCTCCGCTCCCCCTCCACCGGCGCGTTAGGTCGCGTCGAAAAAAGCGTCGCGGAGATCGGCAAGGAACTGGCAGGCTCGAACAACCCCTCTCCTCCTTCCGATCGCAACCGCCGCATCCCCTCCGCGACCCCTGAAAATCCTCTGCCGGTCGAGGTGATGACCCCGGAGCCCGGTCCTCTCGTCTACCTCCAGCAACTGACCCGGCCCTTTCTGGCGCCTCTCGGAATGTTCGGTTTCGTGCTGATCCTGACAGTCTTCATTCTGATCAAGCGGGAGGACTTGCGAAACCGCCTGCTGCGCCTGGTCGGCGTCAGCCAGTTGCACGCCACTACGCAGGCGCTCGACGACGCGACGCAGCGCATCAGCCGCTACCTGGTCCTTCAATTTGTGGTCAACAGCCTGATGGGCGTCGCCTTGGCCATCGGCCTCGAAATCATCGGCGTGCCCTACGCCGCGCTCTGGGGAGTCCTCGCCGCCCTCCTCCGCCTGGTTCCCTATCTCGGAATCCTGGCCGCCGCAATCATGCCGTTCACCCTCTCGTTGGCCGTATTCGATGGCTGGCTGCATCCCGCGCTGGTCCTCGCCCTGTTCTTCGTCCTCGAGATGATCGTCGGCAATTTCGTCGAGCCCTGGCTCTACGGAGCCCACACCGGAATTTCCTCGCTCGGCTTGCTGGTCAGCACGATTTTTTGGACCATCCTCTGGGGCTATCCCGGCCTGATCCTATCGACCCCGCTCACCGTCTGCGTAGTCGTGCTGGGCCGCTACGTTCCACAACTCTCGTTCCTGCATATCGCGCTCAGTGACCAGGACGTCTTGTCCACGGAACTTCAGCTTTACCAGCGCCTGCTGGCCATGGATCACGTCGAGGCGCGGGAGGTCGTGGACCAGTTCCTGAAAGAACAATCCCTGCTCGCTCTCTACGAACAAGTCATCGTTCCCGCGCTCATCCTCGCGGAGCAGGAACGCCACCGCGGCATTCTGGAACAGAAGCGCGAGGACTTCATTTTCCTCTGCCTCAACGAAATCGTCGCGGAGCTATCCGAGGCCCCGCCGAAACCAGCCCACCGCGGCCGCATCTTCGTGATCCCCGCCAAAGACGCCGCCGACGAAGTCTCCGGAGCCTTGTTCGCGCAATTAATGGAACGCGAAGGCTTCGCCGTGATCTCGCTGCCCGCGGGATCGCAAAAAGACGACCTGGCCGTCCTCAAACCGTCCACGGCCGATATAATCTGCGTCTCGGCGCTCCCGCCCTTTGCATTCTCCGCCGCCGCGAAACTATGCGCCCAGCTTCGAACCCGCTACCCCGAGCCTAGAATCATGGCCGGAATCTGGGGCTTCCCCGCGGGCCGTGAATCCATGCTTCAGAAGCTGGAACAATCCACCCGCATGATCGTAGCCACCAGCTTCACCCAAGCCCTGGAACAAACCGCAGCCGAACCGATGACAGTAGGGTAGGTCCCCGACCTGCCCCTTTTTCAGCCCGGGTGGGGCAGGTTCCCGACCTGCCCTCGGCTACAACCCCATCCGCTCCAATTTTCGATACAAGGTCTTCCGCTCAATCCCAAGTATCTTCGCCGCCCGACTCTTATTCCCATTCGTCGCCGCCAGTACTCTTCGAATCTGCTCCGCCTCAGTATCCGCCAGCGATTCGCTGGCACCCTCCCGCGAATCCATTTGCTCAATCGCCTGCCGTACAGCGACGGAATCGATCCGTCCGCCCGGCGCGAGAATGGTCAGCCTCTCCATCATGTGCTGCAACTGCCGGATGTTCCCCGGCCAGCTATACTCCTCCATCGCCTTCAGACCGGATTCCGTCAGCTTCGTATCCAGCGAATAGCGCCCGTTATAGCGCACCAGGAAATAATGAACCAGCAGAGGAATATCGCTCGCCCGCTCGCATAGAGGAGGCACGCTGATTCGCACCACGTTCAGCCGGTACCACAGATCTTCGCGAAACTTCTGCTCATCCACCATCTTCTGCATGTCGCGATTGGTCGCCGCAACCACGCGCACGTCAACCTTGCGCGCCCGCGGCGATCCCAGCGGCCGAATCTCGCGCTCCTGCAAAAACCGCAGCAGTTTCAGTTGAAATCCAAACTCGATATCGCCGATCTCGTCCAGGAACACCGTCCCATTATTCGCCGCCTCGAACACGCCCATGCGATCCCGGTCCGCTCCCGTATAGGCGCCCTTCAACGTTCCGAACAATTCGCTCTCCAGCAGCGACGGCGCGATCGCCCCGCAATCCACCGGCACAAACGGATGAGCCGCTCTCCGGCTGTTGCGATGAATCATGCGCGCGATCAGGTCTTTTCCAGTCCCCGTTTCGCCCTCGATCAATACCGTCGCATCCGTCGGAGCCACTTTAGAGATCTGTTTATAAATCTCGACCATCCGCGGAGAGCTTCCGATCATCTCCGTTTCCGGCAGATCGTCAATCGCCGCGGCCTCGTCCTCGTCTTCCTCGCCCGTGAACGATTTTTCCGCGCGCTTGATCGTGTCGATCATCTGCGACATCTCGAACGGCTTCGCCAGATAATCGAATGCGCCTCCCGAAGTCGCGGCCATCACCGTCTCCATGCTGCCTCGCCCGGACATCAGGATCACCGCGCCGTCAGGATTATGCAGACGCGCCGTCTTCAGAATGTCGATGCCCGTGCGGTCGTCGAGATAAATATCGGAAATGACAATCGGGAACGGCTGTGCTTCCAGGCGGTTGATCGCCTCGCGCGTGGACGCGACCGCCTCCACCGCATACCCCTCCAACTCCAGCACCGTAACCATGGTGCTGCGGACGGACGCGTCATCCTCAACGATTAAAAGTTTCTGCATTGTGAGAATCGGCGGAATTATCCGCCGCCTTTGGAACCTGTGGACTGGACGCGGTAAGTATTATTGTAAAACAACTTCCCTTTCCCGGTTCGCTGATCACGTCCATCCTCCCGTGATGATGGCTCACAATCTGTTCGACGATGGACAACCCGATTCCGGTTCCAACTTCCCCCGAAGCCTCCGCCCGTTTCGTCCGGTAAAACTTTTTGAAGATGCTTTTCAGCTCCTGCGCATCCATCCCGATCCCCTGATCGCGCACCGATAACCGCAGCTCGCCTCCGGAAAGTATTGCAGCAACATGGATTTCCGTCTCTGCTGGCGAGTACTTCACGGCATTGGTCAGCAGGTTGTAAAACGCGTATTCCATCAACTCGCGATCCCCGGTCAGGACTGCCTCGACCGCGGTATCCAGATAAATTTTAATGTTCTTCCGCTCCGCGATTGGCCCCACTCGCTTCAGGCACGAATCCACCACGTCGCTCGCCGGAAATGATTCCTTTTTCAATTCCATTTGTCCGTCGGCCAGCCGCTCGACATCCAAAAATGTTTGTATCATTCGAGCCAGTCTCTTTGACTCGGAATTGATCATTTCACTCAATTGCTTGCCTTTTTCCTCCGGCAATTTGTATCGGGTCATAATTTCACTCGACCCCTGAATCGCCGTCAACGGCGTCCGCATCTCATGCGCCACCCAATGAATCGCCTGCTGATACCGGGACTTCTCGGACTCCGAAGTCCGCAGTTGCCGCCGCACAAAAAAGTACTGGAACGTAGCCGCGCTCGCGCTAGCCAGCCACGCCACCGACGCCGGTGCGAAAAAAGCAAAGACAACTTTGTGTTGGAAAGACTGATACGGAATCCAAAACGCGCTCCCCAGCAGCAACAAGTCCACCACGTAAGCCCACCACCCCGGCACGAAAACAAAAATCAATCCCGCCGCAATCGTAAACCCGAGACACAACCCGAGCACATATGTAGGCTCCGCCGGAACCATGAAATAGCGGCGCCGGATCGTCTCGAACGCCTGCGCATGAACCGCCACGCCCGAAACGTTCTCGCCATAGGAATTCATCAACCGGTCAACCGCCGCCGAAAGCGCCGTGATCCCTAAAAACACCGCCGACCCGTGAATCCTCTCGCGATTCTGCGCAATATCCAGAACCGAAATAGTAGGAATGGTCCCCGCAGGCAAGTAGCGAATCATCATCGGCCGATCCGCGGCATCCTTCGGCTCCGGAATATGAAGCGACCCCACGTCCAGGTCCGCGTCCGCCGTATTATCGGAAACCGGCTGCCCCGTAAATACCGAAAACGCTTCCAGCGAAAGCGCCCAATGCCGAACATGCCCGCTGATCTTTTCGAGAGGAATCTGCCGGTTCACGCCGTCTACCGATTTCTCCACCAGATCGACGTGTCCTAACTTGACGTCGGTCGCCATGAACTCCGGCAGCGGATATTCCCACTTGCCGTCGATCAGCTCGCAAGGCAGAACCAGATGGCTGGTAGCCAGCAGCGCAGCCGCTAGCCGCTTATCGTCCGCATCGTCCGTCGGATCGGCCAGCACCACGTCGATCGCAACCACCTTCGGCCCAGCTTCCTGAATCTGATCGAGCGCTCCCGCCAAAATCCGCCGGACGTTGCGTACCCCGTGCATCGCCCGCAGAGTCCGCTCATCGATCGCAACCACCACCGCGGAGGTAGTTAACGAACCCGCCTCCACCGACGTCGCGTAATTGGCCAGCCAGTCGTAAGCCGCGTTATCGATCCGCTTGCCGATCGGCGTAAACCCCGCCGAGTACCCCACCGCGAAGCACCCCGCGAGGATCGCGATATAAAAAATCGTATTCTGGCGCCGCTTACTTTCCAACCAGCTTCTCGATTTCTTCCACTTCCTTCGGAAGCGCCCCGCTCAACACCCTGCACCCGTTCTCGGTCACCAGAATCGTGTCCTCGATGCGCACGCCGATGTTCTCTTCCGGAATGTAGATCCCCGGCTCAATCGTAATCACCATCCCCGGCTTCAGCTCCACCCCCGGCTCGGCCGGATCATGCACATCGAGCCCCACGTGATGGCTCAACCCGTGCACAAAATATTTCCCCAGCGGTGCCCCATGCGAATCCTTGCCGTGCGTGTTGATGTAATCGAACGCGAGCTGTTGCAGAGTCCCCTCGCCCCGACCCGCCTTCATCCCCGGCTTCACCGCCGCGATCGCCGCCTTCTGCGCGCCCAGCACGATCTCGTAAATCTCCTTCTGCCGAGCCGAGAATTTCCCGTTCACCGGAACCGTCCTCGTCACGTCGGTCGCGTAATCGCTGCACTCCGCGCCCACGTCCATCACCACCACCTCGCCCGCGTCCATCTTCCGCCGATTCGCCGAATAATGCAGGATCACGCTATTCGGACCGCTCCCGACAATCGGAGCATACGCGCTCCGCTCGCACCCCATGCTGAAGTAGGTGTTCGTCATCACCGCCGCGATCTGATACTCCGATTCCCCGGCCTTCATCGCATGCCAAGCCGCCAAATGAGCCGCGACCGTAGCGTCCGAAGCCTTCTGGATCAGCGCAACCTCCGCTGGCGATTTAAACTCCCGCAACTTCGCGACCAGAGCCGTAGCACCGCCTTCTTCATGCAGCGGCGCGAGCCCTTTCAACTTCTCCGCCTGCGCATCGGCCCGTTCCGAATAAATCTTCGGCGCATTCTCAATCAGCCGCAAAAACGTAGTCTCTACCGCCGACCTCGGCAGCACCGCCTTAAATCCCGTCTTCTCGAACACGTCGCTGTCGTTCGGATCCGTCACGCGCCCATAAAAGATCTCCGCGTTCTTGCTCCGCGGAGGCAAAAATAGAATCTCCTCATCGGCAGTCATCATCAAAACCGCCCCCGGATCGCGCCAGCCCGTCAAATATAGAAAATTCGGTTCCTGAATGTAGTCCCGCAGATCGTCATCGGCCCGCGCAAACAGGACCAGCACGCCGTCCAGCGATTTCCGCAACTGCGTCCGCCGGGCCTGATACTCCTCGCGCGGAACGCCATCGGCAAAAACCGGCGCCACGAGCAGCAGAAACCCGAAAACCATTCTCATGCAGAAAAGTATACCGTGCGCGTTCCAGTGGGGCAGGTTCCCGACCTGCCCTCCGTGTCTTTCTTGACCAGCCTGACGGTTTTCGCCCGACAATCACACAATGCAGATTGACATGCGTCTTTCAATTCTTCTACTAACCCTAGCCTCCACCCTCCCGGCCCAGCCGACCATCAAAACCGGAGGCATCGTCAACGTCAGCGGCTATCAGGCGACCCTGGCCCCCGGCACCGTCTTCGTAATCTTCGGCGCGAACATGGGACCCGCCTCCATCGCCACCGCGACGGCCCCCAACTACCCCACCTCGCTGGGAGGAACCTCCGTCAACTTCACTCCAACCTCCGGCTCGCCCATCGCCGCGAAGATGGTTTACTCCCTAGCCGGACAAATCGCCGGATTGCTGCCCTCTTCCGCTACCCCCGGCACCTACGCCGTCACCGTGACGTATAACAACCAAACCAGCGCCGCGCAAAACGTGACCGTAGTAGCAAGAAGCTTCGGCGTCGCGACTTCCAACAGTGCCGGCAACGGCACCGCCCAAGCCACCATCGGAAATGTGAACAGCGGACTCAGCCTCACCCGCTTCACCCCCGGCTCCGTTGCCTTCGGAGGCTATAACTGGACCCTTACCCCCGCTCATCCCGGCGACACTCTGGTCCTGTGGGGAACCGGTGGCGGAGCCGACCCAGCCAACGATACCGGAGGCACGTCCGGCGACCAGACGGCCGCTGGAAAATTCGTAGTCAACGTCGGCGGAACCGCTATCACGCCGCTCTATGCTGGAGCCGCATCCGGATATCCCGGCCTCTGGCAGATCAATTTCACGCTTCCCGCCACCATCACTCCGAACTGTTTCGCCTACACGCAAGTCAGCGCCGGAGGCCAGCTCGGTAACGCCGTCACCATCCCCATCGCCGCCACCGGACAAACCACGTGCACCGCCGCCGGATTCACGCAGTCGAATCTCTCCACGCTCGACGCCGGTGGCAACGTGACCTTCGCCGGCCTCACCATCGGCAAAGTTTACTCCTACACCAACGGAGTCGCCACCGAAATCGATGAGTTCGGCGGACCCTTCTCGAGCTTCAGCGCCGCCGAATGGATGATCCCTTTTTCCGGTCCTCAAGTCGGCGGCTGTCTCGTCCTCGATCAAACCTATGCGGCCGGCGGCAAGGAGCCCTCCGCCGCCGATTCCTACCTCAACGCTGGCGCGAGCCTTTCGCTCAGCGGCACTGGGCTCGCTGCCGGGCAAACCATCACCCCCGTCATGGCTCCAAACGGTCCGGTCTATGTTACGCCCACCCCCGGCGGTGCATCGCTAGTCGCTGGAGGAACCTACACTATCTCCGGCCAGGGCGGCCCGCAGGTCGGCTCCTTCACCGCGACTGCCACCATTCCTTCGAGCTTCACAATTTCGAACCTGAGCTCTCTCACCACCATCAACCGCTCGCAGTCCCTCACCGTCACTTGGACCGGTACCGGATTCGACCAGGTCGATATCCTCATAGAGAGCGACATCCTTACCGCCAGCAGCACGCACAGCGTCAACGTCAGCTGCGCCGTTCCCGCCGCGCCCGGAAGCTTCACCGTCCCCGCCGCCGCCCTCGCCTACCTGCTCCCCGGCGGCGTCGGCCAACTGGTGGTATCCACCGCCAAGGCCGATGGAGGAATCACCACCGCGGAATCCACCAGCGGCCTGACCGTCAACATCCCGCTAGTAGCCGGAGGCCAAATCAACTTCGGCGGCTTTGGAGCCTTCCTGGGGGTCGTCCAAGGCGCCACCATCCAATAACCTTCTTCGTACCGAGCCGCGACCGCAGGAAGCGATCTCTTTACTGCGCAATCCGAGCCAACACCAACCGCAAAGCCTCTTCCTCCCCCGCAGGAGGCTTCTTGCACTCCTGCCCGCGGATTTTCCACAACTCCTCCGCCAAATTCAAGTTCTTCTCAATAGCTGAGCTAACCCGCGCTGGAGCCACTCTTTCCTTCATCGCCTTGTGGGCCTCTTCTTGAGCGTCAATAGCCAGTGGCGAAGTCGAGCATCCCACCGCCGCGGCAGCCAGCCCCAGCATCTTCAAACTCCGCCGATACTGCTCTTCCGGACCCAGCCCGCGACGCATAGGATCCAGCGCCAGCACCTCCGTCGACAGTCTCAGCCGCGCCCGAATCGCACGGTCGGAAGGCTTCAAATCCGAAGCAATCTGAAAATCGCTCTTAGCCGTCTGATAATTTCCCCGCGCGAACTCCGCTTCGCCCAATCCCGCGTATGCATTGGCATCCTGAGGATGCTTGCGCAGAATATCTCCGAAAATTTCCCCCGCCCGCGCCGCCGATCCCGCCACCAGAAATAAATGCCCCAGACGCTCCCGCATCTCTAGATCGTCCGGCGCAACATCGAGCATCGGCAGCAATTCTGCCAGCAATTCTTCCTTCGACCCCTGCTGCGCCAGCAGTTTCACCAGCTCGAACCGCACATTCACGCGATTTTTTTCCGCATCGCGATCCCAATGCCCGTAAACAGCGCGATGGTACGCCGATACCGCCTCCGCAATTCGTCCTTCTTTCACCAGCACCCGAGCCAGCGTCAGATTCGCCGGACCGGACGTAGAATCCCTCCGCAGCAACTCCGCCAGCGTAGCTTCCGCGTCCGTCAATTGTCCCGCCGCCAGCTGCGCCTCGCCCAGCGCCAGCCAATAATGAGGATTCTCCCGCTCAATCGCAATCGCGCCCTTAAAATCCCCAGCGGCCGCTAGCCGCTCCGCCTCCGCCCGATTCTCAGACCGCTCCGTCCGCGCCAAAAAAGTATCCACCCCGGACAAAGCAATAATGGCGAGGAACACCAGCGCCAAAGTCCCCAGCACCGATCGCGAAGATACCGTTTCGTTAGTCATCGAAAAAACAAAGGCTCACAACTTCATCGTAAATTAAGCCTCACAATCGGCCGAGCCGGCACGTCAGAACACACCACCTTAAATCCCGCCCGCAAAAAAGTAGTAACAAACCCAGTCCCAGAAGCGCTCGGAGTCTTCCGCGCATCGAGCGGATAAGCCTCCAGCGCCGGAGCGTTACCGCGCTTAGCCGCCTTGATAGCCGCAGTGATCAACGCCGAAGTAACCCCAAGCCTGCGGTACCCGATCCGCACATAAAAACAGGAAATCGACCACACCGGCAAATCGTCAACCCGTCTAATCCGCGGCACCGCCTCGTGCGGAGTCAACTGGCACCACCCCACCGGCAAATCGCCATCGAAAGCAATCAATCCCGGGGGCGGACCCTTCTTAACAATTTCAAACAGGTCGGCCTTATTCTCTTTCGCAGGCCTCTTTCGATACGCCGCTCCAATCCGCCAATACATGCACCAGCACCGGCTGCAAGGCCCGCGCGTATCGAACAAATCCTCCAGCGCCGGCCAAACGTCCACCGTCAACGGCAAGACTCTAATCCGCATTTGCATCGCGAAAACGGGGACTGACCGCTCTGTCCCAAGGCGCCGCACCGTTCGCGAAAGCACTCCAGCGCCGCCCGCCGCGTGGATAGAGGGGTCTGTCCCCGTTTTCGCCCCCCGACCTGCCCTCCGCCCCTACTTCGCAGTAGCCTGAGGATCCAGCCACCCGTCAAACTCCTCCGTCAGCCGATCCGCCTCCTTCGGCCCCCAAGTCCCCGGCTCATACACGATGCACGGAGCCGGATCCCTCAACACCGGATCCACCACCCTCCACTGCGCCTCCACCGCCTCCTCATTCGCAAATAGAGTCTGGTCCCCCCGCAGCGCATCCCCCAGCAGCCTCTCATAAGGAGCCATATCGCTCCCCGTCTGATGCGTCGCGATCAATTCCACCTCCTCGCCCACCATCGGCTCGCCCGGCACTTTCACCCTCATGCCTAGCGCGATCAACACTTCCGGACTCAGCCTCAGCCGCAAACGATCTCCGGGCCCGCTCAGCTTCTCGCCGAACGTGTCCCTTGGAGGCCTCTTGAAATCCACGATCACCTCTGTCGCCGTCACCGGCAGGCATTTTCCCGCGCGAATAAAAAACGGCACATCCGACCACCGCCACGTATCGATGAACAGCCGCAAAGCCGCATACGTCTCGACATCCGAATTTGGCGCCACGCCTTTTTCTTTCCTGTAGCCGTTAAACTGCCCGCGCACGACATCTTCGGGCGCCAGCGGCCTCACCGCTTTCAGTACCCTCGATTTTTCATCGCGCATCGAGTCGGGTACCTGCATCCGGGGCGGATCCATGGTCAGGCAAGCCAGGATTTGCAGCAGGTGATTCTGCACCACATCGCGAATGCACCCCGCTTCTTCGTAAAAAGCGCCGCGCCCCGCTACTCCAAAATCTTCCGCCATGGTGATCTGCATCGAACGGATGAAAACGCGATTCCACACCGGCTCGAAGAAAAAATTCGCGAAGCGCGTGTACAAAATATTCTGCACCGGCTCCTTGCCCAGAAAATGATCGATGCGGAAAATACACTCCTCCGGAAATGCGCTCTCCAGAATCCGGTTCAGCTCTTTCGCCGAAGCCAGATCGCGCCCGAACGGTTTCTCCACCACCACCCGCGCATTCATCGCGCACTCCGACTTCGCCAGACCCTCCACCACCGTCCCGAAAAACGCCGGAGGAATCGCCAGGTAATGTAGCGGGCTCTTCGCTCCGTCCAGTGCGGTCCGCAAACACTCATACGTCTTCGGATCGCGATAGTCGCCGTCCACGTATTTGAGCAGCGGCAGCAATTTCTCGAAGGACGCTTCGTTAAAATTCCCGTGCGCCTTCAAACTATCCTCAGCCCTCTGCCGGAACTGGTCGAGCCCCCACGTCGCCTTCGCCACGCCGACAATGGGAATCTTCAACCCATGCCGGTCCACCAGCGCCATCAGCGCCGGGAAAATCTGCTTAAAAGCAAGATCGCCCGTGGCGCCAAAAAACACCAGCGCATCCGACTGCAATGTGTTCATAACGACCATTCTAAGCTAAGTGGGGCAGGTTCCCGACCTGCCCTCTTTCCTCGAATTTAAGGTCCTATAAGCGCTCCCACAACGTGAATTTCCGCACTTTAAGGTCGTTTAAGCATGCGAGAATGTACGTTTGACTCGCGAAAGAACCTACCTCTTAGCCCTCGTCCTGCTCGTCAGCGCGGGATTGATCGTCTACTCCCAAACCTTCGCCTTCGCCTGGGATGAGGGATTCCACCTCCTCGCCGCCCAACTCATCCTCCGCGGAATGCGTCCTTATCTCGATTTCTTCCACGCCCAAACCCCTCTTTACGCCTACTGGAACGCCTTTTGGATGCGTCTGTTCGGCGATACCTGGCGCACCGCGCACCTGGTCTCCAGCGTTTGCACCACCCTGGCGGTTTGGCTGACCGGTTCCTACGTGCTGGACCGCTTCAACGGCGGAATCTGGCGAAAAAACTGGCGCGTCCCGCTCGCAATGGCCGCCGTTTTGCTCACTGGTCTAAACTCGCAAATCGTTGAATTTGGAACCATTGGCCAAGCCTACGGGCTCTGCCTGCTGGCCATCGTCGGCGCATTCCGGTTCACCGTCGCGAACGTGAAGCGCGACGACGCTTTCTTCGCCCTTGGAGCCGGCTTCTGCGCCGGAGCAGCCGCCGCATCGTCCCTCCTGACCGCCCCCATGGGACCGGTGCTGTTCATCTGGATGCTGCTGGCTCCCGGAGCCAGACTCAAGAGAGCACTGGCTTTCCTGATCGGATCCCTGATCCCTTTCCTCCCTCTGATCCGCCTGTTCCTGAAAAACCCGAAAGTGGTGTTCTTCGGAGCGGTAAAATTTCATCTGTTCTACCGCACCGTCGACTGGTCCGAATCAGGGAAGCAAAACCTAGAAGTTGCAACGAATTGGCTGGAATCTCCTCATGCAATGGTTATGGGTCTGCTGGTTCTGCTCGGACTGATTTTTCTCGCCCGGAACGACATCCCCGTAGCTCTGCGAGGCGAGCTCCACCTATGCCTCTGGCTATGCGTAGTCGAGGGCGCGTATCTGCTCTATGTGCGCCCGACCTTCGATCGTTATTACCTTTTTATTGTTCCTTTTGTGGCGATTATCTCGACGATCGGTTTATACTACGCCGGAACTCATATCGGCCGCCCCGAAAAGCCCCGCTGGACCATGGGCCTGCTGTTTGTGATCCTGTCCCTGGCCATCGGCAAAACCGTCTATGGCAGCAAGAGCGATTATCGCTGGAAAGACTGGGAAAAGATCGCCGCCAAGGTCAACGAGGTGACCCGGCCGGATGGGCTGATTTACGCCGACGAAGCCGTTTTCTTCATCACCAAGCGCCAGCCGCCCTCCGGAATGGAATACGCCGACACCCATAAGCTCCATCTTTCGAATGAGCTAGAAGCGCAACTGCATATCTTCCCTAAAGAAGAGCTATTGAAGCGCGTCAAAGGCGAAGTCTACGACACCGTGGCGACGTGCGAGGACGACGATAAGATGACCGAGCAAAATCTGCCTACGAATTATAAACAGAAGATCACCATCGGCGACTGCGCCGTCTTCTGGGATAAAGACAAAGCTACTCGATAAGCCCAAGTTTCTTCAAGGTTTCCGAAGGCTCCGGCTCGTCGTAATGAGGTACCGGCGCGCGCTCATGCCCATTCTCAATCAGGACCCCGTAAGGAGGGTCGCCGAACGGAAACGCCTTTTTGAGCAGCGCCAAATCGAGCGAAGTCTTCGCCTTCAAACCGGTATCCGTAAGAAAAGAAGCTGCCCATTGCGGCTGATTCGTAGGGACGCCGATCACCGTGACATCGTCCTTCCAGTGATACTTCGACATGTGCTTCGCAGCCGCTTCACAATGACCACATTGCGGGTCGTAAAAGAACACGAAAATCCGCCCCTTCTGCATCGAAAAAGGCTTGCCGTCCGCCGTGATCACTTCCGGAGCTTTGGTGCCGCTAAGCCGTGAACTCGCCAGCCCAAAACTCGCCGCAGTACCGGCCGCGATCACTGCCAAAACCATACCGGCCTGGCGGAAGCCGGTGGAGGGCCTCGCAAACCATCCAGCCAGCAGCGCAGCGATCAGCATGGCGGCGTCGCCGGCGAAAAACCCGGGTCCGATAGTTCGTTTAACCCACGGAAAACAACTGCATTCCTTGCCCAGCAGAGCCGAATAATTGATCCCGATGTAAATCATGAACACAATCAGCAGCAGAGCCGCCAGCGCTGCTCCCCAACGCCGGAATTTAGGGATCAAAACCAACACGCCGGCCAGCGTTTCCGAAACAGCCAACGCCAAAGTGGCGTACATGCTGAGCTGATAGGGCACGCGTAAATCTTCCACCATGCGGGCCCAAGTGAACGGATCGGTCATTTTCCAGATGCCAGCCGTGAGAAACAAAAGGGCAACGGCAAAGGCGGCGATATGGCTGACACTGCTCTTCCAAACTGGCATTCTGTTCGCTATTCTAGCGGATCATGGAGTATACGGTCACTATTCAGCAAGTTCCGCCGCAATGGATCGCGGCGATGAGCGGACGGGCGAACAGGAATCAGATTCCCGCGGTGATGCTCGGATTGCTCGGAAAAGCTTGGGATTTCGTGAGGCAATCAGGGATCAAGAACGATGGCCAGAACGTCGCGATCTATCGCGGCGACGCGGACGGCGTCATGATCGCCGCCGGTCCCCGCGTGTACGAAAAGTTCGAAGGCAATTGTGTTGCGACGCCGTCGGGCCTAACCGCGATGACGATTCACATGGGTCCCTATCAACTGCTCGGAAAAGCGCATGCCGCGATTTGCGAATGGTGCAAGGCGAATGGACACGAGATCGAAGGCACCAATTGGGAGATCTACGGCCATCATGAAGACGATCCGGCGCGTCAGCGAACGGACGTTTTTTACTTGCTGCGCTCGTAAATGAGGCGGCCGGCGCGAATGGTGTAGTGGACGCGCGAGAATACACCGATATCGGTGGCCGGGTCGCCGTCAAGCACTACGAGATCCGCGAGTTTTCCCGGCGTGACGGTGCCCTTCAGCGCCGTAACGCCGAACCGCGCCGCGGGAGCAACGGTAAGCATCCGCAGCATGTCTCGATAATTCAGGCCCGATTCGGCGAGCGCCTTAAATTCGTCGTCTGTCGAATAATCCTTCATATAGCCGACGTCGGTACCGAACAGGAAGTCTCCTCCAAGCGCGTGAAACTGGCGGACCACGGCGTAGATCGGTTGGAGATACGCCGGGTCGGTACTAGCGGTGGTCGCGAACATTTTCAAGGTCGGGACCATGGCTCGATGGCGATCGACGATCGATTTTAGGAATGCGGTATCGATGCCCGCGGGGGAGCTGGGCGCGTGAGCGAGTACATCGACTCCACTATCGAGCGCGACTGTGGTTCCTTCCAGGTTGGTGGGATGCGCGAAGGCGAGCTGCCCGTGGCTATGCGCGACCTCGACCGCAGCGGCGGCGATATCGAGAGGCATCGGCAACACTTTATGGGGCTCGACGATGGAGCCGGTGAATAGCTTGAGCACGTCCGCGCCGATTCGGATATTGCGCTCTTCAATTCTTGCCGCCGCCTCTGGCGTCTCCGGCTGCGGCATCAACCAGCGGTCGATCGCAGGAAGATCGGCAAGATAATAAGGAATACCGTGGGGCGGAAAAATCCCTTGGCCCGCAGTGTAAATCAGCGGTCCCTTGAGATTGCCGGTCTCGATGCGGCGTCGCAGGGAAATAGTTTGGCGTGGATCCGAAGAAAGATCGACGACCGTGGTAAAGCCTCGGCTGGTCAGCATATCGGCGAGTTGCGCATTCAAAGTGTCGGCCGACTTAAATGCGGAATACGCCCACTTCTGTTCCGTGAAATGAACGTGCGAATTCCAAAATCCGGCGGTGACGGTGCAGTTTGGGCATTCGACGATATTGGTGTCCTGCGGAATCGTGACATCCTTTCCGGCTGCGACGATGATGCCGGTGCGCGCGAGGACGGTGGCGTGTTCGATGGGGTCGGAGTCGGGAGCGATGTACAGACGGACGTCGCGAATGGCAAGCGTTCCTTCGGGAAATACGAACTTGGGGTGCGGGTTGTGGAGCGGCCAGATGATAAGGAAATACGCAGCAGCGACGACGAGGATTATGGGGATTTGTAGCTTAAGAAAAAGTCGCACTGATTTTATTTTAGTAGCGGCGGGTCCCCGACCCGCCCAGCGCTGGACCAGCGCCACATTTCGCTGCCCTCCACCAGCCCAGCCTTGACCGGATTTTCCTCAATGTATCTAACGATGCGATCGAATTCCTTGCCGTTGCGGACCCAATGATCAAAAGACTCGGCCTGCCAAAATGGCCTCCCTGTTCGGGCTAGGATCAGGTTCGCTTGGCGCGCGCTGGCGTTTTTTACTGCGCGTGTTATTTCCTGCACTGGTTTGTTTGGTTGTAGGAGAACATGAACGTGGTTCGACATAATGACCCATGCGAAGAGGTCGAAAAGCTCCCACTGGCCGGCCGCTGTTAACAACGTCTGTTGCACGGCATCGGCGACTTGCGGATCTTTTAGAAACACAGGGCCTGATCTTGCCGCGTCGAGTTGCCGGTCTGCCAGGACGAATCGCTGGCCTTCCTTCAAGGATTCGGGCACTTTACCGCGCGGCAGGGAGCCGAATAATCTCCAGGTTAAAAAAATTGGTTTGCCGTCTGGTTGCCAGTGAGGCAGTTTGCGGCGGTAGTAGCTCATGAACTGTAGTGGAGTTGAAGGATTGGAATTCTCAGCGGGACAGGTCGGGGACCTGTCCTACTTGTTGCGGAAATAATCAGAAGAGGGTGGGAGGCGTGTCAAAATAGGTAGCTTATGGTTGAACCTGTCGTTCTGATCGCGAGTGGCGATCTGCGGGCTTCTGCGAACAGGAAGTGTTGGCCTGCGCAACAAAAAATGGAACAGGAAGTCATGGCCGCTGTCCGGGCTGAGGGCGCGGAAATTCGGCGTGGGCATGCCGACGGATTTATCGCCAGTCAGAAACAGGGGATGGAGGTTTTTCGTTCGATCAACCCGCAGGCTCCTCTGATTGTGGCGGAGGCGGTTTGGCAGTACAGCCATCACGTTTTGCACGGACTCTATACGCACCGCGGCCCGATTCTGACGGTCGCTAACTGGAGCGGCGAGTGGCCGGGTCTGGTTGGGATGCTCAACCTGAATGGCTCCCTTACCAAGGCTGGCGTGAAATATTCGACTTTATGGAGCGTCGATTTCACGGACGAATTTTTCCGCTGCGGATTACGAAAATGGCTGCGCGGCGAAGCGTTGGTGCACGACACTTCGCATGTGCGGCCACTGTCGGCTTACAAATTGCCCGCAAACGTGGGACGCGAAGTTGCCCGCGAGCTTCGAGCCAAGAAAGCAATCATGGGGATCTTCGACGAAGGCTGCATGGGAATGTATAACGCGATCATCCCCGACGAGCTGCTGCATCCGACCGGCGTTTTTAAGGAGCGGCTGAGCCAGTCCGCTTTGTATGCGGCGATGCGCGAGGTTCCGGAGACCGAAGCCGGCGCGGTTTACGACTGGCTGCGGAACAAGGGAATGAAATTCAAGTTCGGGCCCAATGCTGAAACCGAACTGACCGAAGCGCAGGTCATCGAACAGTGTAAGATGTACATCGCGGCGCTGACGATCGCGGACGAGTTCGGCTGCGATACCATCGGCATCCAGTATCAGCAGGGACTGAAGGATCTGGCTCCGGCGTCGGACCTGGCGGAGGGATTGTTGAACAACGTCGATCGTCCGCCGGTGGTGCGCGATGGGCGCGAACTCTACGCAGGCGAGGCTTTGCCGCACTTCAATGAAGTGGATGAATGCGCGGGGCTGGATGGTCTGGTGACGAATCGCGTGTGGAAAAAGATGGGTCTTGCTCCCGAAAATACTTTGCACGATCTGCGCTACGGCGAGGATTACGGCGGCCGGTTTGTGTGGGTGTTCGAAATTTCGGGTGCGGCGCCGCCGGCGCACTTCATCGACGGATACGCGGGCACGGTGAGCGAGCGCCAGCCTCCCATGTACTTTCATTTGGGCGGCGGCACGGTGAAAGGCATCAGCAAGCCGGGCGTGGTGGTGTGGTCGCGGATTTATGTGGATGGAAAATTGAAGGCCGATATCGGGCTCGCCGATTCGATCGACCTGCCGATCGAAGAGACGGAACGGCGGTGGCAAATCACCACGCCGCAATGGCCGATCATGCATGCCGTGACGCGAGGCGTATCGCGCGATCAGATGATGGCGCGGCATAAGGCGAATCATATTCAAGTGGCGTACGCGCCGGATGAAGCGTCTGCGAAGAAAGCTCTTGCTGCAAAGGCAGCAGCGTTCGACGAGCTGGGGATTGAGGTTGCGATTTGCGGGGTGACGGAGGAAGAATTATGCGCGTAGGAATGATCGGAACAGGCGCGATTTCACATAAGCACGCGCAGGCGTATCGCAACATCGGCTATCAGATCGCGGCGGCGTGCGATGTGTCTCCAGGGCGCGCGGCGCAGTTTTGCGAGCAGTATGGAGGCGAGCCGGTCGACACGTGGCAGGACGTGTGCCGCCATCCTCGCGTGGATTTCGTCGATGTGTGCACCTTCCCTGATTTTCGCCTGGAGCCGGTGGAGCTGTGCGCTATCACCAAGAAACATGTGCAGGTGCAGAAGCCGATCGCGACGAATTTGGAAACTGCGAAGGCGATGGTGGTGAGAGCCGAGCGCGGCGGGATTTTGTTGAGCGTGGTGAGCCAGCATCGTTTTGACGACTCCAGCCGTTTTCTGAAGCGCGCGATTGGCGAAGGGCGGCTCGGAAAAATTCTGCAAGCGGATGCGTATGTGAAATGGTTTCGATCGGCTGAGTATTATTCGCGTCCTATTAAAGGAAGCTGGAAAGTGGAAGGCGGCGGGGCGCTGATCAACCAGGCGGTTCATCAGGTCGACATTCTTTTGTGGCTGATTGGAAGCGTGAAGAGCGTGTTCGGCGAATGGCAACTGGGGGCGCTGCACAAGATCGAGAGCGAAGATGTGATCTCCTCGGTGATGCGCTATGAAAACGGCGCGACTGGCGTGATCCAGGCGTCCACCGCGTTCTGGCCGGGATACACAGAGCGGGTGGAGATTCACGGCACCAAAGGCACGGCGATTATCTCCGGCGACAAGCTGACGACGTGGGATGTGGAGGGAGAATCGGACAGCGATGCGCCGGTGGAGCGCGACGTGCAATCCGGCGCGTCCGATCCGATGGCGATTTCGCTGGCTCCGTTCGAGCGGCAGTTTCTGGATTTCGGCGAAGCGATCCGCGAAAGGCGCCCGCCGTTGGTTTCGGGTAAGGACGGATATCGCGCGCTCGAACTGGTGGAGGCGATTTACCAGTCGTGCCGCGAAGGCACGAAGGTTGTGTTGAGTGCCTGATGCGCCTTCGCCATCTCAACGTGACAAATGGATGAAGGTCCGCGTACCCGCGTCGAGCGCGAACCTGGGACCGGGCTTCGATGCGCTGGGGCTGGCGTTGGGAATTTATCTGGACTGCCGGTTCCGGCGGGCGGAACGGCTGAAGATCCGATTGAGCGGCCGCGACACGGAACTCATTTCGACGGGCGAAGATAATCTGATCTGGCAGACGGCTCTGAAGGTGGCGAGCGATGTGGGCGCCGTGCTGCCGTCGATCGAGATCGAAATCGGAAACGATATTCCGATCGGTAAAGGGCTGGGGTCGAGCGCGGCGGCGCTGACGGCGGGCGTGGTGATCGCGGCGGAGATGCTGCAACTCGGATGGTCGCGCGCGAAGGTGCTGGATGAGGCGGCGCGCATCGAAGGGCATCCGGATAATGTCGCGGCGTGCGTGCTGGGGTCGATTGTCGCGAGCGCGCTCGATGCGCAGGGGATTGCAAGGGCGGTGCGGATGGAGATCGATTCGCATTACGGTGTGGCCATCGTGGTGCCGGATTTTCTGCTGCCGACGGCGGAAGCGCGAAGCGTGCTGCCGATGTCCTACACGCGCGCGGATGCGGTTTTCAATGTGCAGAGGAGCGCTCTGCTGATTGCGGCGCTGACCAGTGGATCGACCGATGCGTTTCCGGAGGCGCTGGAAGACCGGCTGCATCAGCCGTATCGATTCGCGCTGGTGCCGGGCTTGGAGGAAGCGACGAAATTGCGCGCGCCCGGGCTACTGGGTTGTGCGCTGAGCGGCGCGGGTCCATCGATTTTAGTGTTCTACGAACGTGGGCATGAGAGTGTTTGCGAGCGGGTACGGGAAGTATTTCTGAAGCACGGCCACGCGAGCGAGATCGTGTGGGCGCAAATTGAAAAGATTGGATACGAACTGTTCCTTGTTTGAAACAGACTGTGTATGAACCGACTTGCCAAAGAAAAAAGTCCGTACCTGTTGCAGCACGCGAATAATCCCGTCGACTGGTATCCGTGGGGCGAGGAGGCGTTTGAGAAATCGGCGCGCGAGAACAAGCCGATTTTTTTGTCGATCGGTTACGCCACCTGCCACTGGTGCCACGTGATGGAGCATGAGTCGTTCGAAGATGAAACGGTCGCGCGAATATTGAACCAGTATTTCGTGCCGGTGAAAGTGGATCGCGAAGAGCGTCCGGATGTGGACCGCGTGTACATGCTGTTCGTGCAGGCGTCGACGGGCAGCGGGGGATGGCCGATGTCGGTGTGGCTGACTCCGGAGCGGAAGCCGTTTTTCGGGGGCACTTATTTTCCGCCGGACAATCGCTTTGGCAGGCCCGGATTCCGCGCGATTCTGGAAAATCTGGCGCACGCCTGGGGCGAGGATCGGGCGCGGGTGGTGGAATCCGGCGCGAGGGTTGTCGAGCAGTTGAAAGAATACGCGGCGCAGGGCGAGGGGAAGGGCGAGCCGGGGCAAGGCGCACTCGACTCGGCGTTTTACGGATTTCAGAGAATGTTCGATCCGCGGCTCGGCGGTTTTGGCGGCGCGCCGAAATTTCCGCGGCCCAGTGTTCATAATTTTCTGCTCCGCTATTACGCAGCAACGAAAAATGAAGAAGCGCTGGAGATGGTGCTGCTGACGCTGCGCGAGATGGCGAAGGGCGGCATGAACGACCAGTTGGGCGGAGGATTCCATCGCTACTCGGTGGATGAGCGATGGTTCGTGCCGCACTTCGAGAAGATGCTCTACGATCAGGCGCAGATCGCGATTTCGTATCTGGAGGCGTTTCAGATCACGCGCGACGGGCAGTATGCGGCGGCGGCGCGGGACGTTTTTTCTTATGTCCAGCGCGACTTGACCCATCGGGACGGAGGCTTCTTTTCGGCGGAGGACGCCGATAGTGCCGTGGACGTGGCGAAGCCCAGAGAAAAACGCGAGGGCGCGTTTTACGTTTGGAGCAGGGAAGAGATCGAAGCGACGCTCGGCTTGCGGGACGCGGACATTTTCTGCGAGCGGTATGGAGTCCGGCGGGGCGGCAACGTGGAGGAGGATCCGCACGGGGAGTTTCGGGGCCAGAACATTTTGTATCAGGCGCGTTCTATTGAGGAAACGGCGGCGGCGCATCGGATCGGCGTGGACGAAACGCGGGCTGTATTGCGGAGCGCCGGGGTGAAGCTGCTCGACCTGCGCGCGCGGCGTCCGCGGCCCTCTCTCGACGACAAGATTCTGGCGTCGTGGAACGGGCTGATGATTTCGGCGTTCGCGAAGGGCGCGCAGGCATTGGGCGAGGATCGCTACGCCGACGCGGCACGCGCGGCCGCGAAGTTCATGCGCGACCGTTTGTGGGATGAGTCTCGCGGAGTGCTGCTGCGGCGTTTCCGCGATGGCGAAGCGGCGATCGACGGATTCCTCGACGATTATGCGTTTTCGATTCTTGCATTCTTAGACCTGTATGAGACCTGCTTCGAATCGGCGGATTTTCAGTTCGCGGTCCGGCTGGCGGAACGGGCGCTGGAGCTGTTCGAAGACCGTGAAAAAGGGGGCTTTTTCTCCACCGCGGAAGGCGCCGAGAATCTTGTTCTGCGATTGAAGGACGATTACGACGGCGCCGAGCCTTCCGGCAACTCCATGATGGCCATCGCGCTGCTGCGTCTGGCGCGGATGACCGGTCGCGAGGATTTCCGGCGCGCGGCGGCGAGAACATTGGACGCGTTTTCTTTGCGCCTGACATCCGGCGGCGCCGGCGTTCCGCAGATGCTGGTGGCGCTGGGGCTTGCGCTCGGGAAGCCGATGGAGATCGTGCTCGCCGGGCCATTGGACACTGCGTTTCTCGCAGCGATCCGGCGCAGGTTTCTGCCAGGCGCGGTGGTCGCGGCGGCGAAGGACGCACCGGTCCCGATGCCGGCTATCGACGCCAAGGCGACGGTGTATGTGTGCTCGAATTTCGCGTGCAATCTGCCGGTGACGGAACTGAGTCAACTCGATGAGTTGCTAGAATAGCCGTATATGCACACGCCAATTGAAAGACCTGGAGCAACAACTTTAAAAGGAAATCCTCTCACTGTCCTCGGTCCTGAACTGAAGGCTGGCCAAAAGGCGCCCGATTTTCAGGCGATCGACGACGGACTCAAGCCAGTGAATCTGGAGAGCACCGGGCACGGGGTGCGAATTTTCAGCGTCGTTCCCTCGCTCGACACGCCGGTGTGCGACGCGCAGACCAAGCGGTTTAACGAGGAGGCAGCGAAGCTGCCGGAGCTAAGCATCTACACCTTTAGTATGGATCTTCCGTTCGCCCAGAAGCGCTGGTGCGGGGCTTACGGAGTGGATCACGTCAAGATGATTTCGGATCATCGCACGGGCTCGTTCGGCGAGAATTACGGGACGCTGATTAAGGAATTGCATATTCACAGCCGTGCGATTTTCGTGCTGGATAAAGACGACACGTTAAAGCACGTGGAATATGTGAAAGAAGTCGGGACGCATCCGGACTACGAATCGGCGCTGGCGGCGGCCAAGCAGTTGGTGGGCGGAACTGCGGCGTCGGCATAAACCTGGTTCACTAAAAACAAAAACGGCCAGTCACCGGAGTGACTGGCCGTATCAGTGTCGAAAGGAGGAAAAAGCCTACTTCTTTTTCGCGAAGCGGCGACGGCCGATCATGCCCAGACCGGCGAGGCCCAGACCCATGATGGCGATCGTGCCCGGCTCAGGAGCGGCACTCTGGAGGAGCGGCGCATCGCCCTGGAGGCCGATGATTACGTCGTTATAGTCGCCAGTGCCTTCGGTGGCGTTTGCGCTGCCAAAGGCCCAAGGGGAATCTTCAAACCCGAGGACTTCTTCGCCATCCGCCAGCTCGAACAGCGCGAAGTGATTCCAGCCCATGCCACCCGTCAACACGCTGGAACTAGAGATATTGCTGGTGAAGTTGCCGGCGCCAGTCGTGTAGGTAATGGATTCATCGCAAGCCCCCGCCGTGACATGGTAGCAAACCGTTGCGTAGAACCCGTAGATGTTGGTGGTCGCAGTACCGTCGATGTCATCGGCTGTGGCCAAGCTGGTCGGGGTTCCGGTCGTGTTATTAACAATCGCTCCGCCGATCTGGTGGAGGGCGAGACCGCTGCCGCTTCCGGTGTACCAGCCAAAGGTGGTCCCGGTTGCGTTCGATCCCGTGTTCTGGCCGCTATCGGCGAACAAGACAGAGATGTTATACGCGGTGGCTTCTTCCTGGAAGCTAAACTGCAGCGCGGGGGTCTCGGTAACCGTGCTGCCAACGACCGTTTGCGCTGAGTTGATCAGATTTCCGTCATTCGTCGACGTGGTGGTATTGGCGTAGTAGAAACCGTTGACGTTCCCGCCACTGACATCCGATGGGACTGGGCTGGTTCCACCCAGAGTTATACCGGAAAGTACATCGCCGACGTTCGAATTGTGTCCGGCACTGAGCACGTCCCCAGATGGATTGTTCCAGAAAGGAATCTGCGCATTTACGGAGGAACCGGGAACCGGATACGCCGATACGTTAGTCGTCAAGAACGACGTCGTCGGTACCGCCGTGCATCCAGCGCACGTCCAAACCCCGCCGCCGCCGTAGCTGCTGCCGCCATTACTGCTGCCGCTCCAGATGTTATCTGCGAACATGCTCCCGCTGAGCGCAACCAGCCCCGCGGACAAAAGCCATAGTTTTCTCATATTTTCTCTCCCCCCGACCCTTTGTAGCTAGTTTAATTACCAGTCCCAGACCTGCTAAAAAACCGCGGAACTCCACTGGAACTTGAATGAGCTTAGCATAAAAGTGCTGGAGAGAAAAGACTTTTCGTACGGGTTTTTTCACCTAGACCGCTAGTCCTTGAAGCCTCAGTACACAATATATAGTGGTATCATTTGGCCGAAGACACAGGATTTGCGCCGCCCAGCGCATCGTAGTACCGGACCATGCTGGATATTCCTCGTATGTAGTTGGAAATACATAGTTTTTCGTTAGGTGCGTGGATCTGGTCGTCCGGAAGCCCAAACCCCGGCAGTACGGTGGAAACCCTTAGCTTCTGTAACAAAAGATTGACAATCGGGATCGAGCCTCCGCATCCAATGTAGGCGGTTGGATGGCCAAATACGCTTTCCATCGCTTCGGCGGCCTTCGCGAGGTACGGATTCCGGCGATCCACCAAGCTGGGAGGTGCCGCATGGTTGAGTATGAACCTTGCCGTCACTCCCGGTGGACAGGCGGACGCTATGGCAGAGGCGACTTGCTCCGCCACTTCTCCGGGTCTCTGATCCGGAACCAGGCGCAGGCTGATCTTCGCCGACGCGGCTGCCGGGATTACCGTCTTGGCGCCCTCGCCGGCATATCCTCCCCGGATGCCGTGAACCTCGAAGGTCGGCCGGGCCCAGATTCTGGTTAGAGGGTCGAATCCAGGCTCCCCGGTCAGGGCGGACGATCCGACTTCCCGGTCGCGGAACTCTTCGGCGTTGAACGGCAGGCGGCGCCACTCTTGGATTTCCGCTGGTGATGGCGCGAGCACGCGGTCGTAGAAACCGGGAATGAGAATCTTTCCGTCGCACGATTTCAGAGAACTGACGATTCGCGCGGCGGCCTCTACGGCGTTGGGGGCCACGCCGCCGTAATCTCCGGAATGCAGATCGTGGGCCGCTCCGTGCACGATGATTTCGCCATAAACGATTCCCCGCAGGCTGACGGTGAGGGAGGGAATTTCCGGCGCGAACATCGCCGTATCGCAAATAATCGCGGCGTCGGCGGCAAGGGCGGATCCATTTTCCGTTACGAAACGATCGATATGCCGGCCGCTCGATTCCTCCTCGCCCTCGATCAGGAATTTCACATTTACCGGTAAATGGCCGTTGTTATCGCGCAAACTCTGGGCCACCGATTCCATCAATATAAATAACTGGCCTTTATCGTCGGCTGCGCCGCGGGCATATATGTTGCCGTCGCGAATTTGCGGCTCGAAAGGAGGAGAAATCCATTCTTCCAGAGGATCGGGCGGCTGCACGTCGTAGTGTCCATACAAGAGGAGCGTCGGCCGGCCTGGGGCGTGGATCCAATCGGCATAGACGATGGGATGCGCTCCTGCTTCTGGAGAATCGATGAGTTGGGCGTTTTCTAGGCCTGCACGGTCGAGCCAGGCGCGGACAAACTCGGCGGCCTGACGTACCTCGCGCGTGTAGGCAGGGTCGGCGCTGATGCTGGGAATGCGCAGGAAGCGGATGAGGTCGTCCATTTTCCGTACAATGGTATCTTCATAGTACACGGCGAAGATAGTACCGAGCCGTCGAACGGTTCATGCCTCCAAATATATTGCGGCTCGCTTTTACGATCGAGTTTCTGGTGGCGCTGGTTGCTATTTTCGAGTCCTGGAGCATGGTGGGCGGACAAGGGCATCTCGATTTGATGCCTTGGTACGCAAAACTTGGCTTTGTATTAGGATTGTCCCTGGTGATTGTGATGGCGACGATATCGGCAATGGCGCATGAGCGTGCATGGAATGCGAAGACCGTCGCCTGCCTTCTTCTGGCGCTGCTGATTGCAGCGGGCATGGGGGTAACGACCTATTACTACCATTTGCACGAGAACGACGATCAACCGCAGGGCGGGGATGACGATTCGCTGACCTTCCTTTATCATGCGCAACCGGAGAGGCTGGCATGAGCGACGCGAAGTTAGCGGCCTGGACCGTCGCCGAGAGCCCCATTACGATCGAGTATTCGCTCATCGTGATCGAGGAGATCCGCCACACAGTCGCCGAAGGATTCCAGAGGCTTTCCCGCGGAGGGATTGAAGTTGGAGGAATCCTGTACGGCACGCGCGAAGGCCGGACGGTGCGTATTCTGGCCATGCGGCCGATCGCCTGCGAGCATGCGCGCGGACCGGCATTCCTGTTGTCCGATAAAGACCGCATGGTTCTGAATCAGCAGCTCACGGCGGATGCCGAAGATCCGCATCTGGAAGGGCTGATATCGGTGGGATGGTTCCTTTCGCATACACGGAGCGAGATTTCGCTGAGCGATTCGGATCTGGAGTTGTATTCGATCTTCTTTCCTGCGCCGTGGCAGGTCACATTGGTGGTCAGGCCGGGGCGCGGAGGCAGCATGCGCGCGGGATTTTTCGTCCGCGAGGCGGACGGGACCGTGAAGAGCGAGAGCAGTTATCTGGAATTTAATTTTCCAGACCGGCTGGCGGGCGTTCTGGATCGGGCGCCGGCTACGCGGCCGGAGCGGGTGCAAGGGGAGCGCCGCCTGAATGTGATGCCGCGGTCGGAGGCGTTTCAAAGCTCTTTAGGCGCGGTGGCCGCGGCGCGAAGGGAGATGCCTCCGCCAAGAGAGGTGGCCCCCCCGACGTTCGGCCAGCCGACGCAGGAATATGTGCCTTCGCCTCCGCCGAAAAAGAAATGGCCGTGGCTGGTGGGTTGGGCGGTACTGGTAATTCTGGGAGCGGTGTTCGGACTGCGCTACTGGATGCTGAAGCCCGCGCAGGAGCCGATTTCGCTAGCCGTCGTCGAGCATGACGGAGAATTGCGGATCGAGTGGAATCATAACGCAAGGCCGGTGACGGCCGCTCTGCATGGAACCCTGGTGATCAACGACGGCAGCAACACGCAGACCTTCGCGCTGTCTCCGCGGGAGCTGACCACCGGCAACTATATGTATCAGCGCAAGACGGGCGACGTCGAGGTGCGCATGTCGGTGGAGGATTCCGATGGCGGAAAGGTCCAGGAAGCGTCGCGATTCCTGGGCCAGCCTCCGGTGAAAGTGGATCCGAACGAGCTGAGCGACCTCCAGAAGAAGCGGGAAGAGTTGGAGGGGGAAGTGCAGCGGCTGACCCGCGAGAATCGCGCTCAACAGGACAGAATCCAGCAGTTGCAGCGAATCGTGCAGATCATGCAGGCCCGGTCGGGCGGCAAGTAAGCCATCGCGAATCATTAATTTTCAGCCATGGTTCACGACATTCGTTGGTGCATAGGGTTCTCTAATTTGTGAGCCCGGAACCGTCGATCCTTCCTTAGTCGGATTTGCGCGTATGGGAGTGGGAGAAATGATATGAGATGGCAATCAGTGGTTCCAGGCGCGCTGCTGGCGTTGGCGGTGGCTTTGACACCGGCGGTGTCTGAGGCGGGAGTGATCGTTTCCATCACGGTCGCGCCGCCGGTGCTGCCGGTTTATGTGCAGCCGGTATGCCCCGAAGTCGGATTTCTGTGGACGCCGGGATACTGGGCGTACGGCGATGCCGGATACTTCTGGGTGCCGGGAGTGTGGATGCGTCCGCCGTCGGTCGGGCTGCTGTGGACTCCGGGATATTGGGGCTGGCACGGAGGCGTGTATGCGTGGAACGCGGGCTATTGGGGTCCGCACGTGGGCTTTTACGGCGGCGTGAACTATGGGTTTGGATACGGCGGAATAGGATTCGCGGGTGGCCGCTGGGAAGGCGGGCGCTTCGCGTACAACTCGGCGGTCATGAATGTGGGGGCGGGGTTCCACTCCTATCACGAGAACGTGGTGGTGAATAATGTCCACACGAGCTTCAACGGAGGCGCCGGAGGAATCCGCGCGGAGCCGAGTGCGGCGGAGCGCAGCGCGATGGCCGAGCACCACGTGGGTCCGACGGCGGCGCAGAACTCGCATCACGAAATGGCGAGCCACGATCGGGGTAATTTAGCGTCGGTGAACCATGGACGTCCGGCCAATGCGGCGATGAGCCGGCACGCGGCGAGCGGTGGCGCGGGTGCGAATCATGGCGGAGGCGCGGCGAATCACAGCGCGGGTGCTGCGAATCATGCCGGCGGCGGCGCGAAGGCTGCGGACCGGAGCGCGGGCGCGAATCACAACGGCGGGTCGGCGAATAAAGGCGGCGGTGCTACGCATAACGCCAGCAGTAGTGCGGCTAAATCCGGTGGTGCGCAGCATAGCTCCAGCGGGGGGGGAAGCAAGGGTGGAGGCGGCGGAGCGAGTAAAGGCGGAGGCGGCGCTAAAGCGGCCTCCGGTCATTCGGGGGGAAAGAAATAAGTTTCCGCGAGGTCGAGGAGCGACCTGCCTACGGGTGGGTCGCTCTTTGTGTTTGGAACGTCGTTCGACAGGCGAAACCGCCTGTCCCACCATTCTTTAACAGCGTCAAGGTGGGGCAGGCGGTTCCGCCTGCCAATTCACAGACCCTTACGGGACTGGGCTATGGAACGGGGCTAGCAGTTTGTTGCGTTCTTCCGCATCGGTGTCTGGATCTTCGCCGGGTTTGTAGCAGACCTTTGAAATGCGCGGGGGTTTGTATAGCGTGCCGTCTTCGAACGTGGTTGTTTTCGTGAAGCAGAATTCCTTTGCATCGCGGTCGATGGTTTCGGGAGCGTCGAATTCCTGGGTGAAGCGATCGCTGGTTCCGGCGGCGATTTGCGAGGTGGTTTCGAAGACTCGTTCGAGTTTGGCGCCGAGGTTGAAAATCAGAAAATTAGTGCCCCAGGTTTCCGCTCCTCCGAAATCCGATTCGACCAGCAGTTGATCGGCGTCGCCCGCCAGGTTCAGCATGCGGACGGTCTTCAGCGAAAAGTGGTGCATCGTTTCCAAAAGATAGCGGTCGCGGATCTGCCAGGCTCCGTTCACATTCGCGAGCTGGATCAACAAGCCGAGCGTAGGGCAGGCCATCGGAGGCACGGCGTCCTCGAATTTGTATTGCAGGACGGCGAGCAATCCGGTGCTGTTGGGCCACGAGAAGATCTGGAAGCGCACTTGGCGGGTGCTCGAAGGCTTGCCCGTGATTAACTGCGATGCCGCCTGCTTTTCGGCTTCATTGCCGGCGGCTCCGGTTACGCGATAGACGGTTTCCTTAGCGAAGGCGTCGGGGGAATCGAGTTCGGAGTGCTTCGGCTGCTCCGGCCAGGAATCGTCAATGCGCTTGCCTTCGAGGAGCGAGATCTGCATGCCGGGGAAAATGGCTCGGAGGGCGGTGAGGCGGAGAGTCTCGTCGGCGAGTGGCGCGATGTCGGCCAGGGCGGTTGCTGCGAAGAGGACGAGAATGCAGGTTAGGCGCGTCACGCTGAATTTTAATTTTACATCGATTGAAACACAGACTAAAGTCTGTGCCACCATTCGAACAGATCGCTCCCTGTGGTCGCGGCTCAGTTGAATTTTTCATTTTATGCGAGGCCGATTCTGAGGCGCGACCGCAGGAAGCGATCTGCCCGACCTTTTTCAGCATCCTGTAAGCAGGCTTTCGCATGTGAACGAATTAGCGGTTGTATTTGGGGGTTACGCCGCGGAGGTGTTGCCACACTTCGTCTAAGGCTTGCAGGGTTTCCTGGTCCAGAGGGCCTTCTTCGGCGGCTTTTAGATTTTGATCGAGCTGGTCGAGTTTCGATGCGCCCAGGATTACGCACTCGACCGGCGTGTGGTTCAGCAGCCAGCAGAGCGCCAGGCTTACCATCGAGCGGCCGGATTTTTCGGCGATTTTGCGGACGGCTTCTACGGCGTTGAAATCGTCTTCATGCCAATAGCGGTCGAGGTACATTTTGTTCTTATCGAAACGGGAGCCCTGGATCGGCTCCGCGGCGCTGTGTTTGCCGGTCAGCAAGCCGCCAGCAAGCGGATTGTAGACTACGTTCGCGATGGAGAAAGCTTTGGACATCGGCAGAAGTTCCTGTTCGATGCCGCGGGCGAGCAGGTTGTACATGGGCTGCGATACCGACACCGGTTGATATTTTTTATCGGCGCAGATCCATTCCATCTCGACCACTTGCCAAGCAGCGTAATTCGATTGCGCGATGTGCCGGACCTTGCCTTCCTTGACCAGTTCGTTCATGGCATCTAAGGATTCCTCGATGGGGGTCGCGTAGTCGGGCAGGTGCATGTAGTAGAGATCGAGATAATCGGTTTCCAGGCGCGTGAGGCTTTCGTCGATGGCGCGGCGGATGGCGGGACGGGATAGGCCTTTTTGATCGGGGGCGTCGCCCACTTTGTTGGCAACTTTGCTCGCGAGAATCACTTGGTTGCGGCGGCCTTTCAGGGCTCGGCCGAGGAAGGTTTCAGAAGCGCCTCCGGTATAGGCGTTGGCGGTATCGAAAAAATTTATGCCGGCGTCGAGGCAGCGGTCGACCATCTGGAGGGAGGTGGGTTCGTCGGTTTGTCCGCCGAAGGTCATGGTGCCGAAGCAGAGGCGGGACACTTTTAGTCCGGTTTTCGAGAGAGTAATGTGCTCCACGATGCCAGAATATCGCACACTTGTCCTGTAACACCTGCCATTAAATCCCGGCGAACCGTCTTTTAGAACGATCCGCCGGGCTGGGCGCCCTATCCGGGTTATGAGTCTCCACGGCAAACTCCGCTGTAATGGTCGCTGGTTCCACCCAATTTACCGGCGTTCGCGTTAGGGTCTCGAGAACTTGTACGCGGCGCGAACCAGATGTCCACTGGGATACCCCTGGCTCTTGATTGCATGTTAGGGGATCGATTTGTCGGGGTGAGGTGAATGAAAACGGGAAGTGGTTGAATTGGCGGGGGATTTAAAGAAGGGCAGGTCGGGAACCTGCCCCACTCAGTTGCCGATTATCGTTGAGCCACTGGTTTTCTAGCGTGCTTGGCTTGGGGCATCAATAGCTGCTCGGCTTGAGCTTCGGCCAGCATCAGGCTGATGTGAGCGGTGGTGCCGTTGACGCTGAATTGGGCGGAGGTTGCTACGGAGGTCACATTTGCGGGCGCGTTCTGGTTGCCGGCGATCATGCTCACGAAGAACTTCAGCACGTCAACCAGCGCCTGGGCGTTTTGCGCGGAAGCGGTCACCGCGTCGGCCGAGACCGCTTCCGCGCAAAACGCCCAGG